>Ga0116230_10003899_pt1 | contig 14585 bp, 13 predicted proteins | sample S1TSphfallax_3_FD_88678 | JGI IMG/M metagenome (GOLD analysis project Ga0116230, IMG submission 88678) | Host-associated microbial communities from peat moss isolated from Minnesota, USA - S1T2_Fd - Sphagnum fallax MG | ecosystem: Host-associated > Plants > Peat moss > Unclassified | place... | reverse complement strand
TGAACCGCTTCGCCGCGGCCGGGGCCGACTGGTTCGTCCAATTCCTCCGGCCGCTGCCGCCGCTCTCCTTTCTCGTGCTGCTTATGCTGTGGCTCGGCACCGGCGACGTGGCGAAGGTCGGGCTCCTCGCCATCACCGCCTTCCCGATCATCGCGAGCGCGAGCTACGCGGCCGTCGCCGGGGTGCCGGTGCAGAAGATCCAGGCGGCGGCCTCGCTCGGCGCCAGCCGGGGCCAGATCTTCCGCCACGTCGTGCTGCCCGCCGCCTTGCCGACCATCTCCACGGGCTTGCGGATCGCGCTCGCCGCCGCCTTCTCCACCGTCGTCGCCGCCGAACTCATGGCCGGCAGCGACGGGCTCGGCTGGATGATCTTCTCGGCCAGCCAGTTCCTGCGCAACGACGTGATCCTGCTCGGCATCATCATCCTCGGCATCCTCGGCATGGCGCTGAACAGCATCCTGCTCGGCCTCGATCGCGGCATCATCCATTGGCGGGGCCGGGAATGAAGCGCCTCATCGCGCGCCGGCCGTGGATCGTGACGCTGCTCGCCATCGCGTTCGTTCTCGCGGCATGGGCGACCGCGACCTGGACCGGCGCCGTCAGCGACCTGCTGCTGCCGACGCCTGACGAGTTGTGGAGCGGTGCCGCCGATCTCGTGGTCAATGGCTACAAAGGATACAGCCTCGGCGCCCATATCGGCCTCAGCCTCATGCGCGTGGCGGTGGGGTTCGGGATCGGCACCATTCTCGGCACGATCCTGGGCCTGACGATGGGCATGTCGCCCACGGTCGACGCGCTGGCGGCGCCCTTCATCGAATTCCTGAGGCCCCTGCCGCAACTCGCCTATCTCGTGCTGCTCATCGTCTGGTTCGGCATCGGCGAGACACCCAAGATCGTGCTGCTGTTTCTGGCGGCCCTCCCGGTCTCCGCCGTCGCCGCGCGGGATGGCGTGCGTCAGGTCTCGCCTCAGCGGCTGCAGGCGGCGCAGTCCCTTGGGGCAAGCCGCTTCCAGATCTTCCTGCATATCGTGCTGCCGTCCGCGCTGGGCGACATCTTCATCGGCGCTCGGCTCTCCATCGGCATTGTTTATGCAACCCTCATCGCCGCCGAGATGATTGCAGGCAGCAGCGGCATCGGCTGGCTCATTCTTGATGCCGGCCGCTTCCTCCGCAGCGACTACGTCATCGCCGGCATTCTGGTGATCGCGGCCATGGGCATCGGCCTCGACCGCGGACTTCTTCTGGCCCAGCGCCGCATCGTGCACTGGGCCGGCAAATGACTGTGATCCAAAGACAGGAGAGACGCATGACGAACACCAGACTTCCAGGGCGGCGGCAGGTTCTGGCCGGCGCCGCGGGCCTCGGCCTGGCGGCGGCGCTGACGCGGCGGACCGCACGGGCGGCCACGCCGACCATCAACATCGGCTACTTCGTCGAAACCAAGCCGACCATGATCGCCAAGTCCCAGGGCTGGTTCGAGGATGCGGCCAAGGCCCATATCAACTGGGTCGAAGTCGGCAGCGGCGCCCAGATCAACGCCGGCGTCGTCGCGGGCAGCCTCGATCTCGGCATCGGCATCGGCTCCTCGCCATCCGCCGCCGGCATCAGCCAGCGCATCCCCTACAAGGTGGTCGCCATGCTGGACAATATCGGTCCGGCCGAGGAGATGACGGTGCGGGCCTCCGACAACATCAAGAGCCCGGCCGACTTCAAGGGTAAGAAGATCGCGACGCCCTTCGGCTCGACCTCCCATTTCCGCCTGATCGGCTTCCTCAAGACCAACAACCTCTCCTTGAGCGAGGTCACGGTTCTCGACCTGCCGCCCGAGCAGATCGTCGCCGCCTGGAAGCGCGGCGACATCGACGCCGCCTATGTCTGGAGCCCGGCCAAGGCCGAGCTGCTCGCCGATGGCGGTGTCGTCTACAAGACCTATGACGTGCTGGATGCGAAGGGCTATGTCATCGCGGATCTCATCGTCGCCCGAAACGCCTTCGCGACTGCCAATCGCGCGGCGGTTGCCGGCATCCTGAGCGCCTATGGCCGCGCCCTGGACTTGTACCAGACGAACCCGGAGCAGGCGGCGGCCATCGTCGGGCCGGCGGCGGGCGTCAGCGTGGCCGTCGCCCTCGCCAATCTGAAGGAATACGACTTCGTGCCGCTCAAGACGCAGCTCACTTCGCAATGGCTCGGCACGCCCGGCCATCCCGGCGCCTTCGCGGCCGAACTGCAGCATACGGCGCAATTCCTGGTGGGGCAGAAGAGCATCCGCCGTTCGCTGGGCCTCGCCGCCTATCAGAAGGGCATCGACACCAGCTACCTGGAACAGGCCCTTGCCTGATCAGCGGCTCGACCCCGTCAGGGCAACGGCCACGGCGGGGTCCCCGGCCTTCGTTCGGTTCGACGCGGTCTCCGTCACCTATAACGCCGGGACGGCGCAGGCGACGCTCGCCCTGAGCCCCACCGATCTCGGCTTCGCCCGGGGCGACTTCGTCTGCATCGTCGGGCCCTCCGGCTGCGGCAAGACGACGCTGATGCAGACGCTGGCCGGCTTCCTCAAGCCGACCGCCGGCACGGTGAGCGTCGGCGGCGTGGCCATCACCGGGCCGGGACCGGATCGGGGGGTGGTGTTTCAGCAGGCGGCGCTGTTCCCCTGGAAGACGGTGGCCGCCAATGCCGGGTTCGGTCCCACCATGCGCGGCCTGCCCCGCGCCGAGCGGACCGCGCGCGTGGAATACTGGCTGCGCTCGGTCGGCCTCTGGGATTTCCGCGACCGCTACCCGTATCAGCTCTCGGGCGGGATGCAGCAGCGGCTCGCCATCGCGCGGGCGCTGGCGAACGAGCCCGAACTCCTGCTGATGGACGAGCCCTTCGGCGCGCTGGACGCGCTGACGCGGGAGAAGATGCAGGAGGAGCTGCACGCGGTCTGGAAGCGCCGCGGCATGACGGTGCTGTTCATCACCCACAGCGTCGATGAGGCGGTGTTCCTCGGCACCGAGGTGGTGGTGATGTCCCAGCGCCCGGGCCGGGTGCTGGCGCGCATCCCGTCGCCCTTCGCGCGGCTGGCGGGCGAGCGCGACATCCGCCGCATCAAGGCTGGCGCCGATTTCGTGGCGCTCAGGGAGCAGGTGCTGGGCCTGATCTGGGGCGAGGGCGGCTGAGAGATCGTTCGCAAGGCGACCGTGGCGGTCAGCCGACGCGGCTTTCTGTGCGTCCGGTGCTCACGGTGATGGCGGCTCTCACTCGCCACAGCACCCTCTCAAACGGTCTCCCAGGGTTTCGGCGGGGAACACTGGCGCCACCTCATGGGACGTCTATAACGGCTGGACCGATCCGACGATGAGGTCTCAAGCCATGGATACCGCGCCCGCCCCGTTTCCCGCATTGTTCAACGAGCCGCTCGACAACCATTGGATGCCGTTTACGTCCAACCGGCAGTTCCGCGAGGCGCCGCGAATCATCGTGCGGGCGGAGGGCATCCACTACTGGAACCCGCAAGGCGACCGGCTGATCGACAGCATCTCAGGCCTCTATACCACGCCCGCCGGCCACGGACGCGCCGAGATCCGCGAAGCGGTCACCAAGCAGATGGCGGAACTCGACTACGCGCCGGCCTTCCAGTTCGGCACGCCCGGCTCCTTCCGGCTGGCGACCGAACTGGCCGCGATGACACCCGAGGACCTCAACCGGATCTTCTTCACCGGCGGCGGGTCGGAGGCGGTGGAGACGGCACTGAAGATCGCCATCAACTACCATCGCGCCCGCGGCGAGGGGCAGCGCCTGCGTTTCGTCGGGCGGGAAAAGGGCTACCACGGCGTGAACTTCGGCGGCTGGTCGGTCGGCGGCATGGTGAAGAACCGCCAGATGTTCGGGATGGGCCTGCCCGGCGTTTCCCATATCCGCCACACCATGATCCCGGAGAACCGCTTCACGATGGGGCAGGGCGAGCATGGCGGAGAGGCGCTGGCCGATGATCTGCAGCGGCAGATCGACCTCTACGGCGCCGATACGATCGCCGCCTGCATTGTGGAGCCAATCTCGGGCTCGGTCGGGATCATCGTGCCGCCCAAGGGTTATCTCCAGAGGCTGCGAGCGATCTGCGACAAGCACGGCATCCTATTGATTTTTGATGAAGTCATCTGCGGATTTGGCCGCACGGGCCATGCGTTCGCCGCCCAGGCCTTCGGCGTCACACCCGATATAATGACGATGGCGAAAGCCATCAACAACGGCAACATTCCCATGGGCGCGGTCGCCGTGCGGGAAGGCATCTGCCAGGCCATCATGGATGTCGCGGCACCTGACGCGATCGAGTTCTTTCATGGCTATACCTATTCCGCGCATCCGGTGGCCTGCGCCGCCGCGATCGCGACGCTCCGTATCTATCAGGATGAGGATCTGTTTGCCCGGGCGCAGTCGCTCTCGCCCTATTTCCTCGACCTGATCGCGGGTATGCGGGACCTTGATATCGTAACGGATACGCGGGGTTACGGCTTGCTCGGCGCCTTCGATCTGGCGCCGTCCGGCACCCCCGGCGCGCGTGGCTTCGCGATCATGAAGGCGTGCTTTGCCGCCGGCCTGGTGATCCGGGTGGCGGGTGATACGGTCATCATCGCGCCCCCCTTCATTGCGGAAAAGACGGACCTCGACCAGATCTTCACCATTATGCGGCGTGTGATCGCAACTGTCTGAGCCTCTCGCCAGCGCCTGTCCCAACTTTCCGGAGGGCGCGCGACAGGCGAATTCGTTCTGCTCCGGCAGCGGTCATTCTTTCCGGGTCCGGCTTTTTTGCGATACGGAGAGCTCTTATCCGGCTCGGCTTTGCGAAAGCTTGCCCTAGAGTGTTGTCTCTGGAGAGAAAATCGTTGACGCACACCGGTAGATGCGGAAGAAGCTTGTAGAAATGGAGCCTGCTCGCGATTCGTGTTGCTAGGCCGGTCATTTTCTTCGGTAGGTCGTTTGACATTTTAAGAGGTTTTGATGTCGAAAGCATTTCTAGCCCAGGTCATCCAGGAATCCGCTGAGACGACCGGGGTTGCCGCTAATCGCGCAGCGACCGACGTGATGGACGCGATCGTGCGGGAACTGAAGAAGAATGGCCGCTTCACCTTGCCCAGCTTCGGTACTTTCATTGTTCGCAAGACCAAGGCGCGGAAGGGGCTCAACCCACGCACCGGTGAGTCGATCAAGGTGAAGGCAGGCAAGACGGTTCGCTTCAAGGCGTCGCCCTCCCTCAAGAAGACGGTCTGACAGTTTGCGACCCTGTCGCCCCGGTGGCTGAGCGGCAGCCCTTCGATTGCCTGTGGCTTGGGGCCAATCTCGCGACCATGGCGGGCTCCAGTCCCGGTCTTGGCGTCATCGAACATGGCGCTGTCGCCGCCATCGACGGCCGCATCGCTTTCGTGGGGCCCGAGGCCGCTCTTCCCGCCGGCACCGTGGCGCGGGAGACGATCCGGCTAGACGGCCAATGGATCACGCCGGGCCTGATCGATTGCCATACCCACATCGTCTATGCCGGCAATCGCGCTGCCGAATGGGAGATGCGCCTGGGCGGCGCGAGCTACCAGGATATCGCGCGCGCCGGGGGAGGCATTCTCTCCTCGGTCCAGTCCGTTCGCGCCGCTAGCGAGGCGGCGCTCCGCACCCAGGCGCTGGCGCGGCTCGATCGGCTTCTGGCGGAGGGCGTGACCACGCTCGAAGCCAAGTCGGGCTACGGGCTCGATCTCGCCAACGAACTCAAGCTGCTCCGCGTGGCGCGCAGCCTCGGAGAGGCGCGGGCGGTCCGGCTTGTGACCACCTTTCTCGGCGCCCATGCCCTGCCGCCCGAGGCGGCGGGGGACCGCGATGCCTTCATCGAGGAGGTTTGCACCACGATGCTGCCGGCGATCGCGGCGGAAGGCCTGGCCGATGCCGTCGACGGGTTCTGCGAGGCAATCGCCTTCTCGCCCGGCCAGATCGACCGGGTGTTCAACGCCGCGAAGGCGCTGGGCCTGCCCGTGAAGCTGCATGCCGATCAGCTGAGCAATGGGGGTGGCGCCGCGCTGGCCGCCCGGCATGGCGCGCTCTCCGCCGATCACGTCGAATATACGGACGAAGCCGGCGCGGCCGCGATGGCCGGCGCGGGGACGGTGGCCGTGCTGCTGCCCGGCGCCTTCTATATGTTGCGCGAGCGGCAGGCGCCGCCGGTGGCGGCTTTTCGCCGTCATAACGTCGGCATGGCGGTCTCCACTGACTGCAATCCCGGCACCGCGCCGCTTGTCTCCCTGCTGCTGGCCATGAACATGGCGGCGACCCTGTTCGGCCTGACGGTCGACGAGGTGCTGGCGGGCGTCACCCGGGAAGCGGCGCGCGCGCTCGGTCGTTTCGATAGCATCGGATCGCTGGAGGTTGGCAAGGCCTGCGATCTCGCCATCTGGTCGGTGGATCGGCCGGCCGAGATCTTCCATACGCTCGGCCACAACCCGCTGTTCGCCCGGGTTTTCGCCGGAGAAACTATGGTTTAGCGCGGTCTCGCCGTTGCTGCTGTTCGATCGGCGCCTCATCGTGCTGCGCCGATCCGCCGCGCACCTCGGACTCCGGGCCGAGCGGCGATTGTCGTTCTTTCTGTTTCAAGGGCTTGGTCCCGGGCGACTTGGTGCTATCTTCGTTCGCCTGATCGATCGGAATATCGTCGGGTGGCATCAGGAACTCCTTTACCGTCGCTTCAGGCCGGTCAGGAGATAGGGTGTGGACGGCAGGATCCAAAGGGGCGTCGGGGGAACGGCATGGAAATCACTCACGATATCGCCTTGATTGAGGCCGCTCGCGCCATTGTCGAGCCCGATCAGGGAAGCCAGCCAGTGCTGGATCTGATCAATGGGGCGGCAAAAACCGTCTGCCTCAAGATGTTCACCTTCACAGCGGATGACATCGCCGAGGCGCTGATCGCCGCCCAGGGCCGTGGCGTCGCCGTGCGGGTGATGCTGAACCCGGCGCGCTCCTCCGGCAGCCGCGCCAATGACGACATGAAAGCCCGTCTTCAGGCAGGCGGCTGCACGGTGATCTGGAGCAGCCCCGCCTTCGCCGTCACGCACGAGAAATCCATGGTGGTGGACAGCCGCGTCGCGCTGATCGCGACCTTCAACTTCGGGGTCAAGTATTTCACGGCGACACGCGATTACGGGATCGTTACGGAAGACCCGGCCGTGGTCAAGGAGATCGAAACCTGTTTCGAGGCCGATTGGAACCGGCGGGAGTTCACCCGGCCGGAGACGAGCGCGCTGGTCTGGAGCAATCGCGGCTCGCGCACGCTGATGTGCCACTTCATCGACACGGCCAAACATACGCTGGACGTGCAACATCCGAAATTCGTGGATGCGGTGGTTCTGGATCGGCTGATCCAGGCGCATGAGCGCGGCGTGCGTGTGCGCGTGCTGTGTGGCGGCAAGCATGGCATCAGCACCTGGGACATTCTGGATACCTTCGCCTCGCTCCGGCTGATGAAGCTCAACGGCATCAAGATCCGCAAGCAGAAGCATCTGCGCCTGCATGCGAAGCTGCTGCTCGCCGACAACAAGACCGCGCTGGTGGGCTCGATGAACATCGACCGCAGCGCCTTCGACCTGCGCCGGGAGCTTGGCTGCTTCGTGAACGACCCGGCGGCGATCTCGGTCCTGGCCGACACCTTCGGCGAGGATTGGCACGAGGCCAGCCACTACGATCCGCCCGATCCGCTGACCGTTGAACTCGTGACCGAGGATGATCAACCGCATGACTCCGAACTCATCCACGAGTGAGGCGATTGCCGGGCCGGGCGAGGCGGGGGCCCCTATTCCGGCCGCGCCTACGCCGGCCGCGCCTACGCCGGCCGCGCCCATGCCGGCGCCGACGGGTCCCGTCGCCTCCACCTGGGAGATCGCGGTCACCTTCAACGAGATTTCACTGTCGAGCTTCGGCGGCGGTCTGTCCGCATGGTCACGCGAGATGGTGGTCGCCCGCAAGAAATGGATGGACGATCCCGAATTCCTGAGCGCGATGACGATCTGCCGCATCCTCCCCGGGGCCAACCAGGTCAATCTGGCGGTGTTCGTGGGCACCAAGCTCAACGGGCTGCGCGGAGCCGGGGCGGCGCTGGCCGGGCTGATCTTCATGCCGACGGTGCTGCTAATGGGCATCGCGGCGCTCTACGCCGCCTTCCAGCACTCCCATGCGGTGGAGCACGTGCTGGCGGGCTTTGCCGCAGCCGCCGTCGCCATGACGCTGCAGATGGTCTGGAAAACAGGGCGCACAACGCTGACCTCGGTGGTGCCGGTCCTGCTCTTCGCCGCTACCTTCATCCTCAGCGGGATATTGCGCTGGCCGCTATGGGGGACATTGCTCATCACCGCGCCGTTCGGCATCGCCTGGGCCTGGCGGCGGGCGCACAAGCGCATCAATGCCCGGACCCCCGCCGGAGCGGCACCATGACGCTGACCCTCGCCCTGCAGCTTTGCTCGGTCTTCGGCGTGACCTCGCTGCTCGCCTTCGGCGGCGGCAATGCCGTGATCCCGCAGTTCGAGAAGATGACCGTGCAGGTCTACCACTGGCTGACGCCGCAGCAGTTCACGGATTGCTTCGCCATCGCCCAGGCGGCGCCGGGGCCGAGCACGCTGATCGTCAGTCTCCTCGGCTACCGGGCGGGGGGACTTTGGGCGGCGCTGATCGCGACCGCGGCCATGGTGGTACCGACCGGGCTGATCGTCTACGGCATCGCGCGCATCTGGGACAAAGGCCATGGCGAGAAGGCCTTCCGCCACGCCTTCCAGGACGGGCTCGCCCCGATTACCGTGGGGCTGATCCTGGCGGGCGGCATGATCGTCGCCCGCCATGCCGAATCCAATTGGATGCAGGTCGTGATGACCTTGGTGGCGGCGGTGATCCTCTGCGCGACCAAGGTCAACCCACTGATCGTTGCGGTGTCCTGCGGGGTGATCGGCTACGTCGTCGGGGCGTAGAGCCGGTCCACGGTTCAGCTTCCGGCGAAGCTGCCTGTATCCGAAACGACCACGCTCTTCGCATCGGCGAGCAACGCCTGTGCCACGCGCGTCATGACGCCGTGCCAATCGCCGCGCTCGGTCTGCCGGAACAGGCGCAAGGTGGGATACCAAGGGCTGTCATCTCGATTCTCGAGCCAGCGCCAGCAAGAGTCGAACCTGTTCAGGAGCCAGACGGGCTTGCCCATCGCCGCCGCCAGATGCGCCGTCGATGTGTCGACGCTGATGACCAGATCCAAATTCTCGATCAATCCGGCCGTGTCGTCGAAGTCCTGAAGGTCGGGCGACGCGTTGGTGAAGTTGCCGTCAGGCCAGAGGGCGTCTCCCAGCGCCACGGCCTCGCTCTCCGCGGGCTCTCCTTTCTGGAGGCTGAAAAAATCGATGTCGGGATGGTTGAGCTGACCGATGACCTGAAAAGGGATATTCCGCCGCTGGTTCACATCGGCGAGTTCGGGTTGATCCGGCCGATGGCCGCCACTCCACACAAGGCCGACCCGCCGCCGTGACGGGGGGCCCAGCCGGGCGCGCCAGCGCGAGGTCGTTTCCGGCTTCGCCGCGAGGTAACCGGGCCGGGCGGGGATCGTGTCGATCCTTGTCTCGAAGGCGAGCGGCAGGCTCATCAGCGAGCATTGGACATCGAAATCCGGAATGGTGTCTCCTGTCGCGATCAGGTGCGTCACCCCATGAAGCCCCGATAGAAGCCGCAACAGGGGCCGGGGCACTTCCAGCGTGACGCTTGCACCGCGCGCGGCCAGCAACGGCACGTAGCGGCAAAACTGGATGGTGTCGCCCAGCCCCTGCTCGGCATGGAGCAGGATCCGTCGCCCGTTCAAGCTCTCGCCGCGCCATTGCGGCTTGGCGAACTGTCTCGGCTGCAGATGACGGGAGGCTCCGCGCAGGCGCCAATCATACTCGGCCCAGCCCTGAGGCAGGTCGCCGGCCAGCAGCAACTCCATCCCCAGGTTCACATGGGCCTCGGCGAAACCGGGGCTGAAGCGGATGGCATGGTGATAGGCGTCGATCGCCTCGTCCGAGCGCCCGAGCGCCTTCAGCGTGTTGCCGAGGTTATAGTGGGATTCGGCAAAATCCGGCTTGAGGCGAATGGCCATGCCGTGGGCGGCGGCGGCGGCTTCCGGGCGGCCGAGAGCCTTCAGGACGTTGCCGCGGTTGGAATGGGCCTCGGCATAGTCGGGCTTCAGGCGGATGGCGTCGTCATAGGCGGCAAGAGCCTCCTCCGACTGGCCGAGATCCTGCAGCGCCTTGCCAAGATTTCCATGCGCCTCGGCATAGTCGGGTTTGCAGCGGATGGCATTGCGATAGGCCGATGACGCCTTCGCCGGCTGGCCCCGATGCAGCATGATCAGGCCAAGGTTGAAGTGGGCCTCCGCAAAGTCGCTCTTGAGGCCGATGGCGGTGCCATAGGCGCCCGCTGCGTCATCAATCCGTCCCAGCGCCATGAGGACGGTGCCCAGATTGTAATGGGCTTCAGCGAAATGCGGGGTGCAGCGGATGGCATGGCTGTAGGCGCTGACAGCCTCATCCAGCCGTCCCAGCGCCTTCAGGGCATTGCCCAGGCTGCAGCGATAGAGCGCGACTTTTGGTTCGATCTCGATTGCACGGCTAACTGTTTCGATCGCAATTTTGTGCTGTCCGACCTGATGGGCGATCAAGCCCAGGAGATGCAGAGCATCCGCCTGGCTTGGATTGACCTTCAGCACCTGAATGTAGAGGGCCTTGGCCTGCGCCAGTTGACCGGCCCGCTGATGCCGCAGACCGACCTCCAGAATCCCGCTCAGGCTTGATGACGAAGAGGGCTGCTGCACCAGGAGAGTTTTGGCTTGTGCGCGTCGCTGACTACGGTTCAGGCTCATGGCATTGCAACTTCCTGGTCCGTCGGTTTCTCGGCGCGCTCCTTATGGGCAGAGTTTCCTGAATAACAGCCTCACCAACCGATAATGAAAAATGTTGCGGTTTCCAATGCTTGAACCGCGCGTAAAAAGACATGCTGGCGCGATGAACTTGATGTTCGCCATCCATGACGGAACAGCGAACGGCACTGTTCAAAGTCCGGACGATGACGAAAATTATTTCTTTATCGCGATGAACGCAGGCGCGTGTTCGCCCTAGCTCCGCACGATGACATGCACGTCGCCATGCCGCTCGATCACGTTCAGCGCCACCTCGCGGCCCGTCCGGCGGATGAAGACGCTGATGCGCCCCGAGCCGAGGCTGATGTTGTGGAGCGTCATCTCGTCCATGAACGACGGCAGCGTCGGCTTGTTGAACACGACGCTGTTGCTCGCGGGGTCGATGCTGAGGCCGAGCGAGGCCTGCAGCAGCGCCGGCAGCGTCGCCGCCGCCCAGGCCTGCGGCGAGCAGGCCACCGGATAGAAGGTCGGTCCTTGCGCGCGCCGGCGGCCGAAGCCGCAGAACAGCTCCGGCAGCCGCCGCATGTCGATATAGAGCGCCGCGTCGAACAGGCCGTTGAAGATCTTCGAGACGGCCTCGGTATGGCCGTAGCGGGCAAGGCCCAGCGCGATCAGCGCGTTGTCGTGCGGCCAGACCGAGCCGTTGTGATAGCCCATCGGATTGTAGCGGGCCTCGCCGCTCGCGATGGTGCGGATGCCCCAGCCCGAGAAGAAGGCGTTGGACATGAAGCCGTCGGCCAGCCGCTGCGCGCGCTCGGCGGAGACGATGCCGGCCAGCAGACAATGCCCGGCATTGGAGGAGCGCACCCGGCAGGGCTGCTTCTTGCCGTCGAGCGCCAGCGCGTAGGTGCTGATCTCTTCGCACCAGAAGGCAGCCTCGAAGGCGACGCGGAGGGCCTCGGCCTTCTTCTCCTGCGCGGCGGCGACCTGGTCATGGCCGAGGCGCCGCCCGATCTCGGCCATCGCCAGCCGGGCGGCGTAGACGTAGCCCTGCACCTCGCAGAGGGCGATCGGGCCCTCGGCCAGGCTGCCGTCGGCATGGAAGACGCTGTCCCAGCTGTCTTTCCAGCCCTGGTTCTGCAGGCCGGCCCCGGTCGCGCGGTAGTATTCGACGAAGCCATCGCCGTCGCGGTCGCCATACTTCTCGATCCACTCCATGGCGGCTTCGAGATGCGGCCAGAGCCGGTAGGCGGTTGTCTCGTCATGGGTGCGCGCGACGTAGGCGCCCGCGAGCATGATGAAGAGCGGCGTGCTGTCGACGCTGCCGTAGTAGCGGCGGAAGGGCACCTCGCCGAGGGCCGCCATCTCGCCGTTGCGGACCTCGTGCAGGATCTTGCCCGGCTCGGCGTCCGCGGCGGCGTCGACGGCGGTCGCCTGGTTCTCGGCGAGAAAGTTCAGTACGCCGCGGGCGATGGCGGGATCGATCCAAAGGGCTTCGAGGGCGGTGATCAGCGCGTCGCGCCCGAAGGCCGCGGTGAACCAGGGAATTCCCGCATAGGGGTAGAGCCCGGTCGGCTTCTCCGTGATGAGCATGTAGAGGTCGGAAACCGCGCGGCGGATGGCCTCGTTGAACAATTCGTTGGAACTCGCCATGGCCGCCGCGCGGGCGGAGCGTGTGCGCATCCAGCGGCGGGTTTCCACCATGGAGAGCAGGTAGGTCTCGCGCACGTCCCGCGCCGGCAGTTCGCCGTCCGAGCAGGCGATCTCGATGTACAGCAAAGCCTGTTCGCCGGGCTGCAGCGTCACGTCGAAGATGGCCTGGCCGCCATCGAGCTTGGTCGGCGTCGGGCTGAATCGCAGCCGGGTCTGCCGCCGCTTGTCGTCGAGCCCGATGTAGCCGAGCGTCACGCTGCTCCCGGTGACCTCGGCGGGCAGGGTCCGGCCATGCTTCGCGCGCGGCGTGCCCCGGACCTCGAAGAGGTCCTTGAAATCCGCGTCGAAGGCGATCTCCAGGCGAATGAGGTGAGCTTCGGTGGAGAAGCTGCGCAGCTGGACGCGCTCGAAGCACGTCGCGTTGATCATGAAGCGCGTGCGGCGGATGTGGATGGCGCTGTGCTCGACCACGACCTTGTCGCCGCGCAGAAGGTCCGGGTTGGCAAGGTCGCAGATCATCGCGCCGTTGTCGTCCCGCAGGGTCGAGCTGAGCAGCACCGGACGGCCCCCGCCGATGGACAGATCGAAGACCGACAGGTGGCGGGTATCGCGGTTGTAGAGCCCCTCGGTGCCGCCCTGATAGGGCTGGATGTTCCCGCTGAGGTCGAAGACGCCGAACATGTCGGCGTTCTTCAGCGTGCGATACTGCCGCTCCTGCAAGGAGAGCGATGAGCCCACGGCATAAGGCGGTTCGCCGGCGACATCGCTTTCGGTGTGGATCTCGGCAGCGCTCACAATCAGCTCTCCTTCGCTGGGCCTGGTTCAGATAGGCGGCTGACGGGGAGGCGTAACCCCTCCGGTCAGGCCGCGGCCGAGACCTTACGCCAAAGGTCAATACCGCCTTCCTGGGCGTGGCCGTCGATCTCCGCAAGCTCATCCTTCGAAAAGGCGAGGTTTTTGGCCGCATCCAGCGCGTCGTCGAGCTGCTGGACGTTGCGCGCGCCGATGAGCGCGGAGGTGACGGCAGGGCCCCGCAGCACCCAGGCGATCGCCATCTGGGCGAGGGACTGGCCGCGCTTCTGGGCGATGGCGTTGAGCGCGCGGACGCGGGCGATGTTCTCCTCGGTGATCAGCCCCTGGTCGAAGGAGCTGCCTTTGGCGGCGCGGGTGCCTTCGGGCACGCCATTCAGGTACTTGCTCGTCAGCAGACCCTGGGCGAGCGGTGAGAAGGCGATGCAGCCGGTGCCGATCTCGGTGAGGGTGTCGAGCAGCCCGTCCTCGACCCAGCGGTTGAGCATGGAGTAGGAGGGCTGGTGGATGAGCAGCGGCACGCCGAGGTCCTCGAGGATCGCAGCCGCCTTCCGGGTCAGCTCCGGGCCGTAGGAGGAAATGCCGACATAAAGCGCCTTGCCTTGGCCCACGAGCGTCGCGAGGGCGCCCATCGTCTCCTCCAGCGGGGTGCTGGGGTCCGGGCGGTGCGAGTAGAAGATGTCGACATACTCGAGGCCCATGCGCTGGAGGCTCTGGTCGCAGCTGGCGATGAGGTATTTGCGGCTGCCGCCGAAGCCGTAGGGGCCGGGCCACATGTCCCAGCCGGCCTTGCTGGAGATAACCATCTCGTCGCGATGGGCGGAGAAATCCTTCTCGAGGATGAGGCCGAAGTTTTCCTCGGCGGAGCCGTAGGGCGGCCCGTAGTTGTTGGCGAGATCGAAGTGGGTGACGCCACGGTCGAAGGCGCGGCGGATGACGGCGCGGCCCGTCTCGAAGACATCCTGGCCGCCGAAATTATGCCAGAGGCCGAGGGAGATGGCCGGCAGATCGAGGCCCGAGCGGCCGCAGCGGCGATAGGGCATGGCGTTGTCGTAGCGGTCGGACGCGGGTTCGTAGCTCATGAGCAATTCCTTGTAGTGACGTTCGAGACCAAGCCTAAACGCCGAAGCGCCCGCGCGACAGGGGGGCGGGTGTCGCAGCCGATCACGCTCCTGCCATGCCAGGTGCCCGGCGCTCAGGCGCCTCACGCCAGGCGCTGGCCGTGATCTCGTAGACGATGTGCGGGC
>Ga0116230_10003896_pt1 | contig 14591 bp, 11 predicted proteins | sample S1TSphfallax_3_FD_88678 | JGI IMG/M metagenome (GOLD analysis project Ga0116230, IMG submission 88678) | Host-associated microbial communities from peat moss isolated from Minnesota, USA - S1T2_Fd - Sphagnum fallax MG | ecosystem: Host-associated > Plants > Peat moss > Unclassified | place... | reverse complement strand
TTCTCGCGACGGCCGCGGTAAGCATACTGGCCCGCCTTGATGACGGCCTGCTTGGCGGTACGGAACACCTTGCGCCGGGCATTGAAGTAGCCCTTCGCTTTCTTGAGGATTTTCTTGTGACGTCGACCCGCGACGACACCGCGTTTTACTCGTGCCATATTCTGTTACCTCCGTTTAACTTCAAGCGAAAGGCAGCATGGCTTTCACGCGACCGACATCGGTCTCATGCACGCCTGCTTCGCGACGCAGCTGACGCTTACGCTTGCTGGGTTTCTTCGTCAGAATATGACGACGGTGGGATTGACCGCGCTTGAAGCCATTCGCCGTTTTGCGAAAACGCTTCGACGCAGCCCGTTTTGTCTTCATCTTGGGCACGTTCGACTCCTAGTTTTTTAGCCCTGTTCACTGACGCCTTGCAAGAAGGTCGCCGCTACAGGCGGGGTGACGGACTTGTTTAAGGTCCGCCGCTCACTTCTTTTTGGGCCCGAACACCATGATCATCTGTTTGCCTTCCATCAGCGGATTCTGTTCCACCACCGAATACGGCGAGAGATCCTCAGATATCCGCGTCAACAGACGCCGACCGATGTCCTGATGCACGAGCTCACGGCCGCGGTAACGCAACGTCACCTTGGCCTTATCACCCTCGGTCAAGAATCGGATGATATTACGCAGTTTGACCTGGTAATCCGCCTCTTCCGTACCGGGACGAAACTTCACTTCCTTGACCTGAATCTGCTTCTGCTTACGCTTTGCGGCGTGAGCTTTCTTGTTCTGTTCGAACAAAAACTTTCCAAAATCCATCACTCTGACCACCGGCGGCTCCGCCATCGGTGAGACCTCCACCAGGTCCAGAGTCTGCGAGCTGGCCAGTTGCAGCGCCTCGGCGCGCGTCATGACCCCTGCTTGGCTTCCATCCGCTGCGATCACGCGCACCGACGGTGCGGAGATCTCCTCATTGCGCCTTACGCGCTTCGACGTTGCGATACACGATCCTCCAAAACAAGACGGCCGCGGCTCGCGACTTCGTCACAAAGCCAGGCGCTCACCTCGTTGACGTCCAACGTGCCTAGATCTTTGCCACCGCGCGTGCGTACGGCCAGGGTGTGTGCCTCGACTTCCCGGTCGCCAGCGACTAGAAGGAAAGGGACACGCTTAATTGTATGCTCGCGGATTTTAAAGCCAACCTTCTCATACCTCAAGTCCGTTTCTACGCGAAGCCCCTGTTTCTTAAGGTTTTCCGTGACTTCCAGACAGTATTTATCCTGCGAGTTGGTAATTCCCATGACCACGGCTTGCACGGGGGAGAGCCAAGTCGGCAGTTTTCCGGCGTGATGTTCCAGCAAAATTCCGGTAAACCGCTCCAGCGATCCAAATATGGCGCGATGCAACATAACCGGGACGTGCTTCTGACCATCCTCCCCCACGTAGGTCGCGCCCAGGCGAACCGGCAGATTGAAGTCCACTTGGAGGGTGCCGCATTGCCAATCGCGGCCGATGGCATCGCGCAGCACGAATTCTAATTTCGGACCGTAGAAAGCGCCTTCGCCGGCATTCAACGTGGTTTCGATGCCGGCGGCCTGCGCCGCCTGACGCAGCGCCGACTCGGCCTGATCCCAGATCTGATCCGATCCCACGCGCTTCGCCGGCCGGTCGGAGAATTTGATGCGCACGTCATCGAAGCCAAAATCGCGGTAGATCCCCAAGATCAACTCGGTGATCCTCACGGCCTCGCCAGTCAGCTGGTCCGGGGTGCAAAACACATGAGCATCGTCTTGGGTGAAGGCGCGAACCCGCATCAAGCCATGCAGTGCTCCGGAAGGCTCATAGCGATGCACCTTGCCGAACTCGGCGAGACGCAGGGGTAATTCACGATAACTTCGCAAACCCTGCTTGAAGACTTGGATGTGCCCCGGACAGTTCATGGGCTTGATCGCGAACAGCCGCTCATCGGGCGTCTGCGTCATGAACATGTTCTCGCCGAACGTCTCGATATGACCAGACTTGACCCACAGTTCACGATCCATGATTTCGGGCGTGTTCACTTCCAGATAGCCGGCGGCATTCTGACGCTCGCGCATGTACGCGATGAGTTGTTGAAACAGTGCCCAGCCCTTGGGATGCCAGAACACCGCGCCGGGTGCCTCTTCCTGCAAATGAAACAGATCGAGCTCTTTACCGATCTTGCGATGATCGCGCTTCTCGGCCTCTTCCAAGCGCGTGAGGTATTCCTTGAGCTGTTTGTCGTTGGCCCACGCGGTGCCGTAAATCCGTTGCAACATTTCGTTGCGCGAATCCCCGCGCCAGTAAGCCCCGGCCACCTTCATGAGCTTGAATGCTTTGAGCTTACCCGTGCTTGGCACGTGCGGGCCGCGGCACAGATCCTCCCAGTCGCCCTGCCCATACAAGCTGATGGGCTCGTTGGACGGAATGGCCGCAATGATCTCGGCCTTGTAGTGCTCACCGATGGATTTGAAATGCTCGACGGCGGCGTCACGCGGCATGACGCGGCGCTGCACCGGCAGATCCTTGGCAGCAATCTCGGCCATGCGCTTTTCGATGGCCGCGAGGTCATCCGTCGAGAACGGCCGCTTGTAGGCAAAATCGTAATAGAACCCGTCCTCGATGACCGGACCGATCGTCACCTGCGCATCGGGAAACAATTCCTGGACGGCATTGGCCATCAAATGCGAGGTGGAGTGGCGGATGATGTCGAGGGCCTCGGGATCGCGGTCGGTCACGATGCTCAAGCGAGCGTCGTGGTCGATCAATGTGGATGTGTCGACCACCACGCCGTCGACCTTACCCGCGAGCGCCGCCTTGGCCAGACCCGGACCGATAGACGCCGCGACTTGCGCGACGGAAACCGCATGCTCGAAGCGCTTTTCGCTGCCGTCGGGAAGAGTAATTACGGGCATAGAACCAGTCACGCAACCGAATGAAAAACCAGGGGAAATCGCCTTTGAGTTGGTCTCGATCGGGACGCTTTCGGCGCGCAGTATAGCCCAATTGTGGCGCACGCGGACAACGAAGCGACCGGACCTTGTGCGCAACGCCTACGCGCTCAGCCGCGTTTGGCGCACCAACAGCCGGTCGTGCGTACGGTGCCGTACAGACAAGTCTCGATTGCCTTGGATAATGCCGATTGCGAGAATCCCGATGCCATGCCTTAAGAGTACCCCACCATGTTTCTGAACTCGATCGGCACGGCGCTGGCCGACAGACGCTACAGCAAGTCCGATTGCTGGGAGGCGTTTGCGCAATCCGATTGGTTCGACCGGCTGAGTCCTCGATCGCGGGCGGTCGCCAAGACCGTGCTTCATCGCGACAATGGCATCGACGAGCGCTGGTTGGCGGTCGATTCGCTCGAGGAAGTATTCGCCATCGACCCCGATACGCTGCATCGCCGATTCGTGGCGCACGCGCCGCGGCTCGCGGCCGACGCCGCACAACGGGCACTCGCGCGCGCCGCTCTTGCACCGCAGGCCATCGATGCCGTCATCGTGACCACGTGCACCGGCTACTTGTGTCCCGGTTTGAGTGGTTACGTCGTCGAGCGATTGGGGCTACGTAGCAATGTGTTGGGCTTCGATTTGGTGGGTCAAGGCTGCGCCGGGGCGCTTCCCAATTGGCAGGTGGCGAACGCGCTGCTGGGCGCGCAGCAATGCGACCATGTGCTGTCGATCTGCGTCGAGGTCTGTAGCGCGGCCATGTATCTGGATGATGACCCGGGCGTGCTCATCAGCGCCTGTCTGTTTGGCGACGGTGCCGGCGCGGCCGTATTGTCGCGCCACCGGCCGCCCGATCGGCGCCGCGTCGAATGGCGGCAAACCGCCTCGTTGACCAATCCCGAGGAACGCGAGGCCCTGCGTTTCGAAAGCCGTGCCGGGATGCTGCGCAATGTGCTGACTCGTCGAGTGCCCCGTTTGGCGGCCGAGCATGCCGAAGCGGTATTGAACGATGCCTTGAGCCGCGCGGACCTCCCACGAGAGGCGATCATGGGCTGGATCTTTCACGCCGGTGGGCGCGATGTGCTGCACGCCGTCGCTGAGCGTTTCGGTCTGCGCTCTGAGGATCTTCGCTACAGCCGCGAGGCACTGCGCCGATACGGCAACTTGAGCAGCGCCTTCGTGTATTTCGTATTGGATGCCGCGCTACAAGATGCGGCGCCGGGCGGTTGGTGGTGGATGTCCTCGTTCGGCGCAGGCTTCACTTGCCACGGCGCGTTGCTCGCGGTCGAGTAGAGCTGGAGCGTGGCTGCCGCATCCCGCATCGTTGTGCCCGAATTGCTCGATGAACTCGCCCCGAGTGATCCCCGCGCCTGTCGCTCGCGACGAGATCTGCGACGCGTACACCGGGCCATGGGATCACTCACGATTCTCAAGCAGGCCATCATGCGCCTCAAGCTCGTTGCGCCGCCGCGGCGTATCTTGGAACTCGGCGGCGGCGATGGTTCGTTGATGTTGCGCCTGGCGCAGGCCTTCGCACCGCACTGGCGTGACGTCGAGTTCACGGTGCTGGATCGCCATGATTTGCTGACCGCCGAGACGCGCGAGGCCTATGCTGCGCTCGGCTGGCGGGTCACGGTGCTGACTCAAGATGTGCTGGTGTGGGCGTCGGGCGAACACCCCGAGCCTGTCGACCTATGCGTTACCAGCCTGTTTCTTCATCATTTCGATGCTGACAAGCTCCCCATCCTCATGAGCGCCATCGCGAGAAGCGCGGATGCGTTCGTGGCCTGCGAACCGCGTCGCAGCGCCTTCGCTCGCATCGGCAGCCAGCTCATCGGCTTGTTGGGTACCAACCGGGTGACACGTGAGGATGCGGTCAAGAGCGTCGATGCGGGATTCGCTGCCCGGGAATTGACGGCGTTCTGGCCGCGGTCCGCTCCGGCCTGGGACTGCGACGAACGCGCGGCGCCTCCCTTCCTACACTGCTTCACTGCCTTGCGCACGGTCACCGCCGTGCGCACGCGCGCAGGCCCCGGCTCCGCGGCCCAGGGTTGACCTGCCCATGCTTCAGACAAGCGACGTACTTATCATCGGCGCGGGTCCCGCCGGGGCATCGGCCGCCATTCGGTTGGCGCAGGCTGGATGGCACGTGTCGCTCGTGGAGCAACACGCCTTTCCGCGCCAGAAGGTCTGCGGGGAATGCATCGCGGCTGGAAATTTCCCGCTCCTCGACGAACTCGGAATCGGCGAGAACGTCAGGCACCGCGCCGGGGTGGAGCTCGCGCACGCCGGATGGATGCATGGCGATGCGGCGCTCATGGCCGACATGCCGGCTTGCCCGCAGAGCGCTGAGCCCTATGGCCGGGCCTTGGGCCGGGACGTCCTCGATGAGTTGCTGGTCGAACGGGCCCGCAAGATGGGTGTGCGCGTCTTGCAACCGGCCAAGGTCCGCAACGTGTGGGGGCGGCCGGGTCAATTTCGCTGTGACATCGATGAATCAGGGATTCCGGTGTCGATCGATGCATCGATCATCATCGACGCCCACGGCTCGTGGGAATCGGGACCGCAAATCGAGATCGCCCGCGCCGCCGAGCACCGTCCCCCGCAGCGCGCGTCGGACCTGTTCGCATTCAAGGCAACCTTCGCACGATCGTCGCTCCCGGCCGGCTGGTTGCCGGTCGTGGCGATGGATGGGGGTTATGGGGGCCTGGTGGTTGCCAATGACCAACGCACGGTGGTGGCGCTGTGCGTGCGTCGCGACGCCTTACGCACCCTGCGCGCGAAACATCGCGGCATGCCCGCAGGCCTCACCGTTGAAAATCACCTGCGGGCCTCGTGCCGCGGGATCCGTGACGCCCTCGAAGGTGCGCAGCGCGAAGGGCCGTGGCTCACGGTGGGTCCGCTGCGGCCCGGGGTGCGCTTGGGCGAGACGGCTGGAATATTTCGCGTGGGCAACGCGGCAGGCGAAACCCACCCGCTGATCGGCGAGGGCATCAGCATGGCGTTGCAGTCATCGCGACTCTTGGTCGAGAGTCTGTTGCGCCACGCGAACCGGACGACCGATTCGGTTGCGCTCGAGTCGGCGCAGCGCGACTATGCGAGAGCATGGCGCCGGACTTTCCTGCCGCGCTTGCGGATCGCCGCGCTCTATGCGCATCTTGCCATGCGCCCGAGGCTGGCAGCGACCGTGGGGGCCGGCTTGCGACGCTGGCCGGCCTTGCTCACGACTGCGGCGCGGTGCGCCGGCAAGGCGCGGCAAGCAACGCATTCGTCCCACTCAGGATAAGGATCTCACATGAGCACGCTGCAAAAACTCCAGGACATCTTGATAGAAGACCATCGTCTGACGCGCGAGCAAGTCGCGCCGGATGCCGAACTCGCACAACTTGGTCTCGATTCATTGAGCGTGCTCGAATTGATGTTCAAGATCGAGGATCATTTCCAGCTGAAGATTGCCGACGACACCCCAACCGATCTGGTCACCGTCGGCGACGTACTCGTTTACATCGACCGGTTGCTCGAGCAGAAAGAGACCTCCGCAGGGCAGCCGACGGCGAGCGCGCCCACCGCGACCCAGGCCCGCTTGCGCGCGTGAAGCCACACGCTTGAACCCACACGCTTGAACCCGCGCGCTTGGATCTTACGGCCGTGAACGCGAAGCGACGCGTCGCCGTTACCGGTCTCGGCCTACTCTCCCCCGTCGGCAACAGTCTCGATGAGCTCATTGCGCGGTTGACCGCGGGTCATTCCGGCATCCGGCGCCTGACGGTGCCGCGCGCCGAGCGGCTTCGCTCACCCATCGGCGCACCCGTCGATTTCGACGGTGCCGCGCATTTCGATGCCGTCAGATCCCGCATGCTCGATCGGGTGAGTCAATTGGCGTTGGTAGCCGCGGCCCAGTCGATCGCCAATGCCGGCATTGATTTCTCGAACGAGCGCCGGGAGCGCTGCGGTGTGTCGGTGGGCTCCAGCATGGGCGGCGTCGGCACCACCGACAAAGCCTATTTTGACCTTTATGGAGAAGGCTCGGACCGGGTTCAACCGTTCAATATTCTGGCGGCGATGAGTAACGCGCCGGCCGCGTGGATCGGCATCGAATACGGGTTATCGGGACCCAATGTGACCTACTCCACCGCCTGTTCGTCCTCCGCCGTCGCCTTGGGAGAGGCGGCGCGACGAATTCAGCACGACGAAGCCGACGTGATGATCGCGGGGGGCGCCGAGGCACCGCTGACCTACGGCGTGCTGCGGGCGTGGGAAGCGATGCGCACCCTGGCGGCGACCGACGCGATCGACCCGTCCACGTCGTGTCGCCCGTTCTCGCAGACCCGTACCGGTCTCGTGATCGGAGAGGGCGCGGCGTTCGTCGTGCTCGAAGCCTGGGAACATGCCGTCGCCCGGGGGGCGGACATCCATGCGGAACTCGTAGGCTATGGACTCACCACCGATGTGGCTCACGTGACGCGCCCGACGATCGAGGGTCAAGCCAATGCCATGCGAGCCGCGCTGCGCTCGGCGCAGATGAGCGACGAGCACATCGATTACATCAACGCTCATGGCACGGCGACCGTACAAAACGATGCGGTGGAGACCGCGGCGATCAAAGCCGTGTTCGGCGCGCGCGCCTACTCGATTCCGGTGAGCTCGACCAAGGCGATGCACGGCCACCTCTTGGGGGCGGCTGGTGCGCTCGAATTCGTGATCGCCGTCGTCTCCGTCATGCGCGGAATCGTTCCGCCCACTCTGCACCTGAATGCGCCCGATCCGGCGTGTGATCTGGATTACGTGACTTTGGGTGCGCGCATCGGTCGTGAGCTGCGGGCGGTCATGTCGAATTCATTCGCGTTCGGCGGCACCAACGCGGTGCTGATTGCGGCGCGGCCGAGTTTGAATGGCTGACAACGGGACGGAAAAATTGGTGCGCGCTGAGGGGTTCGAACCCCCGACCCCCACCATGTCAAGGTGATGCTCTACCGCTGAGCTAAGCGCGCGTGACGGGCGCGAAAGATACCGGATTCGGCGGCTGTGTTAAAGGGCGAGTCGCCAAAAATGCGCAAAAACCCTCAGAGCCCCTGGAGCCAGGATGGCTTCAGCTTGACCTTGAGGCCGACATCAATGATCGGGGGCCACAAGGCGCGAAAGCCGCGCCGCCGGCCGCTTCGATCCCCTATTGCTCCGCCACCGGCGCTTCCAATACCCGGGGCAGCAGATTCATCGAGAAGCGAAAGTTCGCCTCGCCGATCATCAACATGTCCCCATCGTGGAGCACTTGGCGGGCGACTTTCCGGCCATTCACGAGCACCCCGTTGGTGCTGTTGAGATCTTCGATGATGGCTTCTCGCTGACCCAGGAGCACCAAGGCATGGTGGCGACTGACCGACGAGGACTCGATGCGCAATTCGCACCCCGGCGCCCGGCCGATCCGTGTGCGTCGCGCCAGCGTGAACGACGTGTTGTGCTGACCATCGACCCGCACGAGTTCTGCGGTGCACTCGACGGGCTGCGCGGCGTTGACCGGCTGACCGGCGGGCGCGCCGAGCCGCTCGATGCTGGTTTGTATCCGGCCGAGCACGTTGGCGTTGTTGCTTTCGCTGCGCTCGAGGCGACGGATGAGGAATTCGCGTTCCTCCAAGGCACCGCGCGTACGCTCGACAGAGAGGCGCAGTTCGCGATTCTGCTCGCTCAAGGCCTCCAGAGCTTGGGTCTTGGCCGCGAGTTCCTCGGTCAACCGCTTGACCTCGGCCTCGATGGTCACGATGGGGCGACGCGCTTCCTGGAGGTGCGCCATGAGGACACCCATCTCGTCATCACGGGCTCGTGCCTCGGATTGCAGCCGGTCGACGCGCTCGGACAAAGCCAAGCGCGCCTGTTCCGCCGCCGCCAGCGACTCCTTGAAGCGCTCGGCATCGCTCGACGCCTTTACCAGCGCCGCATCGATCTCGCGGTCCTTGTTCGCGAGCTCCGATTTCAGTCGCGACCGGTCGCTTTCCAACTCGGTGATTTGGCCCATCAGGCTCGCCCGTGCGCCATCCAGATCGCGCAGAGTCTGTTCGTGCCGAATGCGCATCGCTTCGTCGGCGGTGGCGGCCGCTTTCAATTGTTGAATAGTCTCGTCCTGTTGAGTCAGGCGCTCGGTCAATTGGCGATGCTCGAGCTCCATGGCCGCGACTTTATCGACCAACGCGGCCCGCTCGGCATCGATCTTCTGAATGTCATTCTGATGCTTGACGCGCTGAGCCTCGTCGGCAACGGCAGCCGCTTTGAGCTTCGCGATCGACGCGTCGCGCGCGCTCAGGCGACTTTCAACCTCGGTCACCCGCGCCTGCAGCTGATCCCGCTGTACCTGCAGCGATTCGCGGCTCTCTTGCGCCGCGCCGATCTCCGCGTCGAGTTCCCGGAACAAGTTGTGGTCGAAACCGCGGCGCCATTCGCGCGTGCGCAACTGCTCGAGATACGACGCCGCCTGGGCACGCAACGCACTCAGCTCGCTCTGGGTCGCGCTCAGATCCTTGCCACCCGCCTGCAACTCATCGGTCAGAGCCGCCACCGACTTACGGGTCGATTGCAGTTCGGCCGCAAGCGATTGCGCATGGGCACGCGCCGCGGTGAGTTCGCTCGTCAGCTGCAGCGCCGCCTGGGACCGGTTCTCGAGCTCCGGCACGAGGCGTGCGTGCTCGCTCTGCAGCGTCGAGAGCTGCGCATCGCGCTCGCCGAGGGAGTGCAAGACCTGGGCAATCGAGGCATCGCGGGCGGCGAGCGTCTCTTTGAGGGTATTCGACTCGGATTGGTATCGCTCCGCTTCGCGCAGCGCGGTTTCGATGCGCGATCGCGTCCTTTCAGCCGCTGCGATCTGTTCCGCTAAGGCCTTGTCCGTCTCGCGCGATCGGGTCTGCTCGGCATCCAGGGTCGTGCGCAGTGCCAGCAACTCGGCGGCCAACGCCTCCGAGCGCGCGGCGCCGTCGGCCTCGGCCTCTAGCGCCTTCTGGTAGGCGCGCTTGAGTTCCTCGTATTCGGCGTGCTGGCGCGCGATGCGCTCCTCGACCGACCGCACGCTCTCGGCCAGCGATGGCAGGTCGACGCCCGACGATCGTGGAAAATCATTCTTGATGGTCGGTAGCGCAGCGGTGTAATCCATGCGTACGGCATCATCTTCGACGTCATCGTCGAACACGGCGCCTTCCAGAATGGGCAGCCGATCCGTCCTGTCGAGGTCGGATTCCTGTGATTGACTGTTATCTACCGCCATTCGCCACTCCTTGCCTAACCTACCAAAGTACCTGGAACGCCCAGTGCCGCCTGACGCAGCTTCTGGATCTCGTCGCGCAATCGCGCCGCCTGCTCAAATTCGAGATTGCGAGCGAGCTTCATCATCTCCGCCTCGAGTTTCTTGATTCGCTTGACTGCCTGGCCCGGCGCGAGCAGCGAGTAGTCGACGCCTGAATCCTTGGAATGACCTTCCTGCACCGTGCGTGCACCTTCCATCACGTCGCCCACCGCCTTGACGATGGTGCGAGGCGTGATGCCGTGCAGCGCGTTGAATTCGACCTGTCGCGCGCGGCGCCGGTCCGTTTCCGCAATGGCGCGTTCGATCGACCCGGTTCGCACGTCTGCGTAGAGAATCGCCTTGCCGCGCACGTTGCGGGCGGCCCGGCCGATGGTTTGGATCAACGAGCCCTCCGAACGCAGAAATCCTTCCTTGTCGGCGTCCAAGATCGCAACCAGTGAAACCTCGGGCATATCGAGACCTTCGCGCAGCAAATTGATCCCGACGATCACGTCGAATTTACCCAGGCGTAGATCGCGGATGATTTCGGAGCGTTCGACCGTGTCGATGTCCGAATGCAGATAGCGCACCTTCACGCCGTGCTCGTTCAAGTATTCGGTCAGATCCTCCGCCATGCGCTTGGTGAGGGTCGTGACCAACACACGCTCCCCCACCTGCGTACGCAAGCGGATTTCCGACAACAGATCGTCGACCTGCGCCCGCACGGGGCGGATCTCGACGACCGGATCGATCAAACCCGTCGGACGGACGACCTGCTCGACGATCTGACCGGACATCTTGCGCTCGTAGGCCGACGGCGTAGCAGATACATAGATGGCCTGCGGCGACAGATGCTCGAATTCCTCGAAGCGCAGCGGCCGGTTATCAAGGGCCGACGGCAGCCGGAAACCATACTCGACGAGGGTCTCTTTGCGGGACCGATCGCCCTTGTACATGGCACCGAGTTGGGGAATGGTTTGATGGCTCTCGTCGATCACCAATAACGCATTCTTCGGCAGGTAATCGAACAAACACGGCGGCGGTTCACCCGGTTCGCGGCCCGATAGATAGCGCGAATAATTTTCGATGCCAGCGCAATAGCCAACTTCGTTCATCATCTCGAGGTCGAACATCGTGCGCTGTTGCAGACGCTGCGCCTCGACGAGCTTGCCGGCCGCGTGTAACTCGAGCAGACGCGACCGGAGCTCCTCGCGCACGAGTTCGACCGCCGACTGCACCCGCTCCTTCGGCGTCACGTAGTGCGTGGATGGGTACACCGTGAGCCGCGGCACCTTGCGCATGATCTCGCCGGTCAGCGGATCGAAAAAGCTCAAGGACTCGACTTGATCGTCGAACAATTCGACGCGCACCGCCTCGCGCTCGGACTCGGCGGGAAAGATGTCGATGACATCGCCGCGAACCCGGTAGGTACCTTGGTGCAGATCGATCTCGTTGCGCGTGTATTGCATGTCGGCCAGGCGCCGCAGGAGTTTGCGTTGTTCCAGTCGATCGCCGCGCGAGAGGTGCAGCACCATGCTCAGATAGGCTTGAGGATCGCCCAGGCCGTAGATTGCCGACACCGTCGCGACGATGATCGAATCCGGCCGCTCAAGAAGCGCCTTCGTGGCCGACAAGCGCATCTGCTCGATGTGCTCGTTGATCGAGGCATCCTTTTCGATGAACGTATCGGACGACGGCACGTATGCCTCAGGCTGGTAATAGTCGTAATACGACACGAAGTATTCAACCGCGTTCTTCGGAAAGAAGGTTTTGAACTCGCCGTACAGTTGCGCGGCCAACGTCTTGTTGTGCGCAAGCACCAGCGTGGGGCGCTGGAGTTGTTGGATCACGTTGGCAATGGTGAACGTCTTCCCCGAACCCGTGACGCCGAGCAAGGTCTGGTGCGCAAGACCACTCGTCAGCCCGTCCACGAGCTTGTCGATCGCCTGCGGCTGATCGCCCGCCGGAAGATAATCCGAGTAAAGCTCAAAATTCATTGCTTCATTCTCTCATGTCGACGAAGCGGGGGCACCTTCGAACTGGCACAAAGCGGGCATATTTCGTACACTCTGTCGCCGCTTTTTACATAGGTATCGCACCTTGTCCAACCACCTCTCAAAACGAGTACAAAAGGTTAAACCGTCGCCGACCTTGGCCGTCACTGCACGGGCCGCCAAGCTCAAAGCGGAAGGCAAGGACATCATCGGTCTCGGCGCCGGTGAACCTGATTTCGATACGCCCATTCATATCGCGGATGCCGGCGTCGACGCGATTCGCTCGGGGCTTACACGCTACACCGCCGTGGACGGCACCGCCGAACTCAAAGACGCCATCATCGCCAAATTCAAACGCGACAACGAACTCACCTACGAGCGAAATCAGATCCTCGTCTCATCGGGTGCAAAACAAACCTGTTTCAACCTGTGCGCCGCCCTGCTCGATCCCGGCGACGAATGCGTGATCCCTGCGCCCTACTGGGTCTCGTATCCCGACATGGTCATGCTGGCCGATGGCACTCCCGTGTGCGTTTATGGCGGCGCCGATCAAGGTTACAAGATCACGCCCGGCCAATTGGCCGACGCCATCACACCACGCACGAAACTGCTGTTCCTCAATAGCCCCAGTAATCCCACCGGCGCCGCCTATACGCGCGCCGAACTACGGGCGCTTGGCGCCGTTCTCGACAAACACCCCAACGTCTACGTCGCCGCCGACGAGATGTACGAACACATCTATTGGGCCCCCGAACCGTTTACCAGCTTCGCGCAGGCTAACCCGCAGCTGTACGATCGCACGATCACGATCAATGGGGTATCGAAAGCCTACGCCATGACCGGCTGGCGAATAGGATACTGCGGCGGCCCGAAATCCATCGTCGCTGCCATGAGCACCATTCAGGGTCAGTCGACGTCGAATGCCTCGAGCATTTCGCAGCGTGCGGCGACCGTGGGTCTCAACGGCGATCAGGCCTGCGTCGTCGAGATGAACAAGGCGTTCAAGGCCCGGCACGATTTCGTGGTGGCCGGATTGAACGCGATTCCCGGCATTTCATGCCAGGCCGGAGCCGGCACTTTTTATGCCTTCGCCGACGTCACCGGTGCCATGCACGCGCTCGGCATCAAGGATGACAATGCTTTCGCCGAGTACCTCCTCGTCGAAGCCGGCGTGGCCGTGGTACCCGGTTCCGGTTTCGGCGCGCCCGGCCACATGCGGATCTCCTTCGCGTGCAGCATGAAGACCCTCGAAGACGCGCTTGCGCGCATCGCACGGGTGCTGTCGGTGGCCGTCGCGAAGCGGGCCTGAGCCAAGGGGAGGGCCGGACCGCGGCCTTCACCAGGATCGAGACGCCGCTACCGCGACTCGAGATCCGCCTCAGCCCCTGCCCCGCGGGCCGCAGCCCAACAGCCAGAGCCCGCTGCAGCCGCGAAGAAGAACTCTAAATCTGTTTCAAAATACTGTTTAATTGCATGAATTATATAAATTTTTTCGTCGGTTTTACGCCGGCGGAGCGATGGCCGCAGGTTCAGGTGTCGGCCTGGCCGGGATAACCCCTTGCCGAGGGTGACGTTTTGACGTCATGTTTTGACGTCAAAACGTCGTGTTGGCCCGAGGGACACCCTGCCTCCCGAGCGGCACGCGAATCCCAAGTGGGGAACGTCTATCCAATGTCGACTCTGCTCTGGACGACGAAAGCGATCTTCGTCGGGGCTTTGACGGAAGTCGCCCATCACGAACATATCGTCCGCACCAGCGCGGCACTGCGAAGCAGTTTTCGACCGCGCTTTCTTGACTTAAGTGCCCGGCTTCCCGACAATCCGCGCCTCTTCCGCATTCCCCGGTAGCTCAGTGGTAGAGCGACGGACTGTTAATCCGTTGGTCGGCGGTTCGAATCCGTCCCGGGGAGCCAATACACAATTGTCCATTCCGGGCAGATCTGTCACAGACAAGCGACTCATTTGATTGACGGCGAACTGGCCCATCCCCAAACGCCCTGACCACTCGGGCCACCCGGACAAGCCCTGAGACGGTTCCGCGGACACGTTCATGCCTTAGTCAGCGTGACTCGAGACAGCGCTCGAGCCTTGGCTTGATAAACTCCTTGTCAGTGTGTGCTGAGATCGACGCTCAAGACCACGACGTTGGTGGTCACCGGCAAGGTCAGGGTCTGCACGGTTTTGGCGCTGTTGAGGGCAAAGGAATAGGCGTAGATATTGCGGGTTGCCATCTGGACGGCGCCGGTTTTCAGAACGTAAGAGGGCATGGTCAGGGCTAACGATTCGCCCGCGTAGCCCTGGGGGGCGCTGGCCCAATTGCTCACACTCTGAGTAAAGCTCGTCGTCGTCCCGTCGGTGTAGGTGACCTTGAATACTTGATTG
>Ga0116230_10003895_pt1 | contig 14593 bp, 10 predicted proteins | sample S1TSphfallax_3_FD_88678 | JGI IMG/M metagenome (GOLD analysis project Ga0116230, IMG submission 88678) | Host-associated microbial communities from peat moss isolated from Minnesota, USA - S1T2_Fd - Sphagnum fallax MG | ecosystem: Host-associated > Plants > Peat moss > Unclassified | place... | reverse complement strand
TCGCCGACCCCCGCACCGAAACCGGCGACGGCCAGGGCCTGGGCTGGACCGTTTTGGCTTCCCGCGGCTGGGCCAAAGGACCCGTCCTGTCGCAACAGAGCGCCGGGGGGTTCTGGGCCTGCAACATCGCCGTGGCGCCCGCGCGGGGCGTGGCGGTCGCCGCGGTCAGCAACGCCGGCGGGGCAGCCGGCGCCGCGGCGACAGAGCGCCAGATGCTGACGCTGATCCAGCCGTATGCGGCGGCAGGGTAGGCGATGACATCGAAAGACGCGGACGAATTGCGCGTCCGTCTATGGCTTGAAATCCGCGAGCCCCTCGAACGCCAACTCGGCCCGCTGGGTCAGGCCGCCATCGCCGCGATTGGGCCGCGGCCCGGCGAGCACGTGCTCGACATTGGATGCGGCATTGGGGGTACGCCGCGGGCGCTCGCCGAGCTCGTTGGGCCGAGCGGTCGGGTCGTCGGCATGGATTTGCTTCCGATGGCGATCGACGTGGTGCAGCGCGAGCCGGGCTTGCCGGACAACGTCTCTTTCCGGTGTGGGGATGCGCAGTCGTATCCCTTTCACCCTGGTTCATTCGATGTCGCTGTTTCGCGCTTCGGCGTGATGTTTTTCGCAGACCCTATTGCAGCGTTTTCCAACATTCGGCGGGCGCTCCGTCCGGGAGGACGGCTTGGGTTCGTCTGCTGGCGCGGTTTGGATGAAAACGAACTCGACGCATTCCCCCTTCGCGCAGCGTCGGATTGTCTACCGGCCCAATTGGTCTCAGACATGTCTTCGTCGGGTTGGTTTTCGTTCTCACACTCCGACAGCATTCGTGAAATTTTATCGGGCGCCGGCTTTAGCGATGTGACAATCGCGCCGCATGACGAACAGGTTAGCTGTGGCGACCTTCAGTCTACCGTCGATGTATGTTCCCGCGTCGGAGCGCTTGGCAAAATCTTGCGGGATCATACTGAATTACGAAGCGAAGCGGTTCCAGTCCTTGAACGCGCCCTACGGCCCCTAGACGGACCGATGGGTCCCCATCTCCGCGCTGCGACGTGGGTGGTTACGGCCCGTGCTTAGGCGCACGTCATGTCCGCTCCACTTAGGAGATGACGGGCGGGGACGGCGCTGGGGACATTTGAGGCGTTCTGCGCCCCTCACAACGGGTGAAACAAACTCACGATCAGCGCCAGGTTCAGCGCCAGCACCAGGGCTGCGATCACCCAGGCGACGATCGCGAGCTTTGGGCCGCTGACCATGGCGCCCATCTTGGCGCGGTCGCTGGTGAAGCGGATCAAGGGGATCACGGCGAACGGAAGCTGGAGGCTCAAGACCACCTGGCTGAGGATCAGAAGGCTCGACGCCCCACGATCGCCCCACAGAGCGACGGCGACAATGGCTGGGGCGGCGGCGGTGAGGCGGGTGATCAGCCGGCGCAGCCAGGGCGCGACCTTGAGGTTCACGAACCCCTCCATCACGATCTGGGCGGCCAGGGTCGCGGTGAGGGTCGAGTTCTGGCCGGACGCCAGAAGCGCCAGCGCGAACAGCACGCTGGCGACCGGCGCGCCCATCAGGGGCGACAGCAAACGGTAGGCGTCCTCGATCTGGGCCACGTCGGCATGGCCGGAGCGATGGAACACAGCCGCCGCCACGATCAGGATCGCCGCATTGACCAGCATGGCGAAGGCCAGCGCCACGGTGCTGTCTATGGTGGCGAACTTGGCCGCCTCGCGCCGGCCAGGGTCGGTCAGCTCGAAGCGGCGCGTCTGCACGATCGAGGAGTGGAGATAGAGGTTATGGGGCATCACGGTCGCGCCTAGAATGCCGATGGCGATGTAGAGCTGGCGAGGGTCCATCAGCACCGACGCCTGGGGAACGAATCCCCGCAGCACAGCCAGGGGCTCCGGCCGCGCCAGGGCGATTTCGACGAAGAAGGCGGCGCCGATGCTGGCCATCAGCACGATCACCGCCGCCTCCAGGTAGCGGAAACCCACGCGACGCAAGGCGACGAGGGCCAGAACGTCGGCTGTGGTCAGGCACACGCCGGCGAGCAACGGAATGTGAAACAGAAGCTTCAGCGCGATGGCCGACCCGATCAGCTCCGCCAGATCGCAGGCGCAGATCGCCGCCTCGCACAGCAGCCACAGAGCGATACAGACCGGCGGGCTATAGTGATCGCGGCAGGCCTGGGCCAGATCGCGCCCGGTGGCTATGCCCAGACGCGCCGCCAGGGTCTGCAGCACCATGGCCGCCAAACTCGACGCCAGGACCACGGATAGGAGCGTGTAGCCGAACGCAGAGCCGCCCGCGAGGTCGGTCGCCCAGTTGCCGGGGTCCATATATCCGACCGCAATCAGATAGCCTGGACCGATAAAGACCAGCAGCTTGCGCCAAAACCCCGACCCCCGCGGCGCCGCTGGAATGCTGCGAAACACCTCGGATAAGCTGGGCTCACGGGGCGAGCTGGGCTCTTCGGGGACGCGGCGCCAAGCCGGCGCGATCGGGGCGGGCGCCGGCGGCGGGGCGGAAGCCTGGGTCATGACGCTTGAACCCGCGATCGCCTGTTTCGGTCCCTCACGGTAGCGCAGCCGCCTGGCGGAGGCGGCAGAGGACGACGCCGCGACCGCGCCGGCTCATCCGCCAACAGTCAGCGTCCCGCCGACCCGTGTCCAAAAGCCAGGCGCCTGCAAGCTTATCCTTTCGCCCTGGCAACATTTTTCGATCGACGTCATCTCGTGTTCTCCCCATGAATCCAGGGGCGCAGAAACGTGCAGGACCGCGTGTTTGCGTTTAGCCCATCGTCAATAGGCCAGCATTGCCTAGCGGAAACAAGAGAGCCATTGCGCCGCTCCGCTCGGTGTCCTAGGTGGCGAATTGCCTGATCGGTTTGGGCTCGGACCGGACCTCGGCGGAGAGACTCGATGCGTGGGATCCTTCTCGCGACCGCAGCCTTGGTCGCTATGTCGCTCAGTGCGTGTGAAAAGAAGACGCCCCCCGCCCCACCGCCGCCCACCGTCATCGTCGCTCATCCCCTACAGAAGCAAATCGTCGATTGGGATGATTATGTCGGCCGCTTCGAGGCGATCGACTCCGTCGATGTGCGCCCGCGCGTGACCGGCTATCTGCAGTCCATCGGGTTCCGCGACGGTCAGATCGTGCGCAAGGGACAGGTGCTGTTCGTGATCGATCCGCGCCCCTATCAGGCGGCGCTGGACCAGGCCAAGGGTCAGGAGGCCCATTCGGCGGCCACCTTGCAGAACGCCAAGATCGAGCTCGCCCGCGCCGAAAAGCTGCTGGCGGCCAAGGCGATCTCCGAACAGGAATATCAGACCCGGCTCTCCGCCGAGCAGACGGCGGCGGCCGATCTCTTGGCCGCCCAGGCGGCGACCGCGACGGCGGCCTTGAACCTGTCGTTCACCCGGGTGACGGCGCCGCTGAGCGGCCGGATTTCGGATCGTCGGGTGGCGCCCGGCAACCTGGTCACGCAGGATACGACCATCCTCACCAATATCGCCGACCTCGATCCGATCCGCTTCACCTTCGATGGGGCCGAGTCGCTCTATCTGAAGTATGAACGCGAGAACCAGGCAGGCGTGCGCCCGTCCTCGCGCACCTTCGCCAATCCGGTGGAAATCCGGCTCCAGGACCAGCCCAACTACGCCATCAAGGGCCGGATGGACTTTGTCGATAACGCCATCGACACCAATTCGGGCACGATCCGGGGCCGGGCCGTGGTGGCCAATCCCAACTATATCCTGACGCCGGGCATGTTCGGCCATCTGCGCCTGCTCGGCTCAGCCGCCTATAACGGCCTCCTGCTTCCCGACGCCGCCATCACCACCCAGCAGAGCGACCAAGTCGTTTATGTGGTCGGGGCCGGAAACAAGGTCGAACAGCGCAAGATCCAGACCGGCCCGCTCGTCGATGGCCTTCGGGCGGTGCGCTCGGGCCTCAAGCCTGGCGACGAGGTGGTGATCGAAGGCATCCAGCGCGCCAAGGTGGGCGTGAAGGTGACGCCGAAGTCGGGCCAGATCACGCCGCCCAATCCCGGCCAGTCGCCGACGCCCGCCGATCTCTCGCCCCCGGCCGCCTCGGCGACCTTCGCCGCCACCGCGCAGTAGACCCGCCAGATGGGCTTTTCCCACTTCATGATCGAACGGCCGGTGTTTGCGGCCGTTATCGCCATTCTGATCACCCTGTTGGGCGCGATCGCCTATCCCAACCTTCCCGCCGCCCAATACCCCGAGATCGTGCCGCCCACGGTCAATATCACGCTGAGCTATCCGGGCGCCTCGGCGGAGACCATCGCATCGACCGTGGCCGATCCGATCGAGGAGCAGGTCAACGGGGTGGAGAACATGCTCTACATGTCCTCCCAGTCCACCGGCGACGGCAACCTGCAGATCACCGTCACCTTCAAGCTCGGCACGGACCTCAACGTCGCCCAGGAGCTGGTGCAAAACCGCGTCTCCACCGCGCAAGCCCAGCTGCCGAGCGAGGTGCAGTCCACCGGCATCTCGGTGCGCAAGAGCTCGCCCGACATCTTGATGGCGGTGCACATGTACTCGCCGGACGGATCGCTGGATCAGGCCTATGTGGCCAACTACGTGACGCTCCAGATCATGCAGCCGCTGCTGCGCGTCCAGGGCGTGGGCGACCTGACGGTGCGGGCCGCGCGCGACTATTCCATGCGCATCTGGATCGATCCGGATAAGGCCGCCGCGCGCAACCTGACCGTCGACGACGTGGTCAATGCGCTACGCAACCACAACGTCCAGGTTGCGTCGGGGAACCTGGGCGCGCCGCCCTTCGGGGCCTCGCCGCCCGCCTACCAGCTCCAGGTGCAGGCGGAGGGCCGCTTGGTCACGACCCAGCAGTTCGCCGACATTGTCATCAAGCGCGACGCTCAGAACCGCATCACCAAAGTCTCCGACGTGGCGCGGGTGGATCTCGGCGCGGCGACCTACACCACCAACGCCTATCTCGGCTATCTGAAGGACGGCAAACCCAGGGTCGCGCCCGCCGCCGCTATCGGCGTGCTGCAACAGCCCGGCACCAATGCGCTCCAGGCCGCCGACGGCGTGATCAAGGAGATGGAGTTCCTCAGGAAGAGCTTCCCGCCGGGGCTCGACTATCAAATCATCTACAACCCGACCGACTACATCAAGGCCTCCATCTCCGAGGTGCAGAAGACGTTGTTCGAGGCGCTGATCCTGGTGGTGGTGGTCGTGATCGTCTTCCTGCAATCCTGGCGGGCGGCGTTGATCCCGATCCTGGCCATTCCGGTTTCGCTGGTCGGCACCTTCGCCGTCATGCTCGCGGCGGGGTTCTCGCTCAACAACCTGTCCCTGTTCGGCCTGGTGCTGGCCATCGGCATCGTCGTGGACGACGCCATCGTCGTGGTGGAGAACGTCGAACGACATTTGCGCGAAGGCATGACGCCGCGGGAAGCCGCTCACGCCACCATGGACGAGGTCGGCGGCGCGCTCGTCGCTATCGCACTGGTGCTGTCGGCCGTGTTTATCCCCGCCGCCTTCATCGCCGGCATCTCGGGCCAGTTCTATCGTCAGTTCGCCCTGACCATCGCCGTGGCGACCGTTCTGTCGCTGGTCGTGTCCTTGACCCTGTCGCCGGCCATGGCGGCGCTGATCCTCAAACCCCACGACCCCCATCACAAGCCCAAGGCGTGGGAGCGGCCGTTCTCAGGCTTTGCGAGGGGCTTTAACAAGGGCTTCGACCGCTTAAGCAACGGCTATTCGTGGCTGACCCAGCGTCTAATCCGCATCATGGCCCTGATGCTCGTGGTCTATGTTGGCCTGATCGCCCTGACCTACTGGCGCATGTCGGTGACGCCGGGCGGCTTCATCCCGTCCCAGGACCAGGGCAACGTGATCATGTCCGCCCAACTCCCCAACGGGGCCTCGCTGGCGCGCACCGACGCCATCATGCGCCAGGCGGTGCCCTTGATGCTGCAGTCGCCGGGCATGGTCGGGGCCTCGACCTACGCCGGCGTGGACGCGCCGACCCAGACCACCAATTCCGCGTCCGGCCAATCCTATGTGATCGAAAGCTCGTTCGAAGACCGGCTGAAGCACCACGTTACGCTTCAGAGCCTGATCGCCGACGTGCAGAAGCGCCTCTCCGTCATTCCCGGCGCCACCATCCGTATCCTGCCGCCCCCCCCGGTTCGGGGCATCGGCACCCAGGGCGGCGTCAAGATGATCGTGGAGGACCGGACCGGCGACGCCGACTACAACAAGCTGGAACAGGTCGCCCAAAGCGTCGTCGCCGAAGCCGCCAAGGACCCCAGCGTCACCGGCGCATTCGAGACCTTCAACACCAAGACGCCGCGCATCTACGCCGACATCGATCGGGTGAAGGCGGAGTATCTGGGCGTCAGCGACACGGCCGTGTTCGATACGCTGCAGACCTATCTCGGCTCGACCTTCATCAACGATTTCAACTATCTGAACCACACCTACGAGGTGTTCGCCCAGGCCGACGCCCCCTTCCGCCAGGACGAGTCCGCCATTCAGCAGCTCCAGACCCGATCCGCCAACGGGGCGATGATGCCCCTGGGCGCCGTGGTGAACCTTCGCCACACGACTGGCCCTTACCGGGTGCTGCGCTACCAGCTCTACCCGTCCGCCGAGGTCCAGGCCTCGACGCCGGTGGGTTATTCCACCGGTCAGACGATGATGGCGATGGAGCGAGCCGCCCAGCGGGTGCTGCCGCCGGGCTACGGCTATGAGTGGACGGAGCTGGCCTATCAGCAGCAGGCGGCGGGAAACACGGCGGGCCTCGTATTCGTCCTGGCCGTGGTGCTGGTGTTCCTGCTGCTGGCGGCGCTTTACGAGAGCGTGACCATGCCGCTGGCGGTGATCCTGATCGTGCCCATGTGCCTCTTGGCCGCGATCACCGGCGTCAACCTGATGGGCATGGACAACAACATCCTGACCCAGATCGGCTTCATCGTGCTGATCGGCCTGGCCGCCAAGAACGCCATCCTGATCGTCGAATTCGCGCGCCAGGGCGAGGAGGAGCACGGCCATGACCGGGTGCGGGCGGCGGTGGAGGCGGCGCGCACCCGCCTGCGGCCGATCCTGATGACGTCCTTCGCCTTCATCCTCGGCGTGGTGCCCCTGGCTTTCGCCAAGGGGGCGGGCGCGGAGCTGCGCCAGGCGCTGGGCGTTGCGGTGTTCTTCGGCATGATCGGGGTGACCGTATTCGGCCTGCTGTTCACGCCGGTCTTCTATGTGGTGACGCGGATGCTGAGCGAACGGCTGCCCAAACCGCCGCCGACGCCGCCGTCCGTACCCACCACCTCTGGCGGACCGACCGGCGCCGAAATGGGGCTTGAGTGATGGGCCGGTTCCAGCCTCTGTCGCGCGCCGTCGTCGGCGCCGCTTCGATCGGCGCCCTGCTCTGCGGCTGCACCGTCGGTCCGCGCTATGCGCCGCCCGCCGTCTCCACCGCCGCCGACAAGGGGTTCGCCGCCTCGACGACCGCGATCGCCAGCGCAGACGCCCCGCCCCCCGATTGGTGGCGGCTCTACAACGTTCCGGCCCTGGACGCCCTGGTGCAAGACGCCCTGGTCCACAACAAGAACCTGCTGGTGGCCGCGGCGAATCTGGCCTACGCTCGCGACGCCCTCGCCCAGGCGCGCGCCGGCCGCTATCCGACCACCCAAGTGACGGCGGGCACGCAATACGGGATCACCAGCCTCGGCCAGGTCGAATCGCAGATCGAAACCGGCCGAGCCGCTTCCTCCTCGGGCTACTATACCGGCGGTCTGGACGTATCTTACGAGGTCGATCTGTTCGGGCAGATCCACCGCGCGATTCAGGCGGCGGCGGCCAATGTCGAGGCGGTTCAAGCGGCGGAGGATGTCACACGCATCAGCGTCGCCGCCGAAACCACCCGCGCCTATGTCAACGCCTGCGCCTACGCCCAGGAGCTTGGTGTGGCGCAGCAGTCGCTGGATTTGGTGACCCAGACCTACCAGGTCACCGTCAAGGAAGGGGAGGCCGGCGCGGCGTCGAACTTCGATATCGCCCGCGCCCGCGCCCTGGTGGAGCAGACCCGCGCCACCATTCCGTCCTACGAGGGTCAGCGCCGCACCGCTCTGTTCGAACTGGCGGTCTTGACTGGACAGCCGCCGGAAGCAATTTCGCTGGCCGCCGACGCCTGCAAGGCGCCCCCGCAACTGGCCACCATCCTGCCGGTCGGCGATGGACGAAGCCTGCTCCGGCGCCGCCCCGACGTGCGCCAAGCGGAGCGCGAGCTGGCGTCCGATGTGCCGCGGATCGGCGTGGCCACGGCCAACCTCTATCCGACCATCACGCTCGGAGCGTCCGTTGCGTCATCGGCTGTCACCTTGGCCGGTTTGGGCAGCCAGAAGGCCTTGACCTATGGGGTAGGCCCGCTGTTGAGCTGGACCTTCCCCAACACCGCGGTCGCCCAAGCCCAGATCCGGGAAGCTCGCGCCACGGCCTCGGCGGCTTACGCCAACTTCCAAGCGACGGTGCTGCAAGCGCTTCAGGACACCGAAGAGGCGCTGACGGCCTATGGCTCCGAACTGGACCGCAACGGCGCCCTGAAAGCGGCGCGCGAGCAGAGCGCGATCGCCTTCCGCCTCGCCCAGGTGCGCTATCAGGACGGCGAGGCCAGCTATATCGATCTGATCTCCGCCGAAACAGACCTGGTCAACGCGAGCGCCGCGCTGGCCGCCTCAGATCAGGCCTTGGCGTCGGACCAGGTGACGGTGTTCAAGGCGCTGGGCGGCGGTTGGGAACAGGCGCCGGCGGTCGAGCCCCTGCCCATCACCGACGGCCGCAACGGAAAACAGACCCCGGTGCGCTGAGGCGGTGGGGGCGCCTTCGCGTGAACCATCTTCAACGGCGTTGAGCGGCGCCCGGAAAGTCTTGCCCGGCAAAAGGCGCCGGGCGTCTGGGCAAATCTTGCCGGGCCCCGGGCCCCGGCCCGGCATAAATGGCATCCTTTCCAAGCTATTAATTCCATATAATCAACGGTTTAGTTTGTCCTAAACTGGCCCGGCCCTTGCTTGTACTCGGGTGAGCAAAATGCTCCCGTCTGCAAAATGTGGCCGGACACCTGAGAATAGGACACCTAAGTCATGTCGTTGAATAGCATCAACACGAACGTCGGCGCCCAGATTGCGCTGCAAACCCTCAACTCCACCAACGCCGCCCTGCAAAATGCGCAGAACGAAGTCTCCACCGGCCTGGCGATCGCTCAGCCCTCGGACGGCGGCGCTATCTGGTCCATCGCCCAAGGCCAACGCGCCCAGGTGACGGCCCTAAGCGCGGTCACAGACTCTCTGAACCGCGCGTCGTCGGCCTTGGACGTGGCCGTTTCAGCCGGTCAGCAGATCTCCGACCTCTTGACCCAGCTCCAGTCCACGGCGCTGAACGCCACCGATCAATCGCTGACCACTACCAACCGCGACTCGCTGAACTCTCAGTACCAGTCGCTCCTGAACCAAATTACCCAGACGGTGGGGCAGGCGACCTTCAACGGCGCGAATCTGATCAAAAGCGGCGCATCGAATATTCTTGCGCTGGCCAGCGCCGATGGTAGCACGGTGTTGACGATCGCGGCGCAGAACCTGTCTCTCAGCGGCCTGAGCCTGAGCGGCACGACTCTGAGCGACTATTCGAATGCACAATCCGCTCTGTCCGCAGTCAGCAAGGCCATCGACACCGCAGATAACGACCTGGCCGTTCTGGGCACGTCGCAAAATGCGGTGGCGACGTCGCTCACCTTCACCTCCAACCTGTCGAACGCCCTGACCCAGGGTATCGGCAACCTGGTGGACGCCGACGTCGCGGCGGAAAGCGCGACCTTGCAGTCCCTGCAAACCAAACAGCAGCTTGGCGTCCAGGCCCTGTCGATCGCCAACTCCTCGTCCAGCGTCCTGCTGAGCCTGTTCCGCGGCTAATCGGCAAGGGATTAGGGGCGGCGCGGGGCTTATCCCTCCGCGCCGCCTTCCCGCCTAAAGCCATGGTTCAAGATCAAGCCTGAGGTGAAGGAGATGATCGACCCCATCCAAGCTCCAGCTCCCGCCGCGCCATCAGCGTCCACACCTGATCCGTCGACGGCTTCGGCCACAACCGGTGTCAGCGTGGTCGCCGGCGTCCAAAAGACGGCTGCGCCATCCAATAGCAGCCTATCGAACGCGACCGCCCAAGCCGCTCAGTCCGCCCAGGCCGCCGCCTCCAACAGCGCGACAGCCGCTCAAGGGGACTCGGAGGCGGCCCAGCCGCTGCGGCTGCTGATCGAGCATGACAAGACGACGAACCAGTACGTTTACAAGCTTTACGATTCGAGCGGTCGTATCGTGCGAGAGATTCCCCAGGAAAGCCTGGCGGACGCTCAGAAGCAGGCTGCGGGCTCACCCGGCGCCTTTGTCGACACGAAAGTCTGACCTGCGTTAACCCGCCGTTAGGGTTAACCATCCGTCTACGTTTACCCGCTACCTTAGGTTCGCCGGGGAGGACCAGCGCACGCCGCCGTCCTTCCACGCTCGCATAACGCGACCGACAGCGCGACGAAGGAGGCGGTGATGACGATCAATGCCAACAGCAATGTCAGCGGAGCCGCCGCGGCGCTGGCGACCCTGCAGGCGCTCCAGCTCTCGACCAACACATCGACTCAAACCTCAAGCGGGTCGGCTTCGATATCGACGACGTCCGGATCGTCGGCCGCCCTGACCCAAAGCCCCCTGTTCCTCTTCAGCGCCACGAACCAGACCGGTCCGTCGCAATCCGCCGCCGACGGCCTCGCTCAGGGCGCCAGCTTGACGGACGCGGCCGGGGCGGTGGCGCAGGCCTTGAGCAACCTGCTCACCCAGCTCCAGCAGACGGCCACGGCCGCCACAGATCCGAGTTTGACGAGTGCGAGCCGTCAAGATCTCAGCAGCCAGTTCGCGGCTCAGATCAGCGGTTTTTCCACCCTTCTGGCGAGCGCCCAGATCAACGGCCAGAACCTGCTGGACGGATCGCTGAGCGCCAACCCGACCTTCGCCCTCCCCGGCGGCGGCGTCGCCAGCGTCCAGGCGCAGGATCTGACGCTCGGCGGCCCCTTGGTCGGGCTATCATCTAGCGCCTCGGTATCGACCGCGTCCGCGGCGGCCGCCACCGCCAGTCTCGCGGGGCTGTCGATCACCTCCATCAATGCGGCGATCGGCCGACTCTACGACCAGAGCGATCAGATCAACGGCCTATCCGCTCAGCTGGGGGCGGCTCAGCTTGGCGGCAGCTCGACGATCGACGCCTCCGGCGACTCCAGCGGCGACAGCGCCAGGCTGCTCGCGCTCCAGCTCCAGCAGACCTTGAGCGCCCAGCCCTCGATCTCGCTCAGCAACCCGTCCTCGCAGGCGATCTTGTCGCTGTTCAGGGGTTAGGGCTGCGATAGACCCCGCGTTCCCCGTCAGGAGACCTAAACCCCGCCGCCCACAGGCAGGGTAAGTTGAAACGCCGTCCCGTCCGCGTCGCTCTGCAGCAGGTCCAGGTCGCCGCCTTGGGCGCGCGCCAGCTCTCGGGAAATCGCCAAGCCAAGGCCTGCGCCGCCAGGCCGGCCGGAGCTCGCAAAGGCCTGGAACAGCCGCTGGCGTACGCGGTCCGGCAAGCCCGGCCCGTTGTCGATGATCCGCAGGTGCAGGCTGCGCTCGCAGACCTCCCCGGCCAGCCGGATGCGGCCGCCCGACCCTCCCGTCGCCTCAATCGCTTCCCGCGCGTTGCGGAACAGATTGACCAGGATGCGATGAAGCTGCTCGGGATCGGCGTCGGCGAGGAGGCCGTCCTCCAGATCATAGACGAGCGGTACGCCGTCCGGCGACAGACCAGCGTCCTCCGCCGCCGCGAGCGCAGCCCCGGCTAGGGGCACGACGGTCTTGTTCGGCGGCGCCTCTTCGGTCTTGCCATAGGCCAGCACGTTTTCCGCCAGCCGAACCGCGCGATCCAGCGCCCGCTCCAGACGGGGCAGAGCCTGGCTGACGCTGGGGTCGCCGGATTTCGCCAACCGCTCCGTCACCATCTGGGCGCTGGACAGCATGTTGCGCAGGTCGTGATTGATCTTGGCGACAGCCTCGCCCAGCGCCGCCAGGCGCGACCGCGACTGCAGCGCTTGGCGCAGGTCCTCCTGCATCCGGTCCAGCTCCGCCTCGGCGCGGCCGATTTCGTCGCGGCGGCCCGAGAGCTTCAGTCGGGCCTTGGGGTCCTCCGGGCGCGCCCGAAACAGCTCCATCGCCCGGGTGATCCGTTGCATCGGCCGCACCAGAAAGGCGTTAAGGGTCAGATAGACCAGGACGCCCGCGATCAGCGACACCAGGGCCGAGACGCCCAGCACCCGCAGCATATAGGCGGTCAAATCGCTCTTCAGCGGCGCCTCGTCGACCAGGATTTCGATGAAATCGCCCTCGCTGAACTGGAGACGGTCGACCACGCGCAGCGTTCGGGGGTCGCTGCGAATAAGCGTGCTGAACGGCGCCGTCAGCCAATCGGCGAAGTTCTGCTGCCGAAGGTCCACCAGTTCGGGCGTGCGAGTGAGATAGGGACCCTGGAGCAGTAGCCGGCGCACCCCGTCGGTCGAGACCGCCACCAATTTCACGCCGGCGCCGGCCAGAAGCTCGACCTCCATCCGGTTGCTGACGACCCCCGCCGGCGCGGCCTTGACGGCCAGCGACGCCAACTCGGCGTCATGCACCCGGCCCTTGAGCCAATCCACCTCGAACGCCGCCAGCGCCGGCGCCAGGATCAACAGTTCCGCCAGCATCACAAAGATCGCCGTCAGCAGAAGCAGTCGCGCCGACAGGCCGCCGGGCCAGCTCAACCCGCGCCATTTCGGGCGCAAAGAACTGCGCAGCCCAGGCTTGGACGCCGCCTTCGCAGACGTGGCCGGCGGCGTCGCTTGGCCGCGACGTCGCGCGATCCACAGGCGGACGAGAATCGGCGTGACCGCCAGAACCGCCAGGGCGCACAGCGGCGCCAGCACCTCGGGGCGCAGAAGGATGTGCAGGTTCGTCGCGCCGCCCTGATCGAACACAGTCCCCAGTCCCGCCCCCACACTGGCGTAGATGAGGGTCGATGGCGCGATCCCCAATAAGGTGGCCGCCAGATAGGTGGACAGCGGCATCTTCACGAACCCGGCGACGAGGTTGACCAGGGCGAACGGCACGGCTGGCATGAGCCGCAGGCTCAAGAGATACGAAAACGCGTGGCGGCGAATTTCGGCCTCCATTCGGGCCACAAGCCCGTCGGGACGAATTCGGCGGCGCAAGACCGCGCCCAATTTCGAGTGGGTAAATAGGGTTGAGCGGGCGACCAGAAACATGAGGAGCGCGCCGATCGATGCGCCGGTTACGGCCGTCGCCGTTCCGAGCACGACCCCGAACAAGAGGCCGCCGGTCAGGGTCATGATCAGAGCGCCGGGAAGCGACAACGCCACCACCACCACGAACGTCCCCATATAAAGCAGGGGCGCGCCGAAGGGGTGAGCGTGGACGAATTGGGCCAATTCGGCCCGCCGCGCGCGCAATTCCTCCAGAGAGACATGTTTCGCCGCGCCGGAGCCGATCGCCAGCGCGACGATCGCGACGATCGCCAGCGCCGGACCCCAGGTCCTCAACGCAGACCACGCCCGCCGTCCGATCAGGACGCCGCCGAAGCGGCCGCCGGCAGGCGTCGGCGGGACGTCGGTATCCGGCGCCCAGCCCATCATCCTATCCGCCAAACGCGGCCCGCCGCAGCGCAGCCTCCAGCACGCCGCGGCTCTGACAGGTCTGTTTGGAGAAGGCGCCCGAGAGCAGGTTGGCGTCGAGCTCCACCACCTTCACCTCGATCCCCATCTGCACGCCGGCCGCCGACGCGGGGGTGAGGCGAACATCGACATGGGTCGTGTACATCTGGGGCCGCTCCAGCGCCTTCAGAGCGCAAACCGCTTCCGCCTTGGGCTGCTCGCCGCCTTTCGCTGAGGCCATACGATCGCCGGAGATCGTATAGCGCCCGGCGGCGGCGATGCTGGCCGGCTCAAATCCGGCCTGGGACAGATAGGCCTCGACCCGGCGTCGCACCTCCTCGATGGACGGACCGGGGATAGCCTCTGCGACGGTCGTGGCGCGGGTGGGCGGCGGCGCGACCGGCGCCCGTCCAATCTGCGTGAAATGCGACCCGCCGGCGTCGCCGCCGGTATAGAGCCCGTCCGTGGCGCAGGCCGTCATCAACACGAGCGGCGCGAGGAGGGCCAGGATGCGTGTGGGCAATTTACATCCGCTCATCCCGGCGAATGCCGGGACCCAGATCGTAGAAAGCCAGCCTTTCCGCGATGGCGTCCTTTGATCTGGGTCCCGGCGTTCGCCGGGATGAGCGGATAGGGTAGGGCTCTTAGCGAAACGCATAGGTCCGATCTCCGAGTCCGGCCGAGTAGCATCCGGCGAAAACGCCGTCGTCTCTGTTGACAGACCGCGACGCTTCCCCTATCCACGCCGGCTCTATTAGACCGACCCCCTGGAGCGGAGCTGCCTCGTGAAGCGGACCTATCAGCCGAGCCGACTCGTGCGCAAGCGCCGTCACGGCTTCCGCGCGCGC
>Ga0116230_10003894_pt1 | contig 14593 bp, 18 predicted proteins | sample S1TSphfallax_3_FD_88678 | JGI IMG/M metagenome (GOLD analysis project Ga0116230, IMG submission 88678) | Host-associated microbial communities from peat moss isolated from Minnesota, USA - S1T2_Fd - Sphagnum fallax MG | ecosystem: Host-associated > Plants > Peat moss > Unclassified | place... | reverse complement strand
TAATGGTCTTGCCAGAAGTTTTATCATCCATAGGTATTCTGCTTGCTGAAGCTAGAGTAATTAGAGGCTTCTTCCCCTGCAGACCATAGGGCATGTACACTACTGTGTAGAACTCCAGGAGTCTCCCACTCGGTGTCAATGGGCCATGGAAATGATCTGAATGTACTGTTGTGCAGGTCAGTATGGAAAGCAATGGAAAGGGTGTATCCATGGATGGAAGGCCACTTGATTTCCATGCAGGTGAGATTGACTTTGGAGAGCCTGGAACAAATGGCCAGCACAGCTTCTACCAACTCATCCATCAGGTCATTACTGCTGTATATTCCCCCACCCATATGTGTATACATGCCAAGTTCTTTAGGATGGCTGCTGAAGAAGAATGCACCATCTCCTGAAACAAGTGTAATTGAGGGTATCATCCTTGTAGGGCTACTGTCTCCATCTGGAAAATACTGAAATCAACGATCATTGACTCTTTATTTATAGACCTTCATGTGTTTAATGTGCAGGGACGTGTAATTCCATGTGAGTTCATTGGAATCATCAAGAGTCAGCAAGCAGTTTTCTTGAAAGGTTTCTCCACATCCTCAATATTCTCCAAGTTATTGTTGACAGAGTTTCTTTATTTGAGGAGGTCTATAATGCAAACTGTATTTGAACTTGTGCATGAAACTCAAGTGCAAAAGTTGTCAACTAATCACCATAATGTGCAAACAGGTGAGCCTATAAGTAATCATGACGAGCTTATGTGCAATTTTTTTGCCCAACCTGATGCACTTGCCTATGGGAAGGTCCGATTCTTTTACATACAAGTTCATGAAGTCTGCCTTCCTACTGAGATCAGCTGTCTTCTGTTCAAATGAATATAATCATTAAATGCCATGTGAGAATATATTTCATTTCAATAGTGTGTGATCATCTGATTTGAGGTACCTGCAGACATGGGAACAAGCAAAAGCAGAAGGCATCTCCGATGATCTCATTCCACACAAGGTAAGCAACTGTAACTGCTGAAGATTGAACTGAGTTTGATTGAATTGCACCTAAATGTCCTGAATCAGCCTCAGTTTAGGGTTTAGGGTTGGGGGTTGAGGACTGGATGAATAATTTCTGAAGTATTGCTGGCAAGTGCTGAAAATCAGAGTTATTTCCACTGAGCTAAGACCAGGTAATTGTGCAGATATTTACTGGAAATCGACCATCTCTCAACATCCTGCTACCCACTCTTGATGCCTATACATTGGGGCAGGTCTGTTCTGTTCTCACCTTGAGAATGTCACCTTAGGAAGCTGTAGGAGCAAAACCTTGACTGAGATGTTGTAGGACATGTATTGAGCTTCAGTTTGGAATTTTGGAATTGTAAATGAAATTCTGTTCAACGTGTGTTTGGGGACATTTATGAGAATTGGGGACTGAAAAGGAGGTGTGTTGGTATGTGTTGGTATGACAGCTGCTTGCCCTTTATGAACACAGAGTGGTTGTTCAAGGCTTTATTTGGGGAATCAACTCCTTTGATCAGTGGGGAGTTGAACTTGGCAAGGTTATTAGTTCAGTCTATCCAAGCAAATGAAGTTCATGTCCTAGTAATCAAGTTTGAACAACAACAGCTAAACACATTCGGCTACTGTGTATGCTTTTCTTTTGCAGAGTCTGGCAGGAAAGGTGAGGGTATCAATGAATAGTGTACGAATGAAGGGCGAGGAATTGAAAGGCTACAATTATAGCACAACATATCTCCTCAACCGTTATCTAAAAGTATTGATCTCCATTCACCATATCTTGTCTCTCCACTTTACATCTCCTTAGTTCTCTTGGATTCCTGACACAATACTATAGTAAGAAACACACATATCCAGCAATTTATGTGGAGACACTAATAAAGTAAAGGTGGGATGGGTTTGTGTTTGTTATGCAGGGTAAGACACTCTATGAGTTGCATAAGTCTATGTTGCTTGATGTGAAAGACAAAGTGCACCTAAGGGACATAAGGCAGTTGGTCTTATTGTTTTTCTTTGATCTGATCTATCATACGACAATATCAAGCTACACATAATAATGGTGTGAATCTTGTACATGACAATCAACAAGGTGAAGAAAAGAAATTTATGTGGGGGTTGGCATGTGTAGCACGTTGTGAGCAGTGCGGTATTAGTAATGATCACAGGGAACCACACAATGAATACTGGAGGGATGATGACAAATGTGGCAAGAAGAAGAAACATTGTACTGGTTAAAACAATCCATTACCTTTTGGTGGTTTCAATGATATTGTACAATTATTCTCCCCAACATATGCTGAGGAAATTGACTCTCTTCTCTTGCTTCTACTAACATGGCTTACGGACCCTCATATTCAGACATTGCGTTGCATTTTGCAATGTGTAATGATCAAAGTTTTCCCAACAAATGAAATTCAGAATTTTTTTGATCATTCAAACCCCATGTAATTATGGTTCTGTTTGTAGGGAAGCTCCTTGGATGCTCATTCTGAATCCCTGGTCTATAGACATTGCTTCTTGAATAACTATCCTCTTCAAACTGAAACCAAAAATGCATGCTTGTTAAACATAAGCAGGTCAGGCATCTCAGCACCCAAAGTTGTAGAGTTTCAACTAATAAGTCCTCAAGTCTATGCTAGCAGCAGATCCACCCACACCTGGTATGTGAGCCTCTACCAATGTCTACCACATCCAAATAAATTAGTGTGCAAGTTATTTCCTCCCCCTCACCAGTAAACATGAAATACTGGACAGTGTTTAGTGAGGGTCAATTACATGCCACCACCAGGACTTCATTTTCCAATTTTGTCAAGTAGGTGGACTGGTGGCCATCCACAACATTAATGAACCAAATCTGGCTAGATGTCAGGCAGAAAAGTAGAACTTTTTGAGAATCCTGCTTTGTTCCAGCAACCTCCATGACCTCAGCATCTAAATATGGTGACTTGCGACTGTTTTTCCTTAAAAAAATGGAGACTTTTGCAAAAAACTTTCCCAAAAACTTCTTTGTACAATTCTCACCTGATTTTTTAATGTCAATTCAGTGCAAAAATTCACCCAAAAAAAAAATCACTGGCCACACCTGGGTCAATCATCGTGGTTGCCCAATCAAAATAATCATATTTCTCTACTAGCCATTTGAAGACCATTGTATTGTATGCATATTTTTACTTCCCAAACTCAGTTTCATGCTATTTACACCCAAACTTCATCCAAATTATGGTTTACAACCCATTCCCTATATACTACTGAGAGTGGAACTGCTCTTACCCTGAACATCTACTTAATGTATAACCATTCAAACTCATCTTCTGCTGCTATGTTACAATTACTTAAAGTTGTCACCTGTTCCTCACAGAAAACCATGTCCTCGATATGCCAACAATTCATATACCTATAAGCAATTTGATCAACTGTGGGTGCTTTCTTTGCACTGTACATGCTTTTCAAACTACAAAACTCATAGTTATCAGCAATTTCTTCACTCAAAACATACCATACTATTTTAACATCATCTTTTTGTTGATAATTCAGCAACATGTCATCCTCCTTCAGATAACATTTCAGCAATCAGTCTCAAACAACATCACCAGTTATCACCATCATCAAATCTGTCACAAAAATATTTAAATTATGCACCTCATCCATATCAACCCAGGCAAAGTGCACCAGCATAAAAGACACTAAAAGTACTAGAATTCAGTTTCGGCTAAGATATCCTAGTTTTTATTCTCTCATCCATTGCCTACAACAATAAATCAACCGCAGAAGACCAGTTGACAGAACTCAGACATGGATAAGCAATAATACACAAAATCAAATCTCAAGTCATGCATACTTGTTTGTACCTTTACTATTCCTTATGACAAAATATGATGCCCCAAGACCTTCCAGCCAGTCACCCACAAAGATCAGCAATGTCAGGAAATCAAATGTGACAACATCTAATGTATGATGCAAACCACTTTGCGCCTTCCTTATTCTTTGCACAAAACACTTCATAGTCAAAAGACCTTCTGACAGATTTCACACATATACCAGACTACATAGAGTGGACTTGTTGAACAAAACAAGTTTGCTGTTCAGTTCACCTTACATAAGCATCTTCAAAAAAAAACCATGCAACCTCTTTTCCAGAGTTCCTTTATTTATATTTCTTCGCTATCAATCACACAAACCATGAAATCTACTGAACACAAGAAGAGCACTAGGCATATAAGTGGCTAAAATTTCTCACAAAATTCAAAGTACCCTTGAGTTCCACACATAAGTAGTAACATTGATCAAACCCCATTTGGAAGCATGATAAAGGCACACCATTAGTACTGCAAGAGTGTCAAAAGAAAAGCCACAAAGAAGTTTCAATTCTGCAGGTCTGAGTGCTGAACTACAAATTCGAGACACTAGGTGAATAGAAGCTTCTGTTTTGTCTCCATCCTACTAGACATATATAATTTAACTATGTGAAAATTTCTACATTCACTCTTGATTGAAGGTTTTAGGTACCTTTTTGCAAGCAACTGTGGTCTTAATTTAACAATTTACAGCCGAGATCCTCCATGGATAAAAACCCCGTGGCAATGACATAGAGTTCATCATATCTTCAGCCAATCTGTAAATGTTTCATTGCTGAAAATACCTGCACATTGCAAATCCTCTCCACCTGACATTCACACAATTGTGGAATGGGAAATGGATTTCTAGTTGATTAGTCATGGTTTGTATGGTTTGAGGAGGATGCAAATCATGCATTAGTGGAAAAGATGACACAGCCACCTATTAAAGTTCTTTCTAGAAATCAGGATACAATCCATGGATAGGAAGAAGTGGCAGGTTTCTACAGCTTGTCTTTACAACAAAAATTCACTCTTCAGAAAGAATACTGTTCTATCCACAAGACACATTCATGGTTGAGTTTCTGGCATTATGCCAGCCAAGGTCACAGAGGATTATGATAACATGATGATCAGGATGATGAATTGTGAGCAAAATGTGGGTTTAATTGGATTCCACCTCCTGCTGCTTCATGGTGATATGAAAGATGGGAGAGCACATTGCAGAACAAGCTCTTGAATCAGCCCCTCCAAATTCTAAAAGGTAAATTGCACAAGTATCCTCTGCTGGTCAGTGGGAGGATGTCAGTGCAAATGAGAATGGAAAACAAGAGTAAGGACAGACTGAGATTGAAGTGAATAATGAAGTGCATACATTTGAAGTTTTGTTTTGTTATTCACATATCTATGAAGCAAGGTCGTTTGTTTGTTTTTTACAGATGAGATCCACCGAACCGGGATGCTTCAGATGGCATTCTTCGTCTCTTTGGAAAGCTTTTGAGGAGGAAAGGTGCATGGCTTGGTTTTATGGCGTTTGGACTTGTGGTGTAGAAGTTCTTGAATATTGAATGATTTCTTCACTGAAAATTAAATTCAATCATAGCTGGAAATTTCAGAGGAATTGGAATATACCTTCCGTGTTGTTGGAAAGATCTTGATGAGCAGGTTTTAATGGAATTTATTTGGTAAGATTTGGATTCAGAATGTGGGAGATATTGATTTTGAACTGATTTCTGCCTCTGAAAACCCAAATAAATTCCAAAAAACCAGGTTTTGGAAGGAAAAATCAGTTGAGGACGTGGTAACAGTTGGGGGCCAATGGCACAGGCCACACTAGTACTTATGAAAAGAGAAAAAAATAGAGAATAGCTGAGCTGCCTGTGGTCAAACTCAGAGTTGTATTGGTTGGATCACCCAATTAGTGATCCTGTTGATGTACTGGTGCAGGCTCTAGTGCTGTTCCGGGTTGTCAAAGATGCTTTAGGGAACCAGAACATTTGTCTCTCCTACTGAAGACATCCTGAATTGAAAACCCCCTGACTTCTAAAGATCTTTCAATCACATGCACCAAGGTCTAAGAGAGATCCAGACTTCACCAAAACCCCCCTTACTTCAAAAGATCATTCAATAACATGCATATACGAGATTTTAGAATTCACCAAAATCCCTCTTCCTTCAAAAGATGTTTCAATCACATGCATCAAAGACAAAGAGAGGTCAGACTTCACCAAAACCCCCCTTACTTCAAAATATCATTCAATCACATTCATCAAGACATATAAGAGAGATTAGAATTCACCAAAATCCCTCTTCCTTCAAAAGATCTTTCGATCACATGCATCAAAGACAAAGAGAGATAAGACTTCACCAAAACACCCCTTATTTCAACAGATCTTGCATTCACATGCATCAAGGCTGAAGATGGATCAGACTTCACCATAACCCCCTTACTTCAAAAGATCTTTTCAATCACATGTATCAAGGCCTAATTATGAGGGATTGGACTTCACATTCCTAACTCTCATGGAAACTGAAGAGCCCAAGATAAGAGACATAGTGAGGGTAAACCCCAGCAAACCGTCATTGTTCAAAAGTTGGGCCCAAACCCATTTGACCCTTGTGGTCTTGATGCTCAGCCAACCTTGTTATACAAATTTCAAGCTATGTAAGGATGTACATAGTTTTAGTGTGAGGAAAAACCAAATCTCAATTTCCACACAAAATGTGGATGGACAAAGGGCCCACCTGGAAATTGGCTCCTATCGACAACAAACCCAAAAATCCCTGGTATTTTCAGGTCCGCAATCTATGGATTGAAGTTTCAATGCCTTCCTTCATTCCAACAGGAAACAATCTGTCAGCTGAGAATTTTTGATACTCAACTGGGGATCACATAAGAAGCTGCACCTATGGCAGCATCCATAGGACATAATGGCAACATCAGACCTTCCTTGACTTCTAGATTGTAATTTACATAGGAGACATAACAGGGGAAGCAATAAGTTAAAGGACGCACCAGTGAAAACATCAGGCCTCCGAGCATGTTTGAGATGATAAAACCCTAGGTGGAAAAATGCTGTTCCTCCTTGTGGCAAATCATATGGAAGACCAATTATACCTAGATCCTACATTCTCCCAGAATTAGGAGAAAGACCAAAATAATTTCTTCGGCACAAATTCAGGCTGAGACTGCTTTTGAGCCTCTGATATTGTGAGTTCTTTAATAAAACCCCAGATACTGCTCTTGGGCTACCCTCTGCAAACAGCCTTCTACACCTTCCACTAGTGTTAATATATTTGCTCTATTTCACAATCTTGATTGAACAACGAGGTTAGAAGCAGCCTTCTCACTGTGACAGCACATCTGAACAACTGCCCAGATATTCTCTACTTCATGTCTCAAGTTCATTTGGATACTTACACTGACTTTTGATCCCAACAGTGCATGTTTGCCAAGTTATTGAGGTGGTCTCCAGTACAGAGATGGGTGTGCAGCCTTTGATATATCCAAAGTCTGCGTACCCTCAGACAATCAGTGCAGATCAGTCACTGGGAACAAACGATACTTGGATTACAGGCATTTGCTCAACTTGTAGCTGGCCTTCATATACACCTGCACGAATGAACTGCACATCTGTGTTGAACATGGGAATGACTAGTCACCAAATAGACCTACAAAACTAAACCTGCCTCAGGTCAAGCCTCTATTGTGGAGGACAGGAGAGGCCATTACAATCAATGATACAAGTAGTAAAAGGTTTTTAAACCTTAGATCCTTCCAACACTGTAGACCCTCCTGCAAGAATCCTCTCATAGACATTCCTGATCTTAAGCCCACAAATAGTTTGGAACAACCCAGTGCCATTGTTACTCCCAGGAAAATCTGCATGCTTCAGCATCTGTTGTGTGATTTCTCCATAGAATTTAGTTGAGATGTTGCTGAGATGACTTTCCACATATATCAACTCATCCAACTTATCAAACTGGCCATCCATCTCCAGCACAGACACCTGCCCAACCATAACAGGCCACATCAGCCCTGGATGTCTTATCTGCCATCTGACAGACAGATTTCTGACTCTCCAGAATGTGTAACTCTTATCACCACTTATGAGAGAATTTCTCTTATGAGCAGTAGCATGCAAGGGATTCAATTGGGTAAGTAACTCATAGTTTGCAATTCTGTGGAGGATGGGGAAAAATTGCATGTTTTCACTATGTTATCCATCTCCAAATTGCTGTATTCTACTTATACTACAGTATATGCATCTCCTTTTCACCTCCTGCATGTTTGTAGTATGCAAGAAAAAGCAATAAGAGAAATGTCCGAAAGACTGCATAAACTTAACAATGATGCAGAAAATGCTTCCATTATACCTCATTGCCAAAGTATGTATCTGGTCCGTAAAAGAACTTGATGCCTGGGTAAGAGCAAGTGAGCTTGCGACCACAAGGAATCCAGTCAATGGTTGAGCCCTCATCAAAGAGATATACTGGCTCAAAGTATTTCACACCCTCCTTCATCACCATTCGCACACGCAGCACCTTGCCCTCATTATCATCTGGAATTAGTTGGGTTGGCAACACTTGAATCACCGCATCTGCATACTGCTTCTGTGGATCTGCACACATGCCAACTCCAAAATCAAATCCACTATCCACATTGAAATGCCTGTGACAGCTTGCCACCAAAAAAAGATATATTCAAATGATGAGTCTGGTAGGTATTCAAAGATGTCAATGTGTGAGTCAAGGCATGACAAGCATACCAATGTAGGCATCAAAATCTGGCTTGCGAGCATTGATGCTTGCCTTAATGCTCTCCAAGCTGTGTCCTCGTTCAGCCATATCACGCTGAGATATGACATGATCCAACATGATTGTTATGTTTGCATTTTCAAATAAAATCACAGGTAACCAGCATTGATTAAAAAGAGCAATTATGGTGGGCAAGAACATGGGCACTTGAAGGTGCCACTGTGTCATCTGAACACTCAGGCCAGAACCCCTTAAACCTCTGCTTCATGTTCCACACCTACCATTAGGTATGATATGTGAGAGAAAATAGGCAGCAACATGAAGGAATTTCCACTTCTTTGATTCAAGTCTTGGACAACAAAGTCTTTTGATTGTTGTGAGGTACACATGAGGGGGAGAGTCAAACCTGGATTTTCCAAGCAAATTTGACATCGTCACTGATGTCCAAGTAAATGCTGAAATCCAGTAGATCTCTCACTCTCTCGTCGTACCTGCTCAACAATATATCAACCCAATTGATTGAGTTTGTGTCTCAGGTGTAGACTTCCGTGCTTTAGTAATATGGCCTTCCCAAGGAGCTCAGTTTCTCTATTGCCGTGCACTTCCTCCACAATGTTACTGTAACTACATTCCGATCATACCTTACGGCTAAATCCTCAATTGCTCCACAGCTTGTAAGAATCTGATATATCTTTAGACGCGGCGTGCCGGAAGTCTTGTAATAATCTACATCTTTCGATCCGGCGACGTGCTGGATAACACGCTCTTGTGAAAGACAACAATAGATCCACAATATCGCAACTGGGCTCAGATTCTACAAGCCGACAAAGACTGTACACACGTGCAATCTTTGCGACAAACGCGTTCGCATTTGCTAAGGTCAAGATTCAGCAAGAATGTTGTGAGGACTAGGTACTTACATGGGATGAAGTCCCTCGATTACGAGAATTTTGGGAGGTTGTATAGTCTCAGGCGCGTCGAGGAGACCGGACACATGATTGTAAATCGGTTTCTCGACTGATTTGCCTTCCTTGAGTGCCTTCACCTGCTCGTACATGAGATCGAAATTGTTGGCTCTCGGGTCCAAAGCCGTCACCGCCTTCTCCTTCCGTCCATACCTATCCAAGGAGTGGTAATCATCCAAGCAAATCACAGTAGTCGTATCACTAATTAGCGTATTGGAATCCGGATTCCCTCCCTTAGGCGGCGAAGCCGCCCCTCCAAAAACACTCGTCAACCTCCGCATGAATGTGCTCTTCCCGCAACCAGAATCAGCCGCCAAGCCAATCACCACTGTCTTCTCTGGTACAACTTTACACACAACCACTGCACCACGATGTCCAACTCCAAATAATCCCCCTCGACTGCCACCACGACTACCACTCCCGCCACCACTACTACTACTACAATGACCACTCACACGCAGCAACGACAAACTCTCCCCTTGTCTGGCACTACTTGATAGACCACTCTGTTGTCCATGAAACTGCGATTGGAGCTGCAATTTAGTAAGCGAGGAAGAAGAAGAAGTCGCTGCTACTGCTGCTGCAGCTGCTGCAGTAGACGCCATCGCTACAAAAAATCCAGACGAAGAATGACAGAAGAACTGAAGGGAGAGAGACAGGACGGGGAAGAGAGGAAATGCAGAGCAGCTATGGAAGAAGAAGAAGAGCAGCAGCAGCAACGCTGTGCAAGCCCACCATTGCCTTATCTCCAACCTTATCACAAGAACAAACTTCGGTGGTCTGAAATCAAAGAGTATTTTACAAAGGGATGATTTGGAGTCTATTACTTTGCTTTAGAAGGTAATCCCCATTTTTTTCCTTTTTCATTTTTTCATTTTTTCTTTTTTCTTTTAAAAATAATAAAAATTAATTTTTTTAATCAAAGGATTAATAAGTGCTTTTGCACATGGATTTGGATTTCCATTTTATTTTTTTTAATTAATTTTTTTTTCTTCTTACTTATGCTTCAAATCTTCTAATGTTTTGATTGAGGTTTTTTTCTTTTTCTTTTTTTTTTAAACACATTGATTTGGTATCTAATTATTCCTTACTTAATATTTTTTTTAAAAATATTTAATCACAAGGATTTAAGTACTTATGCTCCCAATTTGCTAATGTTTCTAAATGAGCATTTTTTTTCACGCTTTGATTTGCCATATAATTATTTCTTATTTATGCTCTAGAAACACTTTTAATGTCTAATTGAGAGTATTTTTACACATGGATTTGGCATCTAATTGCTTACCCTTTTTTTCTTTTCTTTTTTTTGTCTTTTTTTTTGGATCAATTGATTCCAAATTGATTTGAAATTCTAATCATCCCTTACTTGTGCTCAAAAGCTTCTAATGTTTAATTTTGAGTACTATTTTACATAAAATAATCATTTGAGGTCTAATTGCTTAACCATTTCTTTTGATTTTTTTTAAATCAAAGGATTCCATATTGATTTGGATACTAATTATCTCTTATATGGCTCACAAACTTTTCATTAAACGGATTAAGAACACATGGATTTTTACACACCAAATTTTCTTACTTGTGTTCAATCAAAGGTTTACACGTGGAACAACACTTTGGGAATTCAAGAATCCCAAATTTGGGAACAAATGTGAAATATCTCCTACACATCCCAATAATTTAATTAGCAAGATGTTTAATTTTTAGTTTTCTTATCAATTTTACATTAGGCAATAAAAAAATAATGTTTCTAATGATTTGGCATTTTACTTTCTTGAAAATTCAAGTGTAGATGATAAAAGGCCATTATAAGTGACATTAATACAATCATAAGTGACATCCAAAGGCTAATAATTTATCAAATTTTTCAACAATTTCAAAAACCATAGTAATGCCTAACCAAGCTAGGTATTATAGTAGAGCCATGAATACAATGGGCATCAACTATTTATATTTTGTAGTTTGTTTTTCCAAGTCCTTAGCTTAATTCATGTCAAACCCCATGGATGCTTAACATATACATATCCATGTAATGAAAAAGAAAAATTATTAGATGATAATAAATGAAAGACTACAAATTATTTTCCTTTCAACATAAAGGTATTTTCAATTTTTTTTTTAATGGCAAAAGGAAAATAGTTCATCTACCAAGTTTGGAATGAAGCGTAGGCTTTTTTTTCCTTTTTTTTTTTGGTTATAACTATTAGGTGCATTCATGCTAATATGTAGCAAAGCAATTGTAATGAATGCTTCATATTTTATATCTTTAAATAATTATTTAAATTGGTGTTGAATTTTTTGGATTTGTTTATATAACAACATTCAATATCCTTGTCATTATATGTAAAATGACCAAAAATAAAAAAACAAGTGGTGAATTATAGGGCTAATTGATTCAATTTCCATTATAAATCACCACATATTACTAACCCCCCTTTCATTTTTCCATTGTTCTCACCAAAGGTTTGACTTCTGAAAATTTTATTTAAATTTCATGTTAGGCCATGGAAGGCTAATTCTCCTACGTGAATTAGGTTTTTCAATTTCCTCTTAGGCATTTGGAAATATATTAATTTTTTTTAAAAAAACATTTTCAAATAAATAAGATATACAATAAACACTCTTTATAATCACACCCATTTTTAACCTATTTTAGTCACATTCTTGTTTGTGTCACACATTTTTTTGGTAACCATTTGATTTGAAAAGAAACATCATTTTTTTGAGTCTCTATCACACTCATTAGTAGCACAAAATATTTGCAAAAAAAATCATGTAGTAGAACATATTATATCTAAACACATCAACAAGCTCATGAGCGAATCCTTTGACAAATTTAAAATATGAGAACCAAAAAAATCCTTTAGAAGGCCACACCATTTAGAAGGTCTACTAATTGTTTTGCAATGAAACCAATGCCAATTTTTAATCCTTTCAATATAATACATACAATTATGAATTTTGTACAATTGATTTTCATTAACATTTATGAAGAAAGTAAGGGTGAAATTCAAGATTTATTTTTCATTTATAAATAAAATAAGAAATTTATCAATTACTAGATATTACCAAATTATCAATAAATAAGGTATATAAATGAACTAATCTCATTTATAAACATGTAGGAAATTAGTACCCTTTAAACATAGGGGTGACCCCCAACAAATACAAAGAGTGACCCACCCCTCTCCCCCTTCAATCTCTTGCTTTGTTGGTCCAAAAATTGTGAATCAACAAACATGCACACCACCTCATCAAGGGCTTTCCAACATTATCAAAAAGCAAAATGGGGAGGGGGCACAATTTGGGAGGGTTAGGGTGTGATATCACATCCAAACAAACAAACACATATCTTAATATATAGATATTAATGTATGGATGAAGGGGGGATCTAAAACAACTAATGAATGGTTTTAGTGAATTGACCATGGTTTGTATTGAGTTGAGTGTGTATGGTGCCATAGTTAGAGGTAGTTGCAAAATGTCATTCCTTAAGAGAAGCTTTGGGGTGAAGAAGAGACACACACATTCATTCAACCTATCAACTTTTTACTCTTTTTTTTTTTGTTCATGTTTTTCTCCATCTTTTGATTATTCTGTTGATTCTTTTTATTTGTGTCTGAACTTTAACAAATCACAATTACTAACCCATTTTATGTACCTTGCAAAAAAAAATAAAAAATGTAAATGATGCTGGAAGAATAACAGAAAACCTACCAGCAAAATTTTGCTCCTTAAAACATTGACTGAAGATTTTGGCGAAGATTCTAGCAATTGGTGTGGAGTAAGCAATGGCCGACACAATAGCCTTGAATCTTCCAAAGATGAAGAAGCGGGTAGTGATAACAACATTTGTGATTTTGTGATTTTGTGATGTTGTTTTAGATTGCATCAAAAAATGGCAAAATGGAGGATGATGAGGAAGATCAGTGGAAAGAAAAATGATAGCATGTTTTTAATGAATTATGCTTGTGAATTGGGTTTTATGTAGCTCCGAAAGCCATCAAAAGTGAGAGAAACTGTAAAACGTGGAAGTGCCATCATCCGTGCTTTCCAATCTGGATTCTATGAACAGGCAAAATACTCCATGGCCAACACCCCCAAAATCATCATAGTCTTCAATCAATTAACCCACCAAATCAAGTTGATAGTTTCCGCAAGCTTTGACACTAATCACAAACAATAAGAAAATTTTCATTTGCTGTGGCCAAAAATTTCAAATGTTAGTGCAATGTATCATTACCATCCTCATCTTTGGGAGCCGAGACTTTCCATTTGTTTGTCTTTTGAAGTGGATCTGTATTGTGGCAGTTGGAACAAGCAACAACGAAAGCAAATCCTGGGTTGACAGACCTCAAGGTTCCGGTGTGGCAACAACTAGCTGTGCAAATGCTTGTGAATGGCCATCCCAAAGCATTCATTGGTAACCGAATGTGTTTTTTGGCATGTGTTTTTTAATTGTTCATAAACTTGGGTGTGTTGGGTGAGAGCAAGAAATTCATGGTGGGTTGTATCTTGTTGAAAATATGGCAACAACTACCAAGATGTTCATTGGATCCCTATTTTCCTAGTATGGGTTTTTGTGGTTTTTTCTTTGTAATTAGAAGGGTCAACTATGAGCCATTTTGTATTGGCTTCTCTAACACCCTTTTGGGAGATGGGGAATTACAACAGAAATGTTTGAGCTAACTCACCAGCCACAACCTCCTCCCCCATCCCCTGATTATGTTGACCCCCTTTCGCTCATTGGAGAAAAGCAAGTAAGCTTGCCCATCACTTGCACAAATCAGTCAAGGTTTCTATCAATCCTTGAAGTGCAAAAATTTATGTGTCATGGGTCTTATCTTAGGCAAGGCTTTCTTCATAGTAAATGGGCACAAGGAGACTTTTGATATTGTGTAGATCTGATGATTGTGGTGCAGTTGACAGATCCAGAATCGCTTTATCCTTTGGCACAACACTTAGAAGATGCAGAGATGGGAGAAAGAACAGGTTCCATTCCAATTCCTCCTATTTAAGCCTAATATCATGTTCATGCAAT
>Ga0116230_10003891_pt1 | contig 14601 bp, 11 predicted proteins | sample S1TSphfallax_3_FD_88678 | JGI IMG/M metagenome (GOLD analysis project Ga0116230, IMG submission 88678) | Host-associated microbial communities from peat moss isolated from Minnesota, USA - S1T2_Fd - Sphagnum fallax MG | ecosystem: Host-associated > Plants > Peat moss > Unclassified | place... | reverse complement strand
TCGCGTTTATCATTCGCACGATGCGTGGCCGCGATGCATGCCGTAGAAGAACAGCATGGCCATCACCAGCGACCAGGCTGCCGCCTTCGGGTTACGCGGCTTATCGATCCTGACGGCGACCGACTCGTACAAAGCCTCGCACTACGCGCAATATCCGCCGGGGACGACACGCGTCTCGAGCTACATCGAAGCGCGCGGCGGCCGGTTTCCCGCGGCGCGCTTCTTCGGCTTGCAAGCGATCCTCAAGAGCGCGCTGCTCGCGCCGGTGACGGCGGAGCAGATCGATGCCGCGGGCGCGCTCTTCGGCGCGCACGGCGTCGCGTTCAATCGGGCGGGCTGGCAGCACGTTCTCGACGCGCACGGCGGACGATTGCCGCTCGAGATCGCGGCGGTGCCCGAAGGCATGGACGTACCGGTCGGCAACGTCCTCGTACAGGTGGTGAACACGGATCCGGTCGTCCCCTGGCTGACGAGCTATGTCGAGACCGTGCTCATGCAGCTCTGGTATCCAACGACCGTTGCATCGCTCTCGGCCGCGGCGCGCGCGATCATCTTTGCGGCGCTCGACCGATCGAGCGACGATCCGGCGGGTCAGATTGCGTTTCGCTTGCACGATTTCGGCGCGCGCGGTTCCACCAGCATGGTTTCCGCGGGAATCGGCGGTCTCGCGCACCTGGTCAACTTTTCCGGAACCGATACCGTGCCCGCGCTGCTCGCCGCCGCGCAGTGGTATCACGAACCGATGGCCGGCAGCTCGATTCCCGCGATGGAGCACTCGACCGTCACGAGTTGGGGCCGCACAAACGAAGTGGCCGCGTTCCGCAACATGCTGCAGCAGTTCGGCGGGCGCGGAAAGACGATCGCGATGGTCGTCGACTCCTACGACATGACCGAGGCGGTCGAGACGACGATCGGCGTCGACTTGCGCGACGACATCCTCGCCTCCGGCAGCACGGTCGTGGTCCGGCCCGATTCCGGCGATCCGCGCGTCACGGTGCCGCGCATCCTGCGGGCGCTCGCGCGGTCGTTCGGCAGCGAGATCAATCGCCGGGGCTTCCGCGTCCTCAACCCCGCCGTGCGCGTGATCCAGGGCGATGGGATGGACCTCGACGCGATCGACGATCTCTATCAGACCGTGCTCAATGACGGCTGGTCGGCGGAAAACGTCAGCGTTGGAATGGGCGGCGGTCTTTTGCAAAAGGTCAATCGCGATACGATGCGTTTCGCGATGAAAGCCTCGGCGATCGAGATCGACGGGGTCTGGACGGACGCCTACAAAGATCCGCGGACCGATCCCGGCAAACGTTCGAAGCGCGGCCGGCTGGCACTCGTGAGCAACGGGACCGCCTGGAACGATTTCGCGATCAAGACCGGGCTCGAGACCGTCCGCGAAAGCGAGCTGAACGGCCGCCCCAATCTCTTGCGAACCGTCTTCCGCGACGGCGAGCTCCTCATCGACGAGCCGTTTTCGCTGATCCGGCGCCGGGCCGCGCAGAACCCGACTGCCGAATCGATCGACGAGCGCGTCAGCGGTTCTTGAAGTCGGCGGCGATGCCCCAGACCGCGAACGCGCTGCTCTGCGTCGTGCAGTATTGGTATACGCCGTAGATCGCGCCGGCGATCCCTTTGAGCGTGTCGACGATCGTCGTCTGATCGGTTCCCGCGGGGAACGGTTTGGCAACGATCTGCGGCTCGGAGGCATTGCGCACCGAGAGCCACTTCGGTTTCGTCCCGGAAATCTGCTCGATCGCGTAGATCGCGAACGCATCGTCGGTTTCGTTCATGATCCCGAGCGCCTGCAACCCTTCGGCATCACTCGCGTCGTCGACGGTAAGATAGTCTGCGGAGACGACGTCCATCGGTTCCGGGCCATTCACGGCGGAGAGTCCGCCGCCAAAGATCTTGGGTGCGGCGGAGGGCGCGCGTAAGAATTCGTACGTCGCGTCACCGGCGAAGCGCTCGAAGCACGTTTTGAGCCCCGGGAGGCTGAGCGCGGTGAAATGCTCGGCCGCATACCTCAGATACGTTGTCGGCAGCGTGACCTGGTTCGTAAGCGCGGTTGCATGCGAGCTCAGCGTATTGATCGCGGGATAGGTCGGATAGGTATCACGCACGTGGAAGCGCGCCGCGCTGCACACGGTCACGTCGCCGCAGTTCACGTTCGGACCGATCCCGCCGGCCGTTCCGGTCGTGATCACCAGCGCCGGCTTGAGTTCCGCTACGAGCTGCGCGATGACCGCGACAAACGGCAGCTTCGTCCCGTTCGCCTTGGGATGCAGTTCGCTCTTGAAGAACACGACGTTCGTCTTACCGACCGTCATCGCGTAGAGATAACCGAACTCGCCGTGCTCGAGCGCCGTGTCGCCGGCGATTCCCTCGATCGTGTTCTTCAGCTCGGCAAAATTGTGCGCGTAGGGATACCACGTTTTCTGGCGCTCGGGCGTCCAGCTATTGTCGCCGGTGAAGACGTCCAGCAGCGCACTCGTTTCGAGCTCCGTGTAGAGCAGCACGAGCACGTCGACAGCCGCGCTCACCGCGGTCGTAATCGGAACACCCGGCGTGTATCCGCCGAGCGGCACGGCCACCGGCTCGAGCCCGTCCGGCCACGCGATCGGGCCAAGCTTCGTAACCACCGGCGATTGACTGAGCGCCGCGCGAACGAACGGATCGTTTGCATCGACGCCACGAAATTCGCTGCGCATGAGGACCGAATGCTGCATGAGCGTCTCCCAACCCGAAGAGCAGGCGGGTCTGTTTTCGCTCGCTTACCTTGCTTCCTGCCGCCGTTGCGACACCGCCGGGGGAAGACCCTAGCTCGGGGCCGGCGAGTGCGCCGGATGGACTCCGGTGATCAGATCGACCGGTAGCGTTTCGATGGTACCGCGATCGCCGAGCCGGACGACGTAGCGTGCGAGACGCGGAACGCGCACGCACGCCAGGCCCTTCTCCGCGGTCGTGCAGCTGAAATCCGGCGCGACGAACGGGCCGCTGCCGTCGCCGATCCCGTCGATCGACGTCAAGCCCGTGCCGAGCAGGGTGCACGGCGCATCCGCTGCGGCCGGACATTCGATCCGCGCGACGGCCGGCGCGCGCACGAACGCTCCCGGCACATCCGCCCACCGGCTCGCGCGCTTCGTATCGTCATCGACGAGTTGCACTTGCAGCCGGCCGAAGGCCGCATCGCCGATCGCCCCACCGGCGAGCACGATCGCCTCGAGTGACGTATCGCCGACTTGATGCACGTCGGTCGCGGGGAGATCCGCGCCCGTTGCGGTATCGACGGCGTCGCAGGGTCCCTGCACATCGACCGCGTGACGGAGGCGGACCGTCGCATGCGCGGGGACCGCACCCGACACCGTCAGCGTCAGGCGAACGGCATCGGTCGAAAGATGGGTCGCGGCATCCGGCAGCGCACGCAGCGCGGCGAGCGCCGGACGCGGCGGATCGACCGCGAGCGCGAACACCTCACCCGGAGAATCACCGGCGCCGAGCAGTTGCGCCGAGACGGTTTGCCCGACCTGAAGTCCGGCGATCGGCGGTCCGGTGAAGCACGCCCGCTCCGCGTCGGATGCGACGGATTTTGCGTAGGTCGCGCCGTCGATGCGCAACCCGGCAACGTTCTCGAAACCGCTCCCGGTCAGCAGCACGAATGGGTCACCCAGTCCGAGCGCCGGATGCGCGTCCTCCGCGACGCGGGCCGGACCGGAGGCGATCGCGAGCGGAGTCGCATCTTCGATCAGCGCGTGATGCAGCGGATCGTCTTGATAGAAGTGGAGCGTCGCTTCGCCGGGCGGCATCGATGCAAGCGACGCCTGCAGTTCGATCCGGCGATCGTCGAGGTGTTTGACGGTAAGCGGAATCGGTGCGGCCGCTCCGAGCTGCACGTCGGCGCTCGAGAGGCACGGCGCCTGGCTCGAGGTTGCGATGAGATCGAGCGTGCCGCCCGCGGCGGGCAGCCGATGCGGCGCCGCCGCGACCGACCACGCACCGCGATTCGGAACCGCGATCCGCGCGGAGACAACCCGTTCCTCGGCCAGCGGATCGAAACCGAAGCGGCCCGTCAGCCGGATCGTCTCGCCCGTCCCGGACGGATCGAGCCGCGCCCGATCGACGACCGGCGCGCCCAGCGTCCCCGCATCGACCGGGATCGTGAACGGAGCGCCGCGATCGGGGTCGACGACGAGCGCCGCGTCATGCACGTAGGGCGACGTGCGATCGAGGTGGATCGGAAGCACGACGCGATCGCCCTGCGCACACATGGCCGGCGCCACGTCGCTGCTCACGACCGGCGGCGACGCGAGCGCTTGGGCATCACCGATCGTGAAAAACAGCACGCTCGAGCGAGCCGCGGGCGGGCGTAGCGTCGGCACTTTTGCGCCGCGCAGCACTTCGGTTGCGGCGTGGCCATCCGTGCCGCCGGCGAGTTCGAGCACGGCGGGGAGATATTCGTACTCCTGGTGCGCGGCGTTCCCGAAGATGTGCCACATCGCGAGCAGCGGTTGCAGATAGAACGCGATCTGTACCGGGCTCGCCGCACCGGCGACGCCGCCGAAAAATTGCGCCGCCGTCGGCGCTTCGATATTCGTTTGATACTGAACCGAAACGAGCGCGGACTGCACGCAGTTGGCGACCTGGCCCTGCGTTCCGCCCACGGCGTAACACGCCTGAACCGCGGCCGGCGAGGCACCGAGCGACGTCGCCACCGATTCAACTCGCGCTTGCGACGTAACCGGATCGATCGCGCCTTGGGCGAGCGAATTCAGAAAATCGGAGAACCACACGTATTTCGCGGCCGCGTCCTCGGCCGATTCCGACATCTGCGTGAAGTCGGAGGGGTGCGCGCCGACATAATCGCGGACGCCGTCCATGCCGCGCGTCTTGCCGTCTTCGGGGACGATGAAGAAAATCGGAATGCCGCGCCGATCTTGCGCACCGTAGACGAAGCGCAGCGTCGACGCCGGCGCAGGCTGGTGCCGGCGATCGTTCGAGAAGAGCCGGTCGGCCGGACTGCTGCGCGCGAAGAGCCAGTGCTGCGGCGCGATCTCCGTGATGAAGGCGACGTTCACGTGATAGTTCGCCTCGGCCGGCGGGCGCACATAATCGGAGAATTGCACGCTGACCACATCGCCCGGTGCCAGCGCCGGAACCAGCGCGGCCGGCAGCGTCAGCGGTTTGCCGTCGACGATCCGCCGCACGGTTGCATTGATACGAGCACTTGCATTCGGCCCGACGCTCGCCGGGGCGGCAAACGGCGCCCCCGGCGCCTCGGCGGCACTGCTCCCGTGCACGGCGGTCAGCCCAACCGCGAGCGCAACGAACAAGCCACGAATCGAGAGTCGCCGGAACCTCATGAGCACATAACTCCGAACGACGGCTTGCTGGTTCCCGCCGGGCGGCGGGGACGGATCTACTGCCGCGGACGCGGCTTGAGTTCCGGCCCCGGGACCGGTGCTCCGGCGGTCGGATCATCCTGCGGCGGCAAGCCGCGAACGTTTCGTCCGAGGCTCACGAGCTCGTCGAAAAGCCATTTCGCGCTGCGTCGCTGCGAATCGCCATTCCAGGGATAACCCGGCATTGGGCCACCGAGCAGATTGCTGTAGGAATCATCGGGCCGGGCCGGCGGAGCCGCGCTCGCGAGAAAGGCGCGTAGCCACTCGGCCACGACGGCGAGGACCGTCCGCAACCGGATCACGCGATGATTCGTCCAGCCCGACGCGGGCGATGAGCCCACTGGCGCGAACGTTTTTACGAGCAATTCTCCGGCGACACTTCCCAGATCTTGGAGTATCTTTCGCGTCCCTTCCTCCATCTGTAGATTCAAGCCGCCCTCGCTCGAGCCGAGCTGAATTTCGACGACGCGTTCGCGATAGCCGGGCAGCCGAAGCTGCGTATTATCAACCCAATTCTGCATCGAATCCAAAATCGCGAGTAGGAAGCCCGGTAGCGCAGTCCTTCCCCCGACCGCGATCTGGTTCACATCTGGCTGATTTTGATCCGCCATCGCGACCGGGCCGGGACCCTCCGTTATCGGCACCGGATTCCGCAGGTTCAGAGCAAACGTCGGCCAGCGACTGAGCGGATTATCGAAGAACTGGATCGGAAGATTACTCGAGATACCGCCATCGCTGAACCAGCATTTGATTGCCGGTGTCTCCGGCCGTAGCCGCGAAACCGCATACAGCGGAACGGCACTGAACAAGAGTGGAAACGATAAACTCATCCGCGCGGCAACGATCACCGGGAAGAACCGCGCCTCGGGCAGCGGCAGGATCTGAACCGACGTCGCGTTGCTCGGCGCATACGTTCGCGGCCCGAATCCGGCAGGCGGATGCGCCAGCAAATGATCGACGACCGTGTCGGGGAAGAGCCTTCTCAGCTCGCCCGGCTCGAAGTAGAACGTCAATTCTTCCAGATCGCTAAAAGGCAAGCTGTACGGCCGCCCGATCGTCACGTTCGTCGTCACCATTTCGAGATGAATCGCACGATTCGCGCGCGCGGTCTGCATATCGATATGGGGGGTTGCGAATCGAGGTTCCGCGCCCCCCGCCTCCGCTGACGGCTCACCATCGGATGGGAAGACGCCCCACCGCGGTGCATCCCAGAGATCGCCGAAGGTCAACGGATGATCAAGTTCGGGGTCGGCGTAGTCATCGATCTGAGCGGCGAGCCACGGCGTAAGGGCCGCGGGCTCGACACCCGGCGCACTTAACCCGGTGCAAATGCCGAACAAATTCCGGGGTACTTCGATACGGAGCGTCTGCCACATGCGCCAGACGACCGCCGCGACTGCGCCCAGGAGCGCAAACACCAGCGCGAGTGCGATAGCATAGGCGAACAGCAGCGGTTTCCCCCACAATCCGGCCAGAATGATCGACGAGCCCCCCAGCACGACGAGCACGGCGCCCAATGCCGGCAACCAACACGAGAGCACGGCCGTGCCCACGATTTCCCAGAGTGCCGACCTTCCGTTCGTGGCGACGAGTAGCGTTCGAAAGAGGGCTCTCGCGGGGCGCGAAGGCTGAAAGAGATTGACGAGATTGTCTCCCGTCGCCAGGTCATCCGAGAGCGCTGCGAGCTTTTTGAACCCGTCGCGTCCGAATCGCCGGCTGTATTCGGCGGCCGCGGCAAGAGCAGAGGCAATCGCTCCGGCAGACGTTCCCCCGATATTCTGGAATGTGTACGTTTGTGCAAGACGGCAAATAGCCAGCGGATAAACGACTCCGCTTGTGACGCCGCCTTTCATCAGAATGTCGCATGGAAGCTTAGCCTGGGAATAGTCCGCTTCAGCCAGTTCACTGCTGTGCATTTGCTTTTTCATAAAGACCCGTCGAATTGCTTATCGGATCTATTTTTGTGGAAGGGTATTGGTCATCATTTGAGCCGCCGACGAGAGAGACATCTTGTCGTCACTCAAGAATAGATCTACGGACGCTTTCTCAATGAATCTCGGTATACTCGGGCATGGCTTTAGCCACTTGACAATACGATCGCCATGCTTCAGATCGAAGGTAATGTCCTCATGATGCGAGCGCGCATTGCAGGGCGCGAGCACGTTCGCCTTAACGAGGACGCCCGTGTAATGGATATCCTTGGTCGACGCAGGGTAAAGCGCAACAGTTTCACCTATGGCTGGGTCCGCTAGCGCGGTGGCGGGGTACGCAAACGCTGCACACAAGATCAAAACATTAACTTTCATGGCTTTTCCTCTGATGCTGCGACGAGATCAGATTCAACGTATGCAATCGCGTCGCGAGGGATTTCGTATATCGTTGAGTCAGGCAGTATATCTGGGAATCGACTGATGGGCGGTGGCTGATAGATGACGAACACGTCGTCTGATGTTTCTCCGATAATCGACAATGCCGTTGCATCCAATAGTTTTTTTTGCGGATAAGCGGCGGCTTCAGATGGTTTGAGATGAACGCGCGCGCCGATGAGAAAACGTTCTCGAACCTTGCTGGCGTGATCGTCGGCAGTCTTCTCAGCGATGCTCGCTAGCCCGATGAACCCGGCGATGACGAGGATTGAAGCCATACCGACAAAACTGCCGCGTCGAACCCGTTCGGGAGCACGGGCAAGTCGTAGCAATTGTGAGAGCACCAAAAGTAGCAGCGCCACGACCAGAACCGCCACACAACAAGCGATCCAATTTTCAACCAGAACTGAGTAGGCCGACAAAAGGATCAGGTAAATCGATTCTTCTGCCGCCGAAGTCGGCATATCGAAATTCGCGAAGTATCGTTCCCGAAATGCGACGCCTGCGAAAATCAGAAAGATCGACGCGACAAACGCAACGTCCCGAGCAGACGAAAGCGCCGATTCCACGATCGATTTTCGCGCAGGAGTCTCGGGCGGTGGGGCGGCGCTCATCAGATTTTCACCGCGTGGGCAAGATATCCGACGATACCGCTGAGCACGTTTTCGACCGTCTTCACGATCGTTGACGTGTTTTCAATGCCGGTGATCTTCGCCGACGCATTCCAGTTGATATCGGCCAGCACGCAGGTGCCCGATAAAAGGCGCCACTCTTTGACTCCCTCGGTTTCGTTTTGTGTCGGGCAGGCATCACCCGGCGCAAGCGTTCGCAGGGAAAGCGAGTTGATGACGATCGTCACGTTTCCGCTGGTGAAAGCACCGCCGATTTCCATGAAGGTTCGATCTTGTTTTGGATAGGTCACGTAGTCACGAGTTTCTTCTGACGATACATGGCCTGCGAGGGCGACCGAGTGCACGTAGACGAGTCTGGTAAGGATCAGGCTCGACTGGAGTGAGGGCTGGAGCGGAAGATAACCCGACATCGCAAAAGCCGTGCAATTGGGGCCGATTGCGAGCTGCGGACTTCCCGAGAGGTATATACTCCCGTTCGTCGCTCCTGCGAGCTGCGCGACGGCGTTTGATCCGATTCCCAAAACCGACGTAGCCGTTCCATTGACCGTCATGGCCGAAATCGTGGCGCTTCCGACGATCGGCGTATAGTCACATCGGAGTTCCGCGAGACGCGACTTGCCAATCGTCGCGTTAAAGATATCTCCGGGCGCCTGATCGGCAAAGTCAAGCTGCATTGACTCAACATTGAGCACACCGGCGCCAAACCTGATTGCGATTTGCTCGCTAGGCGCGGCCGAAAGCGATTTGAGCGCGAAACGTTGCTTCGCATCGCGCACCGTGGGACACGAAGGCAATGCATCTTTGTCTTTATTCGAGCAATCGGCAACCGTCACCACGGCGAAGAGCGTGTTATCATTGGTGGCTGAACGAGTCGTCCCGGGCTCGAGGGCGAGCTTGAAACAGAGATCGGTATCCTTCAGTTGCGGCAGGCTCTTCGGAAGCGAGTCTCCGGTTTCGCACGAGTCGATTTTGTGCCCGAGAAACGACTGACCATTTGCATTATCAAGGTACGCGTTGCGAAACGAGAAGTCGGTCCAGTCGTCTGGCGTATTGAGCTTGCCAATCGTGGTCTTGACACTCACGCCAGAAATATTGAGCGCCGCGACGATTGGTGAAGGGACAGGGACGGGACGAGCAGTGGCACTCTTCGGCGAAGTCGATGGCAAGGGGCTCGGCGAGGGTTGCACAATGGCGATCTTAAATTTTCCGCTGACGGTGAGATCGACAGCGGGCTCGCTCTGCGAGTCGAATTCGCCATCGACTTTCGTTAATTCAAAACCGGTCGGTGATCTTAGGGGCTCGGGTGTCGGCACGGGAGAGGGCGACACGGGCGAGGTCTTTGTTGGAGCCACCGGTGAGGGTGACCGTGCCGGCTGCGGTGAGGCCGGGAAGTAGTTGAATTTCGCGATCGGTCGATATACCTGCTCAACTGATCCCGTTTGCTTGATCCACCTTGGGCCAGTCTCGTACGGAATGACGCCAACAGAAGTCACATTAACGATCGACCCTTTATCGCTAACGATCGACGCAGTCGCCTTCAGAGGCACCGCGGTCGGGACGAGACTCAGACTGACACTTGTAAGTGTTACCTTGGAGGGCGCTGGCCCCCCAGTGGGTGTTTCCCAATCCAGTCTTACGGACTTATTATTAAAGTTCGTTGCAAATGTTGTAAAGGGCGTACCGCTCTCGAGCTTGATCCATTTTCTGTTGGCAACTGTCATGTTTGGCGGCAGCCACAGCAAGGCATTCGCAATGCACGCCGGTTGCGGATTGAGTAAACCTGTGGGCGCACAGACCAGTTGCACGAGAGAAAATGTCGGCGAGAGATAGGAGCCATTCGGCGGGAGTTGATAACGTAGCTGCTGGGACGTGAGCGTGGATTTTACTTGGGTTCTATCCGCGCTCAGCGGCGTGACATCGACGTAACCGGGGGTCCGTGAAGTTACCGCGCCCAGTGCGACACGGCCGCTGACGCGTAGCACTTTGAGCGAGTTTTTCGCTGTCGCGAGACGCACGCACCGGGCCGCGGGCGCGTACGAAAGATACGGATCCACGATGTGGACGGCCGGTGAAAGTTCAACTTGCGTCGTGGCCTTGTCTAGGTGTTCGGGCCCCCAGGGCGTGCAAGCGAGAACCGCCACGAGATGCGCGGGCGCCGGACTGGGGGCCGGTAGCGCGGAAGGGGCCGGCGAGGCAGCCGTCTTCAACGACGTGGGTGCGGGGCTTGCCGCAGTCGCTGACGCCGACAGAGCCGGGGCAGTCGTGGGCTCGACGGCGTCGAGCGTCATGAAGTCGACCCAGAACGAACAGCCCGGAAGCCCCGTTCCATGCAGCGTTATGTTGACGTCGGTATGCGACTGCGAAACATCGACTCGCTCGACCGGACTCTTCACGAAGTCATGCGTCCCGCCGTCCAAACTGGGCGAGACAGTCCACGTCGCATCGGACGGCATTCCGGCTTTCGCGAGCGTAATGAATACGCTACCGTCGGTCGTTTGAATGACGTCCGGCGCGGAACTCGAGCTCCCTTGGAGACCGCGCGCGAAATAGTCCTTTGGGCCGACCGCCACAACGCCGACTGCCGCCGGGCACGAGGGGGGCGGAGGCGAGGACATCGGCTTCGCCAGCGCTATCAGCGCAAATGCCGGCAATAGGAAATGAATCATCCATCAACACCCACGTTGCGGATTCGTGAAGCACATTCTGATGCGGACCACTTCTTTCCGATAGGATAAGCAAAGGCCTGCTTACTCTGATCGACGCGCGCGGCTCAAGTCATGGACAACGGCCGCCAAAACCGGCACCATAGACGTTCCTATGCAAACGACGATCGATGAAGAACGCACGCCGGACGGCGCGGCCGGCTTCGCCACCCTGGGCCTGGGGCCGGAACTGCTCGAATCCGTGGCCGCACTCGGCTATGAGGAAGCCACCGCGATCCAGCGCGAGGCGATCCCGCCACTCCTCGCCGGGCGCGACGTGCTCGGCCAGGCCGCGACCGGAACCGGAAAGACGGCGGCGTTTGCGCTACCGCTCTTGCAGCGCATCGGCCCGGCCGTCGATGACAAGTCCGTGGTGCGCGGGTTGATCCTCGTGCCGACGCGCGAACTCGCGATGCAAGTCGCCGAGGCTGTCCACAAATACGGCCGCAAACTGGGCACGCGCGTGCTGCCGATCTACGGCGGACAGTCGATGCAGCAACAGCTGCGCGCACTCTCGCGCGGCGTCGACGTCGTCGTCGCGACCCCCGGCCGCGCCCTCGACCACATCCGGCGCGGGACGCTCAACCTGGCGACCGCGCAGACCGTCATCCTCGACGAAGCCGACGAGATGCTCGATATGGGCTTCGCCGAGGACCTCGAAGCGATTCTCGGCGCCACGCCGCCCGATCGCCAAACCGCGCTCTTCTCCGCAACGATGGCGCCGCGCATCCTCGCGATCGCGAAGCGGCATCTGCGCGATCCGATTCGCGTCACGATCGCGCGCGAAGTCCCGGTCGCCGGCGAGGCACCGAAGGTGCGCGAGGTCGCCTACGTCGTCCAGCGGCGCGATAAAGTCGCTGCGCTCGCGCGCGTGCTCGACATGGAAGATCCGACCTCGACGATCGTCTTCTGCCGCACGCGCACCGAAGTCGACGAACTCACCGAGACGCTCGGCGCGCGCGGCTATCGCGCCGAAGCCTTGCACGGCGGTCTCTCACAAGAGCAGCGCGATCGCGTGATGCGCCGCTTCCGCGAAGGCACCTCCGAGATTTTGGTTGCGACCGACGTCGCCGCGCGCGGGCTCGATATCGAAAACCTCTCGCACGTCGTGAACTTCGATGTGCCGGCGTCGATCGACGCCTACACGCACCGCATCGGCCGTACCGGTCGTGCCGGCCGCGAAGGCGTCGCGATCACGCTGGCGGAGCCGCGCGAGCACCGCATGCTGCGCAACATCCAACAGGTCACGAAACGCAAGATCCCGATCGAATCCGTGCCGACGGTTCACGATTTGCGCGCGCACCGGCTCGAGCTCACGCGCGATGCGCTCGAGGAACTGATCGAGGCGGGCGGCTTGGACGCGTATCGTGTCGTCGTCGAATCGCTCGCCGAAGAACACGATCTGCTCGACCTTGCGGCGGCAGCCGTCAAACTCGCCGACCAATCGCGCGACGGCGCCGATGACGAACGCGAAATCGCCGTCGTCGCACCGCCGCCGATCGAAGCGCCCACGCGTCCGTTCATCGCCCGCACCCCGGGGCCGAACGACGGGCCGCCGCGCGAGCGCCCAGTCAACGTCGGACGCATCTACATCGGCCTGGGCCGCAAGGCGAACATCCGCCCCGCCGACCTCGTCGGCGCGATCGCAAACGAAGCCGGGCTCACCTCACGCGAGATCGGCCCGATTCAAATCGGCGACAACTTCTCGCTCGTCGGCGTCCCGGCCGAGTCCGTGGACCGGGTCATCGGCGCGCTCCGCAGCGCGACGATCCGCGGCAAGAAAATGCTCGTGCGGCGCGATCGGATCGAAAAGGACTAGACTCGGCTAGTTCGCCGAGGCGACCGCCTGAATCGAATTCAGCGCAACGCAGAGGGCCTCGTCGGGCGCCGTATCCGGCGTTTCACCAAGCAACGCGAACACGGTACCCTCGCCCAAGAGCGCTTGATTGATATAGCCGGAAAAGGTGCCGTCCGGCGTCGTCACGGTGGTCGGCGCGGCGCCGCGGGCACGAAGTTGTTCGAGCGTCGTCATGTCGGGTTCGACGGTCGCCGTCCCCGAGGCGTTCCCCACGACTACCCGCCGACGGGCGCGCTCGCCCGCTGCGGCAGTTTCCAATTCGGGCGGACGAAGTGGCACGTGTAGCCGTTCGGAATCCGCTGCAGATAGTCTTGATGTTCCGGCTCGGCTTCCCAGAAGGCCGAGGCGGGCGCGAGTTCCGTGACGACTTTGCCGGGCCAGATGCCCGAGGCGTCGACATCGGCGATCGTGTCTTGCGCGATGCGCTTCTGCTCGTCGGATGTGTAATAGATCGCGGAGCGGTAGCTCAGGCCGCGATCGTTGCCCTGCCGGTTGAGCGTCGACGGATCGTGGATTTGGAAGAAAAATTCGAGCAGATCGCGGTACGTGATGCGGCTCGGATCGAAGATGATCTCGAGCGCTTCGGCGTGCGTGCCGTGGTTGCGATAGGTGGCGTTCGGGACGTCGCCGCCCGTGTAGCCGACGCGCGTCGAGCGTACGCCGGGGAGTTTGCGCACGAGTTCCTGGACGCCCCAGAAGCAGCCGCCGGCCAAAACGGCCCGTTCAGATGAAGAGTTCACGCTGCGCATAAAACGTCCCGAGCCGCCGGGGTGTCACCCGCAGGCAAATTGACGCTTGGATCGCGGGAAGCGCATGCCCCGGCGAGAAGCGCCGCCGCATGCAGACCGACATCACCACCCGCGACGGTACCTGTCGCACCTTCGTCTACAAACCGCAAGGGACCGGGCCCTGGCCCGCCGTGCTCGTCTATATGGATGCCATCGCCATCCGGCCCGCCATGCTCGAACTCGGCGAACGGCTCGCGAGCTACGGCTACTTCGTCGTCTTGCCCGATTTGTTCTATCGCTCGGGCCCGTACGAGCCGATGGATCCCACGACCCTGTTCTCGGATCCCGAAAAACGCAAGGAACTCTTCGAGAAGTTCATCGGTCCGGCGACGCCCGAGGCGATCATGTCCGATACGCGTGCCTTTCTGGATTACATCGAAGCGCAGCCCGACGTGAAGCCGGGCCCGATCGGCACGACCGGCTACTGTATGGGCGGATTCATGTCGCTGACGGCGGCCGGCACCTATCCCGATGAGATCGGCGCCAGCGCCTCGTATCACGGCGGCCGGCTTGCAACCGACGAACCGAATAGTCCGCATCTGCTCGCACCGAAGATCAAGGGACGCGTGTACGTCGGCGGCGCGATCGAGGACGAGTCGTTTCCCGATGAGATGAAAGAAAAGCTCGAAGCGGCGCTCACCGATGCGGGCGTCGATCACCTCGTGGAAACGTTTCCGGCCAAACACGGCTGGGTCTTCCGCGACATCCCGGTGTACGACGAGGCGATGTCCGAGCGGCACTGGGAAACGCTGACCGCTTTGCTGGATGCAAAACTCGCCCACGCGGGCGGCTAAGGCGGCCCGCTTTTCGGTCGGGGTCAATTATTGGCCGCGTCGCCAAGGAACGGCGATGTGGCGGCGATTCG
>Ga0116230_10003889_pt1 | contig 14604 bp, 12 predicted proteins | sample S1TSphfallax_3_FD_88678 | JGI IMG/M metagenome (GOLD analysis project Ga0116230, IMG submission 88678) | Host-associated microbial communities from peat moss isolated from Minnesota, USA - S1T2_Fd - Sphagnum fallax MG | ecosystem: Host-associated > Plants > Peat moss > Unclassified | place... | reverse complement strand
GGCCGCGACCCCGGCTTTCTCATCGGCGGCGTGCCGCAGGATCCGCCCGAGGGCAATCATCTCGGGACCGCCGGCGATCCGTTCGTGATCGAGGGCGACGAGTACGACAGCGCGTTCTTCGACAAGCGCAGCAAATTCATCCACTACTCGCCGCACATCGCGGTTTTCAACAATCTCGAATTCGACCACGCGGACATCTTTCGCGACGTGGCGGATATCCAGCGGACGTTTCTGCACCTCGCGCGCATCGTGCCGCGCCGCGGCTGGATCGTGATGAATGGAGACGACGAGCGCTTGCGCGCACTGGGCGAGCTGCCGTGGACGCGGGTGCTGCGGGTGGGCGTCGGCCCCGACAATGACGTGCGACTGGGCGAATTCGCCGAAAGCGCCGAGGGGGCTTCGTTCCGGCTGGTCTGGCGGGGTGTGCCCTGGGCGGAGGTGCGCTGGTCGCTGCCCGGAATGTACAATGCGCGCAACGCCGCGATGGCGGCGACGGCGGTCCGGCTGGCCCTGGCCGAGTCGGGGGAGCCCGCGCTTTCGCTGACCGCGCTGGCGCGGTTCCGAGGCGTCAAGCGGCGCCAGGAGATTCTGGTCGCGCGGCCCGAGCTCACGGTCATCGAGGATTTTGGCCATCATCCGACTGCGCTCGCGGAGGCGCTCACCTCGTTCCGCGCCCGCTACCCCGGCGCGGTGCTGACGGCGGTGTTCGAGCCGCGGAGCAACACGGCGCGCACCCAGGCCCTGCAAACCGGTTTCCTCGATGCGCTGGCCGGTGCGGACGAGGTCTACCTCGGAGCGGTCAATCGGGCCGAAAAACTCGCCCCCAGCGAACGCTTCGATGCCGCCGCGGTCGCAGCGGCCCTGCAGGCCCGCGGGGTGCGGGGCCGGTCGTTCGACCACAACACCGCCCTCTACGAGGTGCTGGCGGCCGAGACGCTGCCGACGCGCGGTGGCCCGCGTGTGGTGGTGTTCTTTACCAACGGATCCTTCGACGGGATCATCGCCCGTTACGCCGCCGCGGCGAAAGCCGGCTAAGCGCGGATCATGCGGTTCCTCACCTCAATCTTGACCAACCTGCTGGCCGCCGGGGGCTTGCGTCAATCCGCTCTACCTGCCTTTGGGTAGGCCTCGGAGTTCCTCAGCCCGATCCGTCTCCGCATCTTGGACTATCTTGCAGCGTAAACTGCGCGGTCTCGGCTTACACTCGTCCGCGCGCCGCGAACCGTCAGTCCGCGGTCCGCTCCCCTTGGCTGCCGACTACTGTGCAACCTTCGCGGTCTTGAACTCCGCCGGCCGCTGGCCGAGCGGCAGCGCCAGCAAATCGTAATCCTGATAACCGGTGATGGCGACCTCGGCAAATTCGCCGACGGGCAGCTCCCGAGGCACATAGACGCGACCGTCGATATCGGGCGCATCGGCCTCGCCGCGCGCCACGCCGGGTTCCTCCACCAGCACCTTGAGGCTCCGGCCCACGCTCCGCTGACTGACCCGCGCCGCGATCTCCTTTTGCAGCGCCATGACGCGGTGCCAGCGGCGTTCCTTCTCCTTGGCCGGAATCTGCTCGGCCAGCTTGGCGGCGCGAGTGCCCTCTTCCTGCGAATAGCGGAAGACGCCCAGCCGCTCGAATTCCGTCTCCCGGATGAACTCGCACAGCTCGTCGACATCCGCTTCGGTCTCGCCGGGGAACCCGACGATGAAGGTCGTGCGCAGCGCGATGCCGGGGATGCCCGCGCGAATCCGGCGCACCAGGTCGCGGATCGTCGCGCCGCTGGTCTCCCGCTGCATGGTCGCCAGCATCCGGTCGCTGATGTGCTGGAGCGGCATGTCGACGTACCGGGCCACCTTGGGGCAGGCCGCGATCGTGCGAATGAGTTCATCGCTCCAGTGAGCCGGGTGGGTGTAAAGCAGCCGGATCCAGAAATCGCCCTCGATCGCGTTTAGTTCGCGGAGCAGGGTGGTGAGCGCGGTCCCGCGGGTCGAATCGACGGGCGTGCGCGGGTTGGGTCGCTCCTCCCACGTATCCATCCCGAAGAAGGTCGTGTCCTGGGAAATCAGATTCAGTTCGCGCACGCCTTCGGCCACGAGCTGGCGGGCTTCCGCGACGACGCTGGCGATGGTGCGGCTGCGATGCCGGCCGCGAATCTGCGGGATGATGCAGAAGGTGCACGGATGGTTGCAGCCCTCTGCGATCTTCACGTACGCGAAGTGGCGCGGCGTCAGCCGGAACCGCGGCGTATCGTAGTCTGGAATATAGGTCGAACGCGGCGTGACGAAACTGGCCGGCGCCGCTTCCTGGCCGCGCTCCTTGGCGTAAATCTCCTCGATGATCGGCGCCACCCGGGTGATCTGATCGAGTCCGATGAAGGCATCCACTTCCGGCAGCGAACCGGGCAGATCCTTGGCGAACCGCTGCGACATACACCCGGCCACAATCAGTTTCTGGCCCCGCCGGCGTTTGCGCATGCCGCGCTGGGCGTGGGCTTCCAGGATGTGACCGATCGACTCCTCCTTGGACGAATCGATGAAGGAGCAGGTGTTGACGATGACGACGTCCGCCTGATCCGCCTCGGCGATCACCCGCATCCCGGCCTGATGCAGGTGTCCGATCATGATCTCGCTGTCCACGAGGTTCTTCGCACAGCCCAGGGAGACGAGGCTGACTTTGATCATGACGGCAGCGAGCACATCCGAATCCGCCGCAGACGGCGGACCGGAATCACTTCTTGGCGGCGGCCTTGGCGGCCTTCTTGCGCTTCAAATACGAAGCGCGGCGTTTGCGTTTGATGACCTTATTGAGTTGTTGGCCCATGGCGTTGGTGTCGGATGAAAGGGTTCAATGTCTCAGGGGCCGCCCGCAGAGTCAAGGGCATCGGCAGGCGTCGCGCCGCCATCGCCCGCCCCGCCTTCCCGCCAGGCGTCCGCCCCCTTGACCTTGGTTCCGTCCCGCCGCCAGTGATAGACCAGCGGCGCCTTGGTCCGCCCCAGTTCCTTATACAGCGCCGGATCATCGCGCTTCTGCACGATGAGCTCCTCGAGACCGCCTGCGTCGCAATTTAACCAGCGGACGTAAGGTTTGAAGGTCTCCGGCCGGCCGATGATGTGGGAGAGTCCGGGTGGCGGCGCGGCGGCGGTTCGCCGGTCCAGCGCCAGGAACGAATAGGGCAGGCTGCGCAGGTCGATCCCCGCCGTCCGGCCGAACTGCATCCAGTTCGCGGCGACGAAAATAGACTGCGGGGGCGGGGCAAAGTGATGGCACCAGTGGCGTTCGTTGCCGGGCCGCAGGATGGGGCAGGCGTGCCGATGGGTGCAGGGGCCGACCACCTCGAAGGTATCCGCCAGATCGTCGCGCCAGCCGCCGAGCGCGCGACTCACCTCGCGCGAGCCGGGCTCGACCCAGATCACGGCTGCGGCTCGCAGCGCCAGCGCGCGCAACTGCGCTTGCGCCGGGGCATCCAGTTCATTCAGGACGTGGCTGACCACGAGGAGCCCGATCGGTTCGTCGGACTCGAGAAAACCGGGCCGCGCGACCCCGCGGCGCAGGGTTGGGAATTCCGCGGCCACGGCGTCGGCCGCGAAGCTGCAGGCCAGGGGCGAGCGGTCCCAGACCAGCAGGGACGTGAAGGCCTGCGCGCCGAAAGCCCGGATCACGCGCCGCCCCGCAATCCCGCTGCCGCAGCCCCAATCGAGCACGAGGCCGCCGGCGGGGCGCCAGCTCCTCCGCTTGAGCTCGTCGATCACGGCGTCCCATTTCCAGCCGATCCGCTCGCCGTAGGTAAAATCGTAGTTCGCCAGATCGCGCGCGGACGTCCAGTACCCCTCGTTGCGGCCGTCGTTCTCGCTGCGGGCGCCCGGACCGAGAAAACCCTGACGGAGCCGGTCGAGCGCCTTCCAGTCGATTTCGGACCAGGTCATGCGAGCGAAAAGTTCAGCAGGGTGGCGAGGTGTTGCGTCCGGATTCCGTAAAACGCGGCGAAGTCCCGGATCCGCTGGGCGGCCCCGGGGTGGCCGGCGGCCTGCCGCGAGGCCGGCGTGCGCACGGCCGCAATCATCGTGTTCTTGGCGGTGTGCTCGGTGGCGATGAATTCGAAGACCTTCGTCCGGTAGCCCGCCCACTCCAGCAATTGCGCCCGGAGCGCATCGGTGACGAATTCCGCCTGGCGTTCCCGGAAGATGCCGTGCCGGAGGGCGGAGGCGAGCACGGGGGGCGCCGCGAGCGCCGGCCGCAGTTCCTTCTGGCAGCAGGGTGCGACGACCAGCAGATCGGCGCCGGCGGCGATGCCGCGGGCGAGCGCGTCGTCGGTGGCCGTATCGCAGGCGTGGAGCGCGATCAGCAGGTCGGCCGCGTCGAGCGGCGTATCCGCAATCGTGCCCGCGCGGAACGACAGCCGCGGGGCGAATCCTTCGGCAGCCGCCGTGCGGGTGCAGAATTCAACCAAGTCGGTCCTGGCTTCCACGCCGCAGACGCGAGCCCGCGTTCCCAGCAAGGCGCTCACCGCGAAGGTCAGGTAGCCCTTGCCGCAGCCCATGTCCCAGACGGTCAGTTCCCGCTCCGCCGGCCAAGGCGCCTCGGCCGCCAGATGCCCGATGATCTCCGCGAATTTCTCGATCTGTCGGAATTTATCGGCCATGCCCGGCCTGGGCCGGCCCTGGGGATCCGTCACGCCCAAGGCGCGCAGCCAGGGGGCACGCGCCGGAATGGGGCGCGACTTGCCGCGGTCGTGGGCGCGGGCGAGGCCGCGTTCAGGCGTCCCCGGGTCGGGGGCCGGAACGGTCGGGGCAGGTCCCGGCGCGGCGCCGGCCGGCGTGGCCGTCGCCCCCGCCTTGATCCGCAGGCGGTCCTTATCCGGGCCGCATTCCAATTGGGCCGTCTGGGTTGGGGTGAAGAGATGGGCGTCCAGGAAGTCCGTGCCAATGAGCGGCGCCAGCAGGGCGAGCGCCTCCGGGGCGGTGTAATTCCTGGTCACGTCCCGCGTGGCGTGACGCCAGACGCAGGCGAGCCGCGGTCCGGCGTTCAGCTCGACCGGGCGCACCATCAGATTGCGCAGGCTCGGATCGGTCCCGGCCGGCTTGCCCAATGTCAGCTTGACCAGGTCACCGCGGGCGACCGCCTGGCTGAGCAGGGCCAGGAAGCGGTCGCGGCCAGGTGGATTCATGCGGGCAGGATGGCGGGGTGGGCGGGGATAAGCAGGCTCAATCGGGATCAACGCAGGGAGATCGGGCTGAGATAAAGGTCCTGCGGCGTGCGCCGCCACCAATTTCCCGTGCGCGCCCGGTCCGCGGGGTCCGTGAAGCGGTAGAGATAACGCACCACCCGGATAAAATGGGGCGGTCGATGCGGAAACGGATTGCGGGCGAAGAGCGCGAGCACGGCGGGATCGCCGCGCAATAAATTTGCTCCCAGGGTTTCGACCCAGGGGTTCTGCGATGGGGGCGCCAAGGCCGCAAACCACAGCTGCCAATCCAGCCGGGGTTGGCCCGGCGCGACGAAATCCGGGCGGCGTCCGAGATCGCCCGGCTGATGCGGCAGCTCATATTCCTGCCAATCCCGGCCGTCGTCGCTGCCTTCGATCACCAGTTGCGGCCGTTCCGTGGTCATCACGGCGAAAAGCCCGTAATTATTCAGGCTGCGGAACGGCGCCACGCTTTCCGCCATGAAGCCCACGGCCGAAGAGCGCGCCACGGCCGGGACAAAGTCGGCCAGCGCTTCCAGCGCGGTGCAGAAGATGGCGCAGTAAACGAAGATTCGCGTCAGACGGGCTTGGAGGCCCAGGGCTTCCTGCGCGGGCGGGAAGGCGGTTTCCACCGGCCCCCGGCGCCCCCACCAGCGATCGTCGAGACAGGCTAGGCTGAGCGCCGCCGTGAGCAGGTTGAAGAATGTGTAATTCCCGGTGAGCGCGATCAGCGCCTGGAGGCCGACGAACACCAGGGCGGCCGTATGCCGCCAGGTCCGCGAGGCGAACAGGGCCCAGGGCACGAGGATCTCGATGCCCAACAGCAGCGCGCAGGACAGTCGCTGCCAGCCCAGCGGCAGATGGGCGGCATACCAGGCGACGGGGGTGGGCAGCGGTTGCGTCTCATAGTGGAAGGTCAGGGCGGTCAGGTGCCGCCAGGTCGGATCGCCGCTCGTGAGCTTGACGAGTCCCGATAGCAGCATGAGCCGAAACAGCAGCCACCAGATCAGCCAGCGGGCCAGCGGGGGCGGATCGGACGCGTCGAGTCGCGCCCGCCACCGCCAGGGCGCGAGGAAGACGGCGATGAGCGTCGCCTCGAGCAGCAGGGCGTCCCACTGGAAATCATAGAAGATCTGGCCGGCGCAGCAGAGAGAAAGATAGAGCGCCCACAGAAGGATGAGGCAGAGGGCCGGAGCGATTCCGCAGAACAGCAACGCCGAGAGCGCGACCCCGGCGCCGCACGCGACCGGCAGAAACGTCCCGGCGCCAAAGATCCAGCACAGCGACGGCGCTTCCCAGTAGGCGGCGGCCCCCAGTTGAGCATGGGCCAGCGGGAAGAACCGCACCGCCGGCAGAATGCCCTCGGGACCGACCAGGCCGGCGGACTGCGTCCAGAAGGAGGCGAACGCGATCGCGTGGACGACGGCAAGCGCGCGCAGGAACAGGCCCGTGCCGCGGGCATACGTCGCGCGCGCCGCGGCCTCGCCCGCATCGGTTCGTTCCATGCGTCCTGTCTTATGCCCCGGCGCGCGGGTGAGTAAAGTCTCCTCGCCCGGCGGCGCCGGTTTCCCCGTTTGCCGTTGCCTCCCGGGCGCCGCTGGGCTTTGGCTGGTCGCTCCCATGGCAATACCCTCCGATTATCTCTCCTCCCTGTTCTCTCTCGCCGGCAAGGTGGCGGTCGTCATCGGCGGGACCGGCGAACTCTGCGGCGCCATGGCCGAAGCCCTGGCCGGCGCGGGGGCCGAAGTGGTGCTGGTGGGACGGAACGAGGAGAAGGCGATCCAGCGCCTGCAGCGGATCTCCGCGGCGGGCGGCCGGGGCTATTTCAGCGCCGCGGAGGCGAGCGACCGGGGTCAGCTGGAGCAATTGCTGACGACCGTGCTGGCGCGCTCGGGCCGGGTTGACATCGTCGTGAACGGCGCCGGCGTGAATTCCGCCAAGCCCTTCCTCGAGATCGAGGAGGAGGAATTCGATCGCATCCTCCGGATCAACCTCAAGGGGGTGTTTCTCGGCTGCCAGGTCTTCGGCCGTTACCTGATCGAGCGCGGCCAGGGCGGCTCCATCCTCAACCTCGGTTCAATGTCCGGCCTCATCCCGCTCTCGCGCGTGTTCACGTATTCCGCGAGCAAGGCGGCGGTCCATAATCTTTCGAAAAATCTCGCCCGCGAATGGGCGCCCCAGCGGATCCGGGTCAACACGCTGGTGCCCGGTTTCTTCCCGGCGGAGCAGAACCGCAAGATCCTGTCGCCGGAACGCACCACGGCGATCCTCGGGCACACGCCGATGCGGCGGTTCGGCGAAGCCCGCGAGATCGCGGGCGCCACGCTCCTCCTCGCCGCGGAAGGCGCCGGCGGATTCATTACAGGCGCCGAGATCGTGGTCGACGGCGGCTATCATGCGATGACGATCTGACGCGACCGGTGGACCGGGGATCGCGCGGATCCAGCCGCTGGCCCGGGCCCGGTGGGGGGATATTCGGGGTAATATAAGCTGCTTGCTATAGTGGACGCCCGCTTTAGCTTATGGAAGTATGGTAACTCAACAGATCAAGAAACTCGAAGCGACAAAGGCTAAAGTGATCGCCCTGGAACGGGCCATCGCTTCCAAATTGAATCAGGAGCTGGCGGCGCTGCCGGGTAAATACGGTTTCGATTCCGTCCCCGCGTTCGCCAAGGCGATCAAGGCGGCGCTCGGCGCCTCGGCCCGCGGCGGCCGCAAGGCCAAGGCCGGCAAGGCGGCGGGGGGCAAGCGCCGGCGTCGCGCCGTCATCACGGACGCCACGCGGGCGGAGGTGAAGAAGCACGTCGAGGCCGGCAAGACGGGCGCGCAGATCGCCGCGGCGCTGGGGATTTCGCTGCCGAGCGTGCAGAATATCAAGAAGGCGCTGGGTCTGGTCAAAGCCCGCAAGTGATTCCGCGTGCCTGAGCATTATATTCAGGCCAACACCAACGGGCGGCTCCATCCCGCGACTGAGCCGTCGCTCTCCCCGCTGAACCGCGGGTATCTCTACGGCGACGCGATCTACGAGGTCTGGCGGACCTACGGCGGCGTGATCTTCGGCTGGAGCGAGCATTGGCACCGGCTCTGCGCCTCCGCCGCGTCGCTCCATTTCACGTGGCCCTTCACGCCCGAGTCGATCCTCGCCGAAATCCGCCGGACGACGGCGGCCTATCGCGCCGCGACGGGCGACGGCGGCGAGCTCTACATCCGCCTGCAGATCACGCGGGGCGGCGGCCCGATCGGGCTCGACGTCGCGCTGGCGGACCGTCCGGACTTTGTGCTGCTCGTCCAGCCCTGCCCGCGCCTCGATCCGGCGGTGGAGCGGCGGGGGATGCGCCTTTCGGTCGCCACCGGTCTCCGCCGCAATCCCGTGCAGAGCCTGAACCCGGCCTGGAAGACCGGAAACTACCTGAACAATCTGCTCTGCCTGCGGGAGGCCAAGCTGCGCGGCGCCGACGAGGTCGTGATCCTGAATCTCGCCGGCGAGGTGACGGAGGCCGCGGTCTGCAACCTGGCGTTCGTCTGCGACGGAGCGCTCGTGACGCCACCGCTCTCGGCCGGCATCCTGGGCGGCATCACCCGGGCTTTGGTCCTGGGCGGCGTGGCCGCCGCCGCCGGTGTGCCGGCGCGCGAGGAGACCGTGCGGCCCGAGCACTGGCCGCGCTTCCAGGAGTGCCTGCTGCTCTCGACCACTAAAGATATCGCCCCGGTCGCGGCCATCGACGAGGCCCGGTTCACGGTCGGCGATGGCACCGTGGGAGCCCGGCTCAAGACCGCCTTTGCCGAAGCCGCCTGGCGGCACGCGGCTGCGCATCCCGAACTCGCCGTTTGAGCCGCGGTGCCGTTCCGCCCATGCCGACGCCGCTGCGCTGTCTTGGCCTCGACTACGGCACCCGGCGCATCGGTCTGGCCTACGGCGACGAACTCGGGGTCGCCACGCCCCTGCCGGCCCTGGTCGCTGCGGACCCGGCGCAGCGCTGGGCCGCCCTCGCCGCGGTCGTCCGCGAGCGCCGCATCACCGAGCTCGTCCTCGGCCATCCCCTGAATTTGGATGGCACCGAGGGACCGATGGCCCGCGAGGTCGCGGCGCTCGCCGCCCGGCTCCGCTCCGAGTTCGGCCTGCCGGTGCACCTAGCCGACGAACGCCTGACCAGTTATGAGGCCGAATCGACCGTGCCTCCGTCCCGCCGCCGCGCGCTGCGGGCTTCCGGCCTCGTCGACTCCCGCGCGGCGGCCCTCCTGCTCGCGGATTACCTGCAGGAGCGGTTCCGCTTCCCGCCATCGTCCGCCGAGCCCGAGGCATGAGCCGGTGGAAATGCGTCTGCGCCTATGACGGCGGCGCCTTCGCCGGCTGGCAGAGCCAGCCGGGCGGCCGCAGCGTGCAGGACGTGATCGAGGCTCGCCTCCGGGAAGTGCTCGGCGCGCCGGTGCGCGTCCACGGCAGCGGTCGCACCGACGCGGGCGTCCACGCCGCCGGCCAGGTCTTCCATTTCGACGCCGCCTGGACTCACGGCGCGACCCGCCTCGCGGCGGCGCTCGCCGCCGGTCTTCCGGCGACGATTCAAATCGTGGGCCTGCGTCCGGCCGCCCCCACCTTCCACGCCCGCTTTTCCGCCGTCGGCAAGGTTTACCGCTACCGGGTGCATCTCGGCGACGCCGACCCCTTCACGCGCCCCTTCGTCTGGATGCGGTTTCATCCGCTCGATCTCGCCGCCATGGCCGCCGCCGCCGCGGTGCTGCAGGGACGGCATGACTTCCGGGCCTTCTCCGCCGGTCCGGCCGAGGAGGGCGGCGGCACCGTGCGCGACTTGCGCCGCCTCGATGTCGTCCGGCGCGGCCGCAGCGTGACGTTCACGGCCGAGGCGGACGGATTCCTGTACAAGATGGTGCGGCGACTCGTGGGCGCCCTGGTGGCGGTCGGCGAGGGCAGGCTGGATGCCGCCCGGATCGCCTCCCTCCTCCTCAGCGGCGAGCGGATCGCGGCGGTCCAAACGGCCCCGCCCCAGGGCCTTTGCCTCCTGCGCGTCCGCTATCGCCGCCGGGGGATCGCCCCGCCCGCCGCGGGCCGGTCCGCCCCCGCGAATTCGGTTGCTTAGGCGTGGGCCCCCGGGCACGTTCGGCGGGACCTTGCTCATGCATTTTGACAAGCCGACCTACTCGGTACGCAGGACGAAGAAGAAGGATATTCCGCAGGGCCTGTACACCAAGGATCCGGTCACCGGCGAGATTCTCTTCAACAAGGAGATCGAGGACAACCAGATGGTTGTCCCGAAGAGCGGCCACCACTTTCCGATCGGCGCCCGCGCCCGCCTCGCCCAGCTGCTCGACCCGGAAACCTTCGTCGAAACCCACGCCGACATCCGCTCGAGCGATCCGCTCCAGTTCGTCGATTCGCAGGCGTATCCGGACCGCATCAAACGCTACGAGCGGGAGAGCGGCCTGACCGAGGCGGTGGTCTGCGGGGCCGGCGCGATTTACGGCATTCCCGTGGCCGTCGCGGTGATGGATTTCCGCTTCTGCGGCGGAGCCATGGGGGCGGCTTCCGGCGAAAAGATCACCCGCACCATCGAATTCGCCCTCGCCCGCAAGATCCCGTGCCTGATCTTCAGCGCCTCCGGCGGCGCGCGCATGCAGGAGGGGATCTACTCGCTCATGCAGATGGCCAAGACCAGCGCCGCCCTCGGCCGCCTGGCCGCCGCCGGTCTGCCCTACATCTCCATTCTGACCCATCCGACCATGGGGGGCGTCACCGCCAGCTTTGCGGTGCTGGGCGACGTCATCCTCGCCGAGCCGGGAGCCCTCATCGGTTTCGCGGGTTCCCGCGTGATCAAGGATACGACGAAGCAGACGCTCCCCCCTGGATTTCAGACCTCGGAGTTTCTGCTCAAGCACGGTTTGGTGGACCAGATCGTCAGCCGGCTCGAGCTGCGGGACCGGCTGCGCGACCTGCTGAGCGCGCTCTATCTCCGCAAGGAGCCCGCCGCCGTTCCCGCGGGCAAGTGACCCCCCCGCTTCCCGTGTCGGGCGACCCCGTGCCGGCGGCCTATGGCGCCGTCCAGGACTATCTGTTCAGCCTGAAGGCGGGCGGCGTAAAATTCGGCATCGACCGCATGCGCCTCTTCGCGGCCGCGCTCGGCCACCCCGAACGCGCCGTGCCCTGCATTCACGTCGCCGGCACCAACGGCAAGGGCTCGGTCTCGGCGATGCTGGAAGCCATTCTGCGCACCGCCGGCCGCCGCACGGGACTTTACACCTCGCCCCATCTGGTCCGCCTCGGCGAGCGCGTGCAGGTCGACCGCCACCTCCTGACGGAGGCCGAGATCTGCGCCTACGTCGACGAGTTGCGTCCCGCCGCCGAGCGCCTCGCGGCGGCCGGCGGCCCCGAGGATCATCCGAGCTTCTTCGAGTTCATGACCGGCATGGCCTTCCTCCAGTTCGCCCGCCGCGCCTGCGACGTCAGTCTCATCGAGGTCGGCATGGGCGGCCGGCTCGACGCGACCAACGTGGTGGACCCGCTGGTCAGCGTCATCACCTCGATCGGGCTGGACCATTGCGAATTCCTCGGGGACACGGAGGCCCTCATCGCCGGTGAAAAGGCCGGCATCGTCAAGCCGGGCCGCCCCGTCGTGATCGGTCGCATGTCGCCCGAAGCCGAGGCCGTCATCCGCTCCGTCGCCGCCGCGCGCGGCGCCCCCGTGGTGGGCGTGGCGGAGACCTACGGGGCCGACCTGGCGGCGTATCCGACCACCAACCTCGAGGGCGATTATCAGCGCTGGAATGCGGCGACCGCGACGCTGGCCGCACGCCTGCTGCCCGCCGCGTGGAACGTGGATGATCCCACCATCGCCGCGGGCCTCCAGCACGTCGACTGGCCCGGCCGTTGGCAGCGGGTCGAACTCGGCGGCCGCCTCGTCGTCCTCGACGCCTCCCACAATCCCGAGGGCGCCCAAGTCCTCGAAACGAACCTGGTCCGGCTGATCGCGGAGACCGGCCGACCTCCGGTCGCCGTCACCGGCGCGCTCGGTGGCGTGCGCGCCCGGGCGCTGCTGGAGGTGCTGTGCCGCCACGTGCGCGAACTCCATCTCGCCGTTCCGCGTCAGGCCCGCGCCTGCACCTACGAGGAACTCGAAGCCTTCATTCCCGCGGCCTTCACCGGCCGGGTCGTGCGGGACACCGTCGCAGGCATCTTTCCCGGCCCCGGCGTCTGCACGGTGGGTGGTCCGGACGATACGGTCCTCGTCACGGGCTCGATTTACCTCCTCGGCGAGGTCCTCGCCCGCCTGGAGCCGCAGCGCGGGCCGGCCGAAGGCCGCCTCCAGGACTTTTGAAAAGCCGATCCGTTTCTCCCGGCTTGCGCGATCGTCCCTCCGCCCATCCCCGTTGGCCGCATCCCCCTGTGATCGGCCCGGCCGATTCGGGAAGTTCGCCGCTTCCGACTCAACCCAGCCGAATCAGCTCCGCCGTGGCCGGCACGTCCTTGATGATCTGCGACGGTTCGGGACCCACGCCCAAGTAGCGCAGGTTCGGCAGAGCGGCCGGCGGCGGGGTCGATGCGCCGGCGTAGGCGACGTCGAGCAGCGTTCGCACCATCCCACCGACATAGCGCCGGGCGTTGGCCGGCAGGTCGGCGAAATGGCGCACGGCGGAGACGTCCTCGCTCCAGCCGGCGAACCGCTCGAACACGGGCCGCAGGGTCTTGCGCACCGCCTCGTTGCGCGGCACGTGCCGGTGGCGCCGGCCATCCGGCCCCTCATAGGCGACGCAGATCTGCAGGTCGCCGCGCCAGTCGCCCGACCAGGTCAGCGCGTCGAGCTTGTTGATCATGAGATCCTGGAAGCCGCCGTAGCGGAGGGCATCGCCCTTCTCCACCGCGTCGTACCATCCGACCATGCGCTGTCGCCCCGTGCTCGTGCCGAACTCGATCTGCTTCAGTTTTGCGCACAACGGATGCGCGTCGTCCATCAAGGTGATGAAGGTATGGGTGCCCACCTTGGTGTCGTAGGCCTTGGCCACGCCGAACGTGTGGATCGGCTGCACGGGCACGCCGGCGCTCTCGAAGAATTCGGGGGTGTAGGTGTGCGAGGCCGTCACGTTGGGCGTGAAGCCGTGGCGCTTGTCCAGCCAGTAGGCCTGCCCGAACTCGCCGATCACCGTCCGGCCTCGCCGGAGTTCGCCGAGGATCGTCTCCCGGACTTCGCCGATGTTGCGCGCGAGCGCCGTGCCGGCCTGCCAGTACGTCTCCGTCAGCAGGGGCAGGTTGAGCGTGAACGGCGCCGCGCCGCGAAAACGCGTGAAATCGAATTCGGACGCCGGGAAGACACCCAGTTCGATCGCCTCGGCGTTCGCCCGGGTCTCGGCCGCCGTCAGACGGTCGAAATAACCGTGCCACTGGTCCTCGCTCGCCTGGCACACATGGCGGATCGTCCGGAGCGCGCGATCGGCGCGCTGGGCCAGCTTGCGGGCGAAATAATTCGGCCCCGCCAGAAAATCGCTGAACGGCATCTGCCACTGCCCGACCTCCTCGACGTAGGCCGGGGTGATCCCTCGGCCGGTGGAGCCCCGCGGCTCCTCCTGGAGCACGTGGACCCGGTAGTCCTCCCAGGCCAGGTCGAGCAGGCGGTGGGTGAGATCCGACACGAGCGTGCGTTCGTCGATCAGCAGACGGGAAAGGATCGGGTATCCCTTGGCTTCAAGCGGGCGCGTCTCCCACCAGATCTTGCGGGGGTCGGCGACCACGCCTGAACCGATGCAAAGATGAGTCACGGTCGAACCGACCACCCCGGCCGGCAGCAGGTTCAATTTGATGCCGCCGGCGGTGTGACCGGAGTTGGCCCCGCCGTTGACCTTGAGGACGACGGAGACCGGGGCGGCGGTGCCGCGCAGTTCCTCGACGACTTCGGGGATGAGACGACCCTTGCCTTCATCGCCCAGGGAGATTCCGACGTCGGCGATGAGTTGGCTGGTGAACGGAGGTAGCGACATGGTTGATGAGGCAACCGAAGCCGAGACCCCTGTTGCAGGAGATTCAAAACGGAGGTTGCGGGGGCAGGGCAAGCTTCAAGTCCGCGGCCCGCGCGGCAGCGCCGGGCGGAGCCAAGGCAAACTCACCCCCGGTTTCCCCGGTCAGACTACTGCTTTCAGCGGGAGGGATGGACTTATCGCGGGGAAAGGGGGTGAGTTTGCCTTGGCTCCGCCCGGCTGGGGCCTTGGCTAAATACCGCGTCATTGATTCTTGCGAATGAGTTGCCCGCACTCGTGGGAGAAATGCATCAGCCTACGCATGAATTGCGGCTTACTATTTAGCTGCGGGGGGACGAAGCGGCCCCAGCACGTCCGAGCGGCTGGTCCCTAACTGATTCTCGTCGAAACTTCGACCACGTCGTGCGGGGCGGCCTCTTTTTGTCCGGCGGGGCTCACGCGGGCGTAGCGGGCC
>Ga0116230_10003888_pt1 | contig 14604 bp, 14 predicted proteins | sample S1TSphfallax_3_FD_88678 | JGI IMG/M metagenome (GOLD analysis project Ga0116230, IMG submission 88678) | Host-associated microbial communities from peat moss isolated from Minnesota, USA - S1T2_Fd - Sphagnum fallax MG | ecosystem: Host-associated > Plants > Peat moss > Unclassified | place... | reverse complement strand
TTTTCAGGCGGCGAGCCGACCCTGTCGCCTTACTTCCTCGACGCCGTCGCCTACGCCCGCAAGGTCGGTTACACCAGCGTTCAGGCTGCCACCAACGGCATCGAGTTTGCCAAGTCCAAAGAGTTCGCGAAAGCCGCGGCTGAAGCCGGTCTGCGCTACGCGTACCTGCAGTTCGACGGCATCGGCAACGCGGCCAACTCGCACCGCAAGGTGGGCAACGCGTTCGACGTGAAGCTGCAGGCCATCCACAACCTGCATGAGGCCGGCGTGGACATCGTCCCGGTGACCACCATCGTGAACGGCATCAACAACGAGCAGGTGGGCCGCATCATTGAGTTCGCGCTCGACAACCCCAAGAAGATCAACTTCCTCAGCTTCCAGCCGGTCAGCTTCACCGGCCGCGATGAGGCGGTCTCCGACGAGCGCCGCCAGGCGCAGCGCTACACGCTCTCGCACCTGGCGCACGACGTCAAGAGCCAGACCGGGCTCGGTGAGCCGGTGCGCGACTGGTTCCCCATCAGCTTCATGTCCACCTTCTCGGACTGGGCCGATCTGGTTCACGGCCCCGACCACGACTGGGGCCAGCTCTCCTGCGGCTGCCATCCCAACTGCGGCATCGGCATGGCGCTGATGATCGACAAGGAGACCAAGGAGGCTGTGCCGGTGACGGCGTTCCTGCAGGCCGACCGCCTGGCCAAGGACATCGCCCGCGTCAACGACGCCGCCCGCGGCAAGTACCTGACCATGGTCGGGGCCGCGCTGGCGCTGCTGCGCAACTATGAGCCGATGAAGGCGCCCACCCACTTCAGCATCTTCTCCCTGCTGGAGAAGTTCGATAAGTGCTTCGGGGCCAGCGGCCGCAACTACGGCAAGGTCACCGCGGACCGCACCATGGACGACATCAAGAAGCGCCGCGCCGACCGCTGGAACTTCCTGTTCATCGCCGGCATGTGGTTCCAGGACCTCTTCAACTACGACTTCCGCCGTACCGAGCAGTGCATCATCCCCTACGCCACGCAGGAGGGCGAGATCAGCTTCTGCGCGTACAACACCGGCGTGGGCTGGCGCAACATCATCGAGAAGATGCACATGACCAGCTCGCTCACCAAGTGGTATGAGGAGCACGGCCGGCATGAGATCTTCGCCGGCGGCAAGAAGGTGGGCCTGGAGAAGGAGTCCAGCTACGACCTGGTGCTGAACCAGGAGCACGTGGACTCAGCCGCCAACGACACCTTCGACAAGAGCGGCATCGCCAAGAACGCGCGCGAGGAGAAGATCCGCGCCCGCGACGCCAAGCTCAAGCAGGAGGCCGAGAACGCCCGCATGGCCAAGCTCTACCGCAAGGAGATCCTCAAGGAACCCGAGCTCCCCGGCGGCTTCGTCGCCCTGGGCGAGATCGGCGGCGTGGGCGGCATCAAGCCCGCAGCCCCGGTGAAGAGCACTGTTGAGGTGGTTAGCAGCATTGAAGAGACCGTAGCTGGCGACTAAGTTGCTAGTGACTCTAACAACCGAAGGCCGCCCCGTCGGGTGGCCTTCGTGCTTTTGCTATGCTCTTGGCTATGAAAAATTCGCTCATTGACTTTTGGTCTCATTTCGAGCCCAAACGGAACGGTCTTCAGATTCACGAAAAAGATCGTGAGTGGTTCGAGACGCATCAGCCAGAAGTACTGGGGTCACAAAATGTTGTCAGGAGTTTCGATCAATTCTTGAGAGGTCAGCGTTTTGAGCCAACTCGCAAGGAATTACACCTATCCCTTCTTCCCGCTCCGTACCATGGCAATATTGTTGACGCAAGGGTCATAATCCTCTTAATGAATCCAGGGTTCGTAGCTTCGGACTACTATGCGGAGGAGAATAAACAGTTTCGAGCTGCCGTAATGTCGAATCTGAGTCAGACAAACGGAGAAGCTGATTTCCCATTCTTTGGGCTCAATCCCAGTTTTGCATGGAGCGGCGGTTATCAATGGGCAGAGCCGAAACTCCGCCCTTTTGCAAAAGCGATACAAGAAAAGCTCAAGCAAAGGGATGGCAAAAGTAGTTACTACCAAGCCTTGGCGTGCTTATCGAAACAGATAGCCATCGTGGAGTTATTTCCATATCACTCGAGCGACGGACAAGCAATCACAAGTGGAATGTGGAATGGATTGCCTTCAGTGAAAGCCGCCCGACTGTACGTGCAAAACCTCTGTAAATCTCCGCATGGTCCTCTGATCGTTGTAGCTCGCTCGCATAAACGGTGGGGGATTCCTGAACGGACTACTGGGAACGTCGCCCATTGTGCTACTGGACGGTCTGTATCATTCAACCCGGAAGTCAAAGGAAAGACTGGACAGGCTGGCAAGAAGATGTTGGAAATATTGGAGACTTTCTAATCCGTGTGGGGACGCGCCTAAAACTCCACCAACTCCACGCCCAGCGGTTCGAAGTCCTTTCGGTTCAGCGTTGCCACCGTCATCCCGTTTGCGACAGCGATGGCCGCGATCAGTGCATCCATTGCGTTCGGTGTAAATCCGTTCTTCTTTGCTCGCGCCACCATACTGCCGTAGTGCCGCGCCACGTCCAGGCCGACGCCCACAACGCGGTTGAAGAACTGCATATAGAGATCGTCCTCCAACCACTGTTCCAGCGAAGCCCGCTTCTTTCCGGCAGGCAATAGGCAAACGCCACACCAGAGTTCGGCGAACGTGACATCGGAGATATACAAGTCGCGGTTATCGGTCCGCTGCATCCAGGCGTCCACCCGCGGATTGGGCGGCAGCTTCGCATACTGCGAGACAACATCGGTGTCGAGCAGATACTTCACAGCTCGACCTTACGGACCTTGGAACGCGAGCGCGTCAAGTCGAGTCCGGAGCCGGCCAGCGGCGAGCTCTTGAAGAACTCAGACATGCTGCGCTCATTCTGCGCCCCTTGCGGTTGTCTCTTCTCCCATTCCTCGGACGTCATCACCACGAACTCCCGCGTGCGCCGCCTCACCACCTGCGGCCCGTAGGTCTCTGCCTTATCGAGCACCTCGCTGAACTTCGCCTTCGCCTCGGCCACGCCCCATGCCATCGCTTGCATCCTCCACGTCTGTTCATGACTAGTATAGTCATCTATCGATCTCCGGTGGCCCCAAACCAATGGATCGCGGCCACACCGTGCACGATGGCCTTCCGTAGTGCATCCTAGTAGCACCGGAGGCGTTCTTGACCCAGGCCTACATCAACCGTATTGCCACAGCCGTGCCGGACGACAATGTGCACGAGGCCTTCGTCGCCTTCGCGTACCAGATGCTTGAGGACCCGCGGGTGCAGCCGGTCTTCCAGCGCATGGCGCAGCGCTCCAGCATCCGGCGGCGCTTTTCGGTGCTTACGCCGAGTTCGCACCTCGGTCCGACCGGGCCGCGCACGGAGTTCTACGTCAATGCGGACGAGTTCTACACCCGCGGCAGCTTCCCCAGCACCGCCAAGCGGATGGAAATTTTCGAGCGCGCGGCGCCGCTGCTGGCGCAGCGCACCCTGGACAAGCTGAAGCTCACCGAGGCGGAGCGGAGCGGCATCACCCATGTGTTGGTGACCTCCTGCACAGGCCTGTATGCGCCGGGGCTGGACTTCGACATCGTCGACCACCTGGGGCTCGATACCTCCGTGGAGCGCACGATGATCGGCTTCATGGGTTGCTATGCCGCCATCAACGGCCTCAAGCAGGCGCGCCACATCGTGCGCTCAGAGCCGGGGGCCAGGGTGCTGATGATGAACCTCGAGCTGTGCTCGCTGCACATGCAGGAGACCCAGGACCTGCAGCAGGTACTCAGCTTCCTGGTCTTCGGCGATGGCTGCGCGGCCAGCCTGATTACCAGCGAGCCGGCCGGCTTCGAGATGGAGAGCTTCCGCTCCGTGCTGCTGCCGCAGACGCGCGACCTGATCACCTGGCGCATCGGCGGCTCGGGGTTTGACATGTTCCTCTCCGGGCAGGTGCCGGCCGCCATCGGCGCGGGCCTGTCCACCAGCGGCGCCGAGGTGCTGGGCGAACACAAGCCGGAGGATATCCGGCTGTGGGGCGTGCATCCCGGGGGCAAGACGGTGCTCGACGCAGTGGAGCGCGGCCTGGGGCTGGCGGACACCGCGCTCGCCACCTCGCGGCAGACCCTGGAGTGCTTCGGCAATATGAGCTCGGCGACGGTTATGTTCGTGCTGGAGCGGCTGATGCAGACCGCGCAGCCCGGCGACAAGGGTTGCGCCATGGCGTTCGGCCCCGGCCTGACGGCGGAGACGATGCTCTTCCATGCCGTCTGAGCGCCATCGAAATTCGTGCGAAAAATACCGGAAGCTCAGGTAAAGTGTTGCGCACGGAGGGTCCGTGCATGGCCCGTGCGATCAAGCGAACTGCAGGCCCCGACGGGGCGCAACGTGCTGCGTATAAACCGGCTGTGTATGGCACGGCTGCATATAGCCCGGAGGTAGACGCGTACATCGAGAAGGCGCCGGCCTATGCTCGGCCCGTGCTCGAGCATCTGCGCGCGGCGGTGCATGCGGGCGCGCCGGGCGTGGTGGAGCAGATGAAGTGGTCGCGGCCGTTCTTCGTGCTGCAGGGGCCAAGCGGCGAGGTGATTCTGGGCAACATGTCGGCGTTCAAGGCGCATTGCAGCTTCGGCCTGTGGGGCGCGGAGATCGCGGCACAGCTACGCGCGGACGGGGTCGCGTCGAGCGAGGGGATGGGCACCTTCGGCAAGATCGCCGGCATCGCGGACCTGCCGCCAACGCCGCGGCTGCTGGGCTATGTACGCGAGGCGGCGCGCAGCATCGCCGAAGGCGAGCGGACGAAGTCGATCGACCGGCCGAGGCCGGTGCGCGTGGCCAAGGCGGAGGTGCCGGTGCCGGAGGCGCTTGCCTCGGCGCTGCGCCGGCACAAGGCGGCGAGTGCGCAGTTCGCGGCGATGTCGCCGAGCTGCCGTAAGGAGTACTGCGTGTGGGTGGCCGAGGCCAAGCGGGAGGAGACGCGCGAGCGCCGAGTGGCGCAGGCGGTCGCCATGATCGCCGAGGGCAAGGGCCGCAACTGGAAGTACGAGACGGCCGGCAGGTAATCGTCCATCCAGGGCAATGCCCTGCTGGCACGCTGGATTACTGGACTGCAAGCTAGACTGCTCCTTATGGCGCGCGGAGCTGCAGCGAAGCAGGCGAAGAAGCCTGCGAAGAAGAAAGTTGAAGCCGACAAGGCTGTGACGGCGACGGCAGCGTCACCGCTGGGCAGTATGGCGGAGTCTGCGGCCACGCAGTTTGCCGAGGCGCTGCGCGCCTGGTATCGCAAGCACGCGCGGGTGCTTCCCTGGCGCGGCGTGGATGACCCCTACGCGACCTGGGTGTCGGAGATCATGCTGCAGCAGACGCGTGTGGCCACGGTGGTGGAGCGCTATGCGGAGTTTCTGCTGCGGTTCCCTACGCTGGCCGCGCTGGCCTCAGCCGAGGAGGCCGAGGTGCTGGCGCTGTGGAGCGGCCTGGGCTACTATCGGCGCGCAAGGATGCTGCACCGCGGGGCGCAGTTTGTCGAACGCGAGCTGGGTGGGCGCCTGCCGCGCACCGAAGCCGAGCTGCGCACGCTGCCCGGCATCGGCGAGTACACCGCGGCGGCCATCGCGAGCATCGCCTTCGGCGAACCGGTGGCCGTGGTGGATGGCAATGTGGAGCGTGTGCTTCTGCGCGTACTAGGCGAGACGACGATGGCGCACGCAGCACTGGTGCGCGCCGCCCAGGCGCTGATGCAGCTGGCACGGAGGAGCAAGCGGAACGCAAACCCTGCCGGCGAGCACAACCAGGCCATGATGGAGCTGGGCGCGACGATCTGCCTGCCACGCAGTCCGTTATGCCTGCAGTGCCCGGTGGTGGAGATGTGCCGCACCCGCGGCGAGCACCCGGCGCGGCCGCGGCCGAGGATGCAGAGCCGCCGCGTGGCGCATCTGCTGGCGGTGCGCAAGCGCGGCGTGCGTACCCAGGTGCTGCTGGCGCGGCGGCCGCAGGAGGCCAGCCTGATGCCCGGCATGCTGGAGCTGCCGGCGTTGCCGCTGGAGGCCGTCGCCGGGCGCGAGCCGGTGCTGCGGCTGCGCCACGCAATCACCAACACCAACTATGTGGTGGAGGTCTTCGCCGAGGGTGCGCCGGGGATTGCGCCGGAGCGCGAGCCGGCACACCTGCTGGAAGACGTGCCCGAAGACGAGCGCGTCTTCGAGATGCCATCGGAGCCGGAGCCCGCCGGCCGGGGCGGCTCGCTGCAGCAAGCGGTGTCGGCCTCCGCCGCCGACCTGGAGTGGGTCGAGAGCGAACGTCTGTGGCTGCTGCCGCTGACGGGGCTGGCGCGCAAGGCGCTGCAGCGGCTGGGCGTGATGCGCGTGGAGGCAGTCACGCTCGGTTGAGATAGGTAGTACAAGGACGGCGGGGTGGCCCATCCATGACAGTTCCATCGTCAATGGGTGGGGTACGAGGACGGCGGCGCAGGAGCGCGCTAAGCGCCGCTACCGGTTGTCCGCCGCAAACGCATAATGCTCCCGGCCGGCGATCCGCGCATGCAGATACGACCGTCCCGCCGCCGCTCCCTGCACCTGGTTCCCTGCGACGACCCACTCCGCCCGCGCGCCCCACAACCCCGCTCCACCCGTCGCCGTTACGATCCCCGTCGCCAGGCCCGTGCAGCGGTTGCGCAGAATCCGCATCGTGTCGCTATAGCGCCAGTCCAGCCAGCTCTGCGCGATGCACACCGCCCCCGGCTGCGGCGTCTCCGCGACGACGACGTTGTCCGCAATCTCCGATAGGCTGCCCCGCCACAGCACAGGTCCCGCGATGGCCGGCTGCTCCCCCAGCGCAACGGTAAAGCGGAATGTATTGCGCAGCACCGCAAAATCGCGGTGATACACCGCCGCCTGCACCGTGGCGTTGGTCAGCCGGTTGCCGGTAAACCGCAGCCCTTCGTCGCCTTGCGTATACAGGCCCACGCACAGCTGGGCGCACGTCAGGTCGTTGTCGTCGATCCACACATTTCGATGCGGGTAGGGGTTCAGCGGCGAGTGCTTGATCAGCACCAGCACGTGGCCGGCCTCGCCGCTGGCCTGGTTGCTGCGAAACACCGCGCCCTCGGACTCGAACTCCGCCGCATAGCAGCCGTTGCCGCAGTGGTTCGCCGCATTGTGCGTGAACACGACGTCGGTTCCACCTTCCACATCGAAGCAGACATCGCCGCAGCCGTCGTCCTGGTTGCCGTCCACCACGATGTTGGTCCCCATGGAGCCCCAGATGCAGGAATCCCGCGTCCCGGTGCAATGGTTGCCGCGCATCAGAAAGTTCCCCGCGCCCCGCGCCGAGTCGGGTCCGCGCCAGCCGCCATGCGCATCGCCGCCCCACCACTGCACACCATTGATCGCCTGGACGAACTCGTTGTCCGTGATGGTCGCCCCTAGCACGCCTTCCAACAGCACGCCAACGGCCAGGGGCGTGCGGTCAAACCGGACGCTGTTGCCTTCGATCGTCACATCGGTCGTCTCCGAGCGCGGCATGTGGTTTTGCGTCTCGAACAGTCCCATGTCCAGCAGCCGGTTGCCCCGCATCGTCACCCGTGCGGCGCGTGTGGCCGAGACCAGATAGCCTGCACCCGTGGCCTTCATCCGTACCTCGCAGCCCGTCACCGAGAGGTCGCTGACGCCGTCGGCCAGCATCACGTCCTCGGCCACATCCACCACCACCGGGGCCGTGCATACCACTGTGTTGTGGCCCTCCAGCCGCAGATGCCCCTTGCCGATCTCCAGCGGCGCCGCAATCCGCAGGTTGTGCCCAGGGCCCAGCCGCACGTCATGCGAGAGTACGCCGGCCTGTGTCAGCACGACAGTCCCCGGGCGCGCCCCCAGCGCGCTGTCCTGCTGCGCGATCCATGCGCTCACGTCGAAGCTGGCCGGTCCGCCTCCACGCAAAGAGCCCGCCGCGGCTGCGAGCCACAGGGCCGTTCCCGTAGTCGCTGCGTACCAGCCGCGTCTTCGCATGCACTTCTCGCCTCGGGGATCTGCCACTCAAGCTTACCCTCTGCGCTCTACACTAGGTACATGTCCGGCCTGGAACCGCAAACCCTGCAAACTCTAAGCGACGAGTTCGCCATCCCCGGTGTGCTCGCCTTCACGGAAGACGAGCATGGCCTGCTGCGCGCCCGCATCGCCACACCCGCCTGCACCGCAGAGCTCTACCTGCACGGCGCGCACCTCACCGCCTGGCGGCCCGCCGGCCACGCGCCCGTGCTCTTTCTTTCGGAGCGCTCCAGCTTCGCCGCCGGCAAGGCCATCCGCGGCGGCGTCCCGGTGATCTTTCCGTGGTTTGGCGCACGAACCGCAACCGCCGAAAGCCCGCGTACAGACGGCCCCGCGCACGGCTTCGCCCGCACCTCGGTATGGCGTCTCACCGCCGCGCTGCTGCTGGGCGAGGACCTGCACCTCACCCTCACGCTCGGCCCCGACGACGCCACACGCGCGCTCGGCTACGACCACTTCCTGCTCGCCGGCGAGTTCATCCTCGGCGCGGAGCTGCGCATCCGGCTCACAGTTGCCAATCCGGGGCCGCAGCCGCTCACCTTCGAAGAGGCCCTGCACACCTACTTCGCCGTCGGAGACGCCCGCCAGGTGCGCCTGCTCGGCCTCGGCGAGACCGAGTTCCTCGACAAGACCGACGGCTTCCAGCGCAAGCGGCAGACCGAGCCCGCGCTGCGGCTCACCGGCGAGACCGACCGGCCCTACCTGAACACCGAAGCCACCGTCACGCTGGAAGACCCCGCGCTGCAACGCCGCATCACCGTGGCCAAGACCGGATCGCACACCACCGTCGTCTGGAACCCGTGGAGCGAGCTCAGCGCCAAGCTCGCCGACATGGCCGACGACGGCTGGCTGCGCATGGTCTGCATCGAAACCGCCAACGCCGCCGAGAACCGCCTCACACTCGCGCCCGGCCAGGTACATACGATGGAGACCCACATCGCCGTAGCGGCCATCTCCGCATGAGCCCAACCCTCAGCCACATCCTCATACTGGCCTCGGCCAGCCCGCGCCGTCGCGACCTGCTCACCCAGGCCGGCATCGCCTTCGAGGTGCTGCCCGCGGACATCGACGAGACCCAGCGCGCGGGCGAGTCGCCCACCGCCTACGTGCAGCGTTTAGCGCTGGAGAAGGCGCTCGCTGCGCGCGCATTGCGCCCGCACGCGCCGGTGCTTGGCGTCGATACCACCGTCGAGCTCGAGGGCCGCGTGCTGGGCAAGCCCGCCGACCGCGCCGAGGCTGCGACCATGCTGCGCGCGCTCTCCGGCCGCAGCCACCGCGTGCACTCCGGCGTCGCGCTCGTCTCGGCCGCAGGCGAGCGTTGCCTCCTCGAGACCACGCAGGTGACCTTCGCACCCATCCCCGAGGCCGACCTCGCCCACTACCTCGCCACCGGCGACTCGCTCGACAAAGCCGGCGGCTATGGCATCCAGGGCTACCCCGCGCGCTGGGTCACCCGCATCGAAGGCGACTTCTTCAACATCGTCGGCCTGCCCCTGGCGGCGACCGTGCGCCTGCTAAGGGAGGCGGGCGAACTGGGCTAGTCCCCCCCCCGGCAATTCTCGTACATGTTGATTGTGGGCGGTTTAGCTGCGTACCTCGCCCATAGCCAGCAGAGTGACCGGATTAAAAGCACTGGCCCGGCGGACGGCCGGGCCCTGCGAATCGCTCACTGCTTAAATTGTACTTCCCGTGTCAAGTGGGATCCACGACTCCTGGAGTGCGCTTCGTAGTCCGCGCATAGAGGTGGGAGGAAGGTGGACGCGGCAGAGGTTGAAGGAGAGCGTCGGGGTCCTTCGACTCCGCCTTGCGATGAAGCCGCAAGGCTCCGCTCAGGATGACAGAGCTGTGGGAGAGCGAACGCTCTCTGCGGATATTGCCTTAGCCCGCGCGCGAGCCGCCTATCGCCGCGATCATCCCGGCCAGCAGCGCCGTCCTTGGCGCGAGGTGCTCGGCCACGATGTGTTCGTGGTCCGCGTGCGCGCCGCTGCCGACCGCGCCCATGCCGTCCAGCGTGGGCACACCCAGCGCGGCGGTGAAGTTGCCGTCCGACCCGCCGCCGGTCGCGGCCTCGGCCAGCGGGAAGCCCAGCTGCTGCGCCAGCCGCCGCGCCTGCCGGAACAGCGCTGCGATGGCGGCGGTGCGCTCCATGGGCGGGCGGTTGATGCCCCCGGTCACGGTTATCGAGCAGGCGCGATCGAGCACGCGCAGAGCATGCAGCGCGCGCTCGATCCGCGCGCCGTCGGCGGCCTTCGCGATGCGCACGTCTACTTCCGCGCGGCACTCCGCCGGCACCACATTCGAGCGCGTGCCGCCTGCGATCACGCCTACATTCACCGTGCGCCCCGTCTTCGCCTGCGTCAGCCCGGCGATCGCCGGCACCAGCCGCGCCATCTCCAGCACCGCTGAGTGGCCGGCGGCGAAGTCCACCCCGGCATGCGCGGCCACGCCCTGCACCCGGACCTCATAATGGCCGACGCCCTTGCGCGCCGTCTTGTACGCCAGCCCCTGCGCGGGCTCCAGCACAAACACCGCCTTGCAGCCGCGCGCCACACGCTCCGTAATGGCCCGCGAGACCGGGCTGCCGACCTCCTCCTCTGAGTTCAGCAGAAGCGTGACTGGCGGCAGCAGGTCCATCTCGCGCAGCACCTCGAGCGCCGTGATCGCCATCAGCACGCCGGCCTTCATGTCCAGCACGCCGGGGCCATAGAGGCGCCCCTCCTGCTCGCGCCAGGGCATCGCGCGCAGGGTGCCCAGCGGCCACACCGTATCCAGGTGCCCGAGCAGCAGCACCCGCGGCCGGCGGCTGCGCGGCAGAAATCGCGCCTCCAGCACAGCGCCAAACTGCCCGCCCGAATGCCGCTTTACATCGCAACCCAGCGGCCGCAGCCACGCGGCGACCTGCTCGCCGGCGCGGTCCACCGCCACCTTGTCGTCGCTGGGCGATTCGATCTCCACCAGCTGCCGCAGCCGTGAGCGCAGTCGCGGCTCCGCCGCCCGCACGGCCTCGAGAATCGTCTGCATTTGCATCGTTTAAGGCTATCTCATCTGTACCCAGCCTGACCCTACTGTGTCAAAAAAGACACAGTAGGGTCGCCGGGCGACGGTGTAGTCTGTGCGCTGCTGTCATTCTGCCTTGTACGAGTTCGCCTCCCCATGCAACCGCAATTTGAGCAGACCATCCACGCGCCCTTGGAATTCAGCGGCATCGGCCTGCACTCCGGCGTGGGTGTGGCCATGCGGCTGGTTCCGGCGCCGGCGGGTTCGGGCATCGTCTTCCGGCGCTCCGACCTGGACGACTACGAGATCCCGGCCACCGGCCGCAACGTCGCCAAGGTCAGCTACGCCACCTCGCTGATGCGCCAGGGCGTGCTCATCTCCACCACCGAGCATCTGCTCTCCGCGCTGATCGGCCTGGGCGTGGACAACGTGATCGTCGAGATCGACAACCTCGAGGTCCCGATCCTCGACGGCAGCGCGCTGCCCTACGTCGCGGCGATCCAGAGCGTGGGCCTGAAGCGGCAGCGGCGCAAGCGCGAGTACCTGCGCATCCTCAAAGAGATTGAGGTCCGCGACGGCAGCAAGTTCATCGGCGTCTACCCCGGCGAGGGCTACTCCATCCATTACTCCATCGACTTCCCCGCGCCCATCGGCTGCGAGACCTTCTCCGGCGACCTGGAGGCCGGCGCCTATGCGGAGCTGATCGCCCCCGCGCGCACCTTCGGCTTTCGCGAGGACGAGGCCATGCTCCGCGACATGGGCCTGATCCGCGGCGCCTCCGACGCCTGCGCCATCATCCTCAGCCGCGAGCAGGGCATACAGAACGGGCCGCTCCGCTTCGAGGACGAGTTCGTGCGCCACAAGGTGCTGGACCTGATCGGCGACCTCGCGCTGGCCGGCCGCCGCATCTGGGGCCGCGTCGTCGCCGAGCGCGCCGGCCACGCCATGCACACCGCGCTGGTGCAGCGGCTGCTGCAGGACCGCGGCGCGTGGGAGCTGGCCCACCGCTATGAGGAGGAGGATGCAACCACCGCTCTCCTACGGCCGGCCGGTGCTCTGCAGCATTCGCCGGCAATTTAGTTGACTTTCCCGATTGGCCGGGGAGTTCATTGCGATGTACAGCGTTTTCTCGTATGTTGAAGGGCATGGAAATCCATTTTGCTCCAGAGACCGAAAAGAAGCTGAACGATCTGATCGCGCAGAGTGGGCATGTGAGCGCGGACGAGTTGGTTCGGGAGGTCGTCGAAGGGTACTTCGAGGAGCTGGCAAATACACAAGCGACGCTCAATGGACGTTACGACGATCTCAAGAGCGGCAGAGTGAAGCCCATCTCCAGCGATGAGATTGCCGCTTACTTCCACGAAAAGAGCGCGGCGGCACGGCGGTAATCGGCATCTATGAGCGGTTATGCCTTCCATCCGGAAGCCCGCGCCGATCTTGAAGAAATTTGGGATTTCATGGCCGTTGACAGTATCGATGCAGCGGACCGCGCGATCGCTGAGATCTTGGGCACTGTCGATGCGGTTGCAAGGTTGCCCAACCGAGGCCACCGACGCCTGGACCTTACTTCGCGCCCTTTGCGGTTTCTTCTCGTCCGTGAGTATTTGATTGCCTACGCTGCCGAAGAAGAGTCGATATGGGTTGTGGCTATCATGCATGGACGACGCAGCCCTCGTGTGATGGCAGCACTCCTCAGAGGTCGAGAATGAGCGGGCGGCTTCCGACCTATGTGCTTTAGCGATTGCACACCCCCCGGGTGCATGCCTGAGCCCGCCCGGCCGCGCGCCACCGCGGCGCTTGCGCTCGGCGCCAACCTGCCCTCGCGCTTCGGCACGCCTGAGGCGACGCTGCGCGAGGCGCTGCGACGCCTCGAAGACCTCGGCACCGTCACCGCGGTCTCCAGCTTCCACACCACCGAACCGGTGGGCTATCTCGACCAACCGAAGTTCATCAACGCCGCCGCGCTGCTGGAGACAGCGCTGCCGCCGCGCGAGCTGATGGACCGTATGCTCGCACTCGAGCGCGCGCTGGGACGCACACGCGATGCAGCCGTGCCCAAGGGGCCGCGCGTCATCGATCTCGACCTGCTGCTCTATAGCGATAGCGACTTGACGCTGGACACTCTGGTGCTGGACGTGCCCGGGCTGGTTCTGCCGCATCCGGCGATGCACCAGCGCGGCTTCGTGCTGGCGCCGCTCGCGGAGATCGCCCCGGAGGCGCGCCATCCGCGGCTCGGCCTTACGGTGCGGGAGCTGCTCGAATCCTTAAAATTGTCATCCTGAGCCCGCCCGGCCGCGCGCAGGGGAAAGAGTCTGCTTAGCGCAGCGTGACGACGGCCTCGCGGCCATCGGCCGTGCGATAGGTGACGGTACGCTCGCTCATGGTCTCCACCCGCGCGCCGACATCGCCGCCGCCGGCGAGAGTCGCCTTGTCCGCGTCGGTGAGGCACGCCAGATAGTGGATACAGTGCAGCGCGCTGGGCAGCCCGACCGGGCGCATGTGCTGCACCAGCGTCACGTACATCGGCGGGTTGTCGTTCTCGAGGAGAACGTCGTTCGAATAGTTGATGAAGACCTGCGCACCCTCATCCTTGACTCCATTGAACGTGACGCCGCCCAGCGGGTCGCGCACATATACACGCTGGCGGTCGATCATGAGAAAGATCAACAGCAGCAGGACGAGGACAAAGAACCAGCGCTTCAAGAGACAGCCTCCACCAGCAGTGTAGCGTGCGATGCCCTGGCCACGCTCACTTCGACGCCTTCTCCTCGTGGTACTCCTGCTCCGTATTGATCGACCACAGCGCGGCCTTATCCACGTGGCCGGCGGCGAGGCCATCCACCACCGTCATCGCCGTCAGCATCGAGTGGTCCTGGTTGTTGTACTTGTGCATCCCGTTGCGTCCGACCAGATAGAGGTTCTCAAAGCCGTCCGTCCATCTACGCAGCTCATCGAAGCGTGCATACGTACCGAAGTACGCGGGATAGGTCTTCGGCACGCGCACCACATGCGCATCCAGAACCTCACGCGTGCGCAGGATGCCGATCGTCTCCAGCTCCGCGGCGGCAAAGGCCTTCAGCTCGTCGTCCGGCATCGCCCACAGGGGGTCAGTCTCATAGCAGAAGTATTCCAGCCCGATCCACACCTTGCTCGGATCGGCGACCATGTACGGCGACCAGTTGTTGAATATCTGCAGCCGGCCGAGCTGCACATCCGGCTCCTGAATATAAATCCATGTATCCCGAATGAGGGTCGTGTCCGATTCGGTGACGTCGAGCTTGTTGGCGAGGATGCCCACGGTGATGAAGTCGCGATACTGCAGCCCTTCTGAAACCTCGCGGACGTTCGCCGGGACGGCCGCTCCGCCTCGCTCAAGCGCGCGTGTGAGGTCGCGCATCGGCATGGTGGAGAAGAAAAAATCCCCCGCGAACGTGCGGCGCTCACCGGCTTCGTTGACGGCCGTGACGGAGACGATCTTGCCGCTCTCGCTCATGCCTGCCTCGCTGTGGACGGCGGCGACGTTCCAGCCCTTGTGAATCTCGCCGCCCATGGCGACGATCTTGTCT
>Ga0116230_10003887_pt1 | contig 14606 bp, 11 predicted proteins | sample S1TSphfallax_3_FD_88678 | JGI IMG/M metagenome (GOLD analysis project Ga0116230, IMG submission 88678) | Host-associated microbial communities from peat moss isolated from Minnesota, USA - S1T2_Fd - Sphagnum fallax MG | ecosystem: Host-associated > Plants > Peat moss > Unclassified | place... | reverse complement strand
GCCTGGCCATCCTGCTGGACGCGCCGCCGGAGCGGCTGGAGCCGGGCCTCGCACTCGGCATCGAGCTCGCCGACTCGGTGCTGAGCTATGACCTCCGCCATGCCGGCATCCTCGCGCCCGGCCCGGTGCTGGCGATGATCCTGGCCGATCCCGGCAACCCGCGCAGCCTCGGATTCCAATGCGCGGCCTTGCGCTGGTCGCTGGAACGGCTCGGCGCCGATGATGACGCGGATTCCGCCGGCCTGCTGCAACAGGAGGCGGTGAATCTCGCCGACCGCAGCACCGAACTGTCTCGCCCGCTGGAAAGCATCGCCGCCCGGTTGCGTATCCTGTCGGACCGGGTGCATCGCCGCTTCTTCACCTTGCTGCCAGAGGCCCATCAACTCGACGACGAGGAAGAAGTCGCCGAGGCGGCGCAATAGCCGCTTGATCTACCGCCTGCACCACGCCACCACCTATCAATACGCCGATCCGGTGGTCCTCGGCACGCATTACATGCATCTGCTGCCGCGGCCGCGCCCCGGTCAGACCGTGCGGGATGCGCGGCTGGAGATTTCGCCCAACCCGGACAGCCGGCGCGACGAGACCGACCATTTCGGCAACACCACCACCACCGTCTCGGTCACGGCACCGCACCGGCAATTCGTGGTGGCGCTCAGCGCCACCGTGGAGGTGACACAGCCACGACCGCCGCCGCCGCCGGAGACGCCGCGCTGGGAGCAGATTGCCGCCGCCGCGATCATCGACCCGGAGATCGCGGAGTTCTGCCTGCCCAGCAACCTTGCCGGCCCCACGCCAGGCATCGCCGATTACGGCACCATCAGCTTTCCGCCCGGCCGCCCGGTCCTCGCCGGCCTGCTGGAGCTGAACCAGCGCGTGTTTCGGGACATGACCTATCGTGGCGGCGTCACCAGTACCGCCACCACCGCCGCGCAGACTCTTCGCGCCCGGATCGGGGTCTGCCAGGACTACGCCCATCTGATGATCGCCGCCTTGCGCGCGGTCGGCCTGCCGGCGCGCTATGTCTCCGGCTATCTGCGTACCTGGGCCGCCGCCGGTGAAACGCGCCATCGCGGCGCCGATCAGTCCCACGCCTGGGTCGCGGCCTGGCTGGGCGAGCGCATCGGCTGGGTGGATTTTGACCCCACCAACAATCTGCTGGTGCATGACGAGCACGTGACTCTCGCCTGGGGCCGGGATTTTCAGGATGTCAGCCCGCTGCGCGGCATTATCCTGGGCGGCGGCCGCCACAGCCTGCGCGTGAATGTAGACCTGGACCCGGTATTGACCTGAGCGCAACCGCGCGATTCGGTGCTATATGAACATGAATACGTTTCGATCACGCATCCGTGAACTGCGGTGGCTGCCGTAACAAGTCGGTGAGGCCGTCTCATTTTGCCTAAATTCGTATGGATGAAAGTCAAGAATTTTGACAACACCAACGTCGCGCGCGGCGTGCCGCCGCCGCGCTTGTCGAAAGTCTGTTAACACATTGTTACGTATATTCGGTTAGGTCACCTCCTGGCCGTTGGAGTCAAATCGGTGTTACGATGCGTCTAGCCTTGCGATCCATACGCCCCGCCATATTGAGGGCGTTCGCGCGCGAGCGGCGGGCGGCCCATCTGGTCGAGCTGGCGATCGTGTTTCCGGTGTTTCTGACATTCCTGCTGCTCCTGTTCGAGGTTGCCTACGACCAGTTCATCCAATCCGTTCTGGAAAGCACGTTGCAATACACCGCCTATCAGGTGCAGGTCGGCAATACGATGAACACCGCCAACGGCAAAACCTTCATTGATAACGATCTGTGTCCGAACGCGCTGGCGCACACCTTGAATTGCGGCAATCTCTACGTGCGGGTCCAGGCATTCTCGACCGCCGCGTGCTCGGATGTCTATCAGGCGACCAACGGCGCGCTGCCGGTCGTCGGCGGCCTGCTCCAGCTCGGTGATTATGTTGGCGAAACGGCGGGCGCCGGCTCCAATGTCGGGCCAACGGCCTGCGGCGGCACCAATACCGGATTCTGCAACGCTGGCGCGAGCCAGTTCATCATCATGACGGCGATCTACGTGGCGCCGACCTTCCTCGGCGATTTGTTCGCCGGCCACGCCTATAAATATAACGGCAACTACGTGCACGCCGCGCTCGCGACCTCGGCTTTCGTTACGGAGCCGTTCACCGCGACCACCCAGACCAGCCCGTGCTGAACCGGTTGCGCCTTCGCCGTGCCGCGGATTTTCGCCGCGACCACGCCAGCGTCGCCGCGATGGAATTCGCCCTGGTGCTGCCGGTGATGCTGCTTTTGCTCGGCGGCGTCTATGACATTTCCGAACTGGTGATCATCCGCGCGGAGGTTTATGACGCCGCGCAGACGATGGTGGCCTCCGCCAGCAACATGGCGGTGCAGGGGGATGGTTCGACCGCGCTGACCTATGACCAGGTGCAGCAAGTGGAATCCTCGATCTGGGGCCTGGTGCCATCTTTGCGCAGCGGCCAGAAAGTCCCTTCGCCGCTGTCGATCACCATATCATCGTTGCTGTTCTATCCAAATCCTTACCAGACCTGCACGTGGAACAGCACGTCATCCTGCAAATACGTCGCGGACGTGGCGTGGAGTGAGGGCTATGTCGGCACCGGGACCGGCGCGACCTTCGCGTTGAACATCGCCACGACGGATTGCGGCAAAATCTTCACCGATACCTCGGACCAGGTCCTTGCCTCGGTGGCGCTGCAGGGCACCGACAATGTGGAGAAGTTCCGCACCCTCGGCGTCACCTCGGACACGGCCACCGCGTCACCCAGCGGCGCGATCGCGAATGAAGCGGGCGTCTCGCCGATCCTCGCGGTCAGCATCCAATACACCTATCAGCCTTTGTTCACGCTCTATCTGCCGATTCCCTTCACCTTCTGGGTGGATGCCTATTGGCCGGTGCGCAGCGTGAAAACCTCGTCCGCCACAACCGTCAATTATGGCTACGGCAATGTCACCGTCGAGCCCTTGTCGACCCAGTACACCACGCTGGTCGGCGCCTCCGGCAGCGGCACGACGACCGCGGCGCTCGCCGGCTCGGACGTCAACACCAGCGCGGTTTGCGTGAACGCGAACGTGAACCCGGCACCTGTATCGGCTCCCGTCACATGAAGAAACCCTATTTTTTCGGCTTCGCGAAAACCCGCCGCGCCGCGATCGCGCTGACCTTGGCGATCGCGCTGGTCCCGCTGGTGATGCTGATCGGCATCGCGGTGGATTTCACCATTCTCTCGCAGGCGCGCACGCAATCGGCCTTCGCCAGCCACGCGGCCGCTGTGGCCGCGACGCGGACCGCCGCGGCGACCTACGCGGTGGAAGTCTCGCACGGCACCGCCGCCGCCACCGCCGCCTCGCAGGCGATCAACTCCGCCAATGAGGTCGGCAATGTCTGGTTCGATGCCGATCTCGGCAGCTACAGCCGCGCCACCCTGCTCTCGCGCAGCACCAACACAACCTATGACGGCCTGAGTAACGGCCAGACCAATTCCGCCGTCCCGCCCAACTTTACCGCGACGGTGACGGACAGAACCTCATACCCGCCGGCATTCAATCCGATTTTCGGAAAAACCTCCAACTGGGTCTACAACACCTCCGGCGCCGCGACCACGCAGTTCTCCTATGCCGAGATCGTGATGATGCTGGATACCTCGGGTTCGATGCTGATCGGCGCCAATAGTTCCGATATCACGACGCTCGAGGAGGGCACGGTCTGCCCGGCATATGGCGAAATAAATGCAACCCAGTCTCCGGGGAATTACATCCCCGGCGAAGCTCCCATGAACTCCACAATTGGCTATCAATATCAAAATGATAGCGCGGCAGATGACGACCAGGTCACGCTGTCGGACATCAAAACCTATACGCCAGGAAGCAAGGCGACTGTTACAGGCTCCGGTTCACCGTATATTTACACAGATCCCAATGGGACATGCCAATCCGGCAACCCCAATTATGGGCTGCAGCCACCGACCACGGATGGGTATACCGGCAACACGCCCGGCGTGCCCTGCGCTCTGGCGTGCCATTTCAGCAGCCTTCCATCCACCGGCCCCAACGGCAGCAGCTATACCGCCGACTATTATGGGCTGGCACGTAGTGAAGGCGTGACCTTACGGATCGACGTGTTGTTCACCGCGACCGAGGATGTGATCTCGGACATGGAATCAAGCGAGGCGGTCGCGAATCAGCTTTCCGTTGGCGTCTACCAGTTCAATGACGATGTCTGGCCGATCGTGACCGGCGCCACGGGGTCCAATAGCGGCGTGCTGCCCGAGGCGACCACCGACCTCGCCAGCGCGCTCACCGCGGTGGAAGCCGTCGATTACAAAAAAACGCCATCCGAAACCACGATTCCGCAGTTGATCACCAATCAGACGGTCAGCACCACGCCGTCGGAAACCGTCGCGAATACCGGCGGGGACACCAACTTCCCGCTATCCCTCAGCGATCTGGAGGCAGGTCACGCATTTTCGCTCAAGAATGGCAACTATCAGCCGATCACGGCCGGCAGCTCCAATGGCAGCACCGCCGCCGCGCCACTGAAATTCATGTTCATCGTCACCGACGGGCTGGAGGATGACAGCCTGAGCAACGGCGCCACCGGCGACACCAGCTACCCAAATAACTACGAAGGCGAAATGACCTCGATCGCGGGCGAGACGGCCGGCACCGGCACCTGTTCCTATCTCAAGAACACTCTGAAATTCACCGTTTATGTCTTGTATGTGGACTACTATCCGCTTGCCAATAACGCCTATTACGCGTCACCGACGCCGGGCCCACGAGATACGAACACCGCGACCAACACCGATTTTTCAAGCGACAATAATGCGTCGCTGAAGGCGCTGACCTTTGAGTCGAACTACAATGCCGCGCCGACATCGCCTACGGCGCTGGCTCTGCAAGCCTGCGCCAGTTCGCCGAACGATTTCTACCAGGCCGGAAGCTCAACGGAAATCCAAACCGCGCTCTCGACAATGCTGAAATCCGCCCTCGCCTCCACCATACGCCTGACCAACTAACACGCCCTGTCATTGCCAGCCGACGAAGCAATCCAGAGCCGGCCGCATAAACAAACCCAAACCGTTGCACCCATCCCGCGCCTGCTGAATAACCGGCGAGCGAAACGACTTGTTATAAATGTGGGCCACCTCCGGCCGCCACGCGGCCGCCTGATTCTGGATTGCGTCGCTAACTCGCCTGCGTAATGAACTTGGTCACCACATACGGCTCCAGCCCTTCCGCGCCGCCTTCGGACCCGTAGCCACTGTCTTTCACGCCCCCAAACGGCGTCTCCGGCAAAGCCAGGCCATGATGATTGATGCCGATCATGCCAGACTCAATCGCGGCCCCCAGCGCCGTCGCATTGGCTGCCGACCGCGTATAGGCATAGGCGGCGAGGCCATAAGGCAGCCGGTTCGCCTCCTTGATCGCCTGCGCAAATCCGTCAAACGGCATGAACAAAGCCAGCGGCCCGAACGGCTCCTCGTGCAGCGCGGCGGTATCAGGCGCCAGATCGGTCAGCACCGTCGGCTCAAAGAAATAGCCCTTGTTGCCGTGCCGCGCGCCGCCGGTCCGCACCGTGGCCCCTTTCTGCACGGCATCCCCGACAAATCGCTCCATCGCCGCCACCCGCCGGTCATTGGCGAGCGGGCCCATCGTCGTCCCCTCATCCAACCCATTGCCGAGCTTGATCGCTTTGGCAGCCGCGGTGAAACGCTCCAGAAACGGCGCAAACACGTCGTTCTGTACAATGAACCGTGTCGGCGCCACGCAGACCTGCCCGGCATTGCGGAACTTTGCACCAGCCAAAATCTTCGCCGCCGCGTCCAGATCGGCATCAGCGAAGATGATCGCCGGCGCATGCCCGCCCAGCTCCATGGTGGCGCGCTTCATGTTCGCACCCGCCATCGCCGCCAGATGTTTTCCCACCGCGGTCGACCCGGTGAACGAAATTTTGCGCACCACCGGATGCGGAATCAGATATTCGGAAATCTCCGCCGGCACACCGAACACCAGCTGCAACACGCCATCCGGCAACCCGGCATCCACAAACGCCTTCACCAAGGCCGCGCAACTCGCCGGCGTCTCTTCCGGGCCTTTCAGAATGAATGCGCAGCCCGCCGCGAGTGCCGCCGAAACTTTCCGTACCGCCTGGCTCATCGGGAAATTCCACGGCGTGAAACCGGCCACCACGCCCACCGGCTCGCGCACCGAAAGCTGGGTGACGCCCGCACCACGCGCGGGAATCACCCGGCCATAGGCCCGCCGGCCCTCTTCCGCGAACCAGTCGATCACGTCGGCCGAGCCGGCGATTTCCAGCCGCGATTCCGCCAGCGGCTTGCCCTGCTCCATGGTCATCAGCACCGCGATGGATTCCAACCGTTCGCGCACCAGATCGGCCGCCTTGCGCATGATCCGGCTCCGCTCGAACGCGGAGACCGCGCGCCAAGTCGCAAAACCGGACGCGGCGGCGGCCAGCGCGGCATCCAGGTCCGGTATCCCGGCCCGCGCCAGCGTGCCGATCACCTCTTCCGTCGCCGGATTGACCACCTCGATGGTCCGGCCATCCGCCGCCGGCACCCATTTGCCGGCGATATGGAGCAGAACGTTTTCGTACATGGGCAACCTCTTAGTTGGCGGTGATCACGTCGCGCATGATGTCCACCATATTCGTAATCTGCTCCGGCGTGGAGGCGAAAGGCGGCGCCAGCACAATCGTATCGGCGGCATTGCGCAGCACCAGCCCAGCCTCGAACGCCTTGCACAGCACCTTGAAGCCACGCTGGCCCGGCGCACCCTCCGGCGCCAGATCCACCGCGCCCAACAGCCCGAAGCCGCGCGTATCCGTCACGCCGGGCAGGTCCTTGAACGAACCGATCTGCTCCAGAAACGCCGGTGCCAGTTCGCCGACGCGCGCAAACGTATTCTCCTCGCGGAAAATTTTCAGCGTCGCCAACGCCGCCGCGCAGGCCACCGGATGCGCCGAATAGGTGTAGCCATGGAAAAACTCCACGGTATTAGGCGGAGACGCGTCCAGAATGGTCTGCTGAATATCCTCCCGCACCGCGACCGCGGCCATCGGGATGCTGCCATTGGTGATCGCCTTCGCCATCGTCATGATGTCCGGCACCACGCCGAACGTGTCCGCCGCGAAGGCCTGGCCGGTGCGGCCAAAGCCGGTGATGACCTCATCGAAAATCAGCAGAATGCCGTGCTTGGTGCAGATCTCGCGCAACCGCTGCAAATACCCCAGCGGCGGCACCAGAATGCCGGTGGACCCGGCGATCGGCTCCACGATGCAGGCGGCAATGGTATCCGCGCCGTGCAAAGCGACGAACCGCTCCAGATCATCCGCCAGATTGGCACCATGCGTGCCCTGGCCCATGACGAATTTGTTCTCCGGGATATGCGTGTGCCGCAGATGCACCACGCCCGGCAGGCCCATCCCGAACGCCTTGCGGTTGTTGACCATGCCGCCGACCGACCAGCCGCCGAAATTCACGCCGTGATAGCCGCGCTCGCGGCCGACGAAACGCTGCCGCGCGCCCTCGCCCCGCACCCGATGATACTGAATCGCGATTTTCAACGCTGTCTCCACCGCTTCGGAGCCGGAACCAGCGAACAGCACGCGGTTCAACCCCTGGGGAAGCATCTGCGACAGCTCATGCGCCAGCCGGAACGCGGCCGGCACCCCGAACTGGAACGGCGGCGCGTAGTCCAGCTCCTCCATCTGCTTGGTCACCGCCTCGCGGATTTCGCGGCGGCCATGGCCCAGCGGAATGCAGTACAGACCGGACGAGCCATCCAGCAGTTTTTCGCCGCGTGTATTATAATAATAAACACCCTCCGCCCGGGCGATGATCCGCGGCTGCTCGAAAAACTGGCGGTTGGCCGTGAACGGCATCCATTGATGGATCAGCGGATCATTGCTGGCGCGGGCGGTGGCGGACATTGGCAGCTCCTATGGGGGTGCCGCCAGCTTACTATTTTAAACAGCCAACGCCAGAGAATTTCGCATGAAGGCGGCGCATACCCGCCCGGCAGCGAAACAACGATGAGGATAGTTAACGCTAAACGGCCGCCGCCGCCGCGATCAGCGGCCAGAGCGCCCGGTATTCCGCGACGCGCGGTGACCCGATGCGCCAGGCCAGCGAAATGGTCCGCCAGCCGCCCGCGCCTTCCAGCCGGCGCACCACCACGTCCGTGCCGGCCGTGATCCCGGCGGCCAGCGCCAGCCGCGGTACCAACGTGACCCCCAGCCCCCCGGCGACCATCTGGATCAGCGTGTGCAAGGACGTCGCGGCGAAATCCCCGGCCCGTCCACCGGCGCCGCATACCGCCAGCACCTGGTCGCGCAGGCAATGGCCGTCTTCCAGCAGCAGGAACCGCTCGGCCGCCAGCGCCGCCACCGGCACGCTCTCCCGCGCCGCCAGGGGATGGTCCTTCGGCAACGCGGCGCAGAACTCGTCCCGGATCACCGCCAGCGTTTCCGCGCCCGCGCAGGCGCAAGGCTCGGCCAGCAGCAGCACGTCCAACTGCCCCCCGTCCAACTGATCCAGCAGCCGCTCGGTCTGATCCTCCCGGAGCAGAAGTTTCAGCGCCGGATAGTCTCGCCGCAGGCTCGGCATCAGGCGCGGCAACAGAAACGGCCCGATGGTGGGGATGATGCCGAGCCGCAGCGGCCCGGTCATCGGCGCGCGGGCCGCATCCGCCGCCTCCGCGACGGCGGCCACCGCCGCCAGCGCCGCGCGGGCCTTGCCCACCAGCTCATGCCCCAGGCTGGTGAACACCACATGCTTGCCGGCCGATCTATCGAGTATCTGCGCGTTCAACTGCCGCTCCAGCACCAGAATCCCGGCCGACAGCGTGGATTGCGAGACCGCGCAGGCGGCGGCGGCGCGGCCGAAATGGCCGGTTTCCGCCAGGGTGACCAGGTAGCGCAGCTGTTGCGGGGTGGGCAAAGGCGTCATCGGAAATATCGATCAAATGGTGGCGAATAATTCATTGGCATAATCATGCTGCATTGCACATAACACGGCTGTACGGCGAATCACGGGATTCGCCGCAACCCTATTGCAAGGAATTCGCGCATGCTGACCATTGGCGATCATTTCCCCGCTTTCTCCCTCACCGCCGTCAAAGGCGGCCCCGAGGGCCTGAAACTTGACACCGCCTTCACCGAAATCACCGACAAGAGCGACGCCGGCAAATGGAAGATCGTGTTCTTCTGGCCGAAGGACTTCACCTTCGTCTGTCCGACCGAAATCGTCGCCTTCGGCAAGCTGAAGTCCGATTTCGCGGACCGTGACGCGGTGGTGTACGGCGTCTCCACGGACAGCGAATTCGTCCATCTGAACTGGCGCCTGCATCATGAGGACCTGAAGGGCCTCGCCATCCCGATGCTGGCCGACATCAAGCGCGAGCTGTCCGAGAGCCTGGGCGTGCTGTCCAAGTCCGCCGGCGTGCCCCTGCGCGCCACCTTCATCGTCGACCCGGAAAACATCATCCGCTTCGTCGCGGTGAACGATCTGGACGTGGGCCGCAACCCGGCCGAGGTCCTGCGCGTCCTGGACGGCCTGCAAAGCGACGAGCTGTGCCCCTGCAACTGGCAGAAAGGCGAGGAATTCCTGCGCCCCGCCGCGTAAATTCTACTGTGGCGGTCATCTGACGCGCCTTTTTGCGCTTCCGATGCTCGCGTACCATTAAAGTACGCTCCGCTTCGGGTCGCAAAAAATCACGACATATGACTCGCCACAGCAAATTTGCGATCTCGGGCTGAACACCTGATACCTGATACCGTCATGCCCGCGAAGGCGGTCATCCACGACTTCCCTTTAATCAATCACGCCGGTGGGGAAACCCGCCGGCGTTGCCTTGAGGACTCCCCATGACCATCGAATCCTTAAAAGAAAAACTCCCCGACTACGCGAAGGACATCAAGCTGAACCTCGGCAGCCTGGCCGGCGAGGTCTCGCTGACCACCCAGCAGCGCGCCGGCTGCTTCATCGCCTCGGCACTCGCCTCCCGCAACGCCGAGGTCACCCAGGCGATCGTCGCCGAATTCGGCCCGCAGCTGTCGCCCGAAGCTTTGACCGCGGCCAAGGCCGCCGCCTCGATCATGGCGATGAACAATATCTACTATCGCTTCGTCCATCTGGTCGGCGGCGATTATGAAAAACTGCCCGCGCGCCTGCGGATGAACGTGATCGGCAAGCCCGGCATCGAGAAAGTGGATTTTGAGCTTTGGTCGCTGGCGGTCTCCGCCGTGAACGGCTGCGGCATGTGCCTGACCGCGCATGAAAAAGTCGTCCGCGAGGGCGGCCTCTCCCAGGAACAGGTGCAAGCCGCGGTCCGCATCGCCGCCGTGGTCCACGCCGTCGCGGCGATCCTGGACGGCGAGGACGCGCTGGCGGCCTAATCCAGCCAGTTCACCACATCCAGCCGCCCGGCGAGCCGGGCAAAATGCCGCAGGTTATTGCTGACCAGCACCGCACCGATCGCCGCCCGCGTGGGCGGCGATCATCATGCCGATTTCGCCGATCGGCTGGCCAATGGAGGTGATTACGTGCCGGATCACCGGCCAGCAACACAGAGTCTTGAACCGGCCCGCAGACGATCTTGTTGAGACAAAATCGGCCATCAGCTAATTTGTTCCCGTTCCGCATCAGTCGAGGGGCCGATGAGACGTTGGTTGGCGATCATCGCCGCGCTCTTTGTCGTAGCGCCGACCGCGCGGGCGCAACCCGCGCCATCCACGACACCGCTAACGTCAGCGCAGCAAGACCAGTTGATGGCGGCGGTCAAATACTATGACAACAACCAGTTTGCCGCTGCATTGCCTATTTTCCAAAAGCTGACAGCCTTGGGAAGCGCCAGGGCGGAAACCGATCTGGGCCAAATGTACGATCATGGCTGGGCGGTTCCTCGTGACACCGATGAAGCGTTCTATTTGCAGAGTCTCGCCGTGGCGCAGGGCTATGGCAAGGCTGAGGATAATCTTGGCGAAATGTACCTGAACGCTGGGATCGACGATAAAGCCTTCCACTGGATCAGCCTGGCCGCTGCCGCCGGCGATAAGCATGGCCAGTCGGACCTTGGTTGGATGTACGAATACGGACGCGGCGTAGATAAGAACGACGCGTTGGCGATCCATTGGGATCAATTGTCAGCGCAACAGCACGACCCAAACGGCGAAATGTATCTGGGCGATTTCTATTATGACGGCCAGCACGGCTTGCCCCAAAGCGACGCCAAGGCCTTGAGCGAATATCGCCTCGCTGCCGAGGACGGCGAGCCGCTCGCCGAATGCGCCGTCGCGGACATGTACCGATTCGGCCGCGGCGTGAATCGCGATTATGGCGAGGCAATGCAATGGTACCAGTACGCCGCGAATGCTGGTGCGGATTGTGGTAATGTCGGCCTCGGCTTCATGTACGATCAGGGCCTCGGCGTTCCCCAGGATTTTGGCCAGGCCTTCAAATATTACAACCTCGCCGCACGCGATGGCGATGCCGATGCCGAAAACGACGTCGGCTCAATGTATCACCGTGGTGTGGGCGTGCCGCTCGATTATGAAAAAGCCGCGTACTGGTTCGGGCTGGCGGCTGCTCAAGGCGAAGCCGTAGCCGAAGCAAATTTAGCCGTGCTCTACGCGGACGGCCTCGGCGTGACTCAAAATTTTGACGAAGCCCTTCTGCTGAATCAGCAGGCGGCTGCGCAGAATGAACCGCACGCCGAGGACGAGCTTGGCAATATATATTTGCTCGGCCGCGGTGTTGCGCCGGACTTTCGCCAGGCGGCACATGACTATGAACTAGCGGCGGAACAGGGGCTGCCCGACGCCCAAACCGAACTCAGTTATTTGTACGCGACGGGCCATGGCGTCCCGCGCGACTATGCGGCGGCCTACAAGTGGTCGCTGATTTCCGCGGCGGTCGCCCTACACCCGATTCTACCCGACGATGAGCGCTGCCGGTCCGACACGACCCTGCCCGTCATCAATGTTAACGACATCCTGGCGCATCTGTCCCCGGCACAAGTCGCCGCGGCTCGTGGCGCGGCGAAAGCCTGGATCGACAGTCACGATGTTCCAAGAAACTTCCCGATGCGGTCGCCGGTATGGCCTAACTGCCTGCGTGCTGTGTCGTTGATCTTGCTGGCCTACGGTTTCATCAAAATGCGCCGGCAAATCAAGTTACGGTATGGCGGGTTTATCTATGAAAATCGGTCGTTACGAAAGATGCGGAAGTAACACCGCATCAAGCGGCTGTTTCGTCAACCGCATATTGATGCGCTCGGTCGTGGGTTGAAATTCAGATTTTTTACTTGCTGAAACCTCCATAATCATACTCCGTCCGGGCGGAATTCGCGACGCAATCCTCAGCTCCGCATCACTATTCAGTTCCAGCAACAGCCTCTTCATCGCCACAGCTCAATAACTGATCGTCGCCCGCATATCCCTGCCAATCGCAAACCCGATCGCCCGCATCTGCTGGTATTCCACCGGATCGCAGGTCGGCCCCAAGGGGTGCAGCAGCAAATGCCGGTCCGCCACCACCTTCGCCCCTTGCCCGATATACACCGCGTCATACCGGCCGATCGCGTTGGCGAAATGCGTATCCGCCGGCAGCATCTTCACCCGCACCCCGGCGGGCAAGGACAATGTGGTGATCTCCTCGGTATTGATCGCCGCGCACGGCACCGGCTCGGTCCGCACCGGCAACGCGGTCTCGCGCATCAGCCCCGCCAGCGCGTTGAACGTCGGCACGCCGGAGGGCATCGGCATCGTCCCCGGTCCGGGCACGGCGGCATAGCCCGGCATGGAGAAGCTGGTGGCATAGCCGAATTTTTTCGACAGATCATGCGGGTCGCCGGCGGCCAGGCTGCCGATCCCCTGCACGTCATACCGCGCCATCAGGTCGGACGCCGCCTGCTGGCCGGCGGCGGTGTCATAATCGGCGAACTGCTCGCGGTCCGCCAGCTCCTCGCGCCCGCTATCCGTCACCACGCTGCCGCCGCTCACCGTGCCGTCCGCCGCCAACGTCTCATGCGTCACCACCCGCGCCATGTCCGGAATGGTGCCGGAGGTCAGCGGCAGCGTCACCAGGCGGGACGGTATGCCCGGCGCCCCGGTAATCAGCGCCTGCTTGCCGCGCTCCAGCGTCGGCAGCACCCCGAACGGCGCGAACTCCGCCGTGGAATCCGCGAACAAATTGAATTGCGGAATATAGGTGATGATGTGGTTGTATTCCGGCATCGCGACCTTGGGCGACCAGTATTCATCGTTCCAGTTCACCAGCACGCCGCTGGAGCGAATGCCTTTCGCCGCCAGCAGCGCCTTCAGCAGCGTCACGTGGTCCTTGCAGTCGCCGTACCCCGCCGCCAGGATCGCGTCATCGTCATTCGGCACGTAGCCGCCATCGCCAAAATCCACCGCCACGTAGCGGATGTTGCGGCTCACCCAATTATACAGCGCCTCCGCCTGCGCATAGGGCGAGGTGATTCCGGCGGTGATGCGATCGGCAAGCCGCCGCACCTGCGGCGTCACCGCCGCCATCCTCGCCGCCCGCTCCTCATACGCCGCGCCCACCGCGGCGAAATTCGGAAAGCTGCTGACGGCCAGGCGCGGCGAATAATCGTTAATGCCGACCGAATCATCCTCCGGCGCCCGCGCCGGCAGGTCGCGCAGGTGGTACACCCATTCGGTCTTGCCCGGTCCGGGGCTGGCCACGCGCCCCCCCGTCATGCCATCCGGTTCGAAAAACAACGGCAGCGCCGCCGGCGCGATCACCGTCACCGATGATTCCGCGATCGCGGAATCATCGGGAAAATTCTCGACCGTATAAAACTCGCCTGGAAAATCCGAGGTCGTGGTATTGATGATGTAGTGGTAGTGCTCCACCGCCCCCGGCGCCAGGCCGGAGAAGATGATTACCCGGTTCTTCTCGTCGCTGAAGGAGTCATCGTCCCCGTCGCCGTCACCCTGCTGGTCGATGATCTTGTCCGGCAACACGTCAATCCGCTGGCCGGAGGCGGTAGTGGTATAGGCACTGAAAATTTTCACCGTATCGAGCGAGCCGCTATAACCGATATAGGCTTCGCCATCATCCTCCACCGCCTCGGCGGTGTTCAGCCGGACCGCGACGCTCTCTTCATAGGTAAAGCTGCCGTCCCAATGGACGGTGTAGGTCATATCGTCTTTGAGAGTCGTCTCCGGCGCCACATAATTCAGCGATGCCGCCGCCGGCGCGGCGACCGTGATGAAAAACAGGGCGAAATAGAGAAGACGTGTCATGCAAGTTAGCAGACTTGCATAAACCTGTCTTTTTGTTAACCAAAAAGATAAAGAACCAGTATCAAAATTGGATCAGAGGCCGTCAGCCTTGGCGCTCCAGCATCAGCTGTTTGATTTTGCCAATCGCCTGCGCCGGGTTCAGCCCCTTCGGGCAGGTTTGCGTGCAATTCATGATGGTATGGCAGCGATACAACTTGAACGGGTCTTCCAGCGCATCCAGCCGCTGGCCGGTGCTCTCATCCCGCGAGTCAGCGATCCAGCGATAGGCCTGCAACAATACCG
>Ga0116230_10003886_pt1 | contig 14606 bp, 15 predicted proteins | sample S1TSphfallax_3_FD_88678 | JGI IMG/M metagenome (GOLD analysis project Ga0116230, IMG submission 88678) | Host-associated microbial communities from peat moss isolated from Minnesota, USA - S1T2_Fd - Sphagnum fallax MG | ecosystem: Host-associated > Plants > Peat moss > Unclassified | place... | reverse complement strand
TAGGTAGGTGATAAATTGTAGGTTAAATAGATTTTGATTATAACATAAGTGATTTAAAGAAAGGTGTAGCTTAAGTTATGTAGGCCAATAGTATGTAGGCACCTAGGTATGTAGGTATATAATATGTAGGTATAAGTTACAATAATAAATAGGTAACATGTACATAAGGTGTAAGTAATGATAAGTAGGTAGGTGGGTAGGTAATATGTGGGTAGGGTATAAGAAATGATAATTAATATTGAAATACCGTTGAAAATGCATCCAATATTTCATCCATCAATATCTTTCTTTCATCCATTCAAAAACAAGGTCCACCAAAATAATCAAACAATTGATTTGATGTGGCATGATGTCATGGCAAAATAAAATTCTTCAGTACTCTTCAACTAGGTTATATTTTATTTTTAAAAATATTTTGATGGTTAACACTTGTTAATGGTCATACATTTACCAAATTAGTTGACACTTCAACTCATTTTAGATGCCATCCCATCCACATGGAATATTTTTAAATAAATACTATTGTGTAGTTGAAACAAAGTTGAAGATGATATGTTGTCGAAAATTGGTTGGTTAAAAAATTCCCTTTTTCTTTTAGTGTGGCTATGAATTAGTCAAGTGGATGCAACCCGAGGGTGGTCTCCAAGCTATTTGGATCATGTTAATCATGTAAAGCATGTCAAGGATTGGACAACAATCATTTGCTATGTGTATGATTTTTTCTACTACAAGATGATGACAATTGTGATATGTGATATGCAATTTGAAAACATGGAGACTCTATGTATAAAATAGTGGGATTTAAACAAGGCCATGGCCAATACTAATGTTCCCAATCCAAACTTCAAAGGATTCATGGCCCATAGTGTTTAGGCCAATTAGAATGTAGTTCGAATTATTTATGATAGCGGAGATCCAAATGAGTTGATGGTTGACAAAAAATGAACTTGTTTTTTTCATTGGAGTTAAACCATGGACATACACACAAAACAATAGATCAAGCCAGAGTTGTGAAAAAAACATAGGACATTGTGTTATGAATACAAAAATGCCATTTTTTTGGAAGAAGTTGATGCTCGATATGTAACAATCCACTATTAGTGGTATTATTTGTGTGTCGCTGATGAAACTAAACTTCAAGAGTTGGAGAATTGGCTTACTTTTTGGCATTTTTGTGTGAAACAATGGGGAGGATTTATGATACATGTATTGTTTTCAACCCTCCCACACATCTTTTCTTTCACCCCACCTTCTTGACAAGTTCACATATATGCTACCAATCATTTTAATATTGCATAACAAACTTCTTTTTTTCTTGCAAAAATTCTCTCTTGAAGAGCTTGTAGACATGCCCACGTGCAACCTTTAAGAGATAATGCACAATGTATGGCTTCAACATTTTGGCAAAAGGGGAGCTTGTTTGTATGTTGTGACATTGGATGACTACGTTCGGGCTTTCATACAATCAACATTGTATTATCATTTCAAGCAAGGTGGTCAACTAGGTCAAGGATTTAGTAAAAATGAGTTGCTATTGTGTAGAGCAACACAATCTAGAGATTCGAAACAACTTGCAAATGCAATTCTAAAATATTCCCCAAGATCAACTTGCATAGTTAGAATTGCACCCAAGATGAAATCAAGTCTCTTGAGGAAGCATGATTTGTTATCAATAAATGACAAGTAATGTTTTCTCAAAATCTATAAAGAAGGGAAAGTTCCATTCCTATAAATAGGCCAGTGGATGAAATGTCGTCGCCAACATCACATAATGGTAAAGTTGTTTGTCTTACAGTGCCATTCAAGATGTCAAATCTAAATTACAATTAGTGGGAGGCTGGTCAGCTTTTTGAAACGACTATAAACCCACCATTGGAGGTTCCCCCTCTTGGATATGGACGAATATATAAGATTATATCTGGCCAAAATCCAAAAAAAAAGCAATATGAAGTTATAATAAGGAATTTTCCAGCTTGCACTTATTTAAATTTTGTAACAATGATGTCCAATTTGTTAGGTTGGCAAGGGAAGTGGGTGCCTTGTAAACACATGTACTATGCAGCATGTCATGTTTTGTGGGCAATTTGAAAGTTTCATTCATTTTCCAACTTAGAGTTGTGATGAAATTTGTTGCTTGTTGGATCACGATCTAACTTTGGTGTAGGTAGGAGTATTAGTGTTCATGATGATGCTATGTGTTTGGCTTTTAAACTAGAACTTGCAAGCGATGTCAGCAGTTTGGTTTTATAAACATTTCAATAATTTTTCATTCAACATTTTACATACATGAATGATGTTTCACTATTAGATAGAATTTAATTATCAAATTAAGTTAAATGTTCATTAATTAAAACATTATTGAAAGATTATGGGAAATAATTTTGAAGTGTCAAACTCACCATTTTGTATATTTGGATGCATATGTTTTCATCCAAAAAATATTCTTGCCACATTAATAGAATATTTTATCCACGTGGACAAAATAATCTTGTCTATGTGGAAAATATTTAGCTTACATGGCAAGAATATTTTTAAAAGATTATATGTTGTTCACAAAAGTTATGCTCACATGTTCATTACTCACAGTTCACAAGCTCATTGCTCATGTTCACATGTTCACACAATAGTTGTGTTGAAATAATTCGAGGTTGGTCCATTTGGGAATTGGTGGATTGTAGAAACCACACATCTCAAATTGTGGAACTTGCAATAACCATTCTACATTCATCGTCCACTTCTATACCATGTTCAATCCTTTTCAACAATTTGTGAACTAATGATGTACATTATGTCAAGATCTAGGTGGATTACATATTTTGTTACCTAGTCATAGTAAGGACTCATGTCTTGATTAACAATTCATTAAATTTAAACTGTATTAACAAGATTTGGATTTTGTTAGACATTCAGTTGTATTGTGGATCATTCTGGATGATTTTGGAATATAATGGATTTTTGTTGCAAATCTACAAGTTAAGCATGGATTAATTGTGGACATTGAAGGGGTGCGATCACGGTCAAACAAGCTAATAGTGACACAGACTTAGTCGCAAGTGGGTCTTTTTTGAACATTTTGATTTTTTCATAAGAATTTTTGATGGAATTTTTTTACAACATGTTCTTAAAAATATTTACAAGTCCCCCAATAAATTACATTACATGTGTTAACTCTTTTTGAATAAATATAAATATTCTAAATGTGTACAAATTCTGCTAGATCTTGTGTTTTGTCTTGAAAAATGATCATAATTTCAAATCATGTTAAAATATGATAACTACTTGAAGCTTTAGTTTTTTATACCATAAGCCAAAAAAATGTTCATATGTCATACACATTATGACCCATTTACATATAGTAAATGATTCTTGAAGTTTGAAATTTCTAAAATGATATTTTGAATTTTTAAATCTTTCAAGTACCACAAATTTTTAATTATGAGTGCTTTTCATATGTGTATGGTAGGTTATCATCATTTTAAAAAAAATTCCCATCAATTTCTTTTTATTAAAAGAGTTTTTAACTTAGTGTTGAATAAAATTGATTATGGGGTGTTCAAGTTGAAAAATTCTTTACTAAAACCAAAAATCAACTTATTAAATTAAATGATTTAAAAAAAAATCTTCAACATTCATATAAATCATTTAGAGCAAATTTCCTTGATCAAGATGACATTAAAGTGGCATTACATAAATATGTTTGAAAAATTTGATAGTTTTTCAAACATTTAACATGGGTTTTGGTTTGTTTGATTGTGACCCCACTTGAAGGTGTATTGCTAGGATCTATAGTTGAACTACTTACCATTCTTATGTATTTGTTAGGCCACTTGTGAAGTTGTCATGAATTGAACTATGTACTAAATGGGCTTGCTATTTGTGCTCTAACCATGTGTGGGGCATCCTAATGGTGTTAGATGCCTCTTTCCAATGTTCTCCAAGACAATCACTTCCAACATTGTAAATCCAAGTGTTGGAAGTTACATTCCTACTAGTCATTGTATGAATCCTCCTAGCAATCAAATTGAACCTGATGAAGGATGGTTTCCAACTAAAATCAAGTTGCAACCAATTATGCAACCCATTCATTGTCATAAAGTTGTGCCAAAAGGCAAGGATGTAGAGTGTAGAAAGGAGTTGAAACTTGGTGATGAATTTTTTGAGTTTGATCATGATCATGCAATTGAGGTGGAAGTTGAATCTTCCCATGAGCAATCATTGTTTACTACTGAAAAACAAGCTAGGAATTTGGGTAATTTTTCCATTTCACCTTTGAAGGAAAAGGAATTTGAGCATTCAAGGGAGAGAATTCAAACAAAAGTAAGAAGAAATCTATTGTAGGTGGTATTAAGTATAAGAAGAAATGTGTGATTGAAAGAAAATCTACAACCACCACCACGAAATCTAATTTAGCTTGAGGCTCAAACTAGAAAGAAATGAGATGTATGCAAAAATTAGTCAAACCAAGAGGTACAAAAATTTTCTTTAGTTATATGTTTTTCAAAACAATTATGGTGTCTTTTATAAGATTGGGTTCTTAAAATCTATTCTACAAATTTAATTTGATGTTTGAAATGTCTTATATGATTCTATTGTAAGAGCATTGACACATGAGGCATATACGAAACATGGGTTGCACCTATAAAATGGTTTCAACTTTATTATAAACCTATTAGTAAAAATCAATTTAATTCCAAGAAGCACAAATTTTTGGAACACAATTGCAACCTTTTAATGAATTTTCATAACACTTATCTACTAGGTTAAATGTGCAATTATGAATATTATTTTTATACATGCTCATTGTTGTTTAAAAGCAACAAGGTTGGCACATTTTCTACTTCCCATGAGTACCCTTAATATGTGTTAAGGATCTTGATGGTTTTGACTAACTAATTCACCTTCTATTTAATTTTTGGGCATAAGTCATGTTATGATCTTATGGGCCATTGTCAATAGCTCAAATTTTTATAGACCTAATAGCATGTTGATGGGTTCATTTATTTGCTAACAATGTATGTGAATATGTCCACACTTCCATTAATATTTGTAAACAAGGATAGGTTGGTTTTGTTTCTAGGGTCCATATTGTTTTGGGTGGTATGATGTGATGAATCTATTGAAATATCATTAATATTGAGATGCATTAAATGTATTACCTCAAATCACAAGGTTTCATTCAGTGAATTATATGTAAGTATCCCTCACTTATTTATGATTAAGTCCCTTTTTTTCTTGTAAGACCTCTTCAATCTAATTCAAATGTGAACTGCAACGCACATAATTCCAACCTATGGAATTGCAACATCTTCTTACAAACTATAGTCGTTACATGGTAGTGTTTATCCTTAGATATCTCTTCTTCAACAAGTTGCACCTAGTATTGCAAAGGCCTCCACCTCCTATTTTGTTAGGTCAAAAAATGGGTTGGCAATTGGTAGTTTGTAGGTTACTAATCTAGTCAAAGATTCAAACCCATGGACAAAGTGATTGATAGCTAGGGAAGCAAAAAATTGAACCTCCAAAAAAAGAAAGGCACAAATTTTAGGAGTTTCCAACATGTAACAAATCATATTAAAGCTACAAAGGTTGAGTAGTTCTAGAATATGTTGTAGATAATTTAAAAAGTTTTGGTGTTTTGATTGCCAAAAGCTACAAGCTTTTTTGTCTCTCGCTAAATTAAAATAGTTTAAATTGCACACTAGTTTGGATGATGTAAATATTGTTATATATATATATATATACATCATTGTCAAATATTTGCCTATCTCTTTAGTTAGCTCTCATCTTCAATTTCCATGTGATGAATGTGAAATAAAACAAAGTTTATCAACACTTGCATGATAGTTTGCCAACAATGTGCTTGAAGTATAAAATACAAATTTAATGTTAGTAGTAATTATCATTATCACCCACCCATGTTGTCTAGACTTATCCAAATAATAACATCATTTGCCATTTTCATTCAACAAACTATTTTTTTTAAGTTCATCCAAAAAGTTCATCCATTTCAAATTTCATCCATGTCCACTTGTTTTAGGGTTTTTTTTTTCTAGTTCAAGAATTCTGAAATTTATAATCAAATTGTAGTGTCATGTGTGTTGGCATTGCAGTGACTGTGTCTAATTATCTTCATTGTTGGAGGTAGCAATTTTTGTGACTTTGCACCTTTCAATAGTTCATAAGCTATCTCTACTTCTTGAACCTCCCTTCCCGATTTTCAACCCAACACCAATAACTTCAAATCTTCTTTTTCATTCTTCAAATCACAAAATTCAATCAATGGCTATGTGTTTACCTTCATTATTCGAGATGTTCCTCAATGGTGTTGGTTGTTTTTGTTGTTTGATCATTATTGCTGGTTGCACCTCACACAAAAGTCATGGTTATTATTTGTGTCAAATTGTTGAGTGCTTGAACCATGTTCATCTAAGTGTAGTTGTTAGCTTCATCCTTGGAATTGAAGTATTGAAGTTGTTTCTCCAACATTTTATCATAAATTTCCGATTGTTTCTCCACCAAAACCAAGCTCATGCTGTTGATATAATCTATGGACTCCACCATCATTTTAGTCCCCTTTTCTATTGCTTTCACCATGCTTTTATGGGCCGGAAAGTAAGTCTGCTTCACTCCTATGCTTTCAACAAAATGACCATTTTGAGCTTTTTTAAATTTTGAATGTGGTGATGGGGGGTTAGTACATGACATGGGATTTAGTTGCATGGGTGGTGGTGCAATTGCTTTTGGTTGTCTGGGCATTGGTGTAGCAGTTTTATTTCAAATCAACTCTGGTAAAGTTGGATCCAAGTCAATGGCAACTATGGATTTGCCACTTATTTCTTGCATCAGTTATGTGAGACTCCAAGTGTTGCACAAGGCAAGAGAAGGCAAGAGAGGTAAAGATGGCATGGGTTCATAGCTCTAAGGTTTATTTACATATCTAGTATCTTTTGTCTTAATGACATTTTGCATTTCTCTTTCACTTGCACCTATTGAATCCTCATTCAAGTTGATGGCATCATCTAATGTGAGGCCAATTGGCCCATAGATGTGGTCTATTTCATCCATAGTTCTCACATATGGAATGGATTCAATATGGGTTTGGTGCTTAAGAATTCTGCCATCGTAACATAAAGGCTTCACCCAAAATTCTTCAGCAATCCAAGTGTTGCTCTCTTTGCAATGTTCATGGACCAATAATCTTGGTTGTTTTTAGTGCCTACCTTGTAATTGCATTTTAAAAAGAGTTTCCTGCAAAAGAAGCCCACTTGTCTTTGCATTCTATCTCATTCCTCAATTGACTTGAGTACCCAACATTCATCACTTGGATTTGACCCAACTTTTGTAACTGTTGTTTCAAATTTGTTTTGCCCATCAACTATGTGAAGTTCTGCAATGTGCTCATTTTTTTTGGCCTTGGAAGTGCCAGAATCTCAAAGTGTTCCCAATTTGGTTGGTGGGCTTTTCTGATTGGACTTGAGCACTGCAACCTATTGCTTGGTTGAAAACCGCCTTCCCTTTTCCTTTCTTTCTTGCTAGAGTGGTTGCTTCATCATCAACAGGGTATGAACTGGTGATGAAGACTTCTGTACCTTGAGACATAGGTATGCCATTGATGAATTCAATAGTTTAATTTTCTCATACACATACACACGTTGATATTGATTGGTATTTTTTTGTAGATGTTGCTAACCAAGAATCCAGATATCCAACATTAGCATCTATTGGTCAAGATTGCTACTACAAAGTTTTGGAGTCAAATACTGCTGGACCTTGTAGACAAATGTGGAAAAAATGCAGCAGATGTTGACAAGCAATACAAGTTCATTAGACATTATTTGACACCTTGTGGAGGACCCCTAAAAAACTTCAATTAAGACCCATCAGTTCTTTAATTAAGAACCAGCCAAACACCAGTTCTTAGGCTTAGCACTTGGAGAAATTTCCAAGAGTATTTGGAGGGCACTTTACATCCATGAATATCATTCCTAGAAAAGAGGAGTGATCTTATGCCTACTCTTGAGAGTATACACTTATGCATGTATACTTGTAAGATTCCTTGTCTTTTCTAGGGGATAATGAAAGATATAAGGTGGCCTGCAAATACACACAGAAATTCCTCATGCTTTATGAACAAATTTCCCACAATTTCCATAAAGAACAAAGGCAAAACAACAAACAGGATTTTACCTTTGAATACCTTATATCTGTTTCCAACAGGAAAGGACTTTTAAAGTGTCATGACAGGTAACATGAAGGGTATTCTTCAAATTGGTATTTTCTGAATTGTGGATCACCCTGTCAATGAACAGAAAAGTAATATGCCTTCTTATTTGACCTGCTCAGGTGGTCCATGAGTCAAACAAACTCTTAGTTCAGCTCACATGATCCATCCCTGCTTTGAGGGAACTGCAGGATATCCTTTTCCATCTTAAATGCACAGCATCTGTGAGACAGAAAATTCACAATGTCCAACTGGAAAAGTGAGTCTTAAGTTAGTTTCATGTCTGCACACCCACTTTCTTCAGCAGACAACAGAACCTACTCTCCAGCAGACACACCAAGCAGATCTGTGCACATGAATAACAGATTGACTGAAAGGATCTGCAGCTTCACCTGTTGAAATTAACTCTTCAAATGCATAACTTTCCTTGAGTCATTGGCAACCTTCTTAAGGCAGTGTCACCTCGTACCTAAAGAATCCATTTGTCCTTTCAATAAACATTCAAGACTGAAGGAGCTATTTCTCAATCCATGATAGAGATGGTGTCTGGAACACTTTAGACTGATGGACACAATCTTAAGTAGACTTATTTTGGTGGGGTTTCCTTACATGCCAAATCAATCCTACTCTCTTCAGGCAGGGTTGCATTTCTGCACAGCTTCTGTATGTCTACATAACCAATTAAAGCATTCTCAAAGCTCGCCCCCTCCAAATTAGCACCATCAAAAGTAGACCCTGAGAGGACAGTGTTGTAGAACTTGACACCACGCATGTCAGACTTATCAAATGTCACCCTATCCACAACTGCATTTGTAAAGTTTGTGCCTATTCACACCCACAATCAGCCCATAATTAGCCCTTACACACAGTACCATTGATTTGTCTTCTCTTCAAAGTCAAACTTTCCAACCATTTCACCACAAATGTTGGGCTCTTAGGGTGGACAGCTCTTCATCCAATCAGAAACACAACCTAGTCTAATGGAATCATTAGATCATCATTAAATACCAGACACTGGATGATACTCATTGAGCATGGAACTGTATCATGTAAGATTGTCAAATGTGGAGCTGCAATGCATTCATTCTAGGTCATCTTGTTCCTTCTAATTGTATCTGTAGACATCAGGTTGATCCTATCTATGGTATTTGACAATCCATTGTGTGGAACAAGGAAAAACGTCTTTGGTGCCAATTTCATTCACCAGACGCTACAATCATGGGTCTGATACAAAATCACTCTCATGCTAACAACAGGCAAATTCTGCATAACTCAGCTGAAAACTGAAAAAAGAAGAGTTATAGATCAGAATCATTGGCTAGACTGTGATATGCCTACCTTTGAAGCTTGCATTCATAGCATAAGCCTTGGACATGACAACCTCAGTTAGGTCAGCACCATCAAACTTGGCATCTGCCATCAATGCTGCTGTCAAACTCTTGCCCTTCAGGTTTTTTGTATCATTTGAGAAGTCACAAAACCGGAGATCAAGAAGAGTGTTGGCAACTCCATTTGCTTGCCCAATGGTGTTTCCTACAAATGCCTTTTCACATCTGAATGGGTCGTTGGACAATGGAGGCAGCCTCACCTATGCACAGCCCACCCAGGCTCAATGCTTTGATAAAAGCACAGAATGACCTATAGATGCATATAACTATTCCCTGGAGGCAGGGTACCTGCCTAAGTATATCTTCAAATGTTTGCACTGGAATTTTGTGCAATGCCCATTGTATCCCAAAACTATAAATCTGGATGGGGAGAGAAAAGATGACAAATACAAAGGTAAATTCAGTACCAATGAGTTTTGGGCAGCAAAAGATGGTGCCGATGTTGCTAGAGTGAGTGCAGCACAGAGACCACATGCCATACTCTGTATTGACTCAGATGTTGAAACAGTCTCATCCCTACTTGATGCTGCAACCCACCATATGCAGGATATGAGGATACACATTTGAGGGATCAGACTGACTCTCTGCACCTAGATCTTGTCCTCTCCTGATGACCTGGATAAGACTAGTTCCACCAAAAATTCCATTTGATGAATTAACGTGACAACCTTCAAGTGCAACTTTACCAACATTCCAGTAATACTTGTAGTAGTGATTAAAAAATTAGGAGCAACCTGCACATTAGACTAACTAATTGACAGTCCATTTGCTTAAAGACCATGGAGACCTCCAATTGATCATCGATTATTGATACTCCATAAAATCGAAAGCAGCAAATAGAAATAATCGCACCAATCATTGCACTCTGGTCTTCAATTCGATAAATGGCATCAAATGGGAAACCTAGTGCGTTTCAGTGACCTGAATGCTAGCGATGAGGGACATACAACACTCTCACGCAATTACACAATGCATGACTGTTTCAAATTTCTAGATCAGAATCCAAAGCCTTTGCAAGACGCAACGGAGGAGAGAAAAAAATAACACTGAAGTGTAGGGATACATGAATAATAACGCACCAGAGCAACGAAGAGCATGAACTGGCATACGACAGGAGGAAGCAGAGGGCAGCTGCGACGTCCCGGCAACCGTCTTGCATGCAACTCGGGAGCTGCTGCCACCAAGGCTGGGAAGAACGACGGAGGAGTGCAGACCTTCGGAAGCTAAGGAAACCATGGAGGACACTGCGGCTGCCATTCCTGGTGCACTGCACGGAGCACTCACAGGGCAGCTGCAACAAAAGCAAATACAGGAAGCGGCCACGGCAGGATACGCTATCCTCATCTCTCCCCTCACATCCGGTCCTTACAATTTGACCGCCCCTTTCTTTTTCGCTCTTTATCATTAAAGATGGCTTGGAGAGGACCTTACGAAAGGTCCTGCTATAGCTTGTCATGGCCTTAAGAAATCCACGAGATATTATGCAATGTTATCCCATATAAAATTATTGCAATAATAAAGGGCCATTCAGACCTAGAGTTACCTGATTCTTTTGTTAATTGTCCTAACATCAGGGTTAGGATCTACCAATGATAACCTAATATCATTGTTAACCTAACATGGTGCGTGTTACAGAAATGATTCACACTTATGATGAAAAAATTAGACAGTATGGACTTATCAATGTTGTAGATAGCTTTCAATGCTTGTCCATTCACACGTGACAGGAGGTAAATCTCCTCCCTCTCACTTCCTTCATCTTTACTTTTCTTCTTTCTTTTATTTTGCACGTTGCTTTCAAAATTATGTGCTTTTCTTTCTTCAATCTCTATATGAAGTATTATTTGGTTCTCGTTGTCATATGTTTCAACTCTTCTTGGCTTTCTATAGTTTCACGTCTTCAAATTGATTGTTGCTTCACCTTCATTTTTATTTTATTTTTGGTTGTCTTACACTTTGCTCCCAAATTTGTGTGTTTTTGTTGTTTCAATCTTTGTGTGAAGTCCTCTGGTTCTTGCTTCCATATGTTGTAATTATTTTTGGCTTTTTAGATTTTTCACATTTTTTAATTAATCATCTTCACTTTTGCAACAATTGTTTTTGTTTTCATTTGTGTAATGTCATTTTTTTTGTTATAGTTCTTTCTAATTCTTGTGGTTGCATTATAAGATTGCAAATTTGTTTCATTGTTTTTCACATTTATTAGTATTTTTTATTTTCATTGTTTGTTTGTTGCATTTTATATATTTTATTGTGCATATGTTACATTCTAATGCATTACAAGTTTTTCATAATTTATTATATTGTTTCTTATTTTTCTCTATGTGATTTCAACTTACACACATTCCATTTGGATGTTTCATTTTTTAGTTTTTAATTTTGGTTTTGTTGATTGCAAGCTTAATTTATTAAATTTGGTTTTCATTTCTTACTATGTTTTTTTTTTTTCAATTCAACCTATTGTAATACAATGTTGATGATGTTACATTGTTGTTTTTTCTAGTACAAGTTCGTTTTGGTTTTTTTTCATTCATGGATGATTTTCAAATTCTTGTTATGGTATGTTTTGAGACTTTTATTCAACTATGTCAAAAAAAATTCACAAAACCTATGAATCCTTATTTGAAGTTTGAAAATAAGTCTTTTATAATGATTTTTGTTACCTAGTGTATGGCAATGTGATATCAAAGTAAAATAGATTAAGAGAATGATAGGGATTAAACAAAGCAATGAAGGAGCTAGATAGTATTAAAATTGTTAAACATTTTGATTTTGAATCACTTTTGGAAGGAGATGGCTTAAGATGTAGTTAGAATTGGAAATTGTTGGAGTTGATAGATTGTTTTTTCTACACACATGGAAAACTATTAGAATTGCTAAAGTTAGATAGAGTGAGATGATATGATTTAGAATTCTATCGGTATTTGAAACCATAAACTTTTCATGTTTTTAGTTGTAATCTTTCCTTTTAAAATTGAAGCGAAAGTTGTATTGTTTTAAGTAGGCAAAGAGTAATTCTAAGATAGAATCTACACCTACCAAGTTTGATTTCATGTTTATGTAGAACATTGTTATTTTCATTGTTTTGCATGACTATTGATTAACATTAATTTTAAGCTTTTAGGTTTAGATTTTGGCCATTTGGTAAAACCTAGATCTATCATTTGGTTCTTTTGATTTTTCATGATTGAATATGTTGAGGAGAAGTGGGTAGAAAATTTTTGAATGAACAAATTCACATTGTTCCAAATTGTTAAAAAAATGTGGCCATTGATAGTCAAGCAAGATACCAAGTATTGTAAATTTGTTCCAATGGAAATTTGGGTAACATGTTTCATTCACAAGCTCGTTCAAAGTGCAAATCTCCTCATTTGTAATGAATTATTCATTATTGGTTAGTTTATTATCTTTCTAATCTTCTTCATTTTGTTTATGCCATGAACATAATATAGGGTTGTCAAAATCAACATGATGTTCCATTTTTCCGTCGGTCGTCACATTGACATTAGTTTAAACACATCAATTTTTACATTGATTTCAACGCATAGGTTGATGTTGATGAAGATTAAAAATTGCACCTATTTTTATTGCTATTGTTTAACCTATAATTAATGACCACATGTTTAGTAACATCCTAACTGACACACCTCAAAATCATTTGCCACTTGGAAAATATCAACAAACTATATGTGTTTGAATAGGTCGCCCCCTATCCAGATTATGACAAAAAATGATTAACTTCAATGTGAGCCATACTAACACAACCATGTGCGATAGTATTTATTTTTAAGAATTACATCAAGGATATTGGGGTGTGGTAAAGCTATTAAGGGTTTTTAACAATTTCATGTTAAAATAAAGAATGATGGGTGTGCATGGTTGCATGGGGGGGTGTTTTCTTTTAGAATTTAACATTGGATGAATGAAGTGTAGGGTTTATTTTTTTCTTCAACAAAAACTAGTAATCATAATTTTAGAACTTCAATTGCATGATTAACAATGAGAAGTCTCTAAAAGGTTGGGGTTAAAAGTAAACACTAAAATTCGTAATGTTCGGTAAAACATTGGTCTTGTTATAATATTTAGTGGATAGTCATGCAAACAAGGATGATTGAGATTCTTGAAGAAGTTACGGGGGTGTTAATAAAGGGTCCAATGGAAATAGAGTAATCTTCAAACATTGTAAATGTAAAATTAATCCGAGATAACATAACGATTAAAACAAATAGTGTGATATGGTGGTAATGGCAACATGGATTTCATGATGAATGAAGTTTTATTCATGTTATGGATAAATTCAATGATGAGTTGCAAATACCTATTAAGTTCTAGGCTATGCCATAATAATAGTTCATAACTACAAGAAATATAAAATGTATTGAAAGGTGCGAACTAAATAATCTGCCTTGCTATTAAAAAACACTCGACAAATCGGACCATGCTACCAATGATAATGTCCAACGTATAGAATTGAAGACTATGCAAAGATGGAAATGTCTTCACTTTTGTAAAAACCTTTGTAGATAGTTTCAAGTTCATCATCAGAAACGAGGTTAACTTGCAACAAAATCATCAAGGCACAAAAATCTAGGGAAATGTAATAATACCAAGCTTAAAGGGGTTCAACTTTGAGATGAAAGCATGTCTTTCACGGTTTGGGATCTTTATCACAAGGGTGTTGGGTTAATGTCAAATTTAAAGACGACTCCTTAAGTGGTTCTTCATTCATTTGTGCGGCTTGAGGCCCATAAAATGTGGTCATGCGTGACTCCATGAATTCAAAGAATGGAAAAAATCTTTGATCAAAATCAACTTAGCGATGAATGTGTGGAAGACTTGGTACATCACAATGTGTGATTGCAATTTATAAGTCAAGGAAAAGGAAAGAAAGATATAAAATAATGGTCTAGAACCATGGTAACATAAAACCTTAAAATCAATGGAGAAGAAATTTAAATAAATTTTGTTAAGGGGGAAAATGAAAAAAAATGAAAAGG
>Ga0116230_10003885_pt1 | contig 14612 bp, 14 predicted proteins | sample S1TSphfallax_3_FD_88678 | JGI IMG/M metagenome (GOLD analysis project Ga0116230, IMG submission 88678) | Host-associated microbial communities from peat moss isolated from Minnesota, USA - S1T2_Fd - Sphagnum fallax MG | ecosystem: Host-associated > Plants > Peat moss > Unclassified | place... | reverse complement strand
GTTTCCGAAAATTCATGGTCGGGACACGCATGGCGGAAACTCCTTGAATGAGTAAAGCCGATTTTGAAAGTCTCCGAAATTGCCTGAAATTTGCGGCATTTTTGCGGCGGCCACGACGCCAAAATGTAAGAATTCGTGACAGCTTGCGGGACCGTAACAGGACGCGACAATCTGCCTCAGTTTCGCCACCGGAAGGACGCATGGTCCGCCACATTCGCCCGCATATCGGCAACAAGTCAGCCGAACCACCTGTCCAACAAGGAGCCACATTCGTGTTCACACCTTCGATGAGTTTGCGCCGCCTGCTCGCGGTCACCACCGCGCTCAGCATCGCCGCCCCGGTTCTGCCGGCGGCCGCTCAGGATGATACGTCGACCGCAACGCCGCCGGCGCGGGTCGGCGAGATCGCCGGGCTCACCGGCAGCGTGAGTTTCAACGGCGCGGGGTCGAACGGCCAGTGGGTCGCGGCGACCGCGAACTACCCGGTCACCAACGGAGATTCGGTGTTCACGCAGCCAAGCGCGCAGGCGACGATCGCGGTCGACTCGACCCGTATCACCCTGGCCGGCAACACCGAATTGCAGATCACGCAGCTGGATTCCGACACGCTCGCCGCGACCGCGAGCCAGGGCGAGACATTCCTTGCGGTAAACTACCTGCAGCCGGGGCAGAATTTCGTCATCACCACGCCGCGCGGCACGGTGACGATCGCGCAGAACGGCAATTACGACATCGCCGCCGGCGACCAGACCGACCCGACCGTGGTGACTGTGCTGGCGGGCGCAGCGACCGTGACGGCGCCGGGGGCGAGCCTGCAGGTGCAGGCGAACCAGGACGCGGTGCTGAGCGGCACCGACCAGACCACCGCGCAACTGGGCGACGCGCAGCGCGACGATTTCATCGACGCCATGCTGGCCGAACAGGCGCCGGCGCCGCCATCCTACGCGCCGCCCGTGGTGCAGCAGATGACCGGCGTCGCCCAATTGGGCAATTACGGGACCTGGAACCAGGACCCGACCTACGGCGCGGTCTGGTACCCTCAGGTCGACGCCGGCTGGGCGCCCTACCATGTCGGCCATTGGGCCTATGTGGCGCCCTGGGGCTACACCTGGGTGGACAGCGACCCCTGGGGCTTCGCGCCGTTTCACTACGGCCGCTGGATCGATGTCGGCAACCGCTGGGGCTGGGCGCCGGCGCCGGCCTGGTCGGGCGGCGGCTACGCGCCGGATTATCGCCCGGTCTACGCGCCGGCGCTGGTCAGTTTTTTTGGCATCGGCGCCGCGGTGGGTGTCAGTCTCAGCGTCGGCCTCGGCAGCGGGTCGATCGGCTGGGTACCGCTCGGCCCGAACGAGCCGTACTATCCCCCCTACCACGTGCAGCCGGCCTATTTTCGCCAGGTCAACGAGGTCAGCGTGCGGAACATCACCAACATCAACTACAACATTCACAACACGACCATTAATAACTACGGGAATTTCGTGAACCGCCGCGCCGCCGTCTATGCGCCGGCGGCGACTCTCGCCCATGGCGAGCCCGTGGCCCGTTACGCCCACCCGGTGGCGGCGGCGGATTTCGCAAGAGTCCGGCCGGTCGGGTTTGCGGAGGCGGGCGGCCAACACGGCCCGGCGCTGCCGCCGCCCAACATCGTCCACCGCGCCGCCGCAGCACCGCCGCAGACCGCCTTCGCGCAGCGCCGCGAATTGCCGCCGGCGGTACTGTCCCACGAGCCGGCGCCGGCGATCCGCCCCGGCCAGGCCTTTGCCGGGCCGCGGCCAGGCGTGCCTGGCGCGCCCGCCGCGATGCATCCGGCGATGACCGAGCCGCAACATCCGGGCTTCGCCACCATGCCGGGCTATCATCCGCCGCCGCCGCCGCCCGCCGGCGGTCAGCATTTCGCCCCGCCGGGTGGCGCCATGAACCGGCCGGAGACCCAGCCCTTCCACCCGAACGCGCCGATGCGGCCGGAAACGCCGCCGGCGTATCACCCGGAAACGCCGGCGTACCATCCGCAGAACCCGCCCGCGTACCATCCGGAGACGCCGCCGGCGTACCACCCGGAAACGCCCGCGCATCAGCCGATGCCGCAAGTCTATCATCCGACCGAACAACGGCCGGTCGCGCCGCAGCAATTCCACCCGCAGCCGCAGCAATTCCACCCCGCGCAGCCGGCGTTCCATCCCGCGCAGCCAGCGTTTCATCCGGAAGCGGCACCCCGCCCGATGATGGAGCCGCGTCCGGCAGCCCCCCCGCCGCGGCCGGCACCGCCGCCGCGGCCGGAAGACCAGAAGAAGCCGGGCCAACCCTGATCTACGCCGGCGCTTCATGATCCGCGTCCGCCCGTGCTAAACCGGGCGGATGCGCGACCTGGGGTACCAGCAAATGAAATTGCAACGCCGCCAGCGCCGCTGGCGGCGTTGGCTTGTCAATCTGCTGCTCCTGCCGCCGGCGCTGCTCTACGTGATCGTCGAGAATCTGTTCTGGGTGAGCGCCAAAACCCTGCTGCGCCAGGCCGAACGGATCGACGCCGTCACCGGCATCCAGCGCAAGCTGCACAAACTTCCCCCCGCCGCGGTGCTGCCGCTGTTCCTGATCCCGGAAGCGTTCAGCCATATCGGCGGATTCTGGGCGACCGACCTGATCGTCCACCGGAAATGGGCCGCGGCGATGCTGGCCGGATTGCTGGTGAAAGGCCTCGCCACGCTGATGGAGGTCTGGATCTACCAGAGCTGCGAGCCAACCCTGATGTCGGTGAGATGGTTCGCCTGGTTGCACGGAAAATTCCAGCAGGGGCGGCGCTGGGTGGCGGACCGCATGATGCCGGTGCGCGCCCTCGCCCGTTACCTGGTGAGCAGCGGCCGCTCCGGCCTCGCGGCGCGGTTCCGCCGGCTGCGCGCGCTGGTCGCGAACCGGCTGGGGCTGGCGCGAAAATGACCGCGCCGGCGCACCTCGCCGCCGCGTGCCCCATCCTCGCCGGCCTGATCCAACAAGTCGGGCCGCTGAAACTGCCGAAGCCCCGCTATGCCGAACCCTATCACGCGCTGCTCTCGGCAGTCGCGCACCAGCAACTGCACGCCCGCGCTGCCGAAGCCATCCTCGGCCGGCTGCAAGCCCTGAGCGGCGGCGCCCTGCCCGCCCCCACCGCTCTGCTCGGCATCCCCGACGAGGCGATGCGCGCCTGCGGCTTCTCCGCCGCGAAAACCGCCGCCCTGCGCGATATCGCCGCGAAAGCCGCCGACAAAACCATCCCCACCAGCGCGCAAGCAAAACGCCTGTCCGACGCCGAACTGATTGAACGACTCGTCACCATCCGCGGCGTCGGCCGATGGACCGTCGAAATGCTGCTGATCTTCACCCTGCGCCGCCCCGACGTCTTCCCCGTCGACGATTTCGGCGTGCGCGAAGGCTATCGAATCATCCACAACCTCCCCACACAACCCAAACCCAAACCCTTCGCCCTGATCGGCCAAACCTACGCCCCCCACCGCTCCACCGCCGCCCTGTACCTCTGGCGCGCGGCAGATCTCGCGAAGCCGGGGCCGGGAAGAGATAAGTAAGGCCAGGGGGCGCTGCCCCCTGGACCCCCGCCAAAGGCTCGCCTTTGGAATCCAAAACAGGGGGCAGGAAGGGCGATGCCGTTGATTGTTCCACCACCCGGGGGCATCGCCCTTCCTGACCCCTATTCTCGGGTTCTAAGGGCCGTGCCCTTAGCGGGGTCCAGGGGCGGAGCCCCTGGCCTTAATTACTGTCTCCGATCCGCGGCTGCGAGATATGCCAGGGCGACGAGGGGCAGGGCGGTGCCGAGGGCGCAGATGCCGGGCCAGCCGTTGTGGGCGAGGATGGGGCTGGTGACGGCGGAGCCGGCGGCGCCGCCGACGAAGAAGGTAGCCATGAAGACGCCGTTGAGGCGGGAGCGCATGTTGGGGGCGAGGCTGTAGATGGCGCGTTGGCTGAAGACGAGGTTGGCCTGGACGCCGGAGTCGAGGAGGATGCCGGCGAGGGCGAGGATGACGACCGAGTGCAAGATGCCGCCGAGCAGGGCGATGGGGAAGGCGGCGGCGACGGCGATGAGGGCGAGGATGGTGCCGATCCGGCCGTGCTCGCGGTCGGCGAGGCGGCCGGCGATCGGCGCCATCAGGGCGCCGGCGGCGCCGACCAGGGCGAACACGGCGATGCCGCGCTGTGTGTAGTGCATCTGGTGGGCGAGCAGCAGCGGGGCGGCGGTCCAGAACAGGGTGAAGCAGCCGAAGGCGGCGGCATGGTAGAGAGCGCGGCGGCGCAGCAGAGGCGTGTTGAAGGGCAGTGCCATGAGCGAGGCAAGCAGCCCGAAATAATGCTGGTCCGGCGCTGGCTGGCGGCGCGGCAAAGTGAACCGCAGCACGATGGCCATGACCAGCATGGCGGCGGCGGAGAGGAAGAACACCGCGCGCCAGGAGGCGAGGTCCGTGACCATGCTGGCGACCGGGCGGGACAGCAAGATGCCGAGCAGCAGGCCGCTCATGACGTTGCCGACGACCTGGCCGCGTTTTGCGTCCGGCGCCAGATGGGCGGCGAGCGGGACCAGCATCTGCACGGCGACGGAGGTGACGCCGATCAGCGCCGCGGCGCCGAGGATTTGCCAGCCGGCATTGGCGAGGCCGGCGAGTAGCAGCGCCGGGATCGAGGCGGCGATGGTGATGACGACGAGGCGGCGGTTTTCGAACAGATCGCCGAGCGGGACCAGGATGAGCAGACCGGCGGCGTAGCCGAGCTGGGTGAGGCTGACGATCAGGCTGGCGCTGCGGGGTCCGAGGCCGACAGCCGGGCCGATCACACCGACCAGCGGCTGCGCGTAATAGATGTTGGCGACGATGATGCCGCAGGCGGCGGCCAGCAGCAGCACGAGTGCCGCGGACGGTCCGGCCGGGCCGGACCGGTTGGGCGACTGGCGAAGCGTCGATACCAGCATTTCGTTCATCCTGTCCGGGCCGCCTTCACATTTGTTCCGCAATGCAGCAAATGGTGCGCCGGGCCGCCTGTACCACTGCCATCATGGAGTTCTCATGGATTTCCTGCACGCCATTTTGTTCGCCGTCCTGCAGGGGGCCAGCGAGTTGTTCCCGGTCAGCAGCCTCGGCCATGCGGTCGTGGTGCCGGCGGTGCTGCATTGGGGGATCGACCAGGCGAGCCCAGGGTTTCTGCCGTTTCTGGTGATGCTGCACCTCGGCACCGCGATCGGCATGCTGATCTATTTCCAGGCCGACTGGCGGGCAATGCTGAACGGCGCGATCGGGCGCGGCTATGCCGCCGAGGTGGCGGTTGAGCGCAAGCTCTTGCTGCGGCTGGTGCTGGCGACACTGCCGGCGGTGGTGATCGGCGAGATCGTCAAGAAGCCGGTGGCGCATCTGTTCGCCAGTCCGCTGATCGCCTGCGTCTTTCTGATCCTGAATGCCGGGCTGCTGCTGATCGGCGAGCGGCTGCGGGCGCGCGGGGTGAAGCGGGCGGACACCCTGTCCTATGGCGACGCGGTGATCATCGGGCTGTTCCAGTGCCTGGCGTTTCTGCCGGGAATTTCGCGGTCGGGGGCGGCGATCGTGGGGGCGCTGCGGCGCGGCGTGCCGCACGAGGAGGCGGCGAAATTTTCCTTCCTGATGGGCACGCCGGTGATTTTTGCGGCGAGCGTGGTGGAGATTCCGAAACTGCTGCACGCCCATGAACTGCACGCGCTGTTCGGTCTGTCGCTGCTGGCGGCGGTGGTGGCCGGCGTGGTGGCGTTTGCCAGCACCGCCTTCCTGATGCGATATTTTCGCAATCACGATTCGTGGGCGCTGGTTCCGTTTGCCTGGTACTGCGCCATTTTCGGGGCCGGTAGTTTTGTGCTCCTGCTGATTGGACTGTGATGAAGAGACTGCTGTTAATGATCTTGTGCCTGTTGCCGGTGGCCGCACAGGCTACGGTGAATCTGGCGATGGCGCCGATCAGCCGGATGGATCTGCCGTGGTGGCGGCTGCGGTTTGAGCAGACTTTGGCCGCGGCGAAGGGCGACCCGGATGCCCGGGTGATCTGGCTGGGGGACTCGATCACGCAGTACTGGCAGAGCGAGGGCACGCTCGGCTACGACAACATCCTGCCGGTCTGGATGCGTTATTACGCGCCTTACAAGGCGTTGGATTTCGGCATCGTCGGCGACACGACGGCAAATTTGATCTGGCGGCTGGACCACGGCCAGGTGGCGGGACTGCATCCGAAGCTCGCGATCATCCTGATCGGCGCGAACAATCTGGGGCGCGTGCACTGGGACGCGGCGCTGAGCGTGCCGGGGATCGAATCGGTGGTGCGGATCGCCCACGCGGATTTGCCGGCGGCGCATATCCTGCTGCTCGGCGTGCTGCCATCGATCCGCTCGGCCTGGGTGGACCAGCAGACCGTCGCGATCAACGCGGCATTACGGGCGCGATACGCCGGCGATCCGGTGGTGACGTTTGTGGATGTCGGGCCGGTCTTAATGCGGGACGGGCATGCCGATCCCAGCCTGTACATGGACCCGCATTTCGCAAAGCCGCGGCCGGCGCTGCATCCGGACGCGGCGGGAATGGCGAAGATCGCCGCGTTCATCGCGCCGGACGTGCAGCGCTACGCGAATTAGCGACAAATCTGTCGATCAGCGCCGGCGATTTCATGCCCGGCGCGATTTCCACGCCGGAGGAGACGTCCACGCCTGGCGCCCCGGTCCGCGCGATCGCGCCAGCGACGTTACCGGGCGTGAGGCCGCCGCCGAGCAGCCAGAATTCCGGGCCTCGCCAGTCCGCCAGGAGCGAAAGATCGAGGGCCCGGGCGTTGCCGCCGGGGCGGGTGGCGGCGGGCGGGGGCTTTGCCTCGATGACGAATCCGTCCAGGCCCTCGTCGTCCTCGGGCAGGTCCCGCGCGTCGGCCACGCCGACGGCGCGCCAGACCGGGCGCGCGAATATCATCTTGAGGTCCCGGCAACGCTCGGCGGTATCGTAGATTTGCAGCGCGTCGAGGCTCGTGGCCGCGAGGACGGCGCCGATTTCCGCATCGGTGGGGTCGACGAACAGGCCGACGCGGCGCGGCCCGCCGGCCTGGCGGGCAGAGAGTGAAGCCGCCTGGGCCGGGGTGACGAACCGCGGCGACGGTGGGAAGAACACGAAGCCGAGATAGTCCGCTTCCGCGTCCAGCACCGCGTCGAACGCCGCGACACTGTTGACGCCGCAGATTTTTACCTGGGTCATGGTGACAAAATCGCCGCGGCGATCGCGGCGGCGGCGGCTCGCGGGTCGGGGGAGTCAAAAATCGGCCGGCCGACGACGATGTAATCGGCGCCCGCGGCGATCGCCTGTTCCGGGGTCATGGTCCGGGCCTGGTCGCCAGCGGCGCTACCGGCCGGGCGGATGCCGGGGACGACCAGCAGCGGCCGCGGCCCGAACGCGTCCCGCAACACCGCGATTTCATGCGCCGAGCAGACCAGGCCGTCAGCACCGGCATCGAGCGCCAGGCGGGCAAGCCGCAGCGTCTGCTGCGTGGTCCCGCCGGCGACCCCAATCGCGGCCAGGGCAGCGGCATCGAGACTCGTGAGGACCGTGACGGCCAAGATTTTTGGTGGTGTTTCGCTGGCGGCGGCGGCGGCCACTGCGGCGGCGACCATGGCGGCGCCGCCGGCGGCGTGGACCGTCAGCATGTCGACGCCGAGCGGCAGAAGCGCGCCGACGGCGCCGGCGACCGTGTTCGGGATGTCGTGCAGCTTCAGGTCCAGAAACACCGGCGCCCCTTGCGCGGCGGCGAGCCCCGCAGGGCCTTGCGCCACAAAATACTGCAGGCCGAACTTCATCAGTCCGCAATGCGGGGCAACCGCCCGGACCTTTCGTGCCGCCTGCGCCGCGTCCGCCGTGTCGATCGCGGCGATCAGGCGTCTTGCGGTCATGGCGGCGGCGGCAAGACGGCCGGTTGCGTGAGCGGCGCCGGCGGGATGGCGAGGCGCGCTTCCAGTTCGGCGTTGCGCTTTTCGGCCCGTTTGGCACGGCGCCCGGCCGCCAGCCGGCGCGGTAGATGGAAGATAAGACCGAGCAGAAAGCCGAGGATCAGAACCGCCAGCACCACCGCGCCGAGCGGCAGCGCCAGCACGAATCCGAACGGCCAGAATTGCAGGCCGACCGGGTCGCGGTTCGAAAGCAGAAAAATCACCAGCACAAGGACCACGAGGACGCCGATGATGGTGCGGAAAACTTTCAGCTTTTGGCTCCCCCATTGCGCTTCTGGCTCGGCGCGGACATGGGCCTGTTTATGCGTTCGCGCAACTCCTTGCCGGCCTTGAAGAACGGCACGGATTTCTGGGCGACTTCCACTGTTTCCCCGGTGCGCGGGTTGCGGCCGGCGCGGGCGTTGCGGTGCTTGACCGTGAAGGCGCCGAAGCCGCGCAGCTCTACCCGCTCGCCCCGCGCCAGCGCCGTCGTCATTTCATCGAACAAGGCGGCGACGATCCGCTCGACATCCGCGATTGTTAAATGCGGGTTGTCTTCCGCCAACCCAGCGATCAGTTCCGAACGTGTCATCCAAACATCTCCCAGCAGTTAACGATGCCAGGACGACACGATCCGGTCAATAAGCAATTGTGATGAAAGGGTTTTTACTGCGAGAGAACGAAGGCCGGGGCGGTGCCGTCGACGGGGCGCCCGCGGCCCCCCCTTATTCCTCGGTCTGCTGGTTCCGGCGCCGGATCGCCGCCCCCAGAATATCGCCGAGCGACGCGCCGGAGTCCGAGGAGCCGAATTCGGCAACCGCCGACTTGTCCTCGTCGATCTCTTTGCCCTTGATCGTCAATTGAAGCTTGCGGGCGGCGCGATCCACGGCGGTGATTTTGGCGTCCACCGTGTCACCGACGGCGAACCGCTCGGAGCGCTGGTCCGCCTTGTCGCGCGCCAGCTCAGCGCGGCGAATGAAGCCGGTCAGCACCTCGTCCACCTTCACCTCGATGCCGTTCGCCTGCACGGCGGTCACCGTGCAGGTCACCACCTGGCCCTTGTGGATCTTGTCCAGCACGCCGGCGGCGGGGTCGACTTCCAACTGCTTGACGCCAAGGCTGATACGCTCTTTCTCGACGTCGACATCCAGCACCTTGGCCTTCACCACGTCGCCCTTGCTGAACTTGGTGATCGCCTTTTCGCCGGTATCGTCCCAGGACAGGTCCGACATGTGGATCATGCCGTCGATCTCCGCACCGACCGCGATGAACAGGCCGAATTCGGTGATGTTGCGGATCTCGCCCTCGACGATCGAGCCGATCGGGTGTTCGTCCTGGAATTCTTCCCACGGATTGCGCGTCACCTGCTTCAGGCCAAGCGAGATGCGGCGCTTCGAGGCGTCGACATCGAGCACCACCACGTCGACCTCCTGGCTGGTCGAGACGATCTTGCCGGGGTGCGCGTTCTTCTTGGTCCAGGACATTTCCGAGACATGCACCAAGCCCTCGACGCCGGGCTCCAGCTCCACGAAAGCGCCGTAATCGGTGATGTTGGTGACGCGGCCGGAGGATTTGACGCCGGGCGGGTATTTGGCGTCGACACCCTCCCACGGATCGGCTTCCAGCTGCTTCATGCCGAGCGAAATGCGCTGCGTGTCGGCGTTGAAGCGGATCACCTGAACTTTGACCGGCTGGCCGATGGTGAGGGCCTCGGCCGGGTGGTTGATGCGCTTCCAGGCGATGTCGGTCACGTGCAGCAGGCCGTCGACGCCGCCGAGATCCACGAAGGCGCCGTAATCGGTGATGTTCTTGACCACGCCGTCGAGAATCTGGCCCTCCTTCAGGCCCAGGATCAGCTCGCTGCGCTGTTCGGCGCGGGTTTCCTCCAGCACGGCGCGGCGAGAGACCACGATGTTGCCGCGGGCGCGGTCCATTTTCAAAATCTGGAACGGCTGGGACATGCCCATCAGCGGCCCGACATCGCGGACCGGCCGGATGTCCACCTGGCTGCCGGGCAGGAACGCCGTGGCCCCGCCGAGATCGACGGTGAAGCCGCCCTTGACCCGGCCGTGGATGACGCCGTTGACCCGGGTCTGCGCCTCGAACGCCTTTTCCAGCTGGGTCCAGGATTCCTCCCGGCGCGCCTTTTCGCGCGAGAGGACCATCGAGCCGTCCTTGTCCTCGTAACGCTCGATATAAAGGTCGAACACGTCGCCGATGGCGACTTCCGGCTTGGCACCCACGGGGGCGAATTCGCGCAGCGGGACCCGGCCCTCGCTCTTCAGGCCGACATCGACGATCACGAAATCATCATCGATCCGAAGGACTTTTCCCGAGACGACAGAGCCTTCGAACCCGGCATTGCCGCCGAGCGAGGAGTCCAGGAGGGCGGCGAAATCATCGGCGCCGGAATATTTGGGGGCGTCGGAATGGCGAACGGCGGTTGCAATGGAAGCCAAGTGGGGTGTGTCCTAGGGTGGAACGCGAAACGTCCCGGTGTCTGGCGCGGCCGGCGACGGCAACGGCTAGGTCCCGGTGCTGTGCCAGCAACGGGCCCGGTTAAGTGAATGCCGGTCTCTTAATCGCCCGTTACCATAAGTCAAGCGCGGGCCGACGGATTGCCAAGGATGGGGCGGCTGGATTACCCAGCGCGATCAAAGCGGGCGGGGAGGAGCGTAAATATGGCGACGCCGGAGATCGACCTCGTCACCATGGAGCGTCATGAGGAAACCGACCTCGCGGTGATCGACAACGGACTGGCCGCGTTCAACCAGGCGCGGGCCGGGGCGGATCGCCATTTGCCGCTCGCCGTTCTGATCAAGGACACCGCCAGCGGTGCGACGATCGGCGGGTTGTGGGGGGACTCCTTCTATGACTGGCTGTTCATCAAGATGTTCTTCATCCCGGACAGCCTGCGCGGCACCGGGGTCGGCCGGCGGGTGATGGCGGAGGCCGAACGGGTCGCGGTTACACGCGGCTGCGCCGGCATCTGGCTGGACACGTTCGAGTTCCAGGCCCGCGGATTCTACGAAAAACTGGGGTTTTCCGTGTTCGGCACCCTGCCCGACCATCCGCGCGGGATGAGCCGGTTCTTCCTCGCGAAACGACTGGACGGCCCCGCTTCGCGTTCGCCGGGTTGATGGTATAAGCCGCCGCAATGACCCAACGACTCGCCGCGCCCCGCCTCGTCATGCTCGCCGCCCTGCTCGCTCTCGGCGGCTGCTCCGCCTTCACCGACAGCGACACCAAGGATGACCCCTACGCCAACGGCGTGAACCTGCCGCCGGCCAACGTGCTGTACGCCGACGGCATTTCGCAGCTGCAAAAGGGCGATTATGACAAATCGGTACAGACCTTCGACGATGTCGAGGAAAACTATCCATATTCCACCTGGGCGACCCACGCCCAGCTGATGCACGGCTACGCGCAGTACAAGCAGCAGAACTACGACGAAGCGATCGGCGCGCTGAACCGGTTCATTGCTCTGCACCCGGAGAACCCGGACATCGCCTACGCCTATTACCTGAAGGCGCTGTGCTATTACGAGCAGATCGACGATGTGCAACGCGACCAGACCTCGACCTACGAGGCGATTCAGACCCTCACGGACGTGATCAACCGGTTCCCGGACAGCGCCTATGCCCGGGATGCGCGGATCAAGCTGCGCCTCGCGCAGAACCGGCTGGCCGGGCACGACATGGAAATCGGCCGTTTTTACGAGAAGCAGCATTTGTACGCCGCCGCGATCGGCCGCTACCAGGACGTGATCAGCAGCTATCAGACCACGACCTACACGGCGGAGGCGCTGGAGCGGCTGACCGAGTGCTATCTGGACCTCGGCCTGACCGACGCGGCGCGGCGCACGGCCTCCGTGCTTGCGTATAATTATCCCGGCAGCCCGTGGTACCAGTCCGCCTACGACAAGCTGCGGGCGCATGGGCTGGTGGTGAACGCCGGCCCGGATAACGGGACGCCGGCGCCGAAACGCTCCGGCGGTTTCCTCGGTATTTTCTAACATTTCATGCTCACCGCCCTTTCGATCCGCGACGTGGTGCTGATCGAGAGGCTGGATCTGCATTTTGCCGCCGGCCTGACGACGCTGACCGGCGAGACCGGGGCGGGAAAATCGATTCTGTTGGACAGCCTGGGCCTGGCGCTGGGGGCGCGGGCGGATGGCGGGCTGATCCGCGCCGGGGCGGCGCAGGCGGTGGTCTCCGCCGTGTTTGCGGTGGCCGCGGACCATCCGGCGATCGCGATGCTGGAGGAGATCGGCCTCGACGGCGGCGGCGGCGCGGAGATCGTGCTGCGGCGGATTCTCGGGCGGGACGGACGCTCGCGCGCGCTGGTCAACGACCAGCCGGTTAGCGTCGCACTTTTGAAAAATCTGAGCGCGCTGCTGATCGAGGTGCAGGGCCAGCACGAGCAGGTGGGCCTGGCCGACCCGGCGAACCATATTTTGCTCCTGGATGCGTTCGGGGTGCCGGCGGGCGCGCGGGCGGCGGTGGCGGCGGCGCATCAGGCCTGGAAGGACGCGGCGGCGCGGCTGAAGGCGGCGGAGGCGGCGATCGAGCAGGCGGCGCGGGATGAGGATTTTCTCCGCCACGCGGTGGATGAGCTGACCGCGCTCGCACCGCTGCCGGGCGAGGAGGAGACGCTGGCGGCGGAGCGGCAGCGGCTGCAATCCGGCGAGCGGCGGGCCGAGGCGATTGCCGCGGCATTGGGCGAGCTGACACCGCGCGACCGCCGCGCGCTGGGGCCGGCGGCGCATCTGCGGGCGGCGGCGCGCGCCCTGGGCAAGCTTGCCACGCCAGGCGGCGGCGAGCACCCGGCGGCGGAGGCGATGGCGGCGATCGAGCGCGCGGAGGAGGCGCTGGCGGAGGCCGAGACGCTTTTGCTCCGGCTGGCGCAGGACTTCGATGATGATCCCCGCACCCTGGAAGCGACCGAGGAGCGGCTGTTTTCGCTGCGCGCCGCGGCCCGCAAGCACGGCGTGGCGGTGGTGGCCCTGCCGGAATTTTTGACCGAGTTGCGGGATAAACTGGCGGCGCTGGAGACCGGCGCCGCCGACATCGCGGCGCTGACGAAAGAGACGGCGGCGCTGCGGGCCGGTTTCATCGAGGCGGCGGCGGCGTTGTCCGCGCAGCGCGAGGCGGCGGGCGGCCGGCTGATGAAGGCGATCGCCGCCGAATTGCCGCCGCTGAAACTGGAGCGCGCGCGGTTTGTGGTGGAACGCACGATGCTGCCGGAAGCGCAATGGAACGCTACGGGGGCGGACCGGATTCGGTTCTTGATCGCCACCAACCCGGGCGAGGCTCCGGGGGCGCTGGAAAAAATCGCCTCCGGCGGCGAATTATCCCGGCTGATGCTGGCGCTGAAAGTGGTTCTGACCGGCGGTGGGGCGGTGGAGACGCTGATTTTCGACGAAGTGGATTCCGGCATCGGCGGTGCGACCGCGGCGGCGGTGGGCGAGCGCCTGGCGCGGGTGGCGGAGGGCGTTCAGGTGCTGGTGGTGACCCACAGCCCGCAGGTGGCGGCGCGCGGGGCGACGCAATTGCGGGTGGCAAAGCGGGTGGCGAGGGACCGCGCGGTGACACTGGTGGAGGTGCTGGACGAGGCCGAACGCCGCGAGGAAATCGCCAGAATGCTGGCCGGCGAATTCGTGACCGACGCCGCCCGCGACGCCGCCGCCAGCCTGCTGGCGGCGACATGAAATCCCGCTTCACCGACATCCTCTCCCGCATCGCCGCCGCGAATGCTGCTTATCATACGGACGATGCGCCGGTCATGACCGACGCCGAATACGATGCGCTGCGCCGTGAAGCTGACGCCATCCTCGCCGAACACCCGGACTATGGTGATGCCGCCGCGGTGCTGGAACAGGTCGGCGCGAGGCCCTCCGCCGGGTTCCGAAAAATCCTTCACGCCGTGCCGATGCTCTCGCTCGACAACGCCTTCGGTCCGGAGGAATTTGCCGATTTCTGTGCGAAAATCCGCCGGTTTCTTGGCCTGGACGCGACACCGCTGGAATTCGTCGCGGAACCGAAAATCGACGGCCTCTCGATCTCCCTCGCCTACGAGGACCAGAAATTCATCCGCGCCGCGACGCGGGGCGACGGGACGGAGGGCGAGGACGTCACGCAAAATCTGCTCACCCTGCAAGCCCTGCCGCGCACGCTGCCGCCGGACGCCCCGGACAAAATCGAAATCCGCGGCGAGGTCTACATGACCAAGGCGGATTTTCTGGCGCTGAACGACTCGCAGGCGCGCAAATTCGCCAACCCGCGCAACGCCGCCGCGGGGTCACTCCGGCAGCTCGACGTCGCCATCACCGCGCAACGCAAACTCTCCTTGTTTGCCTACGCGCAGGGCGAGTCCTCGGCGCCGGTCGCGAAGACCCATTGGGAATATCTGCAAAAACTTCAGGATTGGGGTTTTACCGTCAACCCGCTGTCAAAGCGCATCAGCGAAGCGGACGCCGAGAATTTCCAACACGACATCGGCCTCGCCCGCGCCGATTTGCCCTACGACATCGACGGCGTGGTCTACAAGATCGACGATCTGTCGCTGCAAGCCCGGCTCGGCTTCGTCGGCCGGGCGCCGCGCTGGGCGATCGCCTGGAAATTCCCCGCCGAGCGCGCCACCACGATTCTGGAAAGCATCG
>Ga0116230_10003884_pt1 | contig 14612 bp, 16 predicted proteins | sample S1TSphfallax_3_FD_88678 | JGI IMG/M metagenome (GOLD analysis project Ga0116230, IMG submission 88678) | Host-associated microbial communities from peat moss isolated from Minnesota, USA - S1T2_Fd - Sphagnum fallax MG | ecosystem: Host-associated > Plants > Peat moss > Unclassified | place... | reverse complement strand
GCCGATCCTCACGATGCTCAGCGGTCCCGCCGCCGGGATCGCCGGCGCGCTCTTCCACGAAAACGTCACCGACGGCATCTTCATCGAAGTCGGCGGCACGAGTTCCGATTGCTCCGTGATCCGACACGGTCAGCCCGAGCTGCGCCCCGCGCGCATCGGTGGCCACCGCACGCTCTTGCAAACGCTCGACGTGCGGACCCTCGGCGTCGCCGGCGGTAGCGTCGTCACGATCGCGGGCGGCCGGGTGACGGCGGTCGGCCCGCGTAGCGCGCACATCGCGGGCGCCCGCTATGCCGCCTTCACGCCGCGCGAGACGATCATCGCGAGCACCGTTACCACGGATGCCGGCTTCGCCGCGCTCGTCGCGCCCGACGGCACGCGCATCGCGATCACGCCGACCTGCGCGGCAAACGCCATCGGCACCGTCCCCGCGGGTTCGTTCGCGCGCGGTGACGCGGCCGCGGCGCAGCTCGCGCTTGCGAAGGTTGCCTTCGCGTACGATCTCACCGGCGACGCGCTCGCGCACGCGATCCTCGATACGGCCACCGCAACACTACGCGGCGCGATCGATGAACTCATCGCCGACTACGCGCTCGATCGCACGACCGTCGTGCTGATCGGCGGCGGCGGCGGTGCGGCGTCGCTCGTTCCGTATGCGGCGAAGGCGCTCGGATTCGCTCATCGGATCGCGCGCGATGCCGAAGTGATCTCGCCGCTGGGCGTTGCGCTCGCGCTCGTGCGCGACGTCGTCGAGCGGACGATCGTCGACCCGACCCCGGACGATCTCGTGCGCATTCGCCGCGAAGCGATCGAGGCGGCCGTCGCGGCGGGCGCGTCGCCCGATCGCGTCGAGGTTACCGTCGATATCGACCGCACGCGCAACCGCGTACGCGCCGTCGCGAGCGGTGCAACCGCGCTCGTCGAAGGCGCCGCCGTGCCCGCACTCGCAGGCGACGATGAGCGCGCGGCGACGGCAACGGCGCACCTCGGCGAGCCCGTCGTGCGAACCACGGATGCCGGCCGCGCACGAGTCTATTCGGGAGCGCGAGCGGCCTGCGTCGTCGACGAGCGCGGCGTGGTGCGCGCGATCGTCAGCGGAGCGTCGGTCGAATCCGCCACGGTCGAAACGAGCGAAGCGGCGCTCACGCTCGCCTACGAACGCGGAACGCGCTACGGCGATGTCGGCCGCGCGCTGCCGGACGTTCGCCTCGTCTACGGCTCGCGCATCGTGGACCTCAGCGGCGTCTCCGAACCGGCTCAGGCGCAGGCCCTCGCGCGCGACGAATTCGGTGGCCTCGCGCCCGACACACCGATCGCGCTGCTCGTTGCGGCGCGCCCCGCATGACGAACGCGGAGAAACTCATCAAGGACGGCTACCGCTGCCGCCGCGAGCATCGGCTCGATGATGCGATGCATGCCTTTACCGAGGCGGTTCTATCCGCCCGAGCAGCCGCCGATTCGCCGGTCTTGGCACGCGCGCTGGTAGCCGTCGGTCGTTGCCGCGCTCGTCGACCCTTGTTGACCGTGCCATTTGCGTGACTGGGCTCACGGGGCTTGCACCCAATCCTTCATTGAGTTATATTGGAGTATAATTTGTTTGTCCGAGAGGCGTTGATGTACCGCACGGTTTTGCGAAAAGTTGGAGGCTCGGTCATGATGGCGGTGCCGCCGTCGATCCTTGACTTGTTGCATGTACAGGCCGGGTCGACCGTCGGGATGACGCTAGACGGTGGCCGATTGATCGTCGAGGCGCAGCCACGCCCGCGATACACGCTCGCGGAATTGCTGGCCGCCTCGGATTATTCCGAGCCGCAGCCTCTGGAAGAACGCGAATGGGTCGATGCCCCGGCGGCAGGCCGCGAAGAAATATGAGGCGCGGCGATATCTATCTCGTTGCTCTTGATCCGGCGGCCGGCCGCGAGCAGCGTGGATTCCGGCCGGTACTCGTTGTGTCGGCCGTCGCGTTCAACGAAGCGACAAGGCTGCCCGTCGTTCTCCCAATCACGAACGGTGGCGACTTCGCAAAGCGAATCGGCTTCGCCGTTCCCATTTCGGGAATCGAGACGACAGGCTACGTGCGTTGCGATCAGCCGCGCGCACTCGACTTACTTGCACGGAACGCGCGCAAGATCGACACGCTCCCGAGTCCGCTCATGAACGAAGTCCTCGCCAAGGTTGCACCGATTTTCGAGTGACGCGATCAGAACTCGCGGACGGCTATCATGCCGTCCCCCGTCGGAAGCTTGCGACGATCGTAACGTCTCTCGAGATGCGCACTCGCACCGAGCCGACGACCGAATCAGAACGCGCCGGGTGGGCATTCGAGCATCGGCCACATCCGCAACTCGCTTGGTACCGGGGGTTGTACCGCCGGATCGGCGAGCCGTATCTGTGGGCATCGCGTCTCGAATTGCATGATGCTGCATTGGATGCGATCCTATCCGATCCGCGAGTCGAGATCTACCGCATCCTTGCGGGGGGCGAAGAAGCCGGCATCGTCGAGCTGGATTTCCGCCTCCCCGGTGAGTGTGAGCTCACCTATTTTGGCGTAACGCAACGCTTCATTGGTAGCGGCGCCGGGCGCTGGATGATCGATCGGGCGATCGCGTGCGCGTGGTCCAAGCCGATCACGCGCTTTTGGGTGCACACGTGTTCGCTCGATCATCCGGCGGCGTTGCCGTTCTACCGCAAGGCGGGGTTCGTCCCGTTCCGCTGTGATGTCGAAGTTTTTAGCGATCCGCGCGCGACGGGCTTGTACCCAGCGGATAGCGCTCCACAAATTCCGTCTTTCAGCTAGCGAGGCTCGATCGCCTGAATGCCGACTCTGCGGTCAAGCCGACACGATCGCGCGGCGAGGCTCGGTCAGCCAGATCGCAAACGCGATGAGCGGCATACCGGCGCCGAGCGCGACGACCGCCGGCCAGCCGCCGCGTTCGTAGAGCGTCGCGGCAAGGGCCGAGCCGAGGGCGCCGCCGATGAAGAACGTTGAGATGTAGAGCGTGTTGAGGCGGCTACGTTCGGCGGGGTTGAGCGCGTAGATCGCGTGCTGGCCGAGGATGAGCGTCGTCTGGATCGCCAGATCCAGCAGGATGGCACCGGCGATGATCGCGATAATCGACGTTTGGAAGAGCGTCAGCGCGAACGCCGCGCTTGCCAGCGCGAGCGCGCAGCCCGTCGCGATGCGTCCGTATCCGGCATCGCCGAGCCGTCCCGCAACCGGCGCGATGAATGCACCGGCGGCACCCGCGAGCGCAACGGCGCCGATCGCCGCGGTGCTGAAATGAAACGGCGCCGCGCTCAGCAAGAACGTGATCGCGGTCCAGAACACGCTGAACGAACCGAACATCGCGAACTGATAGATCGCCCGGCGGCGTAGCACGGGTTCGTTGCGATAGATGCGCGCGAGCGATCCGAGCAACGTGCCGTACGACGTGTGCGAATCCGGTGCGCGATACGGGATCGAGCGCGCAAGGACCACGATGATCCCCGCCATCAAAACCGCGGAGACGACGTAGACGCCGCGCCAGCCGACGAACGTCGAGAGGACGCCGGCGACGGCGCGCGCGAGCAGAATCCCGATCAGGAGCCCGCTCATGATTTGACCGACCACTTCGCCGCGCTTCCCCTCCGGCGCGAAGTGCGACGCCAGCGGAACGAGGATCTGCGCGACGACCGACGTGACGCCGATCGCGAACGAGGCGGCGAGAAAGATCCCGATTGTCGGTGAGAAGACGGCGCAGACGAGCGCCACGAGCGTGCCGCCGAGGATCGTGAGGATCAAGCGCTTGTTCTCGATCAGATCGCCGAGCGGCGCGAGAAACAGCAGCCCCGCGGCGTAACCGATCTGCGTGAGCGTCACGATCAGCCCCGCGGTCGACTCACCGACGCCGAAGGTCGCGCCGATCGTCTCGAGCAGCGGCTGCGCGTAATACAGATTGCCGACGGCGAGGCCGCAGGCAACCGCGAAGATGATGATTTGGGTGCGGGTGATCGTGTGGGCGGGAGTCATCGTTGCCTTTGCTCGAACCGCCCGCGCGCGCGGCGGTTGCGCGCTAGCGGGTCACGCTCGCAAAGGCATCCGCGCCGGCGCCGAGGGCGCGCAGTTTCGCGTAGGCGATCGTGCGGTTCATCGGGGCCATGCCGCAATTCGTCGAGGCGATCAGGCGTTCGGGCGCAACGAATTGCGCGGCGAGTTCGAGCGTCGCGATCACGTCATCCGTCGTTTCGATCCGGTCGTTCGCGACGTCGATGCAGCCGACCGCGACGTCTTTATCGCGCAATCCGCCCAGCACGTGCGGCGGGACGTGCGAGTTCGCGAGTTCGATCGACACCTCGTCCACGCAGCTGCGCGAGATGAAGGGGAAGATGTGCGCGTACTGATCCCACTCGGCGCCGAGTTCGGATTTCCACTTGATGTTCGCATCGATGCCGTAGCCGTAGCACACGTGCAAGGCGCGCCGCACGGTAATGCCGTCAAATGCCGCGTCGACCGCGTCGATCCCCCAGGCGTCGACTTCATCGAAGAACACGTTGAAGGCGGGCTCGTCGAGCTGGATCACGTCCACCCCGGCGGCGACCAGATCGCGAATCTCTTCGTTGAGCAGCTTCGCGAACGCGAACGCGGCGGTCTTGCGATCGCGGTAGTGATCGTCGTAGAGCGTATCGACGATCGTCATCGGCCCGGGCAGCGTGAACTTGAGCGGCCCGCGCGCGAACGCGCGTGCGGCGGCGACTTCGGTCACGTGGACCGGCGCGCGCCGGGCCACGTCGCCGACGATCGTCGGGCAATCGGCTTCGTAGCGGCCGTCGCGGATGAACCGGCGCTGTTTGTGCTCGGAGTCGATCCCCTCGAGGCCCTGCAAGAATCCGTGCACGAAGTGGACGCGCGATTGTTCGCCGTCGCTCACGCAGCCGATCCCCGCGTGCGTTTGTTCTTCGATCGCAAGGATCGTCGCGTCGCGCTTGCCCTCGGCGAGTTCCTCGCCCGCGAGCCGCCACTGCGGCCAGAGTTTTTCGGTTTCGGCGAGCCAGGCGGGTTTGGGCAGGCTGCCGGCGACGGTGCTACGATAGGTCATGGTTTCGTCCCGATGTAGAGTCCGCGTGCAAAGAGATCGGTGCGTTCTTCGCGCACGCGCAGGCCGGCGGCCGTAAACGCGCCGCGATACTGGCCTTCATCGAAGAGTTGCAGCACGTGCGTCTCCGCGAACGACGAGATCCCGGAGGGTTCGCCGACCAGATATTCATAGCGCACGACGGAGGTCGTTCCGTAGCGTTCGTTCGTGCTCATGCGCGCGATCTTGAGATCGGGCCGGTCGACGAACACCGCCCCGCGATCGTCGTACCACTGCGCGGGCGTGTTCCACGGTTCGACGACCAGCATTCCGCCCGGCTCGAGCACGCTTGCGAAGCGTGCGATCGTCGCCCGCAATTCGGCTTCGTTTGCCACGTAGCCGATCGAGCTGAACAGACATTGCACGATCGTGAAGCGGCCGTCGGTCGAAAAATCCTGCATCCGCTCGACGTGCAGCGGCACCCCCGGCAGGCGCTCGCGCGCGACGGCGATCATCGCGGAATCGGCATCGAGCCCCTCGACCGCGAAATCGGCGCGCAGTTCGCTCAAGTGCATCCCGGTGCCGCAGGCGACGTCGAGCAGGCGCGATCCGGGCCGAGCGATGCTGCGGTACGCCGCACGCAGCCAAGCGGCCTCGGCGGCATAGTCTTTGCCGCGCGCCGCATAGATCGCGTCGTAAAACGCGGCGGTCTTGGTGAACATTCCCGCCACTTGGCTAGATCGCCGGTAATCCTTCGCGAAGGGGGTGGTATGAAGGCCGAGCGGTACGATGTCCTCGTCGTCGGGGGCGGCAACGCCGGCTGCGCAGCCGCGCTCGCCGCGGCGCGTCACGGTGCGCGCACGCTCCTGGTCGAGCGCTACGGCTTCCTCGGCGGCACCGCCACCGCGGCGATGGTCGGCCCGTGGATGACCTTTCACTCCGGCGACGAGCGGATCGTCGGCGGGATCGCCCAGGAGATCGTCGAGCGGCTCGTGGCGCAGGGCGCCTCACCCGGTCATATCCACGACGCGAGCGACTACGTGCCGACGATCACGCCGTTCGATCCCGAAGTCCACAAGGCGCTGCTCTTCACGCTGATGCGCGAAGCGCAGGTCGATCTGCTGCTGCACGCCTACGTCGTCGAGACGCTGTGCGACGCCGCGGGTGCGGTCAGCGGTGCGCGCTTCGCGACGGTCGGCGGGATGCGCGAGAAATATGCCGCCGCGACGATCGATGCGACGGCCGATGCAATCGTCGTCGCGGGTGCCGGCGCGGCCGTCGTGCAGGGCGACGAGCGCGGGCGCGTGCAGCCGGCGAGTTTGATGTTTCGCCTCAGCCACGTCGATTTCGCGGCCCTCGCCCAGTACGTGCGCAACAACCCCGATGAGATGCGCAGCTCGCTCAAACGTCACGAGCGAACGCCCGAGGCGCTCACCGCGGTCGCCGGGCTGTATGCGCTTTGGAATGCGGCTCGCGCGAGCGGCGAGGTCGATGTGCCGCGCGAGCTCGTGTCGTTCTTTGCTTCGCCGTATCCCGACGAGGTGACGGTGAACATGACGCGCGTGACCGATATCGATCCGCTCGATCCGGACGACCTCACCCGCGCCGAAGTCGAGGCGCGCCTGCAAGCGATGCAATTGCTCGCGTTCTTCCGGGCGCGCGTGCCGGGTTTTGCGAACGCGCGCATCGCCGCGACGGCGACGCAGATCGGCATTCGCGAGTCGCGCCGGATCGTCGGCGCCTACACGCTCACGGCCGACGACGTCGTGAACGCGCGCACCTTCCCCGACGCGATCGCGCGCAGCGCCTATCCGATCGACATCCACAACCCCTCGGGCGCCGGCACGACGACGCGCCGGCTCGCCCCCGGCGCGAGCTACGAGATCCCGTACCGGTGTCTCGTGCCGCGCGATCTCGAAGGCGCGATCGTCGCCGGACGCTGCATCTCGACGACCCACGAAGCGCTGGCCTCGACCCGGCTCACCCCGACGGTCATGACCCTCGGCCAGGCCGCCGGCACGGCCGCCGCCGCGGCGGTCGGGGCCGGCGTTCCGCTCCGGGCGGTCGATACCGACCGTCTGCGTGCCGCCCTGGTCGCCGACGGCGTCGACCTGCGCCGCGCCGCCCATGTCTGATCGGGCCCGCCTGGCCGCCGAGGCCAAAGGGGTCGCCGTCGAGGTCGCCGATCTTGGAGACTGGGGCCGTGCACGGTTGATTGCGGAGTACGATCCCTCCGGTCCCGTCATCCGCATCGATGCGCGCGCGCGAGCCGCCGCCGCCGATCCGCTCGCTCATGAGGAACTCGCCATCGCGCACGAACTCTACCATCATCTCGAGCGGACCGGCGCCGTGCCGCGCATGCGCTCTCGCCGCGAGCGCGAAGCCGCCGCGGATGCCTACGCACGCGCGTTCGTCGCGGGGCGCGCATGATCGTTGCCGGAATCGACGGCGGGCAGACCTCGACGACCGCGGTCCTCCTTGACGGCGACGGCGCGGAGATCGGCCGCGGGATCGCCGGACCGAGCGATCACGTCGACCAGCGGGCCGATTCGCGCCGCTGCGCCGACGCGCTCGAGTCGTCGGTGGCCGCCGCGCTCGCTGCCGCCGGCCTCGCCCCGGACACCCAGCTCGACGCGATCGTGGCGGGCATCTCCGGCTATGACGGCGTCCTCTTCGGGATCCCCCCGGCCTTGCCGTCCGCGAACGTCCGGTTCATGCACGACGCGCCGATCGCGCTGGCCGGGGCGATCGGCCGCCGGCCGGGGGTCGTCGTGATCGCCGGAACGGGGTCCGTCGCCTACGGCGAGGATCGCTCGGGCACGAGCGTGCGCATCGGCGGCTGGGGGTATCTGTTCGGCGACGCCGGCAGCGGCTACGCGCTCTCGCGCGATGCGCTCGCGTATGCGATGGCGGAAAACGATCGCGGCGTCCCGAGCGATCTCGGCGCCGCGGCCTGCGCATTCTTCGATGTCCCCTCGCTGCGCGCACTGGTCGCGGCCTGCACGACGAACCAGATCAGCCGTCCGCAGCTGGCGAGCTTCGCGCGCGTCGTGGTCGACGCCGCGCGGCTCGGAAAAACCGAAGCGGCCACGCTCGTCGATGCCGCCGCAACGGCCCTCGCGAGCCTGGCGGCGCTTGCGATCGCCCGGCTCCAACTCGGGGACGCCGCCGTCCCGGTCGCGTTCACGGGCGGGCTTGCGAGCGCCGGTGACATGCCGCTGCGGCTAGCGGAGAAACTTGCCGTGCTGGCGCCGCACGCGCACCTCGTCGAGCCTCGCAACGATCCGGCCGTCGGCGCCGCGCTGCTCGCGCTTGCGGAGGCCGGATCGGTGGCGCGCTCGTCGTGATCGCGCGCCTGCGCGGCCTGGTCGTCTCGGTCCAGGCGCCGGGTTCGCTGCTCGACACGCCGGCCACGATCGCGCTGCTCGCGCGGGTCGCCGAGGCCAACGGCGCCGTCGGCGTCCGCGTGGAGGGCGGCGCGAACATCGGCGCCGTGAAGCGGGCCGTCACGGTCCCGGTCATCGGCCTGGTCAAGCGCAACTATGCCGGCTTCTCTCCCTATATCACGGCGACGCTGCGCGAAGTGGCCGAGATCGCGGCGGCCGGCGCCGACATCATGGCCTTCGACGCGACCGAACGGCCGCGGCCCGGCGGCCTGACCGTCGCCACGCTGATCGCGGCGATCCGCGCACGCGGCGCGCTCGCGATGGCCGACTGTTCGAGCGCCGCCGACGGCCGCGCCGCGGTCGAGGCCGGTGCCGACCTCGTCGCGACGACGCTCTGCGGCTACACCGAAGCGACGGCCGGGATGTCGCTTCCGGCGCTCGGCGTGTTGCGCGATCTCGTCGCGACCGGCCGGCCGGCGCTGGCCGAGGGTGGGGTCGGAAGTCCGGCCGACGTCGCCGCGGCGATGGCCGCCGGCGCGCATGCCGTCGTGGTTGGAACCGCGATTACGAACGTCGACGCCCTCGTCCGGCGTTTCGCGGCGTCTATACCGATATAAGTACGCGCGGCCCCGATGACGATTCTCCTAGCATTGAAAGTTGTGGTCCCTCGGCGCGGTGAACGATCCGTCCGAACGGGTAAAGCGAGGATGTTGTGGCGCAATCGGTACGGCCGAAAGCCGTAAGTCTGGGTCCGGGCTTTTGGCCCGTGACCTTCCTGCTCGCAGTCATTTCGATTGCGATTTCGATTTTTTGGATCGTCGTGCCCGAGCCCATCGGCTTGGTCGCGGCGGCCGATCCGGCGGGCGAAGTCGATACGCTCTTCCGCTTCTTAGCGGTCGTCGGCTCGATCATCATGGTCTACGTCACCGGTTACATCGTCTATTTCGTGATCGTCTTCCGGCGCCCGAAGAATGCGGCGGCGAATCACATCGGCGTGCAGATCCACGACCAGCCGGTGCTCGAGTTCTGGTGGACGGTCATCCCGGCCGTCCTCGTCGCCTCGCTCGCGATCGCTTCGGTGCAGATCCTCAACACGATCTACGACTCCGCGGGCGACGTGCTCACGATGGAGGCGATCGGCTATCAGTTCGGTTTCTCGTTCCGTTATCCGAAGATCGCGAACCCGATCCCCGACGAGATGCACGTGCCGGTGAACACGCCGGTCACGGTCCATGTGACCTCGCGCGACGTCATCCACGGGTTCTGGGTCCCCGAAGTGCGGCTCAAGGCCGACATGGTGCCGGGCCTCATCAACACGATTCGGTTCACCCCGACGCGGATCGGCACGTACCCCATCATCTGCTCGTCATTCTGCGGCACGCTGCACGGGAAAATGGCTGCCAAATTGGTCGTTGACTCGCAGCAAGATTTTGCCAAATGGTACAACGCCCAAGGCGGCAAGGGAACCACCGGCGGAACCGGCGGGAACGCGGGCGGCGTTGCCGTTGCGCTGCAAGGCGGCAACGTACAAGCTGGACAAGCGCTGTTCGGGCAGAAGTGTTCGGCCTGCCACTCGGTGGGGCCGTTCACGCAAAAGATCGTCGGCCCCGGTCTCGGTCACATCTTCGATGATTCCGCGCACCCCAAGCTCGTCGACGGCGATCCCCCGACGCCGCAGAACGTGGCGAAGATCCTCAAGAACGGCTACCAAGGCGATATCGGCGTGATGCCGAGTTCGCAAGCCAACGCGATCAACAATACCGACATCGCGAACTTGGTCGCTTACCTCGTCAGTCTCTCGAAACACTAACGGAGCGTTATGGCAGTCGCAACTACGACGACCACGGTCGCACCCCACGCGGTTCTCGACCACATCCATCCCGAGCCGACCAGCTTCATCCGCAAGTACATCTTCTCGATCGATCACAAGGTCATCGGGATCCAGTACATGATCACGGGGATGATCTTCTTCGTGTTCGCCGGGTTGCTCGCCGAGTTGATCCGCGTGCAGCTGATGCACAACGACGGCCGCTTCGTCTCGCCCGAGACCTACAATCAGATCTACTCGATGCACGGCTCGGCGATGGTGTGGATGGTCATCATTCCGCTGGTCACCGGCGGCTTCGGCAACTACGTGATGCCGCTGGAGATCGGCGCGCGCGACGTCGCCTTTCCGTGGTTGAACCTCGCGGCGTTCTGGATGTTCCCGGTGGCCGGGCTCTTGCTCTTCGCGTCGTTCGCGGTCGGCGCGCCCGACGCGGGCTGGACGGAATATCCGCCGGTCTCGCTGCAGGGCCCCGAGGGCACCTCGCTGTGGTGCATCGCGATCTTCCTGATCGGCGTTTCATCGACGCTCACCGGGATCAACTTCATCGTCACGATCGTGAAGATGCGCGCGCCGGGGATGACCTTCACGCGCATGCCGCTCTTCGTGTGGTCGCAGCTCGCGACCGCCGGTCTCTCGATGATCGCGACGACGGCGCTCGCCGGCGCCCTGCTCGCGCTCTTCCTGGAGCGCACGTTCGGCATCCCGTTCTACGATCCGCGCCACGGCGGCTCGCCGATCCTCTGGCAGCACATGTTCTGGTTCTACTCGCATCCGGCCGTCTACATCATGATTCTGCCGGCGTTCGGGATCATCTCGGAAATTTTTCCGACCTTCGCGCGCAAGCCGATCTTCGGCTACAAGATGATCGCGTTCTCGTCGATCGCGATCGCGCTGCTCGGCTTCATGGTCTGGGCGCACCACATGTTCACCAGCGGCCTCGTGCCGTGGCTGCAACTGCCGTTCATGATCATGACGATGATCGTCGCGATCCCCACCGGCATCAAGATCTTTTCCTGGATGGCGACGCTGTGGGGCGGCTCGATCGAGCTCACGCCGGCGATGCTCTTCGCGATCGGCTTCTTGATCACGTTCACGTTCGGTGGCGTGACCGGCGTGTTCTTATCGGCCGTCCCGGTCGATCTGCAGGCGCACGGCACGTACTTCGTCGTCGCGCACTTCCACTACGTGCTCTACGGCGGTTCGGTGTTCGGGATCTTCGCGGGCGTGTATTACTGGTGGCCGAAGATCACCGGCCGGATGATGAACGAGGCACTCGGTAAGTGGCACTTCTGGGTCACGTTCGTGTCCTTCAACTGCACGTTCTTGCCGATGCATTGGCTCGGGCTTCAGGGGATGCCGCGGCGCGTCGGCGTGTATGCCGACACGCACGATGCGGTGTTCTGGAATCAGGTCGCGTCGATCTCGTCGTTCTTCCTCGCCGCGGCGACGCTGCTGCTCTTCGCGAACATGATCTATAGCTTCGTGAAGGGCAAGAAGGCCGGCCCGAACCCGTGGGGCGCGCGGACGCTCGAGTGGATGATCCCCTCGCCGCCGCCGTACTACAACTTCAAGAAGGTGCCCGCCGTGCTCTCGACGCCGTACGACTTCGGGAATCCGCTGCCGTACATCGGTCTCGAACGCACGCCCGGTGCTGAAGCCCCGGCCGTGACGCGCACGCCGGCACCGGCCCATTAGGAGCGCGCGTGGCCGTCTCCATCGCCAAACAAGGACACACGACCGGCGAGTCGCTCGTTCACGATGAGGTGATCTACCAAGAGACGCGCGACATGCGGCTCTTGGGGTTCGTCCTCTTCCTGATCTCCGACGTCGTGCTCTTCTCGGCGTTCATCTTCGCCTATCTCTACCTGCGCAACACGGTGACGCCGGTCTGGCCGCCGATGCTCGACGGCAAGCAGCTGCCGCGCCTCGATGTCGCGTTCGCCTGCGTCAACTCATGCGTGCTCTTCGGATCCGGCGTGACGATGCACTACGCGCTCGAATCGTGGAAGCACGGCAAGAAGCCGGCCTTCAACGGCTGGATCCTCGGCACGATCGTGCTTGGCGTCCTCTTCCTGTGCGGCCAAGGCTACGAGTACACGCACGCCAAGATCGGCGGCTGGAGCGAGTCCATCTTCGGCGCCTCGTTCTTCACCCTCACCGGCATGCACGGCTTCCACGTCCTCGTCGGCGTCGTCTATCTGCTCGTCCTCTGGTGGCAAGCCAACAAAGGCGTCTACGACCAAACCCACTACTTCGGCCTCACCGCCGGCACCCTGTACTGGCACTTCGTCGACGTGATCTGGGTCGCGCTATTCTTCCTGTTCTATTTGTTTTAGCGATGAGAGAAACGAACATGGTGATGGACCGAGCGCAGAATAATCCTGAATTGCCGCAACATGCATTGCGAGGTCGGACGGGGGGCCCCACGCTTTGCGTGGGGGGCGCGGAGCCCGGGGCGGAGCGCCTTTAGATGGAAGCTTTATCTGGGACCGAAAAACTCTTTTCCGGGATTGTGGCGGTGGTCATCGGCGTTTTTGCGCTGATTGCGCTGAAGAACGATTGGAAGACGACGGGGCTCGATAACAATGTCACGAAGTTGCTGCTCGGGCTGATGGCCTTCGGGTGCGTGCTCGTGCTCGTCGCGTCGTTCGGGCTTTTGCCGGTCGGCGGAGGGACCTAATCCATGTATGACGTCAAAGACGAACGCGGCGTCCCGGTCTCAGCCGGCATCCCGCCGATCGTGCGCTGGTCGGCGATCATCGGCGTGTTCGTGATCATCTTGATCCTGAGCCTTGTGATCTACGCCAGCAACTACCACCACATCTGGCCCTCGTCGGATACGGTGAACATCAAACTCTAGCAAGCCTGCTAGTACTCTTCGAAGACGCTTTTGCGGGAGCGGCCGCCGACGCCGAGGGTGGCGATGCGGTCGGGGAGGACGCCGGTCGGGACGCCGTCGATGCGGTGGACGCCGCCGTATTCGCTAAATTCGCACAGCGCCGGGTGCTGGTGGTCGGGGACGTCGATGTCGCCGAGGGTCGGCCATTCGCAGGCGACCCGGCCTTCCTCGGTGAGGACCGCGAGGTAACCGTTCGACCAGTCATCGGACCGGTCGTCGCGACCGCGGTAGCGAATGTAACCGTCGACGATGAAGATCGGTCGAAACGTGTGGATCAACGCACGGACCGGCGCCAACATGACGGCGAACGCATAGATTGCGAATGCGACCACCCCGAGAGCGAAAATCGGTGCGAGGATGATGATTTCTCGATTTTTATTGAACACGAGCGCTAGCGTGAGTGCCAAGAAGACGGTCGCGCAGAGCAGGGGCTCGACGGCGATCGCGAGCCGTCCGGCGAATCCGTGCCAGACGATGCGCCGTTCCCGGCGGGTCCACGCGCGCCGGATCAGCAGCGCATTGCGTTCGAGCGAGCTGAGCCGTACGGCGCGGACGCCTTGGATGATCTTGGCGATGCTGTCCATGTTCGTGTTTCCCGTCGCTGCGCAGGCGGCCGACCATCTTCATGGGGTGGTACTTAGCGTAACACCCGCAACGGGTGAGGCGATCGTCCGTCACGATCCATTCGGCGGCATGCCCTCGATGACCATGCCGTTTCAGATTACCCCAAAAAGCGAAGCAGCCAACCTTCAAGCGGGTTCGATCATCGATGCGACCGTCGACCGCTCGACCGAACCGTGGACACTCTCGCAGATCTCCTCGTCGAGCGCGCAAGGTCTGACGGCGCAGCCGGTCCTGCGCCACGTAACACCGCTGCGCGTCGGCGACATCGTCCCCGACGTGCCGTTCCTCGACCAGCGCGGCAAACCGTTCGTCATGAGCTCGCTGCGCGGGCAGGACGTGATCCTCTCGTTCATCTACACGCGTTGCCAAGATCCGCGCATGTGCCCGCTGATCTCGGCGCAATTCGGCCGCATCCAGCAACTGATCGGCAAACGCGATCTGCACCTCGTCGAAGTGACGCTGGACCCGACCTACGACCGGCCGCCCGTCCTCGCTCGCTACGGCACGCTCTTCGGTGCCGATCCCAAGCACTGGACGCTCGCCGTCGGCGATGCAAACCAAACGCTCGATTTCGCGGCGCGGTTCGGCATCTCGGCATTCCCCGATCCGCAAATCGGGATCATCCACTCCGAAGATACCGCGATCATCGACACCACCGGGCGCATCACCGAGGAAATTACCGAGAACTCGTGGTCGCCCGACGAGATGCTCGCGCAAGTCGACGAGCTGAACGGGCGCAATTCCAACCCGTTCATGCGGCTCGATCTGTGGCTCTCGCGCGAGGCGGTCGCCATGTGCGGCAGCAGCGTCGCCGGATTTTCGGG
>Ga0116230_10003882_pt1 | contig 14613 bp, 11 predicted proteins | sample S1TSphfallax_3_FD_88678 | JGI IMG/M metagenome (GOLD analysis project Ga0116230, IMG submission 88678) | Host-associated microbial communities from peat moss isolated from Minnesota, USA - S1T2_Fd - Sphagnum fallax MG | ecosystem: Host-associated > Plants > Peat moss > Unclassified | place... | reverse complement strand
TTGACTAGTGAGCATGTTATGAAGTGGATTTGGATTGTTGTGCACGAATTTCAAGCTTCATGGCTTTAGTCTTGTTGCTACTGGGCCCCTCAACTATCAACAAGTGGCTCATTGCATATTGGCTATGCACTTTATGCCCTTACATGGCAATTTTGAACAAAATCATGATTGATGATGGAAGCATGTTTACATGGTTCAGGTAAATTTTGAAACATTGAATTTGAGGAAAATAATGAACATGAATTTGACAGAATGCTCACAGAGAATTCAAAAGGAGGAGCATCTTTCGAATCCATAAAATCCATTTAATTAAAACAGCATTCTCAAGAGTAAAGGTAGCTCACCCACAAAATTGTATCTCAAATCCTACAGTAATGTTTCTCTTCCCTCTATCTAGAGCCAACAAAGAAGCCGGCAGTATTACATCCACTTGACAATGGATGAGGCACCCATGAAAATGCCACCTATTTGCCAGTATTGAAGAATTGCATCCCAAATCCTATACAAATGTGAAGTCTCTTCCCTCTACCAGAGAGATGGATGACACTCAATCATCAGAACACTTATCTGCAAAGATAGGAATTCCAAAATCCAAAACTAGATATGGGAGATTGATGTTTAATACTTTAAAAAGACCCCATAAAAGGTTGTGAGATTGGTTTACATGAATGGGTTTTGGGTTTTGACTAGATACTTGGCCAGAGAGCAGGCTGACTCTTCATCTTCTCAAACAGCTGGCAAACAAACGAGAAAACGCTTCAGTATTCAGCACTACAATAGAAGTATGTAGGTAACTGGCCAGCACAGCAACAGATCAGTGTGGCTCCAATCACAGGTTACAATGCAGAGCTTCAATAAGTTTGGAAGCTTGAAACTGCTTACACCTCTTGATGGCAAAAAACCTGTTGCAGTTTGGAAAGACAGATTCCAAGAGATGGGGATAGATGACAAGGAGAACCAAGGAGCACAACTTTCCATACACAAACAGACACACAAGCCCCACCACACTTTTGGAAAGAAACACCTTGAACTTGTGACCAGAGCCAATGCATAGCTTACATGCCAAAATGGCTGAAAAAGAGAATATCTTCCAAGCAAGTCAGACTTCCAGGCAAGTCACACTGGATTTCCAGTTTCTTGGAAGAGAGATAGGGATTTCCAGATAGGGAAATTCCTATCTCCAGGGATTTCCAGTTTCCTGGAACTGGTTTCCCTAGCTTCATTTGGACCTTGAAATGGAGGACAATGGAGCCTATAACCACCAGGCAGTGCTTGCCATATCCAGCCAGGCAACTGGGATTCAGTAGAGACAGAATTTGCACAAACTGAGCTTATACCACAAAGTAAACTTTGCTTCTGCTGTTCAACTGATCATAACTCACTGCATGTCAGTAGGAACATTCCCATGTAACTAACAGGAGGCACCAATTCATCATACCATCCAGTTGGTTTCAGAGAGATTTGGTGTCATGAAGAGACTTTTGCAATTCAATCCTTGAATAGCTTGACACAATCATAAGATGTGAAACAAAAAGGAAACAAAATTCACAATCTAATCTCTCAGATAAAAGAGTGAACCATGTGGCCAAGACTTCAAAAACATGCAAAAGGTGCAAAGCGTAGTGATGAAAACAGCACAAGTGAATTTCACCAGTTGATGATCAATTGTAAGGTCCAGATCAGTGACAGGGTTGAATGGCCTACCATATTGAGAAATACATAATTAGCAGAGAAGAAGAATCAGGAGATCTGGAGATTAGGTTTTCCTGAGTTGGCACTCCAATCAGTTCATTTGTGGACTGATTTCTCAATCAAGTGGAGAATTCTGTCAATGGCAGGCAAGGGCACAGTAAGCAATGATTATTGAACAGTCAGAGTATCATATCACTGATCATGGGCATGGGTGTAGTGGGTAAGGATTTAACAGCTGGAACACTAGCAGGAATTGCACAGCTCTTAGTTGGCCATCCTTTCGATACAGTAAAAGTCAAGCTCCAGAGCCAACTTGCACCAGCCCCTGGGCAGCAACCAAAATACAGTGGAGCATTGGATGCTGTCAGAAAAATACTAGCAACTGAAGGACCTAGAGGGTTATACAGAGGGTTAGTAGCCCCATTGGCGACTGTGGCATTGTTTAATGCAGTTCTGTTTACTGCAAGAGGACAGATGGAGACAATATTACTTCATGACAAGACACCGGGAACACAACTCTCAATTAGACAACAGATGGTTGCTGGAGCTGGAGCTGGAGTTGCAGTTTCCTTTGTTGCTTGTCCCACTGAGCTTGTCAAATGCAGGCTGCAAGCTCAAAATGCAGATGAAGACCAGAACCCTGCAGCTGCAACTCATGATCAACGTGAATTATCAGGTTTAAGTTCACTGAGACTTGTGCCTGCATTTCATACGGTTGAGCAACCAGCTCAAAACTTTCAAGGCAATATAACACCCACTGGTACAGTAATTGATGTTGAACATGCTTCCGGCATGAGAACCAATTTGAGTGTTCAGGACAGTGCTGACTTTGGTATGAGGACTTTGGAAACTCAAACCACAGCTTCAGGTACCAGCATGGCTGGTGACACTTCTCAAGGTACAAGCATACTGCAGTCACAGGTAGTGAATACCCAAGGTACTGAAATTCTTCAACCTCAGTCTACAGTATCAACTGCTACCACTAGAAATCAGGTAACTGGACAGACAAATACGAGAGCCATAACAAGTGCACCTGTACTGGGATCTATAGCCCATTACAGAGGCTCATTAGATGTAGCACGTCAGGTGTTCACATCAGAGGGGGGATGGAGAGGGTTCTTCAAAGGGATGACACCAACCCTCCTCCGAGAGGTTTTTGGAAATGCTGCCTCCTTTGCAGCTTATCAAGGGACAAGACAGTTGATGGCAAGAGGAGGACAAATATCGCAGTTAGGCATGGGATCACAGCTTCTAGCAGGTGGAGTTGCAGGTGCCATGTTTTGGTTATTTGTGTACCCTGCAGATGTGATCAAGAGTCGGATTCAAGTTGATACTTACCCAAACCCACAATACAAAGGCACCATAGATGCTTTCAGGAAAGTATATGCAGCAGAGGGGGTAAAGGGATTGTACCGGGGCTTTGGTCCTGCCATGGCTCGTAGTGTGCCTGCCAATGCAGTGTGTTTCTTCATCTATGACCTTGTCAGAAAGCAGCTCAGTTAGTATCAGGTACAATTTCAACTCCCAGTAACTGTTACCCTACCTCTGCCAATAAAAGAAACAGCAACAAAATAGTAACCCAAAAAGGTTGATTTTTACTCCAGAGAGTGAAGGCTCAAATTTGCACAGAACCAGCATCCAACAAGATATCAAGAAAGGAGATACCTGAAGGTTTGTGTGTGATTGCAGGCAACCAACTAAGAAGTGCTCTCAGATGAGAGGACACTTCTTGAGGTCAAGGTAGAACCGTCAGATGTGTAGAGCAGGACAAAGAGCAACCATTGGTATTGGTCTGGTGACTGCTATCATAATTGTACAGATTAATTTGCATGGTACACTCATGCCTTTCCACTTTAAAAGGTCAAGTTGTTTAGTATGAAGAGAAAGCTTGTGTAAAGAAACAGAGTCTGGAAAACACAAATTGTAAAAAAGAAAACAGAAACCTAGTGCTTCATAGAAAACCAAACTGAGATTAAAATGACTAATCACAGTTTACATAGACTTTATATAAGGACGTAAGATAAAAGCAATTGGAGGTCACACAATAGGACTTGCTGAACACATCGGCAAATCATCTGCAGTCACTGACAGACATTTTTACAGGGATGACCAGTCAAAGGTCTCAAGTCAGCTAGTGAACTGTTTGTTAATTTGAAAAACATTAACAACATAGATCCTTCAACCATACCAACACATTGGCTCAAGACTAAATACATGAACAATACAATTTGATGATTATAATGCAGAACCTTTAAAGTGGAGTCGAAGCATGCACATTCTAAAACTACTCTACTTACAAGGAAACCTATGCAAAGAAGCACAGAAACCTTTGTCTCAAAGGTTTAGCCCAGTGATAGCTATTTATAGATGATACACTCCAGAACAGCATCCAAACCCGTAGCTCAGAAAAGTCAAATTTGTACAGCTACTGGTTCTTCTTCTCCTTCACAGGAGCCCTAGGAATCTTGCTGAAAACATTCTCATCCAGCTTCTTGTAATAAGCTTGTGCCTGTTCACTTATTCTTTTTGCATGGTCATCAATAATATCTTCATACTTGTCATAAATGAATGGCAAAGTCTGAGCCAAGACAATACCTGTTCCAAAGCATGAAGACTCAGGTCAGACTCAAAGTTTAAAACAACAGATTATGTTGTATTCTTATTCAGGCCATGTGAGTTAAACCTTTTTCACACAAACTCTGAAGCAGCCACTTCAGTAGCAGTGAGATCTTCTTCCTACCATAGAAGTGTTAGCCCAATTCTTTGAGCAATTAACAGATGAACTTAAAAACACCTAGTGAGATCAGGTTGGATTACTTACAAATATACAGGAGAGTCAAGAGGTGAAACCATCCACCAACAGTGGAGGCAATCCACAACACGGCAATGACCTAAATAGGTCACAAGACAAGCTCAGATTTGGTTAGTGGCCTGACAATGGCATAACCAAGGGTTTGACCCATGTCGAAAGCAAACATATACATCTGTTTGGAACTTGGAAATAGATCCACTTCAAATACCTTCAGGAAAAGCTTGAAGTCTTTGCCTAGTGCTACATCATGAGCAATTGCCAAAGCCTTGTTTAGTTCCAGGCGAACTGAGTTAGCTGTGCTGATGACAAATTCTTCAGATAAAGATAGTTCCGGCAGAGGGGGCAGAGCCCTGTGCAAACACAATCAAGATTAGCAGATCAAGCAGCTTCAATCCATCATCAATGCCAGAACTTCCTAAATCACCCACAATTTTGCAAATTTAGCCTTCAAAACTCATGTGTAACTCTGCAACTATACAAAGCTGCAATAAAACATAATCATGTCATACACTGTAGTTAATTCAACTCTGGAACATTGTTCATCTCTGACAATAACCCACAGGAGGAGAAGTACCTGTTAAGTAAAACTGCCAGATTTGACCATACAAAAAGAATGACCACCAGGAACAGCGTGACATTGGAGACAACTGACACCAATTTATACCCTGTCTTCTCCAGCAAAATCCATGCAAGGGTTGCTCCAACCAAGAGGCCAATAGAGAGGTGCTTCTTCCTCCACAACAGCACATCAGCAGCTGCATGGACATTCAGTCCCACATTACCATAGAGTGTTGTTGTGCAACATCACTTTGGATGGAGAATTATTGAGTCTCTTTAAGACTGCTGCCCACTATTCTCTAAACAACATGAACCACACATCTCCATGAAGACAGTTCTCCAAACTCATCACCAAGGTTTGCACAGCATTGCATGCAGGCTTTGAAGGTAAGGTCTTAGTTGTTACAATGACCTTTCTAAGAAGGGGTTGCTCTGTATTTCCATTAACTGCTAAACATGTGACTGCAGTTCCCTCTGATTCTCTGTATCATTAGTCCACATTCCTAATGAACAGCTGCTGCCTCCATCAATTCTTATGTTTCAAAATCTGTTCTCAGGAACATGCAAAAAGCGAAGGGTTGAGAATTACAAATCCAAATGTAAACCACTGCAGTTGATGCAAGAACTGAGAAGTCATAATTACTTAAACCTAACTACTTAGTCCATGCATGGCAGCACCACGCACAAATACAGCTAAGGAAACAGAGGAGTCATCACCAATTTTATCTCTGTGAAGGGGTGCTCTGATCATTCAGATGCCTCAACACTAAGTTTCCAAGGCTAATAGAGCAGAATAAACCCCCAGGAAACACATTGCAAACAACTTCTGCACACTTGCAATTTAAGTTAACCTCCATCGTGTTCAAAGATGACCTGATGTCAAGTTAAGAGAGATTTAAGATCTAAGACCATAACAGCCAACATATCAGCAACAATCGAAGAAAAGGAAATCAAATCCTTAAAAACAGAGATAACAGAACCAAAAACTGAGGAGAGGTTTAAACAAAATTGATGGTCATACACATATTCAAAGATCTTCAACCACAAGATATATAGTATTGACCACATACCATAACATCCCCACTGAATTCATCAGCTCCCAGCAGTGGGTGGAGGTAAATGTCAAACATTAACCACCAAACTGAGTTTCTGTCACAAGACCAGCAGTAATGGGAAAACTCAGCTATGATGCTGGCTAGCCAAACAAAATCTAAAGAGAAGGAGAAAATCAAGAAGCCCAGGAAGAAAGTTGAACACAAGAGTAAAAAGAAAAAAATTGAACAAAGAAGAAAGGAGGAAAAAAGAGAGAGAAGATGGAGAACTTTAAGAGAATGATAAAATCTTAAGAAATATAGACACTAGACTGAGTGACATTCCCAGAACAACAATTCCAAAGACAATTGCAAAATAGAGCCTCATGTAGGATTGACATTGATTTCTTTATTACATTTACCTTCCAGAACCCAGAAATTAAAACTCAGAAGATGCTTTTTTGCTTCAATCTGGTAATGCCATGAACCAGGACACATATTGAGGTCAAAAACCAGGTTCAAGGAAACTTACTTGTACCACCACCAAGAACCTGGTGGATAGATTGTTTCCTGCCAAAAAGTCGAGGAGTACTCACATACTTATCAGCAGGGGCAGACTGGTTTGCAGGGACATTTTGAATGTTGTCCACAACTGCAGCCACAGTCTCTGCCACAAGTGCATCTGCAGGTTTTTGCTCTGACATCTTGCTTGGATTCCTTGTTAATTCGAGTGGAAGGCTGCACCCTTGAAGAGAACAATGTGCAAACCAAATTTATTGAACTTTATTGCAGATTTTTCAGCACAGAAGTTGATCTTCTACATCTTCCAACATTTGGTCTCATCTAAATTAGGCTAACAAGTTAGAGAACAAAAAAAACTACAAAATAAATTAACCTTTTTTTTTCCATTTTCACATCACAATCAAATCAACTTCACCAAATAAGGTTTCGTAGGGCAGCAAAAGGAGCACCAAAATCTGATTCTAGTTCCAAATCTCATCAACCCCTCTTTAGACTTTCAAGACCATCCACACATATGAAAGACATTCATTATGAGATGCCACTTTGACGAATCTACTAAGCATATCAGAAACGCTCCAGATTCCCTGGTCTCTCTCTGCCCGTAATTAATTGAATTGCCATCAAATATTCAAAATTGCTATGTCTCAGAATTTCACTCACTCCCATATAAATTATTCCTGAAGCTGACGCAGGCAGAAAGACATGAAGCCACATTCTCCGTATACCTCTCCATAGACCACAACCAATAATTCTGTCATTTTAAAGTCAACTCTTAACTCAGACTTCACAACACGGCAACAGTAGTCAACGGAGCCAAACGGTCAAGATGATTTTGCAAAGGTAGATGAGATGTTTGCACGCCCTTCAGCGAAAAACTTTGCAAATTCTATAGTCAATCGGGACCTCACAGTACGAAACAAACGCAAGACTGTCCATTATTTAACTTTACAGACCGAGGCAACGAACGCAGTAGAATTTTAGATCTTACGACCGACCAGCCAAGAATTCCCAGAGACTATCCTCAGCCATTTCAAATGGACGAGTTGCGAATCGATCCTGAAAACGGCATCGACTCCAAATCGGCTCTTCAGTAAATAATTTAACAGTTCTTCAAGAGAAAGACGACCTCGAATCACCAAACAGAGTGCAAGCTATAAAAAAGATGTTCAAGATTACCTTCAGATACCTACTTGCACAAACCAACGATAATAATCAGAGTTGTAACTCTTGACGTGCGTATGGCAGTAGCAACTTCGGAAGCTTTAGGAAGCTCCTTCAAAGATTTCTCCCTTCAGGTTAAGGTACGTGCACAGAAACGTTCGTTTTCAAAAAGAGCCACAAGCCGACGTAAGATACTGTCCAAAGATGCCGCCAAAAAGTCCAAGGAAGAAAACGTGGAAACGCTGACAGAGATCAATGGCAAAAAGCTTTTACAGCAGAGAGACGAACAAAAAAGGTGCTGCGACGAGGGTTTGACGCGGGCCAGGGAAGAGAAAAAGAGTGGTGCAAAAAAGGACCAGGGTTTGAATCGTGGCGCTCTCGACGCATCGACACCGTCGGATCACCATCGAAACCCTATTTTTCCTCCGAGAACCAATTTCCTAGATTGGGATCTAGGCCGTCCGATTGGGGGAAAGTCTTCAAGAGAGGAGCGGAAACATCGTGTGAACAGAGCGAAGGACGACATGGGCCTCATGCCACGGATGGTATACTTTCCACGTGGCGAATCATCGTTGGTTATACACGTAGTTTGTCAAAGCTGGATGAAAACAGAACTATGCCAGCTGGCATGGTGAGCTGCCTGCATGGCCTCTAAAGTTTTCGGCACTTGGCCAGGAGGGTTTTGGGCCTTGGGGATCTGATAATGGAGGTTTTGGGATTTAGCCCAGAAACTAATAATAAAATAATTTAGTTTAATGTAAATAGCCACAAATTTGTCAACTTAGCATGTGCAATATAAGGGAATTAAATTGCCAGGGTTTCATCAATTAATTGCTTTTCAGCCTATTTGGCACTTTATATGCGGCTATTTGTAATGCACTTTAATGGCGAGACTTTTACTACTTCTAGTTCCACTTAAGGGTCCAGTACGAACTGCGGTTGTGGTCTAGTACCCTGGAACTGGACCCAGAACCGAAGTTTTAAGAACTAGATCTAGGAAGGTTTTTTAGGGTTTAGTGCTTCGAGGTCGGTAGCGATGGCGAGGTTGCTGAAGCTCGCCGACAGGATGAAGTTCTTGTTGCCGGGGTTACCCTCGTCTGGATCACGGCTTATGCATTGCATACCCGCGGAAGCTACTGTCCCCCTATCGTCTTCTTTTTCTCCGTCTTTTATCACGGATGCTGCTGCAGCCGCTTCGGCGGGTGAAATGCTGTATTCAGGTGCTGCTGGAGCCGCTGGATTTCGTTCTTCCTTCGTTGGATCCATGGAACTTATGGCTGTTCCCAAACGAAAGGTTGGAGACTTTGTATCGCTTACGTTTTTAGAGAAAAAAATTCCCTTCTTCTTCTTCTTCTTCTTCTTCTTCTTCTTATTGGTGTGGATCATTGATGCTGCTGCTGGAATTTGTGTGTAGAGGATGTGATGTAGTGGTACCGGCAAAAAAAAATTACGCGTTTTGATTTAGGTTTCCAGTGCTCATGAGGGATGGTTTTTTATAGTTTTGCACCAAATTTACTTGATTAGGGTTTGAAAGGAGTTGAGCATTTTTGTGACCGTGAGACACTGAGGTTAGGGTACATGCATGTCCTTGGCGATATTCTAGTGAGGATAGGATCTGAAGAGGAACTACTGTGTATGTATGCATTTTGGGACAGGTGACCCCATCAAGGAAGGGGAAGCGAAATGGCCCCAAATTCTTGAAACCTGTTCCTGTGGTTGCCAAGTGCACGTAAGTGTTCACAATCTCACTATTTGTGTATTTCTACCAGTGTGTGTGTGTCTACCTTGTGTAAAGAACAGTTATTTTGGTTCAAAAATGCATGATTGATGTGGACGGATATATTCTCTGGTTCTGTGTTTTGGTACCAAGTAAACTGTATATGAAATGACTTCTGTCAATAAGTTGTTTTCTACACTTCCTGTTTTCTCTCACCACTTTTTCACAGATCTCTTCCAAGTTGTGATGCAATGAGTGATCTATTGGTGGGTGCTGCAGAGTTTGTGGACGCGTTAAACTGCCACAGTTCTACTGTTGTGATGGGCATGTAAAAGCATGATTCTGTGAAGGAAAAGCTGGCACCTTCATAAGAAATTCTTTCCAATTCATGTGTTGCCTCCATTTTTGTGACCATCAGGAGGGTGTTTCCCTTTGCCAAAAGGCAAACAGTCATGACAGCATTCGTTGATCAGGGATGGGAATGCATTGCTTGGGAGTACACATTTGGGATTTCTGAAGGACCTCTTTGTTTGTGTGTAAGAGGGAGGTTCAGGTGTCTTGCCATGTGTAGGGCTGGGAACTAGGGAGACATGATGTCAGGTGCTAGCCATTTTAACAGTAAGAGATGTTGATAATTAACTCTGATGCAAAAGGAAGACATGGGCCACATAAGACATTGTGTGCAGGCTTCATGCTGTGTGAGTTCCGTGTTCAAGATGAATTACAGAGCTTAGATAGCCAAAGCCTCAATTTTTGCTTCTAACATGTACTAACTTGTCTTGTGCATGGTTTAGGGCTACTGAGTTGTTTTAGAGTTGCCACACAGTGTTGCCTTAGAGTGAATGCTGCATGATTCTCAGCCTGTTGTACTTCAGGCCCAATGAGTTCTTTGAACATGAAAGCTTTTGGTGTGTCATCAGATATCTGAAAGGGTACACAGTGGTATTCTTGGTGGGAGGGTTTTGCTGGTGAGAATGTGGAAGTGCAGAAAATCCACAAGCCTGTAGAAATCACAGCATTTTGAAATCTGTACTCACTGATTTTTGAATAGTGTGGAGCAGTGAATGTCTTTTCCAGATTACCACCCTTTTGGATATATGATGTAGATCATATTGTACACAATAGCTTGCTGGGATGCAAGGGAACAATATGAAAATGAGAAAAAATATGGAGAATTCAAGGTGTGTGTCTGAAGTGGAAATTCCAAGGCAGCTTAAGCTCTGTCCTTGGGTCATGCATGCTTGTATAATTTCAATCTTGTCTAGTTTCTATGGGAGCAGATTCCTGCAATGATCCTGTCTCCAAAGTTGTGACACATAATGTGCTCCTAGCTTAGGTGGACTTGTACACAGCCTGATGTTGTGAGGCTTTGGAAATTTGATTTTCCATTATAAGCCTCTTCTCATTCCTGGACTTGGTTGCAGGTAAATTTTTTTTTTGCCTCAGCCTACTCTTGCCACTGGTCCTGCAAATTAAGAATATTGCAACCTGCAGGACAGCTAGCTGCAAGTGATTTAGTTGCTCACAAAAATGCAAAACAGCCTTAATACTTATAGCCTTGCAGTGGGAAGACTTTGGCTGGGGATTCTCAACACTTCTTGTGCACGAGAGTATGAACATTGCAGTCTAAAGGTACAGCCACCAGATGTGACAAGAGTTTGATGAGGCTCTTCTTTTGTCATGTTAAAATGTGACGGGAATCTCTATCTGATGTACTTCACCACTACTACCACCACCACCATCTCTACCTCTTTGTGTTTCTGTATTATCCTGAATCAGAGCTGCCACTTCTATGCTGCTCCTTCCAAAGTACATTGACACCTGCACTCCAACATTCTGTTGTGACAAGTCATGAGATTGTGAGATGTTGATCTTAATTTCCCCTTCCATTACACACGAATCCTGTGTGGTGTACCTTGGATTGGTTTCATCATCACAGCTGAAAAGTTTGATTGTCATGATGTTGGAAATTACATCAAAGTGCTTTGTGACGCACTGATCAACATCCACCGCAGCGTCCTTCTGTACAAAGACTTGCATTCTGTTTTTGCATTTCTTCACACCATTGACACAGACTTGATACTCCAGAGGATCAACACCCTCCACAAAATCTGGCATGATTTCGATTCCATATGTCTTTCTTGCAATTCTTGTCACTATTCCCCCACCAGGAGGATTCAAAGCAAGTGCCACTGCGCCCAGACAAACAGCACTTCCAGGGTACGGCGGAACGACGATCTCCTGGACCCTGTCACGAAAAGCCTCTCTGATCCTCCCCATCAGGTAGGGAGATGCCGCAAAACCACCCACCACAAAAATTGCAGTGATACTGCCCATTGTCTGCGACAATTGAATTTCGATGAGCTCAAGGATGTCTTCAACGACAGGGTCGAAGATCCTCTTCATGTCTGCATAGGAAAGATGGATCTCATCGTATACCTCACGCGGCTTCCGTCCCAGTCTCTTCTCGTGCTCTTCCCATGCAAGTGCTAGCTGTTGGTTCAATTGTATGTCCGTAAATTCTTCTTCTTCGTGGTCACTACTACTGTTGGGAGGATCTTCTTCGGCCATTGCACCAAATGTGCATTTGATCGACACCCAATCACGGAGCAAGCTTGTTTTGTGGGTTGGAAACCGCTGAAAGTATTGGGTCAGACCGCCGTCGCCGCAGTCGATCTTCTCAGCAAGAATTGCGACGAATCGCTGGTCCACATACGTGCCTCCGCACAATCCACCAGTGCTGCGCGTCACTTCCTTCACTCTGAAGTTGTCTTCATCCCCTACCCATTCTTGGACAACGATGTCGGTAGTCCCGCCTCCAACGTCGGCCACCAAAAGCTTGTCTCCTTGTTGCAGTTGCAAGTGATTTATACTGCGATGGCAGTGACAGGAAGCTGCTTCTGGCTCAAGAACCATGATGAGAGGATGGGGGCTTGCAGCAGCAGCAATTTTTTTCTCTTCATTTGGGGCTATTGCACGGTCATCTCCTCCTCCTCCTCCTCTTCCTCCTCTTCCTCCTCTTCCTCCTCCTGTTGTTGTTGTCGTCACAAGTCCCGCGTCGATCATGCATTCTTTCATCTGACGCTTTGCATTGTTACTCCAAATAGAAGGAACTGTCACGCACCACTGCACATACTCCATCGATATCTGACTACCGAAAGTTTCCTGGAGTCGCTTCAAGACGTGAGCTCCAATATGTCGCAAGTAGTCTGAGATGACGCGGTTCACAGTGACGCCCTCTGGAAGAACTGAAGCAGACAAAGGCGGTCCGGCATTCATGTCCGCGAGATGAAGCTTGAATCTAGTCAAATAAGTTCCTACAACAGCAGAAGAGTGCGCTCTCCCTGTTCGGGCAGCAACTACACTGTCCCTCTGGAATTCAGCAAGGGCAGGATATCCCCAGGAGGAATACTGAAAGTTCCCGTTTGCTGTCACGAATCCTGCTGGTTTGTAGTAGATATCACTCGCGGTTTTGCTGTAAGGTTTGGGCGGTGCTCCTTCCCACCCATAGTATGTGAAGATATCCCGAGGCCGGGACTTATGTGCGAATGCATAGCCAGAGTAAGTGGTGCCGAAATCCAGTCCCACAACCACTCGTGCTTCCGACACACTGCGCTCAGAACCCTTCATGGACTCGATTTCTTCTTCTTCTTCTTCTTCTTCTTCTTGATGTTTTCCTCTTTTTATTTGGCTCGCTTCTCAAGAGTTAAAGATTTCACAGATCATATCAGATGTACAATTTTTTTGAACTTCAGATTGTTGTAGAAATATGCGTGGGTTTTTTGTATCTGTCGCTGCTCTTGGATCTTCCTGCACTTGGCCATCGAGAAGGTCCGCTAGCTCTGCTGCATGTTTGTTCCCTGACAGCCCTTCATATTTGGTGGCTATATATAGAGCCAAAAAGCTCTATTAAAAATTGAAAGTGCTAAAATAAAGTGGTTTTTGAGAATCTCAATAGCCATAATTCGACCAAAATTTAAGAAAAGTTGCTAGATTTTTATACATGGTTCAAGTAGGTAGCCAAAAATATGGAAGAATGTTATTAGAGTTTTACTTTCATATTTAGCTTGTAGCCAAATCTGGCTATATCTTCCTGTGGTTCATCGCCAAAAAACACTTGTGAATCAGAATGCCTGGTCGCCAGAGCTTTGCGCGTGTGGAGCCAACTTTCGCGTCATAAGCACCGCACAGAAGCCAGTTTGTCGGGCAACGCAACTCAAGCGAGGCAAATCGCCTAAGGGAAAGAAGAAGGAAAGGTCGTAAAGGGTAGCGTTGCGCAAGAAAGTCTCAAGGTTTTTGTCAAGGAAAACGCGGATGCTCGCTCTCTTCATCGCTGACCACAATCCGATTGCTCCCGACACACACACACAGTCCCACCACCGCTTTCTTCATGCGCACCCTCTTCCTAGTGGTGTGGCAATGAAACCAGATAATTCCGTCCTCTGGAATTGTTTGGAATCCCGACAGTCCAACTGGGACAGCACTGAAACCCGACAATTCCGTAACCCGGAATTGTTTGGAATCCCGGGAGGAGAGAAGAAATCCCGACCATGAAGACTTTGGAATTGTCAGAATACCAACAGTTCCATGGTATCCACACACGGTTTCCACTGTGGAATTCTCCAAACCTGGACTTCTGTGTCCACATGATGGAGTTCCCGCTGGTTTTATCGACCGTGTGGAATTGTCGGTACCCTAGACTTTTCAGTGCGTTACAGCGTTGGCCGGATATAAGTAAGTGGGCTGGTTATCAACATGTATAATGCCCTGGTTAGCAACTATTCATCTCCGGATTTTTGCTCATTTTCCAAATTTGGAACTATTGGTAACCGGCTTCTGTAACTCCATTTGCATATCCTTATTTCATATTCATATATGCAATACCCACATCATTCAATATTCATATCCATGGATATACTCTTATGAGATCCCCCAATATGCATAGCTATTTTACACATATCTAGGTGTGGTGTTTAGGGTCCAGATATGCATATCCTTTATAGGGTTAGGGTTTTCAACTTTCAACCTTCTGGGGCAACATTGAGCCTTTAGGATTTTCAAGTTTTCAAGCTTGAGCCTTGTCCTTTGTACCATTCTTTGTTTTTTTGTTGTTCTCCTTT
>Ga0116230_10003881_pt1 | contig 14614 bp, 8 predicted proteins | sample S1TSphfallax_3_FD_88678 | JGI IMG/M metagenome (GOLD analysis project Ga0116230, IMG submission 88678) | Host-associated microbial communities from peat moss isolated from Minnesota, USA - S1T2_Fd - Sphagnum fallax MG | ecosystem: Host-associated > Plants > Peat moss > Unclassified | place: USA... | reverse complement strand
GTGCTCGGGAATCGGCTTGGCGACGACGGTGTTGCCCTTGTCCTTTTCATCATCCATGTCGGTGTAGTAGCCGACCTGATCGATGAGATCGATCACGCCTTTGAACGTGTCCGCCTGACCATCCGGAATGACCACCGGAACTGCCGGCGCGCCCAGACGATCGAGAATGCTCTTGTAACAGTAATCATAATCCGCCCCGACCTTGTCCATCTTGTTGATGAAGCAGATCCGCGGCACGTTGTATTTGGTCGCCTGTCGCCAGACGGTTTCAGACTGGGCTTCGACGCCTTCCTTTCCGTCAAACACCGCAACCGCGCCATCCAGCACGCGCAGGGATCGTTCCACTTCGACGGTGAAGTCGACGTGGCCGGGGGTATCGATCAGATTGATGTCGTATTTCGGCGCGGTGGTCTTCTTGTCAATCCACAGGCCCGGTGTCCAGCTGCAATAAGTTGCGGCGGAGTTGATCGTAATGCCGCGCTTCTGTTCTTCCGGGTCGAAATCCATGACGGCGGTGCCTTCATGCACTTCACCGACTTTGTGGATTCGACCGGTGTAATACAGGATTCGTTCCGATGTGGTGGTTTTACCGGCGTCAATGTGAGCGGCGATTCCGATGTTTCTGATTTTTGTTAAGTCGCGGGCCATAGCTGTTTCCTCTGACATCCAAAGCGGATGTTCAATTCGGTTTTCGATGTAAGCTGATGATAATGCAGGCGGTATGATCTGCCAGATCGCTCATGCTGACCCGGCAGGGCATCGATCAGCATGAGCCGAGTAATAGGGTTCAGGGCTCATGAAATTCCTCATTGACAAAACTTTCCGCCGTAATAGTACAGGGGAAAGGCGATTTAATCTACTGATGCGTCCGGGGAGGTCAAGGGTCAAGGGTTGTCAGTTGTCACGACGCTATCCCCAATGGTTGCCGAAGCCTCTCGCGGAAAAAAAAATCCATCGGCCAACGGCCAACCGACAACGACAACGTACAACCGACAACGGACAGCTGACAACGGACAGCTGACAACGGACAACGGAGACTTACGCATGTTTGGCCAGGACAATGCTGACCACCACGGTTGCCGCCACCAATGCGGTGATCACCACGACTTCCAGAACCACCGTGCCGGTTTTGTCCCAATCGACCTGCCCCGCGTCGGGCCGCATCTCCCAGCGATATCGCCCGGCGGTGAGCTGGACCCGCTGGGTTCCCGCCATCGCGAACGGCACCTGATGCCCGTCAAACTCGAACCCGAAAACATCGCCCTTTTTCAAATGCACCGTCACCAGCGGTGCGGTGACCGCATTATCCACATCATCGTGATAAAGCAGGAACGTCCCATCGCAGGCGGCGTTGTCCTTTGTCGCCGTTCGGTTGCTCGAAAAATGCGCGACATCCTGCGGTGTCGTATCAATCTGGCACCCCGCCAGAATCAAGGCGGCGATCATCGTGAAGACAACGGTCGGGCGGTGGATCATGCCGGGGATGGTACAAGTTGCCGGGAAGAATTGAAAACCCAATTGCCATGTAAGATATGCCTTGCTCTGCAGGATGTGCCCACTGCGTCAAGCACCCCGGAAAATGCGAACGTCCAATGAATTCCAACATCGACGTCGGAAAACCGCTTGGACAGCCTGTGTTGACTTCAATTCTGGAAGTTGGACGCTGAACGTTGGACGATGGAGTTTGAATTTTGGTTTGCGCGTTCCGCTCCGCGCCTGCTCGACGCCGCCTTGCCCGCCAATCGGAGCAGCGCTGCGGGAATCCGCGCGTTGGCTTCGACCAGCGGAGCGACCGCGTCGCCGACGTGCTCGCTGGAGAACATCATCGCGATGCCCCGGCAGACGGTTCTTCGCACCTGCCACAGGTTTGCATACGCTCTGGGCAGATTCCGCACCAGGCGACCCTCTCGAAAGTGCTCAGCCTGAATAATCGCCTCGGCAGCAAGCTCCGCGCTGCGCAGTGCCAGCCCCATCCCCTCGCCGCCCACCGGTTCCAACGCCGCGGCTGCATTGCCAACCGGAATCACCTGCGGCCGCCAATCCTTCGACACCGCAAACCGCGGCAGCGGTGAGGCGAGCCACGGTCCAGTCCGCCGGGCCCATTTCATGCGATCGCGCAGCATGGGATTGCCAGCGGTGATCTGATCGAACACCGATTGGAGGTCGCCCGCATGCTGCCGAACCAGCGCGGCCGGTACGCTGAACGCCGCGTTCCAGCGATCGCCTTCCACAGCCGCGATCCCGCCGTAATGCCCGCGACCGGCAAAAAGTTCGATCGCGTCGCGCGGGCCGCTCAGATCGGTGAAATGCGTTTTAATTCCCAAATCACCGGTCGCCTTGCGATTCCCCGGCACCAGCGCGCCTTTGCCATCGGCGACGATGGCCCAGTCTGGTCTGTTTTCGTGCAAGCGGTTGGTGGTCAGTTCGCGCCAGCGAACAACCGTCGGTTCGGCCGTGATCGATTCACACCGCGCCGGCTGATGCAGCCGAGCGCCCGCCGCGACCGCGGCATCCAGCAGAATCACATCCATCCTCAGTCGGGAGATCCCCATCGAAGCCCGCGGCAACGGCACCTCGATCGCCGGTCCATCCACCGGATGCAGAAGCGACCGCCTCAGTACCGAAGGGCCCTCGGCCTCGAACGTCGGCGCCATTGCCGCGCGACCCAGCACGTCGATTCCCACGCCGCTGAGGCATTCGCCGCACACTTTATCGCGCGGGAAGCCGTGCTGCTCGATCAGATCGACGGCAAAACCAGCCCGCGCAAGCAAAATTGCCGCAAGGCTCCCCGCGGGACCGGCACCGATAATTGTTACGCTCGGCATCAGGCAAGTGTAGGCAGGGCGCGGCGGATCAGCTCCGCACCCCGGGCTTGGAATATAAATTCGGCTACCGACCTCGAGACGCCGACGAAAGAGCCGCGCAGGGAGCGTACTCGCGCAGTAAGCGGGTTCGTCGAAACTCCGCTTGCTGCGCGGGTACGCTTTCGTGCGCGGCTCCCTTTGGCATCAACCGTGATGTGGTGGAAAATCATTCATAGCAACGCGACATCGCGAGACGGCGAAGCGATTCCAAAATCCTCCATCACCAGTTCGCTGACGATCTTCCCGCTGAGCGCCACCAGCGGCAGGCCGCCGCCGGGGTGGGTGGCTCCGCCGGCGAAGTACATTCCCTTGATATCCCGGTCGCGGTTCGGCGGGCGAAGAAACGCGCTCCGCCGGCTGTTGCTGCCGATGCCGTAGATGCTGCCGGCGTTGGCGTTGTAGGTGGATTGGAGATCCGCAGGCGTGAAGTGCCGCTCGGCGACGATCCGTTTTGACAAATCGGTCAGGCCCCAGCGATGCTCCAGGGTGTGAATCAGCTGGTTGCGGTAGCGTGGGCCTTCGACCGACCAATCGAGCTTGCCATCAATGGCGGGGGCGCTGGCGAGAATGAACAGGTTCTCGCAGCCTTCCGGGGCCTGCGTGGGATCGGTGTGCGTGGAAGCGCAGACGTAAATGCACGGGTCGGTCGGAACGGTGTGCGTTTCGAACATGGCCGACAGATCGCTTTTGTAATCGCCTGGCATGAACTTGGTGTGATGCGCCAGCTGCGGATACCTGCAGTCCACTCCCAGCAGCAGCACCATGCCGCTGCCGCCGGGTTCGATGCGATCCAACTTGCGGTCGGGATACCGGCGGCGGCTTTTGGCTTCGATCAGATTGCGGTAGGTGTACACCACATCACTGTTGGCGATGACCGCATCGGCTGAAAGGGTCTGCCCATCAGCAAGGCGAACGCCGCACGCGGTGGCATCTTTTATCATCACACTGCTCACGGCGGCATCAGTGCGGAGGACAACACCGAGTTTGCGGGCGACAGCTTCCAGCGATTCGGCGATCCGGTACATCCCGCCGCGCGGGTACCATCCGCCGAAATGCTGCTCGGCATATGGAATCACCGCCAAAGTCGCCGGCGCTTTGAAAGGGCTGGCCCCGCTGTAGGTGGCGTACTGATACAGCACCTCCCGCAATCGCGGGCTGGTCAGATGCCGATCAATCAGCTTGCTGAATCGGCTGAACATGCCGATTTGAAGGGGAATCGTCAGCATCGACAGTGCCTTGCGCGGATTGAATCCGTCGCCGCGCAGGGCTTGCTCCGGGGAGTGATACAAAAACAAGTCGGCGGTTCGATTCCAGATATCGCGGCCACGCTCGGCCACCGCCCGCCAGCCGGCTGTCTGGTCCGGCGCGACGCGGTTCAGTTCCGCTGCGGTCTCTGTTTCACTGGATCGAAGCTGAAATTGAAATCCATCTTCCCAGCGGAACTGTGAGATCGGATCGAGCCGGATCAGATCCAGATGGTCCGCCATCGTCTCACCCGCGGCGGCGAAGAGCTGCTCAAACACAAACGGCAAAGTCAGCAGGCTCGGGCCGGTGTCGAAGCGAAAGGGCCGATCGCCCGGGCGATTGGGATGCGGAATTTCCCAGAGATTCAGCTTGCCGCCGACGCGGGCGTTTTTCTCCAGCAGGGTGACGCGGAGTCCCGCCGCCGCCAGGCGAATCGCCGTCGCCAGTCCGCCGACCCCGCCGCCGATGACGATCACATGCCGGCTCACGCCGCCTCACCGGCAAATTCCGCGGAGATGGCAAGCCCGGTTGAAGTTTGCACTGCCACGCGGCGAAGTTTCACATTGCCAAGCGAAAACGCCATCAGCGGCATGGGCATGCCATTGATTTTCTGCAGATGCGGGCGAATGAAATTAACCGCGATTCCACCAACCATTCCATCGGCATCGGCCTTGAGGTTGCTCGCGCGGGCGACAAGCTGATCGTCAATGCTGAGCCGGCCGGAGATCGTGATCACCGTGGAGACGAATTTCCTGGCCGTCACATTCAGCCGCACATCCAGCTCGGTGCGGGAGATCGAAGTGAGCGTGGCCTGCACTTTCGAGATGGCGACCCCGCTGCTGGCCGCCGCCCGCTGCGCGATCGCGAGAATGCCGGCTTCCAAGTCCGCCTGGCGGATGTTCGCCGTGAGATTGCCCGACGCCGCGCTGACAAGCGTGGCGACAAGCTGTCCAGCCTTGTTCTTGCCATAGGCAAAGGCAACTTGCGTTGCCGACAGCTTCAATGTGAATCCAACACCCGAGACGGAGATCGGATCACCGACGATTTCCAGAATGTCCGCGATCGGTCCGGGCGTTTGATTTTCCGGCGCGGGGGTGTCGGGCAGGGGTTGGTGGGGATCGACCTGGCCATTGGAAACATCGACACCCAGACGGGTCAATCTTGGAAGCTGGCCATCAAGAACCACCGGCGTGGCTCCAGCGGGCAAGTGGATCATCTTGCGCAGCGATGCAGTGATGGCTGCGGTCAGTGCAGCAGCCGAACTGGGAACCACGTCCGTGTCGAGCGTGAACATGCCGAAAGTATAGGCCCAATGTGACGCTTCAGCGTGCCTTCACCGCATCTCCGCCATCTGCTCATAAGGATGTACGACAGCACTCTTGATTCCGGCGGGCTTATCGGTGGCATGCATCTCAAGCGTCAGCACATTGGTTTTTCCCGGGCCGAAGTTCAACCAGCATTCGGGCAGGAAAAAATCGTGCTGCGGCCCCACTTCCCACCAGCGGCCAAGGGGGTGGCCATTCAGATACAGAAAGCCGTTGCCGGTGGCGTTCAGTGTGATGCGCCAAGGGATCCATTCATTCCGCTTGGGGGCGGGAAGCTCGAACTTCATGCGATACCATTTCAAGAGGGCTGCGTTATCTGTTGCTGCGGGTTTGGCCCAGTCCGAATCATCCAGATCCGGGTTCCACCATTTGCCGGCAACGCCCTGGGTTTCCTGCGAGAATTCCCACTGCGTGGGAACCGGGATGCCAATCGGTTCCAGCTGCGTCCCTTTGGACAGGCCGCCGGCTCCCTCGCGGTTGATGACGTGTACCACAATCGTGTTCTTGCCGGCATGCAAATGCCTGGTGATCTCGAAATGCTGGGCCTGCGCCCAGTCGTGGCTGGTGCCCACCTGCTCGCCATTGACGTAGATGAATCCATCGTCATCGACCCGGCCTAGCGTGAGCATTCTCCCGTCCCGAATTTGCTGATCGCTCAGCTCCACCGTCGCGCGATAAATGGCTGCGGTCGCGGGTTCCAAATCCCCGTCCTCGTGGATCACGTCGGCATCTTTCCAGTTTCCGTCGATGAATGACGGGAGCAGCTCATCCCTGGGTTTATACCGCCGGTCGACATGCTGCTCTTTCCAACCGGTGATCGGGATCGGCTGACCCGCTGATTCCACGATGCGCGGATCGAGCAGCCCCGAAGCCTGTTCGAGGCCGTCGCCGAAATTCGGCCGGCCTTCGTTCTCATACAACACCCGCAGTTCCTGCGCCGCGTTTGCAGGATCGCCCAGATCAAATCGCCCGGGCCCCTGTGGTTTGATTCGCTGGTTGCCAAGCTCGACCCCGATCCAATCGCGGCCCGCCAACTGGCTGAGCAGCGCGAACTGCCCGCGCTTCCCGGCGGCTGGGCCGGCGGCCGGCACGCTGGTGCGATAGAAGACGTATTGCCGATTGAAAATACCCAAATCGGCTTCGGTCTTCGCGGGGTCAAACGGCTGCCAGGCGCTTGGGCCGGCGTCGGTCTTCTCCCGGATGTCGGTGACGGTGATCGTCGTGGGCAGATCGGTGGGGCGGGCGGGGGGTTGCTGCGGTTTGGGGTACCAGACGCCGTCGGTGTCGCGGGTCTTTCCCGGCGGGAGATACAGCACCTTCGCGCCGAAGCTGCCGAGTTCGTACTTTGCGTTGATAACAGTTTTGTCCGCATCGCTGGTCAGCAGGTCGATGGTTCCGGCGTAATGGTTGCCGCGCTGTTCGTCGCGGAGGAAGAGGAATCGGCTGCCGTCGCTGCCGCGGCGCAGGGCGACATGCAGATTGGGATCGGTCTTGGTGTTCACCTCGAAGTTTTCCGGTGTGGACCGGGCGAGGATCGAGCCGTGCTCGGTGATGAATTGACCGAGTCCCTTGACGGCAAAATACCGGGCGGTTTCTCCGCCGCATTCGCGGAGCGGAGCGTCGTAATCGTAGGTGGTGGTGAGCCCGGTCGCAGCCCAGTCACCGAAGTTAGTGCCGCCAAAACCCATGTAATAGTTGGTCGAGGTGAAGCCATTCTCCCAGGCGTTCAGCGTGATGTTGATGATGTGGGTTTCGTCAAAGCCCTGCTCTTCGCTGAGCTTTCCGCCCACCTGCGCGAACCACCCGCCCTGCAGTTCGGTGATCATTTTGAATTTCTCGGGCTGGTACTGATAAAGCATTCCGATGTCCCGCCACATCGCGGGCATGTCGAATTTGGGATAGGTGTTTCGGGTTTCGATGACGTTTGCCTTGAGAAAGGCATCATCGCGGAAGGCTTTGTTGTCGGTCAGGCAGGTGGTCAGGGGGATATCGATCCCCAGATCGCGCGACGCATGTGCAAGGAACGAAAGCTGGGCGTGTTTCACCGCCACGGGCTGATCGGAGTAGTCGTACTCATTTTCGATCTGCCACAGAATGATGCCCGCCTTGCCTATGGGGCGGTGGGTGATCTGGAAAGGGACCGCGACCTTGGCGACAGCGGCATACCAGTGCTTGCTCCAGGCGAGATAGGTTGCATCGCTGCTGCGGTACCATTCGCGCGGTTTGAAATCCTTTGGCCGCTTGGTCAGCAGCCATTGGGGATACCCGCCGCCGTCCCATTCGGCACAGATGTACGGCCCAGGGCGCAGAATGATGTTGAAACCGAATTGATCGGTCGCCATCGCGAGCCAGTCCTGCAATTCGGTCATGTCCAGCTTCGAGAAATCATCCGGATCTTTCGGCGGGCTCTGCTCGTGGTAGTTCCACGCGGCGTAGGTTTCCAGCGTGTTGAATCCCGCTTCTTTCAGCTTGGCGAACCGGTCCGCCCAGAGCGCTTTGGGACAGCGGAAATAGTGAAACGCGCCGGAGAAAATCACCATGTCCTTGCCATCAAGGGTGATGCACTGCGCGTCGTAGGTCATGCGTCCCGGCGGATTCGCCGCCGACGCTGCGACGGTTATTCCCGTCAAGACAGACAATGCTGAAAGCCAGAGTGACAAAAGTGCATTTCGACAGATTCGGCTTGAGACGAACAATCCACACCTCGGGGTTCGGTTCAGTACACGGTTTCTCGACAACGGCCCCAGACTATAGCAACTGGAGCGGCGGTCGATAAGTCGCCAACCGCTGTAAACAAATCAACCACGCTCTATAATCGCTTCGCGTGGACCGGTCGATCGATTCAAAAGTGCTGCGGCTGCTTGATGCAAACGCCAATCGAGCGCGGGAGGCGCTGCGCGTCCTGGAAGACTACACGCGATTTGTGCTGGATGATGAGCACTTGTCTGCACGACTCAAGGAGTTGCGTCACGAATTATCGCAAGCCACTCGAAGCTGGCTGGCCGATGCGATCCTCCACCGCGACACGCCCGGGGATGTGGGGACGAGCATCAAGACCGCTGGGGAAATGGTTCGTGAAGATATGGACGGTGTCGTGATTGCAGCTGGCAAGCGGCTGGGGGAGGGCCTGCGATCGCTGGAGGAATTTACCAAGACGTTCAGTACCGCCGACGCCAGCACGCTGGAGAAGATGCGTTATGATTTTTATGCCATCGAGCAGGCGGTCGCGCGCACGCTTGGCAGATCGAAAGCGTTCGCCGCAGTGCGGTTGTATGTGCTGATCACCGAATCGGCTTGCAAGCAGGACTGGTTGAGGACTGCCCAAGCCGCCATCCGCGGCGGAGCCGATGCATTGCAATTGCGCGAAAAAAATCTGGAATCAGGCGAATTGCTGCGGCGGGCGAAAGTTCTGGCTGGGTTGTGCCAAAAGCACCGCGTGCTGCTGATCATCAACGACCGGCCGGACATTGCGGTGCTGAGCGATGCCGACGGCGTGCATGTCGGGCAGGGCGATCTGCCGGCGGTGGAGGCGAGAAAAATCGTGGGCAGCCGAAAGATCGTCGGGGTCAGCACGCATCAGCTCGCGCAGGCGAAACAAGCGGTTCTGGATGGCGCGGATTACATCGGCGTCGGTCCGATTTTCCGCAGCAGCACCAAGCCGCGGGACTGGGCCGAAATTCCCGGGCTGAAGTTTGCAGCGGAGGTCGCCCGGCAAGTAAAGATCCCCGCGGTGGCGATCGCGGGAATAGCAACCGACAATATAAGATCGGTCCTGAACACCGGTTTGAAAGCCATCGCAGTGACGGCGGCGATCACCGGCTGTGAGGATGTGGAAGCAGCAACCCGGGCGTTGAAAGAAAGTCTGCAATAGCGCGGTGCTGCCGCTCGCAATTGCCCCGATCGGAAACGGATGTCCCAAACGACCGCAATTCTCGGCGCTGATCCCGCGAGCCCGACCACGCCCAAATCATTCCTCCAACATGCGAAGCTGATCGGCTTGCTGACGCTCATCAGCCGATTTTTCGGCCTCGGCCGCGATATCGTTGCCGCCCATTATCTGGGCGCGAAACTGGTCGGCTCGGCGTTTGCTTTTGCATTCCTGGTTCCAAATCTTTTCCGCAAGCTGCTGGGTGAAGGCGCTCTGTCGGCCGCTTTTATTCCGCTCTATGCCCGCGCAGTGAAAGACGATGAGAATGTTGGATCGACCTCCCGGAGCTCCAACGACTTCGCCGCCACCGTGGTCAATCTGCTGGTCGCGATCCTGCTCGGGCTGACTGTGATCGGTGAAGCGGTCACCTTCGGGCTGATGGTGCTGGGGTCGCCGAGCTACGACCGGCTGCTGGCGCTGCGGTTGACCGCGGTAATGCTGCCGTATGTTGTTCTGGTCTGCGGGGGCGCGTTTCTGGGCGCGATCCTGCAGGTTCACAAGCGCTTCGGGCCGCCGGCGGCAGTGCCGATCATTCTGAATGTCTGTCACATCCTGGTGCTGCTGATCGGCGCCCGGCTGATCGGATTGAACCGCTGGACGCCGGCGCTGCAGGTGGAACCGAAACAGATCACGCTCTCCTACTGGCTTGCGTGCGTGGTTCTGCTGGCCGGGGTTCTTCAGGTGGCCGTGCTGCTGCCGGCGCTGAAGCAGGTGGGTTTCCGATTCAAGTTCGTCGGCAATTTCTGGACCCCCGCGGTGCGGCAAATGCTGCGGCTTTCGCTTCCCGTCGCAATAGGCGCGGGCGTTCTTCAGATCTCGGTGTTTCTGGACAAGGGGATTTCGTACGCTCTGATGGTGCATGTCGACGCTCAACAGCATCCCATTACCGAGCTGCGGTTTTTTCATTACCCCGTGAAGCTGCCGATGGAATTGGGCGCGCTGAAAAGACTGGACACCGCGCAGCTGATGTATCAATTTCCGCTTGGCATTTTTGCCATCGCGCTGGCGACGGCAATCTTCCCCAGCCTGAGTGCCGATGCATTGGAGAAAGACCGCTATCGCTTCTGCGGCGTGCTTCGCCACGGGATCGAGGCGAGCCTCTGGGAAGGCCTGCCGGCCAGCGTTGGCATGATTCTGATCGCCGAGCCTGCGGTGCGGCTTCTGTTTCAGCACGGTCAGATCACGCCGCATGATGCAACGCTGATCGCCCGGTCGACGATGGTGTACGCCGCCGCCATCTGGGCGTTCAGCCTGCTGCAGATCATTAACCGGGCCTACTACGCGCTGCACGACACCCGCACGCCGCTGGTGATGTCGGTGGTGAACATCATTCTCAATCTCGTGGTGGAGATCCCGCTGCTCTGGAAGATGGGCGAGAGCGCGATGGCCGTAGGCACGGTCGTGAGCTTCGCGGTACAGGCGCTGGTGATGCTGTGGATGCTCGACCGCAAGATCGGCGGGTTGCAGATGCAGAAGAGCGTCGTGCCGGTTCTGAAGATGCTCGCCAGCACCGCGATCATGGGCGCGGTCTGTTATGCACTGCGGCTGTCGCCGATTTATCCCCACCGCGTTGACCGGTTGGGGTGGGCGATGCAGTCAACGCTGCTGTTTAGCGTCGGTGGGGTGGTGTACATCGGCAGCTGCTGGTTGATGGGCGTGACGATGTTGAAGGAGTTGATGCCGCGGCGGGTGAAACTGGCTGCTCGGTAGGTTGGGAGCAGTCTGAAACAGATCTCTCGATTTGCCGTCGTTGCAAATGCAGGAGAGGCTTCAGCTCTCCGCCGGCGAGCAAGGCAGGCTGAAGCCCGCTCCGGATTTGGAAAAAGAGACTTGTTTTCGGGCTAATCTTTACGTGTGAAACTCGTTCGCCCCGCTGGCAAGTTCCCGCACCTGCCCATCGGGTGAAACGAACTGTGCCTCCAGCCCCTCGGGCACTTCCAGCCGGACGGCGAGCTGGTCTTCGCCGGCTTTTTCCCATTCGATGACCAGCGGGCCCCAGGGAGTGGGGATCGTGCCGCGGGCGAAATCCAAATCGCCGATGAACGGTTTGATTCGCACTTTCGTCCATCCAGGCGTGGTCGGTTGCACACCAAGCACAATCTGCATCAACAGGTAGACCGGCGACGACGACCAGGCGTGGCATCTGCTTTCGATCGTCACGTTCCACATCTCGTGAAAAGTGCTGGCGTTCATGTCCAGAAAGGTTCCCCATTTTTCTTTGATCAGCTGCAATGCTTCGCCGGCCAGCCCCTGGCTGACCATGGCTTGGAGCACGTAAGCGCAGAAAAACGGCGACGCAGTGATGACCTTGGTCCGCTTGTTTTTCGCGCTTTTGAGCAGCACTTCATTGGCGATCTGGGCGTGTGATTCGGGCTTGAGGCCCAGCAGCATCGCCAGCGTGTGGGTGTGCTGCGAGGTTTGGTCGACCGGTTTCTGGCTTGCAGCATCGAAGCCGTCGATCCAGCGGCTGGTCTTTTCACTCCAGAAGAATTTTTCGATCGACGCACGCAGCCGCATCGCGCGCACTTCATAGCCGGCCGCCAATTCGTCCTCGTGAATCAGTCGGCAGATCTGTCCCGCCCAGCGCAGGGCCTGCAGGTAAAGCAGATTGAACGGTGCGCTGTAATCGCCTTTGAAAATCGGCGCCCAATCCAGGAACATCCAGTATCCGTCGAAAGTACCGATCAGACCGTCGATCGATTCATGCGAGGCGAGGAACACGAACAATCGTTCCATCGTCGGCAGGCACTCGCGGAACAAATCGGTTCGGCCGGTGAGTTCGTAGTGATCCCACAGCGTGCCGACCCAGGTCATCATGAAATCGGGCAGGCGATGGCGGGGAATGTCAGCCGGTGCGTGGGCGTGGAGCGCGCCGTCGGGCGTCTGGGATTGCGCGATGAGCCGGATGCCGCGTTCGAGCAGGGAGCTGTCCCCGAAGGCGTACGCGGTCACCAGCGCCTGCACGCGGGCGTCTCCCCACCACATTGCCTGCTCGCGCCAGGGGCAATCGACGAAGGCGTCAAAACTGCAGTTGAGCTGCGTGTTCCGGCCCACTTCCCAGATTTTGTTCAGCCGGTCATCACTGCAGGTGAAGGAGCCGGCGCTCTCGAAAGCGGTGTGGATTTGGCGGATGGAGATTTGCCGGATCTTCAGCGGTTTGCCCTGCACGTTGCGGAAGACCACCAGCAGATAGCGCATTCCCATCAGATGGAACGATTCCCATTTCTGAGCGCCGGGCCGGCAGCGGTAGCGGAGCGACTGGGCTTCCTTGCTGCTGCTTTGCTGCTGGACCAGCAGCGGCAGCTGCGATTTTTCGATCTCCTCGCAGAACAGCACGTCGATGAATTCGTCGCCGGCGGCGTCGGCGATGTCCAGCAGAAGATGCCCGGTGCGGTAGGTGCCCAGGTCGAGCGTGACGGCGATGAATTGCCCCTCGGGCGGCGGGGGCACGATCGTCACATCCTCGCCGGGTGAGAGCATCGCGGTCGGGTTCAGCAGTGCGGTGTTGTCCTTTTTGCAACCAGCCGGATCGACCAAATGGTAGATGTCGTCAGCGACCTTGTACCCGCGCGGATTGTCGCCGCGGAATTGGGCGAGCACCCCGGCGATCGGTTCGACGTGATCGGCCAGCAATGGGACATTTCGCGGCTCCATCAGCAACCAGGGATGCGTGCCAACCGGACCCAGCTTCCACGGCGATTTCCATCCCTCGGCTTCGGTGGGTTCATACGCATCGGTCATCCACAGCGGCGGGTCGGCATCGGCGTCGAAATGCTCCTGGAAGGCAAGTTGAATCGAGTTGCGGGCGACATTCTGCCGCCAGCCTTTTGCGCTCCGGCAGAGCCAGCCGTCGGGGGTGTCGAGCGAAATCGATCCGCCGTCGTATTCGGCAAGGCCGTCGAAAAGGAATCCGCTGGCGTCGCGAAAAACGCTGAAGAACGTGGGCGCGCCGAACTGGTGAACGATCGCCGCGATGGTGTTGACACCTATTTGAAACAAGCCGGTCAGATCGAGCGTGTCGAAGGCTTTATTGGCGGGGAACGATCGGGCGGGGCCCTGGTGAACCCGATGACCGTTGACGTAAAGCGTGTAGAGTGCGTCGGCCGAGATCCGCACGACAACGCGGCGCGGGTTACCGGGGAGCGTGATGGATTTTCGGAAATAAACGTAGGTGTTCCACGGATGGGTCATGTGGCCCGACCAGCACCAATGAGCGGTCCAGTCGCGGCGTTGCTCGAGGACTTTGTTGGCGATGGTTGTCATGGTTCATTCGGGGAACCGAGTCGCTGAAGCGACCCTGCCGGTTTAGTTGGGTTTGATCGCGGTGGCACACCGCTGGCACAGTTGCGTTGTGGGGTCGACGCCCGGACGCCGCTTCCAGCAGCGGGCGCAGGCGGCGTGGACGGATCTTGCATCCACCGCTTTAACCGACGGCACTTCACTGCTTTCTTTCAGCACCCAGTTGCCGGCACCCACCAGATCTTCCAGATCGACCGACCAGCCCGCAAGCCGATCGATCGCGTCGGCGGGAAGATGATATTCCACCTCTGCTTCCGAGGCCTTGTTCAGCCCGACCGACTTTTTCAGTTCATCCAGCTGACCCAGGGCAGACTCGCGCAGTTTGAGGAGCAGATCCCAATCGGCCCGCGTCTGATCGGGAACAACCTGCCCTGATTTTTCCGGCAGCAGCGTCATATGCACGCTGCCCAGATCGGCTTCCTCCATCGATTTGTGCGGGAGATGACACCAGGCCTCATCCGCGGTGAACACGATCATCGGCGCGAGCAGCTTCGTCAGTGTATCCGCCAGTTTGTACATGACCATCTGGCATCGCCGGCGCAGCGGGGCGTTCGGTTTTTCGCAGTAAAGGCGGTCCTTCATCGCATTGCCGTAGATGCTGCTGATCTGCACGGAGCAGAAATCGTGCAGCAGGCGGAACGCGCGGTGCAACTGGTACTTGTCATATGCGGCTGACACTTCGGTGATCAGGGTGTCCATTTGATCGAGGATCCAGCCGTCTAGACTGTTTGGCGGAACACTAGCCGCTGAAGCGGCTGGCCCGGTAGGGGGTGGGGGTGTGGGGAGGTCGTACAGATTGCTTAACAGATACCGCAGGGTGTTGCGGATCTTTCGGTATTTGTCGCCGAACTCCTTGATGGCCTTTTTGCTGGCGGGCATGTCTCCTTCGTAATCCATGCTGCAGCACCAGAGGCGCAGGATGTCCGAGCCGAACTCGTTGATCATCTTCCGCG
>Ga0116230_10003879_pt1 | contig 14617 bp, 20 predicted proteins | sample S1TSphfallax_3_FD_88678 | JGI IMG/M metagenome (GOLD analysis project Ga0116230, IMG submission 88678) | Host-associated microbial communities from peat moss isolated from Minnesota, USA - S1T2_Fd - Sphagnum fallax MG | ecosystem: Host-associated > Plants > Peat moss > Unclassified | place... | reverse complement strand
TGAATGTGAAAGAAATTCAAGTTGGTTTATAGAAAACCATTACTTAAATCAAAAAGTTTATTAAAAGAAGGCAAGAATGGGAGTGTTCTTAATCTAAAAATGGAATGTGGCATTTGAAAAATATTTTTCTAAAGACTAGATTCATTAGCAAGGTCATTATGTTTGACAAAACTCTTGAGCTTAAAAATGCCATAATTCTTTTGTTATGGCAAGCATCAATTTGTGGCTTTACAACAAAGAATGCTTAAAAGCCCAATTGTGGGCTATTTCTAAAGCAATCACATCTACTTTAAATCCTATTATATTGGCATGTGTGATGAATCAATTTAGGCATCAATGTTTGTTGTCAAATGCCTTGACAATAACTATTACACTTACTATGAACATGGAAGCTAAGCTATTGTAGTTGAAATTTTTTATCGTTGTGAAATTAAAATACTCTTTATGTACATAAATATGCAACTAAAGGTTATAAAGGTGTTAAACCTTTTTTGGAGTTTTTGAAATATTTTGATGCATGATAGGCTCAGAACATGATGATTGCCATGTTGGATCCACAATTCAATCTATGTGTTGTGGAAAACTTGATGGGACGTGGGAATGTAATTTGACTAACATTTGAGTATGATATTAAGGTTGATATGAATGCATGGTATATTGGTTCAAAAATTGTAGAGTTTACATTCCATATAAATCCATACAAAATCCATAAAAATTGTTCAAATGTCCAAACAAAGTCTATAAAAATTGTCCAAATAATTATTTTCTTATATGTCATTTTTGTAATATTTAACTAATAAATTGCAACTTTTATGGACTTATGAAAATATGGTCCAATTTTGATCATTCAAAAATCTCAAACTATGATTTGGCTAAGGTCAACAAAGAAAAAGTTCTTGATATGAATTTATCAAATTATATTATGTCAACACATACTAAATCATTAACAAGAATTTAAAATGAAATCAACAAAATATATCCATTTTCTAATGTTGCAGCCAAATGATCATTCCATATTTTCAAACTTCAAAGGTCCATTATTATTAATGGACACATTATTTGTCAAAAAATAATCAAGTTGTTAGTTTAGATTCAAGTCCCAATTAATACATCACAAATTTAACATGTGACAAAATTAATAATGAAAATTGTGCAAAGTTTGTTCATTATAAATTCATACATTTAACACACAAATAAATGTGTTGATAGATGAAGTATGAACTTGTGAATAAACAATTTTTCATTAGTAAATCGTGAGATGTTAAGTTTGTGATGTATATCAAAAACATATTAATCGCCATACACATTTTGATAAAAGGTACCCAAAAAAAACACCATTCTATCACAAAAATGAAACACCATACCTTGCATTTACTTGTCTATAATTCCTTTTTGAATGGTGTGTTTTGATTGATTAAACCTTTTTGCCAATGCATCTATTGTAGTAGTTGATGTTGCAAGACTAGATTTTGAAGAAAATATGTTTGGTGTGGGGTCTTCAATTGAAAAGGCTTCTTGAACACTAATCACTAAATAATTATTTTTGTTTAGGAGGCTCTCAATAGTCTCATCTACATGTGCAGATCCACTATTGACTTGGTGGCACATCTATGAAGACTACTTTTCAAATGTGGGTTTCCTTGCAAAACAAATTCTTGAAATCTTGAGTTCATTGTAAAGAAAAACTAAATGATTGTTTAGTCTTACTAGGGTGTTGATAACTATGAAGTGTTATTGCTTGCAAGCGGAACATGGATCGGATTATTACTATGGTAAAGAATTGGCCTAATGACTCAAATACCAATTGTAAACTAAATTCAATTTTGAAACAATATTTGAAAATGGAAAAGTTTTCGGCAGAGGAGATGGTGTAAAAAATTGAAATTTTTTTGGACTACACATCTTTCCTTCTAAAGAAAAAGAATATGTTTTATTGATGTCCATAAAATAGGTTTAAAAGTTGATAGCTGGCCAACATTGGTTTTTTCTAGGAGGATCCAATCTAGCAGTAATTTTTTTCATGTAAAAATGTTTTTAGGAAAAAATGAGAAGTAAGGTGTTCTTTTTACTTTTATAATCATTAGATTTTGAGTGACAAAGAAAAATTACCAGGTTTTCGGGGGAAAAAAAAAGTAACGGAAATTGCCAGATTTCTATAGGTCACATAAGTAGTAAAATATATAGGAAGATGCTTTAAAGCATTCACATCCATATTTTATTTATAGCCAAATTTGGCTAAATCTTCTTGTGGATAATGGCCACTTTGGCTACATTAAAAATTTGAAGAAACAAAAAAAAATACTGGAGTGGTGGTGGTTTGCAGGTTCCACTGATTCAGGAACCAACTCATTGCAAAAAGCAAAATGTAGCACAAATGCAAAGAATATCTTATGTATACAATTTTCAACAATGGTGGAGAGTTGAGACAAAGGTCATACTCTGGAACATGGCCTGGTTGACTACTCTTGCCACCTTCAAGAATGCCACTCAACGGAACATGTTCACCGCATTCCTCGGTGGAACCAGCCTCTTGTATAGTACATATTGAATTTTTGTTTTAAGTTGCTATAGAGAAGCCCTATCATGGGCCTCCTCCATATTCGCCTTGCAAGCCCTTACAACTACCAGAGTAAACCAGCACCTTCCATGCAGGATGGATGGTTTGTAGATACAAAACACTTTTTCATTGTATTCTTGTCCCATAGCTAATCACAGTGGTTATATACATGCATAAGAGGTGGACCCAACAGAATGCAACAAAGAGTTCCCGACAAAAAACAGAATCTGAATTTTGTTTTCTCTCTGTACAAATTGAGTTGCATCTTTCACATGTTTGTTGTTCTTTCATTTTATTTGCACATTTTCTTTTGCATTCTCACTTCACATTTATCTATATACCTACCATCTGATTTTGGCATAATGCACACCAACCATTTCTAGTAGTGCAGGTGTGCATTACGGTGTAGGTGTTAGTTCATCTTGGGCCTGGCTAAAAGCTGTTGTAGTCAGGCAAAAGGTGGCAAATATTGTACATAGTCAAGGTTGCTAGTTGCTACTTACCTCTTTAGCTATTTTATGCTACCAACCTACATATTTTAGATCACATAAGAACAGTTCAGGTTACCTCACTCTTCACCTCCCCATCAAGGCTATCATGGTCTGCAGCAATACATGTAACTAAAGACAGACAGAGAGCGAAAGTAAGGTCACCATCTGCAAGAAAGGTTGCAATCAACCATAGGAAGCCAAAACTTTGCTTCCTCATGAATGCTTGCAAAACATGCACAAGTTGTTTCATCTGTAAGCAAACCTAGGAAGTGGAAATTAAAAACTCTTGAGCATTATCATACAAATTCCTCAATTCTTGTGTTTCCTGTCATTCAGCAGAATTGGTTGTCATATACTCCATCATCATATAACACACAATCATCAGTGAAATCCTGCAGAGTATTACATATCCAATAATATCAAGATCAATGGCCATGGTGGGTGGGTGCAACCCCATGACAAAGAGCAAGACGGCAAAAAAATTGAGAGTGCCTAGTTGATCTCAGCTAATACTACAACTGCCCTCAACAGTATGTACCTAAACCTACAACTGGCAGATAACTATTGCTGGTAATGAGATAACAAAAAGGAGACCTCAGGAAAACAGTCTTGATTTAGAATTGTGAATAAGGGTCTCTCCTCATCTGAGGTTTATCAATTTCTTACAGACACTGGTTTAAGGATCAGTTGAGCAAAATGCCAACCATCCTCAGTCTCCAAATCCAATTGTGTGTTTTGTGTATGGATACATCAAGGCACCTATGCATATAAGCAGAAGTACCATAAAAGGCCACACAAAGAGAGGTTTCACCATAGGGGAGGTGCCCCAGAGAGGCAAAGTGTGTGCATCATTAACTGAGCTTCAACAAAGAATAGCACATCAAAGTGAAAATGATAGCCCAGTTACTTGTGCAAATTTCCACTCTTGGTAGTTTGAATATTCACAAGTGACAAACCCACCCAGGAACCCATACTTCCTCCAAAGACCACCAATGATCCCATGTAGCACTGCTGAATAAAGGAAAGCATTCAATGTTGAGTAAAAATCTTCATGATAGGTTGGAGAATTCTCAATTTTCCAGATTGAATCTCAATCTTCTTCCGAGTAACTTGGAGAATCCCTCTCCTCAGGTTCCTTAGCATCTGCCTCATCTTCTGTTTCAATGTCACCTGTTTCCTCATCTTCTTCATCCTCTATTTCACCCCTGCCATAGTCACTGACATCCCTTCTCTCTTGCCCAGACTCATCATCACCAGCCTCCTCTGCATCATAGCTGTTTTCCTCATCCTGATCTTCACCATCCTCCTCACCATTGCCATCAAGCTCATCCCCATCTCCTTCTGCCTGCTCATCATACATTCGTTCCTCCTCTTCCTCCTCCCCTTCACCTGTATCTGAGCCATTCTGCTCTCGTCCTTCATCATCCTCAATTTCTGGGTTCTCCTCTATATCATAGGGGTCTCCATCCTCAGACCCTTCATCAGATGCCTCCCAATGACCACCAGCTTGTGAACCACCTGCATTACTCTCCTCTTCTTCTTCCTCTTCCTCTTCCTCTTCTTCTGGGTCCTGCTCAGGCAGTTGAGAGTCTGCCAATAACTTCACTTTACTTGGCCTTTGAGAGACTGGTAACATCAATTCATTTGGATTCCTTTGTTTGGGTCCAGGCCTCCGGGTGCTGGTCTGACTGCGACGCCCATTTGAGCGCACAGCCGGTTTACTGCGACCTCCACTCTGAGGTGCTCGCCCTCCCTGTCCAGTACGCCCAGCAACTGTCCTTGTGCTGCAGCGTCTCCCAGCACCTGCCTTGACTTGTCTTCCATCACCAACCAATGTCTCAGTTTCTCTCTCTACGAACTGCAGTTTACGCTTTGGTTTTGAATTTTTGGGTCCACTACTTGAGGCTCTGGCTCTGGACTTGGATGCTGCACCTCCATTATTGGTGCTTCTGCGTCGTCCCCCAACTTGCCCTGCTTGTTTCACTTCTCGTCCACCTTTCTCCCTTCCCACTCCCTGAGAAGACATGCGGTTCCGACCTTTTCCACCAGTGGTTCCCTCCAATGTCTCTCTAGGGCGTTCCTCATCAGGATCACATGGTAGTCCCTCAGGTGTAAGTCTGAGAGATGACACCCCCACTTTTGTATGCATAGCCTGCTGCAAATTATAACATCACACACAAGCAATTATCAATCGTATAGCATAACACAAAATCAAATCTACTACCCTCTTCTACCACACACACTGCCCCAGAGACTACTATTCTCAGTTTGAGTGAGTGAGGCTTACACTCTTTTCCTTAATTTCATCTTCTTCCTCCTGCTTCTCTCGATCTTTTTTGGCTTCCTCATCGTATGCCAGAGCATCATCAAACAAGCTTATCCTGAAGGCTACAGCAGCTGTAGTCAGGGGCACCCAATGGGGGACTGCTCCTTGACCCTCTGCGCAACTTGCACTCCCCATAACTTCAAGGATTTCTTCCATTGTCTCGTATGTGGAAGCCAACCAATCTCGCTCAACTACACTTTCAAGAGTCATAAGCACCTGGCAACACCCAGCAAAAACCAATTGTCAACCATTCTTCTTTCATATAAACTCTTATATATTAAGATAGGTGTTTATTAGTTTGTTTGTTTTGTTCAGATGTAACCAAACCATAACCCTCCCAAACTGTGGAGTCCCTCACTCCACCTTTGGTACCACTGGAAAGCCCTTGACAAGTCAGTGTGAAAAATTGTTGTTTTACAACTTTCAGGAAAATGAAGAAAAATTAACCAATTTAGAATGATTTTCATCTTTGGAAATTAATTAAAATTTTTAATTAGCAAGGTTCCTTAAGAACTCTGAACTTGAGCCCACTCCCACCAGAATAGTATTAGGTTGGGTGACCTTACAAGAAGTTTAATATACTTGGGCCAACAGCACAAGGGCCCACTAGTAAACTCTTACAATATCAGACAAAAAGAGCAAAACATCACACATAACCTGGAGCCTCTAGTGAAAGAAATCCTGGAAAGTGCCATTTCCCATCCCAAAATTGCATTCCAGAGATTTCAGGACACCACACCAAGAAACAAAGATTCAGGACTAGACAGTAATCTCTTGTGCCTTTCTTATCCCCAACTACATACTATGATCTCAGTTCATAGATATTTAGTGAATAACTGGATCAAGACAATACCTGGAGCAGCTCACTAGGCCCAGATGCAGATTTCAAAGACCCAGCCCAGAGTTTTCGCTGCCGCTCAGTCCACCTCTCATTAAGAGCTTCAGCGGGAATGGCAAGCTACACACCATTTAGCAAGTCATCAAATACAAAAGAAGAACTTGGGAAAACCCCCTGTTGTCCACATTAATCAAAAACTGCCATAATGTTGTACAGCAAGTGAATAGCATCTCATTATACTGTACAAAATAAAGTAGTACCCCTAGAACCTCCACCAGAGACAATCCATGGGAACTTCTCACTCACCTCAATTGCTAAAAGCTGAGCTTTGAGCAGCTGCAAGCGAGAAGGCATAGAAGCAAGGGAACCATTCAACTTCCAGTTTGGATCACCTCGTCGTTTTTTCTCTTCACACTCATAGTTGTGGTCCAGAAATCTGGAATGTGCTCTTGGAGAAGATGATTCAAAGGTCGCATGACAACACCGACAGTGCTTGTCCTGAGGCCAGTAGCAGTCATGACAAACGTTACATGAAACAAGAAGATCTGTGTCCCTCTTAAGCCCTGACTTGGTTGCTTTTGTTGCCGTTTCACCATTAAAGCACTCTGACCAAAACCACTTCTCCACATCCATATAACGTTCAAGTGCTCGTCTCTTCTCACTGCCTGTTCTACCCAGTTCCACAGATATTGCTGCATTGGTCTCCACCGGGTCACTCTCTAAGCCTGAAATACCACTAACTGGACTTCCTTCCAACCCTGGAATGCACATGAAATTTGGTGTCATAGACCCATAGATGACAAACATGCATTATTACAACCACTTTGTATTTGAGGGCCATGACATTGGTAGGGTACAGGAAATTTCCATTACGTTAGACTTGCATATTTTTTGAGGATTTAACACATGCTCATTTTCAAGCTTGTACCTTTCCATCCAGAGCCTCTCTCCCCATAAGGAAAAGGACATGTTACTGTGCTTGATAGTCTTGAAAGCTGCTGTGCATCAGCAAGAGCCTTAGATTGCATGGCCCGTCGCAAAGTGCCTTCCAACCTGTGAAGGATAGCAGCAAGTGCTGCTTCTCTAGCACCCCGTGGGTCTAGTGATGTCATCAGGGCATCTAAGTCCTGGAGAGGTTCGCCAAAAACACACAAAACTTGGTCATTGACAAGTCAGAAGTGAATTGTGCCACAGAAATTCTGACACAGACCAGAGAGTCTAGAAATAAATCAGTTTTAGAAACCATATTTCAACCAACTGACCATATGAATTGATGCTAAAACATTACCTCCTCATTGTCAATGACAGACCAGCATCCATCTGAGTTCGATTCGAAAAAGAGACGTCCACAACCTGGATCCTGGCCTCCATTACCAGTCACAAACTGCCAATAGCGATTGTGCCTCCGATCACAACCAAGCGGAAGTGAGCGGAATACATAAAGCTCTTCAGCACGAAGTCCTATATCAACTTTTGTTTGTGCCCGAGACTTCTCACTTAGGTGGGCCATGGAAGAGCCTGCTTCATGACTAGACTGTAGACTTGTCATCCCATTGCAAGGTCGCCCATTCACTGCAAATGAGTCTCCTTGGGTCCTGACATGATGGTTTGATAAGTTCACATCAATTGTACCTACAGACTTTGGATCAACTGTTGAAGCTCCAGCTCCAGGATTCTCTGCCAGCATTTCAGGACTTTCTCCTTCCAACCTTGGACCAGCTGGAACAACATGAGCCCTTGAATTTTGCTCTTCCTTTAGACGACGCTTTTCCAGCTGCATTTCTGCCCACATTTGACGCTTCAAGGCAGTAGCTGCTTCCAGTCGCTCCTACAGAACACAAGTAAATGCACACTTAGATCTAAAAATTTAAGGAGACCAAAAGAAGAAGAAATATAATAGTTACCACTAAAAGGAGAATTCCAGATAAAAGCCACACCAAAATCAACCACCTTCCAAATTGCCAACAGCACCAATGTTCTCATCCCCATGGAACAGTTCACCCAGGTGGCCAATCTGTACCTCAAGTGCCACACGAATGGCATTGCCTTGGTTGACAGTAGTAACAAGTGCCACCAAGGCATTGAGGCGTTCTTCCACGCTCAAATCTGCATACTCTCCTTCCACCAGGCCTTGAACCCACAGCTCTACCTCCTGTTATCCAAACAAACATCCAGGTAACCAACTAAGCATCATCCGTTGATCCAAGAGTTAGAGCCACAACACCAAGTGCAATTAAAAAATTCCCTTAAGCATACATCTACAAACCTGACTCTCATCAAGCTCTGTCTCATCCTCAGGTTGTTCACAAGGTTTGGCACCCTGGAGCCCCTCCTTGCCACCATCCTCCTCTTCATCCTCCTTTACTATGTCTTCAAATGCTTCTATCTCCACAGCTCCATTCCCATCTGCCACTGGAGACTCAGAATCCCCTGATGTTCCATCTTGTGTCAGTAAGCGTTGACCTCTACCATTGGCTTTCACCCTTTTTGAGCTCGCAGGTTCCTCATCTTCCTCATCTTCCTCTTTCTCCATATCCTGCACCATCAAGAAAGAATTTTGCTGAGGCTCAGTGTGCATGCCTTGACTCCTGAGTTGCATGAAACTGAAAGCTTGAACAAAGACAGACAAAAATATGGAACTATCTTAACCAACATACAGCTACATGGCAATAAAATCTCCATCATGAAAACAGTGTTCATGAACACATATGAATTGCCACACATATTTCATAAAGCTTAATGCTGCAGTCCTGTTCAAGAAGAACATGATTACTTCAGCCAATGCTCATCATCAAGCCCCTTTCTCTGCCTTACCTCCATATCCTCAACATCCTGGCCCTCGGACCCATACTCTGTATCAGCATCATCACCTTCCTTCTCAACTCCTTTGCCATCCAGTAACCCAATTTGATATTGCCGGATTCGCTCACGTGCAGTACTCAAGATGGCATCAGCATCCTCTGGATCCTTACGGAAAGCTGGCCGTACTGTGTAAGTTGAGGGTGCAATCCGCTCAAACAGATTGCTGTCACGGGATAAAACAGCAGAAACAGATGCCTCTGGTGTTTTACTGGAAGAGAGGTCACGCAGGCCCAAGGTCTACAAAATCAACAAAAAAATGTCAGGTTTGTTACAATGACAAAGAACCACATGTTAGCTTGCTTAGTGGCACATGTTGGATGTGCTTCCCATCACACACATTTGAGCCAGAAATAAGAATATTATATGGTAAACAGCATACCTTGATTCGTTTCACCACCTCTCCAATGCTGAGGCCTTTATCTCCTTCCAGTGAGAGCACATGGAAAGCAGCAAACTTGACAGTGCCAGGTGTAAGGCAAAATTGAGAGCGGCGAGAGGTGCCAATGCCTTTGCCTTGCATTAAAGCTACAGCATTTGCTGCTGCTGCACCAGACCGAAGATTGGCAACAGTATCTTCTCTTTTGTCTTTCTGCTTGACAACCAAGGTCATGAAATGTCAATATTTTCAGTGCAAATTACCTCAACATATCAGTTGAATAAAAAGAGGTTTGCAAATCAAAAGGTGAACCAAGATTTTCAGTTGATCACCACAAACAAGCAACCAAGCTCCCACTCACAGGCGCTTGTTTTCTGACCTCTTGTTCATCTTTGGAGACATTTGATGTCATGTTCTGTTTCTTCCATTTAGGCCCAAAGCCTGCTGCCAGCGCAAACTGGCGTAGTATTTCTGGCCATGTCAGACCATTCACATGCTTGCCCCACTCTCGTATGTCAAAGCCCCATGCATAAGCCTGATATGCACATTTCCATATCAAAGTCTCAGTGCCATCAATAGCATGATGCCAGGTGCTTACAAGTCTGAACAGCTTGTGCAAGACAACACAAAATCTCCCACTGATCAAGATGGAAATGAGGAAAAAATCCTCAGTATGATGAATGGAGGTCTAATCAACAAAACCCAAGGCATCAGTCTTTGGGATTTGCATATCTTAAGCACAGGACCACTGTTGACACCATCTTCCAGTGTTAAAGAATCAGGCAAATTTGCTTTGATTTGTCTGAGGTTTCCTACTTACAGATTCCACAAGCTGTGGATGACCCCCTGCTGCCATGGCAATGGCATCCCTTTGGCCCACTGTCCCACCTGCAACAGCTTGTGCAGCATCCACAATATCCTTTACCATAGTCTTTACAAGAGCAACATGAATATCGGCAAGTAGCCTTGAGTCCTGCAGGTCATAACCATTCAAACAGTGATGAGTGACATACCTAAGAACTGCCACCAAAAATGGCAATCATGAACACAGATTCAGTTATGTCATTTTCTAGATGAACAAAACTGCACCAAAAGAAGACCAAGAGCAAACATGAAGCATGAAAATGCACACACAGCATGCTAGGCCAGGAAAAAAGCACAGATAACCTGACTAAAAGATAGATGAGAATTGTCCCTGGCTCATGGTGGCAGACTTACATAATCATGAAATCCTTGTACAAGTTCATCAATAGTGAATGGCCACAGGCCAACTACATCAGCAAATGTTGTCAGAAATCTCCACACCTGGATTCCAAAACCACTGGAGCATGACTAACTTGGATAAAAAAACACATGAATGAGGCAGCTAGGAACAAAAAGATGGGCACGGTTCAAACTTGTTCACAATCCAACTTCAGTTGTGAGGAAACCAAAGCAAAAGCCAGAGAATAAAATCATAGGAAATGTAGAACTAAGAAGCATGACTAACAGGGATTATTCACCTTTTGTTCCTAGACCAGGTCACATGTAATTCAAATATACAGAGGAAGGGTCTTATCAATACCATCAATAAGTTCCCCACATTTTGATCAGAATCTGTCCAGGGATAGACAGAGAGAAGTGGCTTCATCTTGACTGTTGCAGGTGGGAATGGCCTCAGCAGTACTGCACACAGATCAGGCCAGTGGTGATCGTTAATTCTCACCAATATCATGCAAAATGGTGGGAAAAGTATGTGCTTCTTTGTCCTCAGCAAAAGACACACTTGAAAGAGAAGTTAGTTTCCCATAAAAAGGAGAAAGCCAACAAGCAGACTTAGTGGAAGAAAGAAATTCACCCACTTTGAGAAGCGTCGAGAGTGCCATCACCATCAAGGTAATCATGGTTCAGAGCAGCTGCTGCTGTGGCAGCTTCCATAAGCTCCAGCTGTTCATCATCTATGAGGTCTGTCACATCCTTAGCTAACCTTTTTGCAAGTGCCCTTTCATTGGCAGCCTTAATTCTTGCTGCTTCTTTCTCTTTGCGTGCTTCCTCCTTGTGACGCAGCTTTTCCATCTACAAAAGATGCAGGCATGCTTTCATTTAAGAAGGAGACCAACAATACCAATCAGCTCAGCCCAAAGTGTGCCTTAATAACAACTTGCCACTATGATCCTCAATTCTAACGGTTACAGAGCAAGTTTGATGCAAGCAAATAAAAACTCACTCGCTTGAGTTCCTTCTGCTGCAATTTCTCTTGACGCTCAGCCTCCTTTTTGTTTTCCCTTTCAATACGCTCCTGTTCCTTCATCCGTTCCCGCATGACCCGTTCTTCTTCTTTCCTTATCTCACGTTCCATCTTTTCTTGTTCTTTTCGCATTTGTTCATCTCTCTGTGGAGGATCAAAGGTATGAAGTGATCAGCACTAAGAATCTTATGCCAATCAAAGATTTGTGTTTCCAGATCTGAGGAACAGCAATACCTCAGAAGGACCTTTGAGCTGTTTGATGATTTACTAAATCTAGCAAGCTGAGTGACAAGAACTTATAAAGCAGTACACAACAAACAGAGCAGTGTAATCACCTTCCGTCTCAAAGCCTCTTGCTTTTCAAGTTCTTTTTGTATCCGCTTTTCCTGAGCCTCAACTTCCTTTTGCAACCTGGCCTCTTCCATCTGTGGGAAAGCATCAAAGTACCAATATCACTCACATGGCACAACTTCCTTTAAGAAAACACTCACTCGTCGTCACTTCATGTAAGAACATAGAAGCACCACCTGTTTGGAATATACCAAAATGAAGGTATCAATTGGAAGGAAAGAAGGAATGAACGAACGAACCCGAGATGCTGCAAGTATCTCATATGACCTCTCAGGCCCTGGAAAGAGGTTCAGTTGCTTGGTTGCTCTCTCATAAAATTGACTCTCCTCCAACCGCACAGGCTGTTCTGGGAGGAACTGATACTCACAAAGAGGTCTTGGTTCAAACTGAACAGGAAGGGGAGCTGGTGGGGCCATTGACTTTCGCTTTGACCCTCTTGGGTTGGGCAATGGAGGAGGAAGACCCAACGCAAGAGACTGCAAAAAAAACTCAAGGATAATGAATTCACTACAACCACCATTCAGGATGCACAAGGCACCAATGACAAAGGAAAAGTATCCATGCTGCCATGTGAATTAATACTAATTCTTGGAGCCACTCAGACTGATCCTTGCATTAGACAAGTCTTTAAGCACAGATGACATACCGGAAGAGACCCTTTCAGTTTCATCTCCTGAGCATAGTCATAGTGTTTATCACCATGAGCAGATTGATCTTGACCAATGAACTGCCTTGGATCTCCAAGTACATCCCCTGAAAAACAAGAAGACCACCACAACATTAGTCACCTTGAAACATACGTTAGGTGCAATAGAATCATTCAGCAAAACACTTCCAGGAGAATCATATGTTGCTATTGTGAGAAATGCAAGGATACCCTACTACATCACTAGATTCATAGAGACTGTAGATGAAGTGTGGGCAGAAGACACATTGGAAATCTGCACTGGGCTTACCCTTTATGCTAAAAGCACCAACAGGCAGAGGATCAAATTCAGTGCCTAAGGGAGGACCATCCTCCCTCAAAGGTTCACCCAACTGGGCCTCTACAGCAACTCTAACAGCCAGCTCCTGACTTCTCTGTTTGCCTAGAAACTCCAATTCCCTTGGCACTGATCTTTTTGAGCGTGCCTTTGGCTCCTGTTACAGACCAAGAAAACATCCAATCAAGCTGGGACATCTCACAATAGTGTTCAGTTGGCCCAAAACCTCCTGCTCAGGAACATAGACAGGCAACTAGTACCAGGACACTTACAGTGCTTACAACCTGGCCAGTCATACTTATTGCAAAATTGGCAGATACAGTCAATCCATGGAGCTGGGATGACAAAGGTGTCAGATAATAATTCTGAAACATTGTGAAATGAGTAAGAGGTCTGTATGACACCCACTTTTGTGAATTGCAGCACAGAGGATTCTGTTAGACAATGGCTGACAACTGTGTGTTGTAATCCTGAGCTAATTAGTAAAGACTTGCCACGAGATTTGGCCAGCCATTAAACTAACCTCAGGAGTAAAGTGCTGCAGGCCCTCATATAGATATTGTTGCCCATAGTGATCTCCAGAGAGGAGGACTGCATCTCCAGTGTCTGAAGCCAAAACAGCTTGGGGGTATTGTAATACAGTACTGTTGTCAACTTTGGCCTTCTTGCGAGAGACAGATGGGGTAGAGCTGGCTTCATCTTTCCCTTTCCTGTCCTTCAAACGTCGATGACAGAACCACATCTGAAGCTGCTTATCAGATAGATTTAGCTGGGCTGATAGCTCAGCTCGCACTGACTCAACAGGATATCGATCCTCTGCAACACCACAAACTTGACTGAATTCAATGCTCTTGAGAACTGAATTGCATAGTGTCCTGAAGGTAGTATGAGGCCATGGGAGCATAACGACCAGAAGATACAAAGTGTAGAATCCACATACATGGCAACGCAACACACATACAGACAACAGGTGTGTGGTGTTACTGCACCTGCATAGACTCTCTCCAGTGCCTCAAGCTGTACTGGAGTCTTCATCCTTCGTTTGAAGTTTGTCTCCTCAGGAGATAACCGCATTCTCTCTTCTGAAGCCATCATTGATTACGGCAAGAAAAACACTGCCACGCTAAAGTTCCAGAAAGAAAACAATTTAAGAACAAATCTGAGATGAGTTTTCTCTGGCGCATACACAGGTATCTCTGGTGAGCAGTCATGTGCATGAGGTTTACTTCTGATGAACAGGCAAGGCTGCTAAATACACACAGAAGCAATAAAAATTTCTTGACAAGAGAAGGTGACAGAGGGTTCTCAGAGTAAATGTGTCAAGAATCAAGTGACCTAATTCAAATGGTTATGGCTTGGTCATCTATGGCCTTCCAGACCAATGTCATTTTGAACATCCTGATACAAGATTAGATGACAGATGCTAGAAATAGACTATGAATTCCCAGAAATCGAATCTTGCAGTCATAAAACACATCCCTTAAGCTCTCTTGAGAGTTTCCAGAACAAAAGAAGAACAAGAACCCTCTCAAGGAGGCTCATGAAAAGGAATCCTTTTCCATAACACTCAGTATTGGCATATTGACTGCAATCTACTACAATAATA
>Ga0116230_10003878_pt1 | contig 14618 bp, 12 predicted proteins | sample S1TSphfallax_3_FD_88678 | JGI IMG/M metagenome (GOLD analysis project Ga0116230, IMG submission 88678) | Host-associated microbial communities from peat moss isolated from Minnesota, USA - S1T2_Fd - Sphagnum fallax MG | ecosystem: Host-associated > Plants > Peat moss > Unclassified | place... | reverse complement strand
GATTTTGCAAAATCGTGCCGACGTTGTTTACGGCAGTCGTCTCTGCGGTGGCAAAGTGACCAGAGCCTTTAAAATCTGGCATCTGCTCGGCAACAAAGCATTGAGTCTGGCAACAAACATTCTCTACAACGCTACTCTCACCGACATGGAAACTTGCTACAAAGTATTCAGGGCGGAAATATTCAAAAAAGTCGTGATCAAATGCGACCGCTTTGACTTCGAGCCCGAAATCACGGCTAAAGTCTTGAAACAAGGCGTACGCCTTTACGAACTGCCGATTTCATATTATGGCCGCGATTATTCGGAAGGCAAAAAAATCACCTGGAAAGATGGCATCTGGGCAATCATGGCCCTGGTGCGTTTTCGCTTCACAGATTAGGACAAAAAGGTCCTTAGCGCCGGATTGAATCTCTAGAGGCAGACAAAACGTTAAAGACGTGAATGTTCTGTTCATCTATTTAAAATGTGTGGCAAACGGCCAGCCTTTGTTGTGCAGCAACTTGTGAGCGCCAGCATATGAGTCTAAGCTGCCTTTATTGGCGTTCCGGGCATTTCCCTTTTACTACTCATTTTTACTAAAGAGGGCTGCAATGGCTCACTTAACTCTCAAAATCAGTTTGATCGCAGGTTTACTCTGCAGCCTGTCGGCACAAGCGGCACATTGTCAGGCCTACAATTACCGCTCCGGCAATGCTCGCGTCGTGCAGGGCGCAGGCGGTTTGCCCAATCCTTCGGCCTCTTACATCACCGGCGGCACACTCAGTCGTTCTGCCCAGGCCGGCGCCGGCCTCAGCACTTACAGCAATTTGCAAAACGGAGCCAGCACTTCGGGCGTCTCGGGAGCTGGACTGACACCCGGCATATCCGGTAACGCCAACTTACCCATGGCCCGTATGGGCTCGACTGTGGGTATGCCCGGCGACTATATGCGTTCGGACCTAAATCCAAACTTTAATCTTCAGCAGCAGCCCAGACAGAGTGTGCAATATCGCAACCAGCGCGGTACTTATCAGCAGCCGCAGACTAATCAAGTAGCCACCTACGGCAGACCCTACACACGCTACGGCAGCAACCCGACCGGACGCCAGGCCACCCAGGTGGCTACACCGACTGGCGGGCAAAAACAAGCAAGCACTGCCGCCAGCAGTGCGGCGGGTAGCTCCAGTGGCGGTGAATTCAAAGGCTATTAGCCCCGGTCCGATATGCTCAGTTTGTGCCGGTGCTAAAATGACTGGCATGAAAAATATACTTGTAATTGGTGGCGCCGGTGCCATGGGCCAGGTGATTGTCCGCGATTTGATGGACAATGCCGAAAGCCAAAATTTCTCTATAGTAATTGCCGACTTTGACCAGGACCGTGCTCAAAAAATGGCCGGAATTTTTAGTCAAGCGGGCAGAATCAGGGGCATTTTTACCGATATCACCAGTCACGAGACACTGGTCAAATCAATGACCGGCATCGATCTGGTGATCAACTCAACGCCCTATTACCACAATGTAAATGTGATGGAAGCTTGCCTCAGCGCCGGCTGCCACTATATAGATCTGGGCGGGCTCTTTCATGTCAGCAAAGAGCAACTGAAACTGGGCGATCGTTTTAAATCGGCCAAGCTCACGGCAATCATCGGTATGGGTGCCGCACCCGGTATGACAAATATAATGGCCGCCGCCGCCCAAAAAGATCTGGATATTGTTGATTCGATAGATATATACGTCGGATCAATTGACAACACTGTCTTTGAACATCCTTTCCCTACGCCCTATTCGATTGAGACCTTAATCGACGAATACACCCTTGAACCAATGGTTTTTGAAAATGGTCAGTACAAAAGTGTGCCCGCGCTTTCGGGAGCCGAGCAAATAGACTTCCCACAACCTGTCGGCACCCAGGAAGCAATTTATACTCTGCATTCTGAAGTTTTGACCCTGCCTATGACTTATCAAAACAAGGGCATTAAGCGCGCCACATTTAGATTAGGCTTACCGATGGAGTTTCACGACAAACTCAAATTTTTGATCTCTCTGGGCTTTGGCAATAAAGAAACAGTCAGCACTGAAAGTGGTGCAGCCAGTCCACGCAAAATACTGGCCGCCATGCTGGCAAAATTTCCCATACCACAGATTATGCCGGACGATTGTGAAGTGGTGAGAGTGGATGTAGCAGGTACAAATAAAAGCGGCAGGAAAACACTGGTAAGACTGGAAACAACGGTCCTAAGCGATAAACGCTGGCAAGTCAGCTGCGGCGCGCTGGACACTGGCGTGCCACCATCGATAGTGGCGACGATGGTGCTGAACGGCACGATTAAAGAAACCGGTGTTCTGGCACCGGAAGTGGCGGTGGATCCACAACCTTTCTTTTTAGAGTTAGCCAAACGCAACATAGTGATGCGCAAAATCAGCGAAGAAAATCTCGTCGGCAACTAAATTGCTCAGCCTACGCCTACAGCAAGAAGCGCCTGGACAGTAGATTTGAGAGACTCGCTGTCAAAGACATTGAAGATACGCACATTGTCATCAATCTTTTTGACCAGACCGGTCAATACTTTACCCGGTCCAATTTCGACAATAGCATCGACGCCGTTTGCCACTAGATATTCTACACAGGCTGTCCAGCGAACAGGGCTTTCCATCTGTTTAGCCAGCTTGGCTTTTAGCTCGCTGCCTTGCTTAGAACCTCTAGCGTCGACATTTTGCACCACTTCTATTTTGGCATCGGCAAAGTCGATTGTATTTAATAGCTGGGCAAATTCTGAAGCGGCCCCGGCCATCAGTGGTGAGTGAAAAGCGCCACCAACTGCCAATGGAATGGCCTTGCCTCCACGATCTTTAACCAGTGCGCAGGCTTTTTCCACAGCACCCGGAGCGCCGGAGATGACGAGCTGATCTTTTGTATTGTAATTAGCAATTAAAACAGCTGCCTCTGTATCGCTAAGACCTTCTGATTTTAGATTTTGCTGCACTTCGGCGCAAAGTGCATCGAGATTTGCGACAGACATTTTAAGAACGGCTGCCATTGCCCCTTTGGGACAACTTTCCATGAGCGCGGCACGCTTTTCTACGAGCTTGATAGCATCGCTCAGATTTAAAACAGAGGCTATGGATAGGGCGGTAATTCCACCAAGACTGTGCCCGGCGACAAAATCAGGTGAGGGCAATTGGCCTTTGAGCTCAGAGACAAAAGCAGCATGCGCTGCCAGTGAGGTAGCCATGATCGTGGGTTGAGTATTGATAGTGCGCTTGAGCTCAGCATCCGGGCCTTCGAAACATAGAGTACTCAGAGGACGACCGGCGACCTGATCTATTTTTGCAAAAGTTTCTTTTGCCTCGGCAAAATTGTTAGCCAGATCCAGTCCCATGCCCACGCTCTGAGAGCCCTGGCCTGGAAAAACAAAAGCAAGTTTGCCCATCATTTTCTCTTCTTTGTTAATTGCGGTTTTAAGTACTGCGAACTTTTTCTTTGCTATTCGAGAAAAAAGAAGTTTCTATATTTTTGACCACATCGGCTTTGACCATGTCGACCGCTACTCTTATAGCGTTTTTAACGGCGGTATGTTTGGAGCCTCCATGGGCAATAACACAAACACCCTTTAGACCGACAAGCAGTGCGCCCCCAAATTCATCTGGGTCGACTCTGGCTTTGAGAGCCTTAAATGCCGGCCGTGCTACAACGGCTCCCACTTTGCCCCGCAGAGTTCCAAGCAACTCCTGGCGCAACATGTGGTTGACCATCTTGGCGATGCCTTCGGCAGTTTTTAGCGAAACGTTACCGGTAAAACCATCGGTGACGACAACGTCGACTTTGCCCATAGGAAAATCGCGGCCTTCGACAAAACCGAGGAAATTTAAATCGGGTTGTTGTTTTAAAAGTTTGTAGGCATCCTGGACAAGCTGATTGCCCTTGGTTTCTTCAGCGCCAATATTTAGAACGCCGACCCGCGGCCTCTTTATATTGTGAATGCCCGAATACAAAATCGAGCCCATGACACCAAACTGAAAAAGCATGTGGGCATCGCAATCTACATTGGCGCCGGCGTCAACAACGATACAACGCTTGGGATGTATGGTCGGCATCTCGCAGGCAATGGCGCAGCGGGATACATTTGGTATGCGACCAATAATAAATTGAGCAGCAACCGCCGCCGCTCCGGTCGAACCGCAGGCGACAACGCCGTCAGCCAGACCATCGGCCACTTGCTGCATGGCTCTGACAATGGACGAATCTTTTTTGCGCAGTACTGCTTTGCTTGGTTTTTCATCCATGGCCACCACTTCGGTGGCTGGAATGATCGATATATTGAGGCCCTGGATCTCGTGTCGCTTGAGCTCCTGCTGTACAGCATCGGGTAGGCCCACGAGTTGAACCGACACGCCGTATTCGCGTGCGGCCAAAACAGCGCCATGCACTACCTCACGAGGAGCGAAGTCACCGCCCATCGCGTCAATGGCAATTCGAATCATGCCATACTCCAGATTTGACCAATTGGCAAAGTAAGTAAACTCACGCCCTGAGAAAACCGAGACCTGGTATCGAACTATTGGGCAACGTTGCTGTCCTTACGACTGGCCAATCTACCGCGGTAGAAATGACAGGTCGGGCAAGCGGTATGGCGTCTAGTGGCGGCGCCGCAGTTGCTGCAAGTATCTAGGGTCAGATCCGAAGCTTTCCAGTGGGCTCTGCGCTGGTGCTGCTTTTGATGAGACGTCTTTTTCTTTGGCTGAGCCATCGCTGTTTAGAACCTCCATGTTCCAGAATTTAATATTATCTACCAAGAAGGTCCCTACTCTTCATTAGGAAAGAGACTCTTTAGGTTCTTCCATCTCGGATCAATCGGCTTCTCGACATCTCCGCCGGCTGATTTGCCGCCGGAAAGACCGCCAGAGCCAGAAGCGTCGGCTTTAGGAGGTCCGGGACACTCCGCGCCGCAGCGACTAAAAACTGGTGAAGCTAACGTTACAGCTTGATACACAACGTCGCTGATGTCAACAATGCCGTCTGCAGGTAATTCTTCATAAAAATCATCTCTTTGCAGCTCGCGGTCGCGCGATTGGCCCATTTCAAACTCGGCTTCCATTGAGCCTGTGGGCACGAAGAGCTCTTCGATATCTACACTTAAAGGTTGAAAATAAGGACGCAAGCAAGCCTGACAATTAAGCTTTAGAAGCGTCTTAACATTGCCCACCAGTCGCATACCGGTGACGCCAAAAGTGACGACTAACTCTCCTACCACTGGTTTGACGGCCTCGGCTACCGCCAGCTCCTCGTTAAACTCAAGATTGAGTCTATGGCTTGGCAGTTCTTGCAAATCGTCGACATTGATTTTCATAGGACTAAATTATCTATAATCGTATCGGTCATGACAAAACGGTGCTTGCCCAGGAGCGCCGGAGTCTTTATCCCGGGCCCAGAGCGGCAAGAATCGCCAAGTCAGTGAATTATAGTACATTGCAGCCACTTCTTCTTACAGCCCCATTTATCCTGCCTGTGAGCAGCCCGCCAATAAAAGACGGGGGCGTTTTATTGAACGCCGGCAAAATCGAATCTCTTTTAGACCGTGACCAGGTGCTAAGTCTGACAGCGGAAAGACCGGCTCTGTCCAGACTGGATCTACCCGGATCGGCTATAACTCCAGGACTTATCAATCTTCACACCCATCTTGATTATTCAAATATGGCTGAGCTCGCGCATTTTCCCTGCTCAACTATGTTTGACTGGCTGGAAGAGCTGGTCAAACATAGCCGTTCTCACTTAAATAGTACAGAAATGCTTCGGCAATCAGCCCGGGCCGGAGCCGAAGAAGCGGCACTGGCCGGGACAAGTATGGTGGTGGACAGTTCTTTTAGCGGGGCAGCAGCCCACGGCATTGCTGATGTAGGCATCAAAGGCCTGGTCGGCCTGGAGATTTTTGGACTGAACGAAAATATCGCCGACATGCTTTTTGGTCTGTGGCAAGAAAGGATGGCTGCTCTGCTTGCTGCAGCAGACAGCACCGCCGGCAGTGCATTGCGCCGCAGCCTTGAGCTGGGCCAGCTGCGCCTGACTATTGCACCGCACGCTCCTTATACAGTCGCCCCGGCTCTCTGGCATAAAGCCATAGAGTGGGCCAGTGAGCGAGGTCTGCCTGTCACCTGCCATCTGGCCGAATCAATAAACGAATCTGCCTGGCTTGAGAAGGCTGATCAAAGACTGGATCAATACCTATTAAATGTTATGCCTAAAAATCCTCAGAAAGAGCCGGCCGAGGCTCTGGCTGACCTGGCCTCGATGCTCGAGAATCTGACCTGGCGGGGTAAAGGACTGAGCCCGGTGCAACATTTAGAGAGCCACCATTTGTTTGATCACTGGACAATAGCCGCTCACTGCCTGCATGTGAGCGAGGAAGATCTGGACATACTGGCCAAACAGAGAGTGAAAGTGGCAGTCTGTCCCCGTAGTAACATGTTGTTAAATAAACAATTGCCGCGCACTGGCTCCATGCTAGCTGCAGGCCTCAATGTAGGTTTTGGTACCGATAGCCGAGCTTCAGCTCCAAGCCTCAATATTTTGCAAGAAGCGGCCTGGTATAAAGAAAAGCTTGGTCAAGAGGCACCAGATTGCAGTCGTCTTTTATCGATGCTGACACTGGAAGCGGCAGAAGCCCTTGGTCTGGCCCATGAGAAAGGCAGTCTGGCACCGGGCAAATGCGCCGACGTAGCAGCTTTCAATCTGGAAAAAGCGGGCGAAAGAGGCAGTTCAAAGGTCCTCAATCAGCATTCGGTCTTGCCCGCGCTTTTCCAAAATGGCGGCGATTGCAGACTCTTGATAATCGACGGCAAGATTATCGCCCGGGATGGGCGCCTGATATAGAGATAGAGGGCGGTTATTGTAAGATATGGTTAGATCTGGGCGATTAATCTATACTGAAGCCAGAATTAGTTGAGCTAGGGGTTGAGGTCTCACCAATATGACAGGACGCACAGACCATATTTGCAGCGGTCGAACATGTATGTTTTGCCGTGTGCTCGACAATCCCCAACGAGCCAAGGTCAGTGGCACCAGGGCCTACATGGACAACCAGGTGATTGAGCGCGTCAAAGAGCTGGAGCAACGCTCCCTTTTGACCTCCAGCGCCCTATCGGCAGCCAATGGCGAGGATATAGAAAAATTGGCACTTCTCGATACACTCACCGATTTATACAATTCTCGTACATTTTTGAAAGAGATGAAAGACGAGCTTAAACGCGCCAAGCGTTACAAACGCCCTGTTTCACTCTGTATGGTTTCGGTTGACGGTTTTAAAGATATAACCCGTTCATACGGAGCACTGACATCCGACGCCGTGCTCAAAGTTATCGGTGGCGTTCTGAAGGGTGCTATTCGCGATGTTGATATACCTTCACGTTTCAGCTCGGATGAATTTGCCATTATTTTGCCCGAAACAAATGCCTCCGGCGCTGCCATAGTTGCCGAGCGCATTCGCACTCGCGTTGCCAATCATGGCATCACCCACAACTGGCATAATCTAAAAGTGACTACATCAGTGGGTTTGGCGGCATTTCCCACCCACGCCCGCGAGCATGACGAGCTTTTGTCAAGAACAATCCAGGCCCTCGAACAAGCAGTTCAAAAGGGCGGCGACCTGGTCATCACCGCTTAGAAACCGGCCAACATTAGAAGAGCCGCCAGACTTGCATTAAATAGATGCGTTAAAATTTGACTTTATCATCAGGCGTCTTATCGTTAAGGCTGAAACATATTAATGAGTATATTTGGGCAGTCCGCAGGCTCCTCAAGAGCCGGTCGTTCCTATTTTAAAGACTGGAAGCCATGGGCCGTTCTAGCGGTTCTCACCTGGTCTCTGGTAAACCTGGTCCAGGTTGTACCCGATAGCACTGTCAAAGATTGGCAGCAGCTCTCCACCATGACCGGCGATACTTTGCAGACCGAAGTACTGGCCCGGGTGAAAAAAACACGCGGCTGGGACAAAATGAATCCACGCGAAAAAGACGAAGCAACAAGAAATGAATTTGACATGGCCTCGATGGCCAATAACATTCAGATACTGGGCCATGTGCGCGGCTATACACTTTTTACCAATCTCAAACTCGGCCTTGATTTGAGAGGCGGCAGCCAGTTACTTTTAAAAGCAGTGCCGGCACCACCGGCGGTGCCGGAAATAACCCCGGAAGTAATGCGGGGCGTAGAAAATGTAATCGAAAATCGTGTCAATAGCCTGGGTGTATCCGAAACAATTGTACAGAGAGCCGGCAAAGACAGATTGATAGTCGAGCTGCCCGGTATCAAAGATCCTCAACAAGCAAAAGACCGCATCGGTACAACTGCTTTGCTCGAATTTAAAGAACTGGCCGTAAGCTCGGAAGGTCTGCCTTACTGGAAAGAAACAGGTATCACCGGTGCAGATTTTAAGCATGCCCAGGGTTCGCCCACAGCCAATCAGGCCTGGGAAGTAAACTTCGAATTTAAACCGGCGGGCGCCAAAAAATTTAGCGACCTTACCGGCCGTCTTGTCGGCAAATATATCGGTATCTTCCTCGATGGTCTGCCTACCGAACGCGGCCCTGACGGCAAACCTCTATCAATAGAGCGTTATCCCGGGGTAAGAGTAAACGAACAAATTTCCGGTGGACATGGTCAAATCACAGGCTCTTTCACAAAAGATCAGGCCTGCGATCTGGCGGATAAACTCAATGCCGGTGCCCTGCCTGTACCAATTCAGATTTTAGAAGAGCGGACAGTAGGGGCGACACTGGGGCAAGACTCCATTCACAAAAGTCTGCTTGCCGGAGCGATCGGTATTGCCGCAGTCATGGTCTTCATGCTGGTTGTTTACGGCTTGCCCGGTCTTGTTGCCGACATAGCCCTGATTTTGTACACAATCGCCACACTGGCCATCTTTAAAACAATCCCGGTGACTTTGACTTTAGCCGGCATCGCCGGTTTTATCCTCTCGGTCGGTATGGCGGTTGATGCCAACATACTTATTTTTGAAAGAACAAAAGAAGAGTTGAAGAGCGGCAAAGGAGTCTGGGTAGCGGTAGAAAATGGATTCGTCCGAGCCCGGTCTTCGATCCTCGACAGCAACGCCAATAGTTTGATTGCTTGTGCTGTACTCATGCTTTTTGGTACATCGCTGGTCAAAGGATTTGCTTTTACACTGGCCATCGGTGTAGGCGTATCAATGTTTACAGCCATCGCCGCCACACGCACCATGCTCCACCTCATACCAAAGGAGCTTGGCTTATTTGGCTATAAATATGACAAAAAAAAAGTAGCAAGCCAGCCGAGTAAGGAGGCCGTGAAATGAACAAGCCAATCGTAGACATAGTCAAATATCGCAAAATCTGGTTTGGCATATCACTGGCCGTGACGATACCCGGTTTGATTGCTGTCATTTTGTGTTGCATACAATTTCACGCACCGCTCAAACCCGGTATCGATTTTACCGGCGGCTCGATTTTGCAATATCAATTTGAAAAGCCGGTATCACTTGAGTCTGTGCACAAAGTTTTAAGTGAATGCGGCTTTGATGGTTCGCAGGTGCAGCAGGCAACTGTGGGCGGTCAGGAAGTAGTGGTCATGCGGACCAAGTCTATCGACCAGGAATCGCAAAAAGCGAAACTGGACGGCAAGCTCGTACAAGAACTGGGTAACTTCAAACCAGTCTCTGTAGATAAAGTCACCGCTACAATTGGCCCAGAGCTTCTCGCTAACGGACTGCTAGCATTGCTGGTCACTTTTGCCGGCATGGTCGGCTACATATCCTACCGATTTAAATTTGACTATGCACTCTGCGCTATCGCTGCATTGTTTCACGACGTACTTGTGCTTTGCGGCATATTTGCCGCCCTAGGACTGATACTGGGCACTGAAGTCGATAGCTTATTTATATCGGCGGTGCTGACAGTAATTGGTTTTAGTGTGCACGACACAATCGTTGTTTTTGACCGCATACGCGAAAACGCTAAATATGTAGGCAGCAAAGTTGTCGATCCAGAAACTAAGCAAGAATACAAACGGACTTTTGGGGACATAGCCAACGACAGTGTCAATCAAACGCTAACCCGTTCCATCTATACATCGCTGACTGTGATAATCACACTCTTTTCTCTTTATCTTTTTGGTGGCGTCACCACCAAAGACTTTGTACTGGCAATGCTGATCGGCATCATTTCCGGTACTTATTCGTCCATCTTTAACGCCAGTTGTTTGCTTGTCTGGTGGAGAGAATTTAAAAACAAAAAGGGTCCGTCAAAGAGACCTACACTAAAAACAGCCTGAGCAAGAAAACAAAAGTCTTAAATGGAGGCTCCCCGGCGAGAACAAAAATGACCGACGAAAAAAACAATGCCAGTACAGACAATATGAGCGAAGACCAGAAATGGGAAAATCTGACACGTCCCGAAAAACTGGGCGAAGTCTTACTTAAACTTGGCAAAATAAGTCTGCAACAACTCGAAGATTTGATCAAAGAACAGGCAGACTCAGAAGAGCCTTTGGGTGAACTGATCCTTTCCAAAGGTTTGATGACAAGACAAGAACTCTTAGAAGCCCTGGATTTGCAACATAAAACAGACCAGGCAATTATCGACTCATTAACAGAGATGATTCAGCACAAGAGTGACGCTGAAGACTAAAAGAGGCTCCAGGGAAAACCCATGAAAACTTTAAAAAAAGTCTGCAACTCGACAATCGGTCAGCTCCTTGCCACCACATTTGTTTTGTCGCTGAGTGCAAACACTGCGGCCCTGGCCGGTCCGGAAGATATCCAGCTCAAAGGGCCAATCAGTGCCGATGGTGCAACAGATATACCGACCTTAAAAAACGACCCTAACGCGCCGACCAATATATCAGCCCCTGGTGCAGACGCGGTTATGACCAGGGATATGATTCTGGTTGCTCCGACCCAATCTGCCAATCATCCAACGACATCGATCAAAGATCTGGTCGGCAACACTTTTAAAGTACAAATAGACCGAGCCGACATACACTTCGATGATTTTGTCGGCGTGAAAATTACGGTCTCAAACGAAACCGATCGCCCACTGGTAATAGATGGCGAAAAAGCACAAATTTTAGTTAACGGCCAAACTCTGACAAGCGTGCCAGTCGCAACCATACAGCAGGCGATCATACCGATCCATAAAACCAGTCAGGATTTCAAGGATTTGGTCACACTTGCTCTTCCAGCTGCCGTAACAGTGGGAGCAGCCCCGACCATCCGCGATATAAAAGAAAACAGAAAGCCCTTTCTCGAACGTTACGGCCCGGACGAAGTGAGAAGAACAGTGGAGTTTTCGCGCTTCGGAAGAAGAATACTCTGGACTCAACAAAAAGTGCAGGGCATTATATATTTCCAGACAAAAGACAATTTGAGCTCCGCCAAATTAGTGTTGCCGGTGACCACATTGTTTGATACAAAAGACTCAACTCTAGTCACTGTAGAACCTTCGGCTGCTCCACAGTCGCCTGCGGTATCACCGACCAGCAAACTGCAATAGACTGGTCCTCTTCTACGCTAGATTAATCAGGGCTTGTACCAGCTCTTGCGACCGGTGGGAATGGCCGGTTCGAAGGAGCCCGGTGTATAACCTTTGGTCAAAGTAGTGGCGGATATCATGCCCATATCATGCAATAGCTGCGCCTGAGCAATGTTGGAAGTACCAATCGCCTGAGCTTGTGTTGCCAGCGCCGCCACATAATCATGCTGCGCTCTCACAAGATCAAGCCAGGTATCGACACCGTTGGCCAGTCGAGCTCGGGCATAGCGCATCGCCTCTCTAGTGGCTACCGTGGCAGCGGCAGCTTGATCGATTGATTTGCGCGCAGCCAAAATACTCAAATAATCTGAGCGGACATTTTCAGTCACTACGCCCAACTCTTGATTGCACTGCATCAGAGCTTGTCTGGCCAGTAACCGCACTGCCTGCACGGTGGCGGCTGTCTGCAGACCAAAACTGGGCAAACTCCAACTGAGTGAAAATCCGGCCTGAAACTCTCTAAAATCACCTGGGAAAATACCGGCCGGTGCTTGCAGCGACCCGTTCTGGTTCGAACCTGTGCTGTTGCCGCTGCCCCCACCAAAGAGGGATGGCGCCACAGCACCAGAGGATACGAGTGAGCCGGACTGCACCTGAGCAATTGGCGTACCGCCCGAGGCGGCGGGCATGGAGGAGGGCGCGGTGTTGGCTCCCTGTGAGGAAGTCGAGCCGGCAGTCGGACTGAAAGTATATTGTTGTCCGAGAGCGTTGTTGCTCACCCTACCGGCAAAACTGGTATCGAGAAAGCTGGCGATAGCGGATGTAGCTGCGCCACCAAGGGCGGCACCATTAGCGGCCGGTGCCACACTGGCATCGTTAACTTGATAAAGTACAAAAAATGAAGCTGTTGGATAAAGACTGGAAGAAACTGACTGCACGGTGCGGGCGGCGGCAAGACGAAAATACTCATATTGACGCAAGCCGGAGCTGTACTTCATAGCATCTTGTAATAACGTCCGAAGCCTGACATTGTCATCAAAGAGTGTCACCTCACTCAAAGTGCGCTCTGCCGGCACTAGATTGACGGCCATAGGAAAATTCAAAGCTGCGTTGAGAACCAGTCCGGCGGTCCGCATATTTACAGCCTGCTGCAAAAATCGTTGCTTGTCAGAAGAAAGAAGAGCTTCCACCTGCATAATGGCATAGCGTGTGCCGGTACCAGCTTCAAGTTGCTTTTTGGAGAGACGCAATTGTTCTTCATCGGCTTCTACAGCTTTAGCTAAAGTTTGCAAAAGCACTCGCTGCAAAATCACGTTTGTATATTTGGTATAAACATCCAGAAAAACGTCGCTGACAGTTCCGGTGTAGGCTTCCTGCCAGGCTTTTTCGCGGTAACGCTGAGCCAGAAGCGAATACAGGACACTGCCTCCCTGAAAAACAGGGATGTTGACACCGGTCAAAAAAGTCTGGGCCAAAGAAGTTGTTTTGTCGTTATAAACATTGGCATAAGTCAAATTGTAGTTTGCTGAAAAAGTAGGCAAAAACGAAGCTATACCCGACTGAAACAGTCGGTGCTGGTAGTTCATACTTTCGCGCGAAATTTTGATCGACATGCCCTGGTCCAGGACATAATTGATAGCTTCAGCCAGAGTAATTTCCTGGGTGACCGATGTTTCTTTGCGCAATGCCTCAAAAGAGTTCATCTCAATGGCACGGCTCAAATAAAGTGGACTGAGATGAAGTGTCTTGGCCTCATCGTGGGTCATCGGCTTATTTTCTTCATCTGTCAGACGCAATGGCTGCAGTTCGATACTGGGCATTGGCTTGCCCTGGGTATCCAGAACTGGGGCTGAGACTGGTCCGCTAGCTGGGGCCGAAAGCGAAGGAGATGAAGATGAAGATTGAGATGGAGACGGAGATGACACAGGCCCAGAAGCTGAATTGGAAGGGGGCGAATTTTGCGCGATTACCGGTATATCGCCGGCAATAGTAAAAGTGGTGGCAGTCGTCTTCGAAGTCGGATCTTGTATCACCTGTAATTTGCTGGGGTAAGCTGGCTCAGTAAGAGGCTGACCAAACGCTCCATTCAAAACCGGTGTAGGTTTGAGAACGGCTTGACCAGCGCCTGGTGCTGCCGAATCAGGCAGAGTAAAAGGACGAGACGGTTGATCGGCGAGCACAGGAACAATACATGAGAAGAGGCAACTACAAAGAGCCAGGGTCACCGACAAAGAATTACAACTATGCTGGAACTTCCGCAAAATTAATTGATCTTTCCTCTGTATCCGTGCAGGACCGCATCTTTGGTGATCAGGCCAGTGTCATGCAAGAGCTGGGCTTGAGCAAGATTGGAATTGACTATTGCCTGGGCCTGAGTAGTCAGGGCGTTGATGTAATCGCGTTGAGCCTGGATCACTTCCAGAGTGGTGGCAACATCAGAGACAAGACGGATTTTAGCCATACGCAACTCTTCGGTAGAGACGGCCACTCCATGTGCAGCATTGTCTATTTGTTCACGAGCCGCGCGCCAGTTTAGATAATCGGTGCGTACTTGTTGAATGATTGTCTGCAGCTCCTGGTTAGCCTGAATGCGCGCCTGACGATTGAGCGATGTAGCAGCATAAATATTAGCCACAGTGACAAGTCCCATACCACTGAGACTCCATACCACAGCCAGACCCTGTTGATAGGTCTTAAATAAACCGCCGAATACACCGGCTCCGGATGTGTCAGTCCCGGTAGTGGCAGAGGTAGCCGAGGTTTTTGCGTACGAGTCGGTTGTTGTATTTGTATAAGAGTATTGAGTGAAGAAAGAAACTTGAGGGTAGAGACCAGCAGCCGCAACTTGAATATTGCGTCCGGCTGCCACTTTAAAGTCTTCGTACTCACGCAGCTCCGGCCTATTACAAATAGCCAGAGAGACAAGCTGATCTATGGTGGCGTTGTTATGGAAAATCTCCGCTTCCGAAATATTTTCTTCAACCGGCACCAGATTAACGGACATCGGATAATTCATACTGAAGTTAAGAGCCAGCGCAGACTGCCTCATAGTTACTTGTTCTTGCAGTAAAGTCTGTCTATCTGTCGCCCGTTGAGCTTCAGCTTGGATCACGGCATATCGAGTACCGGTGCCGGCTGTT
>Ga0116230_10003877_pt1 | contig 14624 bp, 6 predicted proteins | sample S1TSphfallax_3_FD_88678 | JGI IMG/M metagenome (GOLD analysis project Ga0116230, IMG submission 88678) | Host-associated microbial communities from peat moss isolated from Minnesota, USA - S1T2_Fd - Sphagnum fallax MG | ecosystem: Host-associated > Plants > Peat moss > Unclassified | place: USA... | reverse complement strand
GCTTGCACTCGACTCCACATCGCATGGGCCCTTACATCTTAGATACTATGCCATTAGATGCTAGGTTTTGAACTTTTGAGAGTGCCCATCTCTTGTGCATTCATCTCAAGAACAAGTTCTCACGAGGAGAAGCTGTTTTTGTCTTGTGCCATTTACTTGGTATTTTGTTGTAAAGGTTAGTTGTTTTATTATTTTTAAAAAAAACATTTTTTATTTATTTTGTGATAATAAAAAAAAATTCATGTCAAAAAAATTTCTATGTAAAGTGATATAAATGTCATATCAACCTAGTCATTTTATTTGATTATGTATTATTAAAAAATAAATCTTATAAAAGTGAGATGTGTTAAAAAAAATTGTTCGCACATATTCAACTATGAGTTTTACATGACAAAAAATGAATTAGATGTAAAATTCACTTGTCAATATTTTATTAAATGTTAAAGGTTGATAAATATGTAAATGTTTGAATCAAATTCATTATGTCAAAACATGATATGTATGATTGCATCCCAAAACCTAAATTGCTTAAGCTAACTTGTGTTACCTATGTTAAGTTTGTTATGCCACCTACGTTACATGACTTAATTTACTTAACCTAGGTCGCCTAGGTTAAAAACATGGGCTAGGTAAAAGTTTAAATTGGCATAATCTACACAATTTAACTGAAATTAACCATGTAAGCTACTTAGTTTATATTAAGGTAGATAAGTTGTAAAAATAAAGATTTGAACCTCTCACCTTCACATTTGAAGAGCAAAATCATTATTATTGTACATCAATTTTTTTTATGTAACAAAAAATATAATCACATTTTGATAAACATTTTTTTAAACTACTTAAATGACATATTCAACCTACCTTATGCTACCCAAATGATTTAAACACCTACCTAGGGGTTACCTAGGCTACTTAGGGTACATAAGGGTTCACCTAAAAAACATTATCTAGGGGTTATTCATGCTATGTAAGGACTTACCTAGATGTTTATCTAGGGGTTGCCTAGGCTACCTATGGGTTACCTCAGGGCTACCTAGGCTACCCACGAGTTATTTAAGTTAGGCTATTTAATTAAGGATTGCTTATACTACCTAGTGACTTGTTTAGGGGTTGCCAAGGTTACATTTTCATTTGTAATATGTATGATGGCATGTGTGAATCTACCATTAGGTAATTAATGATTTATAATTGCAACATTCATTTAATAATCATTTATAGTGTGTTTTGTTGCACCCATGTTTCAAGATTTTATTTTATGTTTTTCACTTGGAAATGAAAATATTCATTATTAATCATGCAATGGGGACTAGTTGTTGCCGCTTGTTATGATTATATCAGCCATAACAATCCATCTTTGGGTTTTGTAATTTTTCTTGTGATGTTATGTATTAGTTTATTATTTAATAATCAAATGCTTACAATTAATTTTTCTAATAATTACATGTATTGATTAGTTTTATTGCACCCATGTGTCAAATTTTTATTTGATATCTTTTCATTTGGTATGTAAACATTCACCATTATTAGTGTAATGGGTTTCAGTTGTTATTATCAATTGTCTTGATTGTATTAGGCACAACAACACATCTTTTGGTTTTGCAACTTTTTTTGTGATGTCATGTGTTAGTTTATTATTTGACAAATAGAAACATAAAGTTACAATGTTTGTTTAATAATTTCATGTATTATGTTTTGTTGCAACCATGAATCATGATGTTGATTATAATCACAACACCTTATTGGCACATGGCATACCATCCCATCATCATGGGAGATTGAATCATTGTTAATTGCAAAATTCAATGGTACTTTTGACTAACTAATTTCACATCACAAATATATATAATTAACACAAAGTGAAAAAATATATATATTATACCCCAAAAACTAGCAAGTTTTCATATTGACTATATTCACAAAATCATGATAGCACATGGCATGTTGATGTCCTTTACCATTATTTAATTATTCATGTAATTAAATAATTAGAAATATAGTTGAAAAAAAAAACAATTGTTTTTGGGTCTAATTTAAAAGGACATAATGTGTTATAGTGTAGTCATCACATTTAAATCACATCTTTGGTCAAAATACCAATGATTATGTATTCTACCTTGATGGCTGAATTGGGTGTATAGACTTTAAGGTGGCTCATTTTTTGAAAAAACAAGAATGCACATAAGTCCATTCTACAATGTTATTTTTTAAATTTTTTCTAGTATCATGGGTTCAATGGTAATAAATTACATGTATCAAAAGCAATAAAGTCCACATTAATAGGAACCCACTGACATATTCCATATATACATTGTGATTACATTTGTAATAATCTTACATGTCACCATAGTTGCAAATGTTCGTAATTGCATACAAGTACATTATGATGAATCCAAGTTCTTCCAATGGGGGTACTAGAAGAAATCTTGTCCATTTCAACCTTATGTTTGCAATTGGTGTATGATTAGTGTTAAATTCAATTCATTTTGTGACTACATTTGCAATAATCCTACATGTTACCATAACCACAAATGTTTGTAATTACATATACAATTACATTATGATGAATCCAAGTTTAGGTCATATTTGCAATCATAGTTTGCGACTATCATAAGTTTATATCAAAAGATTAATGAAAAATGAACAAGGTGATTGCATACTAAGGTGGAATAGTTTGGATGTAGGAGAATCCATTTTTGCAATTTTCAAATTTTCAATTATAACTAATTCCAACTTATGTGATGAAGTAATGGAATGGGATTTATTTTTATGATGGATTTAATGATCAAAAATTAAATATGAAAATTTTGTGGCCAAATTTTTAATATCAAATTTATGAAGAACTTTTAAAGATGTACAAAAAAATTGTCTATAATTTTGTTGACAAATATGTACACATCACATGCACCACAAAATGAATTTGGGTGCAAGTACATAGGTAGCTCCTAACATTATTATTTAACAAAAGGATTATGATTCTTTTTTAGTTTTTTTCATTTTTTCATATGAAATTTTTTTTGAATGAAATCTTTTGCAACTTTTTACTAAATATATATATAGTTGCCCCAATAGATCACATGTTTGTTGTTAATCATTGTTGAATAAATATGAATTTTTCAAAGTGTGTAAATTTTGCTAGATTTTGTGTTTCATCTTGAAATTTTATCATAATTTTGAATCATACCAAAATATGCAAACTATTTTAGGGTTTTTTTTTTAATATCATAACCTACAACTTTATTTTTTATGTCATGCAGATTACACCCATTTACATGTTGTAAAGGATTTTTGAAAATTTTGAAAAATATTTTGAATTTTGAACAAAATTTAATTCCATATCTTTTAAATTGTGAATGTTTTTTGAACTTGGGTAGTAGGTTACTATCATCTAAATTTTTTTACCATCAAAATTATGTTATTCCAATAGTCCTTTACCTAGTCCTTTGTAAAATCAACCATGATCTAACATAGCACCTATTCAAGTTCAAACATCTTTTTGTAAAACTGAAACCCAAATTTTAATTTAATGAATTTTTAATTTGAATTACTCAACATTCATATTAGTCATTTAGCACAACTTGGAATGATTAACATAACTTTAAAATGTCAAGAAGAAAACAAATGTAAAAAAAGTTCACAATTTTCATCACTATCCGACATGGTTTTTGACTTCTATCTTTGTACTCTCACCCATTTATAGCCAAGATTTTTTGTGGGTATTATAGATAGATGAGTACAACATAAGATTGAATTACATAAATTGATTCTTGATAGACATTTTGGTTGAAGAAAAATAATGTGTTACAAGTCTTTCATTTTTTATTTAAAACTATTTGCAACTCATTTTCACGAAATAGATAAATAATACAATATTGATCAAAAATTGGTTAAGCTTGGTTGCTCAAAAAAAAATTTAATTTTCTAATGTTCCAACAATTTGATGTCAAATGATGTCATAATACACATTTCACATAGATGGGTGTCAATAGTGTAAGACTTCACACATTAGAAAACTTGAAAATATTAAGCCTAGTTTGGGTGCACATAATCTTGAGCCTATGGAGGAACTTTCTACATTGCACTTGAGCATCATTGCTCTAAGGTTTTCTTCTCAAGAGTGCCTATTGCTAAACGCTCAACAAGGATGCAACATTCTATAGCTTGAATGCATTGACTCTTTCAAAGATTTTCAAGGTTGGGTTTGTTTCAAGTTTCATTGTTAACTAATGGAGTTTTGTCCATTGTCAAAATAGGAAGTTGGTTATGGGAAGAACCTTCTCTCATGTTAAGGTTTTGTAAGGATTTACTTAGTTACATATTAGTTGCTAAAATTGCCATGGCATAGTAAGAAATATTACTTAAAATAAATGGGTAAAAAAAACTATAATTGACTTTTCTAAATAATGACACAAAGGCCAAAAAAATTGGGTTGGAGACCTCCTATTGCATAAAAACCATATGTAAGTTGAAACTTCCAACAAAATGGACTCAAATAAGTGAAACTAATTTTTTTCTCTTTTTAACTTTGAAATAATTACACCAAAAAATTAATATTCAGTGAAAAATGAACTTTGGAATCTAAGCAATTATTGGGTCACAATTCACTTTTTTAAAAATGTTATTGACTCATTGTTTATAATGGAATTGAAATTTTTATCAAAGGTTAGGATACTTTAAGATTAAAAAGTTTGAAAATTTGAAATATACAATGGACTTTATAATTGTTTATTATGCATAATGAAAGTCCATCACATATTAAAAAGGATTTTTTCATGACCAATATTTAATAGAGGAATTCAAAAGGTTGAAAGTAGGGCATTATTAACTTGGACATGGAAAAAGAAACATGTTTTCAATTAATTTAGGACTTTGTGTTAGTTTCAAATCATTAATAATTTTTATTTTGACACTACTTTGACATTTGTTTTGAGTCCACATTTTTCATTTTCTCTATGTGACAAATGTAGTGTTGTCATTTCAAAAGTCCATTACAAGTCCATAATCTAGAATTCGTCCAAAAAATTTATGACAATTCCCATTAAAGTCTATGACAACATGAATAATTAGAAAATTGATAATGTTAATTTTGAATATGACTTTAAATTTCTCATTTGTATGTAACCTAGAATAATTATAAGTGTGACAATCCAAACAATCCCCCTATTCATGCTTTCACCCTAAAGAAATCACTACATCCGTTAAAATGAAGATTTAGGGTCAAATATTACAAGCCCAAAATAATTGAATAAAAAATTTACTAATGTTCAAAAATTGAAATGTAATAACATTAAGTAATATGTCATTTAACTAAAAACCTAACATAACCAAAACCCAACGACAAAATATCATTTGACACAAATAAATTTATGTTTTGTTAATTGCCCAAATGAATTCACCTAAAGATTTGAACACACTACAACCAAAAAATGCAAATGCCAAAATGTAGATAGCTGGTGAAAAGCACAAAGAGATCAAACATTAAAAGCAATGAAAATTCAAAGGTAAAAAACACTCACCAAACAATGTCTACACATTAAAAGGATCTCCACAAATCAAAGTAATATGTCATTTGCACTAAAAACCTAACATAACTAGAACCCAACAACAAAATATATAACAACAACCCAACCACAAATCAAGACACTACATCAATGGCAAAACATTCAATGTTGATCTAAAATTGAAAGATCCAATTCACAAATGTGTGAAACATATCCCATGATAAGTGGAAAACCATAACAAAAGAAGAGAAAATAAGATAGATATACAAGAACAAATATTCAATTTACAAGTTGAGTGTTAGCAACATTGTTTTCAATATTTTAGAAAAAAAATTGCAAGGTTTTTATGGAACATGAAATTTATCTAGGTTAGTAGGCAAAAAATGGTTGTTTTGTCTACAAAAAACTTAATAAAAAACATTAAAACAACCTTAAACTCAATTTGAATTTCAGTATGGATCCTTTCCAAATAATCTATTATATTGCGGTGTTGGGCAAACAATCAGATATAAACAAAACATCAGTCTTACACCATGCAAGGATTTTTTTTAATTTGGGCCTTAAAGTGATAGGATGAATTAGGGGACATTTTTGATATTGCAAAAGTGATTGATTTGTTGTATTAAGTTTTCACAAAAACACCATTAAGGTTCAAAATAAAATGCATCCTCACCTAGATGAAAGTCCAACACTAGACATTAGTGTGATCTCAACATGTGGAAATGATGCAAAAATGAAAAATGTCATACTACTTTTGATGATTTCAATTGGAGGCAATGGTTATAAGTTAGTAGACTCATCAAATGCATATATTAACCCAAGGAGAACCTATGCATTTGAAATGTTTTTCCCCAATTCATATGGTAATACAACTTATAAAAAACAACAAACATGCATCAAACAATCAGGTCACACAACCTTGTGTGATGGATCAAACAAGCTTTGCATGAAGGATCAAGGATGGTAAATTTTTTTATGAAGACAAAAGGAATTCACAAACTTTCACAAATTTAAGAACTTTCAAAATTGAGTAACCATACAATAAAAAATGAATATATATGAATAAAAGTCCAATTTACAATAAGATGGATCACATACCAAGGTGCAATTTTGAAATAATCTTTTGTAAAGAAAATCATAACAACTAGGATTCCTAATGGAATTGAAAGGACAATATATACAAATATAAAAACAACCAATCCATAAGAATCAAATTATTTCAAATAAAGGAGTAAAATCCCTAATGAGTAATTATCATTTATACTAAATGCATCCTAAAGCTCAAAGAATGTGACACTATCATGAGGATTCCCTATGTTGATATATGGAATAATACATTATGAGAAATCACATCTATTGAAACCACATTACCTTACAACTAAAACTCAAAAAACAACCCATATACAACTATTGTGCAACTATCCTTTTAGAAATATGGTGCATTAATAAGTAAATTACCATGTTAAGAAATTAGTTAGTTATATTATAGTTGTAAATGAGTTGAAAATGAGTTTTTTATACAATAATTTATACATACATATGTAATCAACCATGTTTGACTTTTTCAAGAGTTACATTATAATTGCATGTGGTAACTATTTTAGAACTATTGTAAATGTGCCACTAAAATAACAATTATGTTTCAACTAGTGTGCAATGTATATACATGTAATCATGCTATGTGTGCACATTTCAACCCTCCATTATGGGATACATTTGCAATTAGTTTTCAACAATGATTCCCATTGATACAATTAATACGACCACTAGTGTGCCACTACTAAAGTACTAATATTCAAATATGTTATGACTATAATACAATTATTTATAACATAATAAGAATACATATTCATGTGTAATTTTATTGTTCAATAGTTTGACTATTAATATGAATAAATAAGTGAAATTCATATAAATCAATTTATCATTAATTAGAAAAATAATTATTTATTAAATATCAATTAGATAAATATTAAGTTAAGTTGGGGTTTTCATAATGAATTAGATCAATTATTTAAGATAATTTACTCATTCATCAATAAATAACAAATCATTAATAATCTAAATTCATTGCCTAATTAGTTATTTGGATACATATAATTAATTTAGATGTAAAACTAAAAATAATGTGTATATTATATTAAAAATTCAAGTCAATGTACACATGGATATGGATATTTATACCTTCATGTTTTCTACCCAAATTCATATTAAATATTCAGCAATGAGTTTTTTTCAATAATTTATTACGTATTAATTACTAATTAATATGTAATTTACTTAATTATTATGAACTATAAATAAGTTTGATTCATAAATTTAGTTCATTAATTAATTAAAATAATAATAATTAATTTTAAAACTTCAAATGATATATGACTAATTATATGAATTTATATAATTAATCATCTGATAATAAATTATCTAAACAAAATAATTAACTCAAATAAATAATTCAATTCATAATTTCAAATAACTAAATATTAGATAAATAATTCACATATTTAATTATATGACTTACATAATGAAAAACAAAGATAAAGCATCTGGAAAAATCTTTCTTCGGTAAATCGGCCCATCATCGATCACTTGCATATGACCATATAGTTATTTATATCGTCATCATATGTGCTTCATTTTGAGTGATTTGAAATGTTATGGGAGTGCCACCCCAAGCTCTAGAAATCAACTTTGAAATGCAAAGGAAAAGGAATAATGAAAAAATAACACGAAAAAAAATAAGTTTTCTAACTTACAAAAAAAAAATCTTGTTTTTCCTCTTTGGACCCCTCCTACTTTCAAAGGTTTCATAACTTTCTTATTTCTTATTCATGTTAAACAATTTAAAATGTTATATGAGCACCATTTGAAGTTCCACAAATCATCTTTGAACTCTGATAGCAATAGAACAACATATAAGGAATTTTTTCGATGTTCAGAAACTGGCCTTTATAGCAGTTGGTGGTTTGTTTTTTTGAGTTCCTAACCTTTTATATTTTGGGGGTTGTAATTTTCTTAACTATATTATGTTTTTGACGATTTTTAATGTGTTGGATGCACCAATAGGAAGGGTTCAAGTTTTGGTTGGACATTGGAAATAACAAAACACTCCCCTTGGATCTAGCCTAGCCTAAACACTTAAATGTTCAATCACTAATTGGTTTACCCTATAGTTACAACTTAATTGCAACTAAAAGATTTAACCCATATGTTTTGTCTTCAAATTCCATGTTACAAACTATATAAAGAAGGTTTTTTCTTTTTTGTTCTCACATTAAAATACATGTGTCATTTTGGGATGAGTTCAAAAAAGCTTAACCTAAAAGAAAAATAAAAAAGTAAAAAGTAAAATTTCATGGATATTCTTTAATTCACTTAATTTTGTGTTTTCCTTCTTACTTACATACCTAGGTAAATAAGTAGGTCCTACTTTTTTACCTACCTATGTAAGTAGGTAGGTAGGTCCTATGTAAATACATAAGTATGTAAATCTTAAGACCTACCAACCTACCTACCTATGGTTTTGTACAACCTACCTAACCACTAAAATAGATTTTTTTTCCAAAATAAAATTAATATGTCATGTGACAATTTTTTATTGTGCCACTTATCACAATCTCAAACCATCATTAACAATCATAATGGATAATGAAGATCAATATCTTGAAAAAACAAATTATCTCCAAAAATCTTCATAATGTCATGAATCAAATTTTAATAGATGGATGAGAATTAATGACATTAACATGACATCGTGGGTGAAGTTATAATGGAGTTGTATATTAGTTGAAAATGAATTGTTTTAACATAATTGCAATTGAGTTGTAATGAGTTACATTATATATATAATGAAATGTAACTTTGTAACTCATAATCTTGTCCATTAACACTCATGGTGTATAAATTTAATGAGTTGCAAGTGTCTGGTGCAATTCAAAAATTGAGTTACAAGGCTAGTTATAAAACCCTTTAGTCATAGTGATATCTACTAACAACATATTTAAAAAATAAACATTAGGAAACCAAATTTTTAAAATTGAAAAAAAATGTATCGACTTTTTTCAACATTATTGTTAAAAAATGAATATTAAGTTTTCATGTTCTTAATGGAAAATTGTCCTTTAGACCAAACAATTTTTTTATTTCCTTGCAAATCATATCAAGCCCCTTTTTTCACGTAGGCCTTAGCTTTAGACCAATTGTAAACAGAAAAAAACTTTGAACACCTTGTAAGGAATTCCTTTAATCCATGGTTAAATATGTGACCATGTAGTACCAATACAATGACCCCCCTACCCTCTTTTCGTGGGAGGATCATTTGCCACAATATCACCTTTCAAGGTGAAATAACATGTAAACTCACATCTAACTTGGTACCACTAGGAACCATTTCGAAGAATGGTTAAGGAACCAAAATTGGCCAAATGATATTTCTAGGCCCTTTTAAAAAAAAGTTCTCACCACTATAGATTTTTTTCTCATGGTTATCATTTACATGCACTTGTATATGGCCTCAATTTTTTGTTGGAATAAGAAAAGGTGAAAATTGCAACAAATTTGTATTTTTAATTATCATGGCCTTTTAAGGAATCACAATCCTAAACTTTGAAATTTCATAATTAAATTATACCTACTTTGATTGATTACATTAAAAAAATCAAATAGAATATCTTCAAACTTACCAAAACATGTTTCAAACTTGTGTTTTTCACCAAAAAGTTCAAGGAAAGGAAACACCATTACATTTCGAAAACTTTTTCTAAATGAAATGATTAGGAACATCAAAATATTTTTTTAAATTAATATCATTAAAGTTTCAAATTTTACACAACCTAATAAATGTATTCGTGAGAAAAATCTAATGAAAATCTTTATTTAAATGTTTCTTATATTTCTCCAAAGTTCAATGGGTCTAATAAAATAAAGGTGTGACATTTTTAGTGGTACCACCTAAGCATGGGTTTGCCCTTCAACCCAAAGGAAGCCATCTCACCATTGTAAGTAAGGTAGAATGTCAATAAATGTTCTACAACTTGAGTTGTAAGTGCCTTCTTTGCATTGACTATAGTAGGTTAATCAAATGGGTCATCTCCAATTTGATTTTGAAACACAATTAGTGAACTATCTCCAAGTTGATCTCTAGGTGTAGGATAAATTGTTTCCTCACAAAATATAGATATAACATTGACCTAATAAATCTGTGAAACCATAAATGTTTTGTAAAATATAATGATTTAATCCATGACAAAATCACTTAACACGGAACACTTAACAATATGGACTTTAAATCATAGCCAATTACAATAATTATTAAAAAAATAGAATGAACAGTGGCATAGACAATTGACAACATTCATGAAGAATAATTTATTTATTTATTTATTTATTTTAGAACTAGGATTGAATCACATTCTATGCTACAATCTTGAAATTTTTTTGGTACTTCTTATTGAAATAATGCAAAAACATTTATCCCATTCAAAGGATTTCTGCTTATGAACCTAAACACAAGTTATTCAAAAGTTAAGACAAACTCTAAGTAAGAGGAAAAAATCTTCAACAAAATATTGTCAATTAAACTATTTAGCTTAAAAGAATCACTAAAAATAACATTAAAAGGCAAATTACGAATGTTCACCCATAGCCTATGGTCTACCAACAACATGCTTCTAAGGTGAGTACCATGATACATATTAGCAAAGAAATGAAAAAGGCACTTATGGAAAATAGGTACATAATGCAATCTAAAATTCTTATGTTTTGTGTCCAAAAAATGTTTATTCATCCTATAGTGCTCCCAATTTAGAACATTCATAAAAAGGATATTAAATTGTGTTACCCAATGGATTTCAACCACAAATTCATCTTATGGGGCATAGTTAAAGACCTAACATACATCAAAAATTGTTTTGTATACTTGTTTAAAAATTCTTGCAATCCAAGCCTTAGAATGACTTCATACATTGAAATGTCACTATTGTTGAAAGTCACATTGTGACATTTATCTTGAAGCATCCCCTTTAACTTGAATATGACATTCAAACCTATCAAACTCCATTTTTGGCATTTAGTTCCTCCTTGATGTTTTTATTACTCCTATTTGTGCACATTTGGTTTCCCTTTATGTGTTGTCAATACCTTGTGTGTGGGTTTTGGGTTTGTTTTTTGTGAGCATTCAGTTTCCTTTTGTGTGTTTCAAGTCCTTGACATGTTCCTATCCCTCTTTGTGTGCATTGGTTTCAATTTGGATGCTTTTAATTCTTCTATATGCTTTCTCAGTATTAGTTTTTTAACATGTTTGGGTCATTTTGTGTTCAATTTTGGTTTTGTTTTCAATTCTCTTTATGTTTAATTCTTGAAATGTCATCAATAGCCTACCTTTGTTGAAAAATCTATGCATGTGCTCTCTTTGTGTTTGGTTCCTATATGTACATTAAGTTCAGATTTCCTCTATTTGTTGATGGTGGACAAATTTTTGTGATGGATTCATTTGTCATGTTTCTACAATGGACATTTTACATCAATGTGGATGATAGTGGTGGATAAAGTTATGGATGAAAGTTATTTGCCATTTTCATCCAACATATGTGCATTTTTCATCATATTGAACATGGAAAATATGAATGAAAAATTGGAGGGCAAAATTGAATGGAAAAATTGGATGATAATGATGTTTGGGATGAAAAAATGGATGATGATGGTGATTTGGATGGAATTGTGGATGAAGTATCAATGAAAATCTAAGTTCAAAGCTCAAGGCCGAAGGTTCTACACTCATTGTTCAAGGTTCAGATGGTTGCATGATTGAGGTAAAAACATTATTGTGACACTTTAATCACCCAACAACCTTATAACGTTAACTATTAATTGTCCATTTCAATCACTTTGGATCAACTCAACAATGTTGAATACTTAGACCTAAACAAACTCATATATTAACAAATGGAAACAAGGCGAAAGCACACTAGGGTGTCATAATTTTGGCGAATTAAAATCCCTTTTCAAAGTCCTTTTCTAATGTAGATGAAAATTGGCTTAACATATGAAAGTAATTTTTTTTCATTTCCAATTTCAAATCATTATGTTATAAGACATATAAAAAATATCACAAAAGAATTTTTTTAAGTAATTATTTGTAAATGCTTAAAAGGCCTTTTAAAATAATTAATTTTTTTTGGGATTTTAAAAAGTCCATAACATAGTAAATTAAAATCACATTTTATTCATTCAATGAATTTTTAATTTTTAAAACATAATTCATCCAATATCCCAAAGTTTCAAACATATAGGACTAACACATTGTAAGATAAAAGTCCATATCCATGAGTTTTGCAAGTGTGACAAAAAGTGTAGGCAAAATCAAAAGTTCATTACTTATTGGTTATCCACAATTTTGATTTTATTTTTTCAATCTTAGAAGGTTGATTATGATAGTTTTAAATAAATGATTCCCTTTTTTTTTTTTTTTCAATGAATTTTATTTTATTTATTTTTTGTATTTAAAAAACACATGAATAATTGTCATTGTGACATCCATATAAGGTCATTGTAATGTGCAAACACCCAACAATGTAGACAATTTTTGGTTGCATCATCCCCAACACCCATCACACATATCAAGAGGACTCATTAGAAGGATGTGTGGGTTCATACTCTTCACCTCTAACATGTACTTATTGAACTTAAGCCACTTTAAAAACACATACATGGAATCCATCAACATTGTCTTGGTATTCCCATTATGCATGTTCAAGAAACATGAGTTAAACAAAAGCATGAACTTAACTTTGGTATTTTCATTGCAAGCACATCTAAAAAATTGAGTAACAAAAGAAAAATTTATAAATAATGCCTTTCATTTGTTCCAATCACAACAACAATCTTTTTAGTGTAATACAAATTCACAAAATCTGAAAAAAAAATTTCTTTTCCAAGTAATTCATCCCCAACCCTTGGATGAAAAGTTATGACATATGTTCATCCATGCAATTTGCAACATTTTAACACTATGGACTTGTGATGTCCATGACACATTGAACCTGCAATGACCCATGAATACTATGGCATTCATGTAAGCATTTCTAGTTATATAAGTAAAGGTTTTAAAAATCAATATTTATTGAACTTGTTGACCCAAAGAAGGTGGTTAGACTAGTGGTTACATTCAGAATTTTGTTACAAGGGAATTTTCACTAACTCCAATTTGAAAATGATTGTGATTAAATACCTAGGACAAACCACTTGAAATAAGTGGAAGGAATTAACTAAGTTGTTTATAATATACCTATTAGCTTAATACTAGTGGGTACCCGTTAATTGTTTCAACCAATTAATAACTCTAATATTGTATGATGCATATTAGCCAAATTTGAGAGGTGATTTTTGTCAAGGGTTGAAAGAAGCATTATATCACCTCCAAGCCTTTCTGCTTGGCAGTTAGGGAATTTCTCTATTCCCTTTCTAAAGGAGTCCATCTGTAGTTTTTTCTAGACAAATTGCATCTTCAGTTCCCTGTATAGTAGTTGCTAAGATGGTAGATCAATTGACTTCAAAATGTCTATGATAATAATGAATATGAACAAGAGGGTGATACACTGTTCTTTCTGCTGGGATGTCAATGAGCATTGTAACTATCTCTAAGAATTAGAATTTTTTTTTGTTAGATTAACTGAGTGCTATGTAATGCTGCCAAATGAATGCCTACCACCATTGATTCCACTACCAATTGGGACATCAAGCTTTGTAATCGAATCTATCATGAGCTTACTCTTTGCAACCCAGTCAATACGATCTACTCTAACCACTGTCGATTTCAATCGCTACTCATCATTGTACATCTCTTCTTTCACTTTCAGCTTAAAGAGGTGCTCTGTGAATGCCGGCTTCTGTATTCCTTCAATGAATTTTTGGTTATCAATTTGGCTCCATAAGAAAAGCTCTTTTGTTGGGTGTTGCATAATCTCCTCCCCAACCTCCTGGAAGGCTGTAACCCATGTTGGACCCGTATGATCTTGCACTTGGATGTTAAGCAAATACCTGTAGCCAATTGATCAAGTTCTGAATAGGAACCCAAAGAGGCACTGCAAGATTTGACAAACTCTCAATGACATCCTCCACTGTCATATT
>Ga0116230_10003876_pt1 | contig 14627 bp, 11 predicted proteins | sample S1TSphfallax_3_FD_88678 | JGI IMG/M metagenome (GOLD analysis project Ga0116230, IMG submission 88678) | Host-associated microbial communities from peat moss isolated from Minnesota, USA - S1T2_Fd - Sphagnum fallax MG | ecosystem: Host-associated > Plants > Peat moss > Unclassified | place... | reverse complement strand
GCTTTGCCCGCGCGCTGATCGAGGATGACGGTTCGGCGGATTTCCGGCGCGCGTTGGCGGAGGTGGTGGCGGGCCTCGATCACCTCGGCCGTGTCGAGGCGATCGCCCAGACGATCCTGCAGATCACGCTGCCCGGCACACCCGATATCTATCAGGGCACGGAGTTCTGGGATTTCAGCCTGGTCGACCCCGACAATCGCCGCCCGGTCGACTACGCCGCGCGCGCGGCGGCGCTCTCGGAGGATCGCAGGCCGGATTTGACCGCTGATGACAAGGGCACCGCCAAGCTCGCGGTCACGCGCCGGCTGCTGCGGCTGCGCGCCGAGCAGCCCGGATTGTTCGCGAGCGGCGACTACGTGCCGCTTGAACTCGGCGAACACTGGCTGGGCTTCACGCGCAGCACCGAGGGGAGCAGGCTGCTCGTGGTGGTGCCGACAGCCAAGCTCGCCACCGGCGACTGGCCGAAACTGCCGGCGCCCCCGGGCAGCGGCGGGTGGCGCTGCGCGCTGACCGATGTCTCCTGGCAAGGGGTGTCGAGCCTCGACCCAGCCTTCCCGTTCATCGTGGCAACCCAGTCCTGAAGGGCTTGCGCCGGCGGGCGCGGACGACGCCGGCGCGATGGCCCGTCCGCCGCACGCCGTGGCGGAAATGGGCCGAGACGCGGGCGATGGTGCCGAGCACGGTCGCCGCGAAGCCGCTCATGCTGAACTGTAGGCCGTCGGCGTTGTCGGTCTTGCGGAGGCGCGTCACCTCATCGGGCGTCGCCGGGGCGGGCACGAAGACAATGCGCTCCGGCCCCAGGTTCAGCGGCGTGTCGGACGCCAGCGCGGGCAGCAGGGAGGGTGCTGCGGCGACGCGCGCGGTAAGCGGCGGCCCGAGGTCGAACAGCTCCTGCACCGTCTTGATGATGGAGGTGTGATCGAAGGGCGTGCCCTCGGGCGAGGTGGCCTGGCCCTCGACATCCTCCTGATCAGCGGGGGGCGGCGGGCGAATGATGCTTCCCGGCGGGATGAGCGGCGAGACGATCACGGCAGGCACGCGGGCGCCGTAGCGGTTGAAGGTGAAACCGTCCGGATAGGGCGGCCCCGGCGGCGTCGCGGGCGGCGGCGGCACATGATCGAAGGTGCCCCCGTGCTCGTCATAGGTGATGATGAACAGGGTCTTGGTCCAGTTCGGCCCCTGCCGCAGCGCGTTGTAGGTCTCGGCGATGAGCTGCTCGGCATGGATGAGGTTGGTCGGCGGATGCTGGTCGTTCGGGACCTTGGAGCGAAACCGGCTGACGAAGTAGCGCGGCTCGATGAAGGTATAGGACGGCAGGATGCCGTTGCGCGCATCCTGGGCGAATTCGTGCTCGTAGAGGCGGAAGTTCGTCGTCGGCAGACGGGTCCAGATATCGGCGAGCAGGGCGGTGTTCGGCAGGTCGTGGAAATAGACCGCCCAATCCTGGTCTCGCTGGGTCATGCGGCGGAACAGGCTCGGCATCCGGTAGGGGAAATGGGGCGGATCGTTGTTGACCCAGCCGCCCGCGGTGCCGGTATGGACGAAGAACCGGTTGGGCCAGGTCTGGCAGGGCGCGGAGGCGAACCAGCGGTCCGAGACGCCGAAAGAGCGGGCGAGCTCGCTGAGCACCGGAAGCTGCGTCGGCGTGAAGCATTGCATGATCGCGGCCGGATCGGGCGCCGAATCATCCGGGCTGCGGGGCTGGCGCATGTAGTTGTCGACGAAGCCGCCCATGATGGGGGCGCCGTGCCCCTGCCCGTCCGGCGTCATGCCGGCAGCGCCGAAGAACTGCTCCTCCATGTCATGGAACAGCTCGCCCGGATCGGGGTCGGGACCCGAAGCCCGCGAGCGGCTGAGGCCCGGATCGGTCCAGACCGGCACCATCACCTTGTCCGTGGGACGGTGCCAGGGATTGGCCTCCTGCCCGGTCAGCCCGTCGAAATCCGGCCGCCCCGGGTAGAGCCAGCCGAGCATCGTGTCGAAGGAGCGGTTCTCCAGCATGAGCACCACGACATGCTCGATGAGACGGCCGGGCGTGGGGTCATCGCTATCCTGCGGCATGGCGGCTCCTGCTTCCGCTCACCGACTTGGGGTGGATCGGCGCGATGCGCCAGGGACCCGCTAGTCGAGGCCGCCGCCATCGCCGGTGGTGCCGACCCGGAGCACGCCGTCGATCTCCATCAACCTGCCGATGAGATCCTCCACCGGGCGCTTTCCCTTGACCTGGATGGAGAGGGTCACGGCCTCCCTGGCAGGCACGACCGCCAGCCCGTGAACGTGGTCCTCCACCTCATCACGCACCTCGCCCAGACCGCCTTCCCGGTCGATCCGGACACGGTCGATCAGGAAGCGGAGCTCAGAGCAGCGGATGAGAACCTGGCGCAAAATCCCGCGCCCGTCTTCGTAGGAGATTTGCAGATCGTTCGTGCTGCGGCGCGGCTTGGGCACCCGCTCGACGATCTTCGGAAAGACCAGCATGACGATGAAATGAGCGACCGTCGTGGCCACTGCCAAAACCGGCAATCCAGCCCCACAGGCCATGCCGACCGCCGCCGTGACCCAGACGGAGGCCGCCGTCGTAAGCCCACGGACCACGTCGCGCCGCATGAAGATCACGCCCGCGCCAATGAAGCCTATTCCAGACACGACCTGAGCCGCGACGCGGGACGGGTCGAGGACCACGCGGTAGGTCGAGAGGACATCCGTGAACCCGTATTTCGACACGAGCATGAACAGGGCAGCGGCGACGCCGACAAGAGTATAGGTCCTGAGACCGGCCGCCTTCTGCTTGATCTCGCGCTCCAGCCCGATCAGCGCGGACAGGACGAAGGCCAGGGCCAGTTCCCCAAGCTGCAACCAACCTTGACCGGCCAGTTCACCCATCTGCAAGTCCAAGCTCCCTCAAGCGGCTAAGACGGCCCGATGATCCGCGATCTGGCCCCAGGTGTCACGGGCCGGGCGCCTGCTTCCCTGTTGCTTTCATCGCACCGCACAAGGCACCATCATTCACATGATGACTGGTGTCTCCCCCACTTCCAAGGTGCGCTCATGACGCTCACGGACCTCGAAGCCCGCGTCCATGCCGATCTCGCCTGCCTCGACTACCCGGCGCACCCCTGGGTCCCCGGACGCAGCCACGAGGGCCAGGCCGTGCTCGACGTTCTCATCATCGGCGCCGGCCAGGGCGGCCTCTCGACCTCATTCGCCCTGCTGCGGGAGAAGATCACCAACATCCTGGTCGTGGATAAAGCCGCGCGCGGCGAGGAAGGCGTGTGGACCACCTTCGCCCGCATGATCACGCTGCGCACGCCGAAGCATGTCTGCGGCCCCGATCTCGGCATCGGCAGCCTCACGCCGCGCGCCTGGTACGAAGCCCGCTTCGGCGAGGCCGCCTGGCAGGGCCTCGGCAAAATCCCCCGCGAACGCTGGCAGGACTATCTCAACTGGTATCGCCACGTGCTCGACCTGCCGGTGCGGAACGAGACAGCCATCGTGGCGATCGAGCCTCGCGGCGACCTGCTGGCCGCCACCACGGATGGCGGCGAGGTCCTGCTCGCCCGCAAGATCGTGCTCGCAACCGGGATTGCCGGCAGCGGCGCCTGGCACATCCCCGACTTCATCGAAAACAACCTGCCCCGCGCACAGTGGGGCCATACCTCCGAGACCATCGATTTCAAGGCCTTGGCGGGCAAGCGCGTCGGCGTGCTGGGGGCCGGCGCCTCCGCCTTCGACAATGCGGCGACCGCGCTCGAAAACGGCGCGGGGCGCGTGCAGCTGTGCGTGCGCCGCCGCCGCCTGCCCCGCGTGAACCCGTATCGCTGGATGGAATCCGCGGGCTTCCTCGGGCAGTTCGCGGACCTGCCCGACCTCATGCGCTGGCGCTTCATGCGGCACATCTTCACCATGAACCAGCCGCCGCCCCCCGATACGGTGGCGCGCTGCGCGGCCTTCCCACAGTTTTCCGCCCATCCCGGCACGCCCTGGCTCGATGCGCGCATGGAGGGCGACGAAATCCGCATCGCCGTCCCGGGCGGCGAACTCGCCTTCGACTACGTCATCATCGGCGCCGGCTTCGTGCTGGACCCCTCGCGCCGGCCCGAACTGCGCGCCTTCGCGCCCTTCATCGCCAAATGGGGCGACCGCTTCACGCCGCCGCCGGGCGAGGAGGACGCGACCCTCGCCTCCTACCCCTACCTCGCGCGGAGCTTCGCCTTCACCGAGCGCGAGCCGGGCACGGCCCCGGCGCTGGCCAACCTGCACAACTTCACCTTCGGCGCGACGCCCAGCATGGGCCTGTCCGGTGCCTCCATCAGCGGGCTGAAATTCGGCGTGCGCCGGCTGGTGGACGCGATCTCGCGCGATTTCTTCATGGAGGATGCCGAGGCGCATTATCTCAGCCTGCTCCGCTACGACGAGCATGAGCTCACCACCGCCTCCTGGCCCGACGATGGAATCGGCAAACCCCTGGAAGGACTTGCTGCCGCAGCGGAATAAGTTTACATCCGGAACAATATTCCGCCGGGGGATGATGGGATGTCGACGAGGCCGATCGCGGATCAGGCCGCCGGGATGGATGCCGGTTGGGGCCTGGATTTGCTGGCGCACCCCATTCTCGATCCGATCTTCCGCCCCCAGGTGCGAAGCGGCCTGGCGAGCGCATGGCACACCCATGTCCCCTTCGCGCAATGGCTGGTCTCCGCCACGCGCCCGGCGCTGATCGTCGAACTCGGCACGCATAACGGCATCTCCTACGCAGCATTCTGCGAAACCGTTCTGCAGGAGAAAATCGCCACCCGCTGCTACGCCGTCGACAGCTGGGCCGGGGACGACCATGCCGGGCACTATGACGAGAGCGTCTATGCCGATCTGCGGGCGTTTCATGATGGCCGGTACAGCGCCTTCTCCGAACTGCTGCGGATGACCTTCGACGAGGCGCGGGAGGTGATTGCCGACGGCAGCGTGGACCTGCTGCACATCGACGGATTCCACAGCTACGATGCCGTCCGGCACGATTTCGAAAGCTGGGCGCCCAAGCTGTCGCCCCGCGCGGTCGTGCTGTTCCATGACACCAACGTGCTGGAGCGCGACTTCGGCGTGGCGCGGTTCTGGGCGGAGGTGAATGGCCTGTTCCCCTCATTCTCCTTCCTGCATGGCCATGGGCTCGGCGTGCTGGCGGTCGGCGCGGATGTTCCGGCCGCCATCAGCCGTCTGTGCGCGCCCCTCGCGCCATCCGCCGTCGCGACGCGGCGGGAGCGCTTCGCGACGCTCGGCCGGGGGCATGGTCTGGACCACGCGCTACGCCAGTCGGCGCAGCGCGTGCAGCGGTTGCGGCGCGAGGCGGCTGAGCGCGACGGGACCGTGGAGAGCCTGCGCAGCAGCCTGGAGGAGGTGCTGCGCCATCGGGACAGCCTGCTGGCGACGCAGGGCCTGCCCTCGGAGGGTGCGACGATGACGAGCCTGCGAGCGGCGCTGCGCGACGCCGAGGCCGCGACCGGTGACGCGCGGGACGAGGTCGCCCGGATGGCGGCGGCCGCGCAGGAGCACGCCCGGCGGATGGACGAGCGCGACCGGACCATCGGCGGCCTCCAGGCGCAGGCCCTGGAGAACAGGGCGACCCTGGACCGGCTGAGGGCCGAGATCGAGGCGCTGTCGGGCCATCTGGCGGCAGCCCGCGCCGACGCGCATGCGGCCCGCGCGGATGGCCGTGCCGGGATCGATCAACCCGAAAGCGCGACGGCCGCTCCGCGCGCCGCCGCCGAGGTGGAGCCGACACCCGTGCGGGCCCTTTTCGGCCTCCCGGCGCGACGGCACTGATGATCCGCGCGGGGCGGGAGTACGCCCCTGACCGAGCCCTTCACGCAGTGCGGCGGTCATGGCAGCGGGACGTTCAGGCAGACGCGTTGCGCAATCGCCCCGGCGATGCCACGATATGATTGACGCTGCGCCGGCCAATAAGGATTGCGGCTGTCGCGGCGGGATTAGGCGGGCGAGGAAGCTTTGCTTTCTTGAACGAGATCAGCGCATCGCAAGCCCGTCGGCGGCCAGTTTCGTAAAGCAGGTGGAATGAAAAGCGACACCCCGAAGTCAGTCCCTCTGAGCGTCAACCTGGCCCACGAGTCGGACGACGCACTCATCGTGCGGACCGCCTGGCTGTATTATATGGGCGGACTCAACCAGGAAGAGACCGCGGCGCGGCTGGGCCTGCATCGGACCCGGGTCAACCGGCTGCTGGCGGAGGCGCGGGAGCGCGGCCTGGTGAGCATCACGATCCAGCACGACAGCGCCCGCGAATTGCAGACCGAGAACGACATCCTTCAATATTACGGGCTCGACTTCTGTCTCGCGACGCCCCGCATCGGGTTCGATGACATCACCTCCAACCCATCGCTCGCGACGGCGCAGGGGATGATCAGCCGCCGGGCGGTGGGCAGCGCCGGCGCCAATTTCCTGCGCGGCAAGCTCTCCCAGGGGCCGATCACCGTGGGGGTGAGTTGGGGCCGCACCATCGAGCAGGTGGCGCTTCATCTCTCCGGCGTGCGCAATCCGGAGGCGCGGTTCGTCTCCCTCATGGGGTCGCTGACGCGGAACTCGGCCTCCAACCCCTTCGAGGTCGTGCAAGCCCTGGCCGCCCGGACCGGCGGGGAAGGCCACTTCCTCCCCGTCCCCTTCATCGCCGATTCCCAGGCGGATCGCGACGTTCTGATGTCCCAGCGCACGGTGGCCGATGCGCTCAGCATCGCCCGGACCGCCGACCTCTATATCGTGAGCATCGGCGAGCTGACCGAAAACTCCTCGCTTCGCACGCAGGACATGATCACAGCCGAGGAATTGCAGACGGCGCGGGACCGCGGGGCGGTCTGCGACACGCTCGGCAAGCTCTTCGCCCGAGACGGCCGCCCGATCGACCACGACATCAACAGCCGCGCGATCGCCGTCGATATCGAGGCGATCCGCGGCCGCGACATCGTTCTGCTGAGCGGGGGCCTGGAGAAGATCGACGCCATCCAGGCCGTGCTGAGCAGCGGCCTGATCCGCGGCCTCATCATCGACGGCGACACGGCGCAGGTGTTGGCGAGGCGCTGCGCGTCCGCATGACAGGGGGGCGCACCACGCCGCCTGCCGAGGCCAAGCCCGCCGAGCCCAGGCCCCGCGTGCCGAAGCTCACCGTCGCGGCGCTGGCACTCCTCATCGCGGGCCTTGGCGTGGTCGGCGGCGTTCGCCAGTCCCGCCGGCGATCGGCCGGCACCCTGGCACCGCCCGTGCCGGCCAGAAGCGTCGATCTCGACCGCTACCTGGGCCGCTGGTACGAGTTCGCCCGCTACGACAGCTGGTTCGAGCACAATGACGAAGGCGTGACCGCGGAATATTCACTGAGGCCCGACGGGCTTATCCGCGTCGTCAATGCCAGCCGGAGCGGCAGCCCGACCGGGCGGGTGCGCTGGGCCGAGGCGCGGGCGCGGGTGGTGCCGGGGAGTGCCAACGCAAAGCTCAAAGTTGCGTTCTTCGGGCCGTTCTTCATCGGGAATTACTGGGTGCTGGACCATGCCGAGGATTATACTTGGTCAATCGTCGGGGAAGGGTCGCGGCGCTACCTGTGGATCCTGACCCGCGAGCCAGTACCCGCGCCCGATGTTCAGGCCATGCTCATCGCCCGCGTCGAGAGCTTCGGCTACGACACCACGCTACTCCATCTGACGCGGCAACCCCCTGGCTGATCGGGCGATACTTGCCGCCGGGACCCCTGCTTGCGCTGCATGCGGCCTTCTGTTCCCTTAGACTTATTAAGCTGGCTTAAGGGGAGGAAGAACAATGCTCGAGAAGGTAAAGCCCGTATCGCCACTCTCGCGTACCGCCATGGCCTATGTGCTGGCGGGCGGGCGAGGCAGCCGGCTGATGGAGATGACCGACAGGCGCGCCAAGCCCGCGGTCTATTTCGGCTGCAAATCCCGCATCATCGACTTTGCATTGTCCAACGCGCTCAACTCCGGCATCCGCCGTATTGCCGTGGCAACTCAATACAAAGCGCACAGCCTGATCCGCCACATGCAAAGGGGCTGGGATTTTCTCCGCCCCGAGCGGAATGAAAGCTTCGACATTCTGCCGGCGAGCCAGCGCGTCAGCGAGACGCAGTGGTATGCCGGCACCGCCGACGCCGTGTTTCAGAACATCGACATCATCGAGAGCTACGGGCCGCCGGAGCACATCGTCATCCTGGCGGGAGACCACGTCTACAAGATGGATTACGAACTCATGCTGCAGGAGCATGAGGACAACAATGCCGATGTGACGGTCGCCTGCCTGGAAGTCCCGAAGGCGGATGCCTCGGCGTTCGGCGTGGTCGGGGTGGACGAGGACGACCGCATCATTTCCTTCCTGGAAAAGCCGAAGGATCCGCCGACCATGCCGGACAACCCGGCGATGTGCTTCGCGAGCATGGGGATCTATGTCTTCCGGACGCGGTTCCTGTTCGAGCAGCTGCGGCGGGACGCGGCGGACGAAACCTCAAGCCGCGACTTCGGCAAGGACATCATTCCCTTCCTGGTCGACCATGGTCGCGCCTTCGCCCACCGCTTCAACGAATCCTGCGTCCGGACGGACGCGCAGGCCGAGACCTACTGGCGGGACGTGGGCACGCTGGACGCCTATTGGCAGGCGAATATCGACCTCACCGATGTCGTGCCGCCGCTGGACCTCTATGACGCGAGCTGGCCGATCTGGAGCTATGCCGAGCTGACCCCGCCGGCGAAATTCGTCCATGACGTGGGCGAACGCCGAGGCGAAGCCGTTGCCTCCCTGGTTTCGGGCGGCTGCATCATCTCGGGCTCGCGCGTCAGGCGCTCCCTCCTGTTCACCGGCGTGCGCGCGAACTCCTTCTCCTCGATCGAGGGCGGCGTCGTGCTGCCGTATGCGAATATCGCCCGCAACGTGCATCTGACCAACGTCATCGTGGACGCCGGGGTGGAAATTCCGGAGGGTCTGGTGGTCGGCCAGGACCCGGTCCTGGACGCGAAACGGTTCCGGCGCTCCGCCTCCGGGATTTGCCTTATCACCCAGCCGATGATCGACGCGCTGGACCGATGAGCAAGCTACAGGTTCTGGCGGTCACCTCGGAATTCTATCCGCTCATCAAGACCGGGGGGCTTGCCGATGTCGCGGGCGCCCTGCCCGCCGCGCTGGCGGAGGAGGATGTGGCCGTCACCACGCTGCTGCCGGGCTACCCGGCGGTGCTGGCGGCCCTGCCCTCGGCCGAGCCTGTGCAGACCATCGCCGATCTCTTCGGCGGTCCGGCAACGCTGCTCGCCGGGCGGGTTGATGAGGCCCGGATCATCGCGATCGATGCGCCGCATCTCTTCGGCCGCCCCGGCAACCCGTATGTCGATGCCAGCGGCGTGGATTTGCCTGACAACGCCCAGCGCTTCGCGGCGCTGGCGCGGGTGGGCGCCGAGATCGCCCGGGGCTTGATCCCGGGCTGGCAGCCGGACGTGGTGCATGGGCACGATTGGCAAGCGGGGCTCGTTCCCGCCTATCTGCGCTTCACAGAAGGCCGAACCGCGCCGTTCGTGATGACAATCCACAACCTCGCCTTCGGAGGCCGCTTCCCGACGGCGCTGCTGCCCTCGCTCGGGCTGCCCTGGGAGGCCTACTCGCTCGACGGCGTCGAGTACTACGGCGGCATCGGCACCCTGAAGGCCGGGGTGCGGCTCGCCGACCGGGTCACGACGGTATCGCCGACCTATGCCCGCGAGATTTGCACGCCGGAAGGCGGCTTCGGGATGGACGGGCTGCTGCGATCCCGGGGCACGGACCTTCGCGGCATCCTGAACGGCATCGATACCAAGGTGTGGAACCCGGGAAAGGACCCGGCGCTGCCGCAAAACTACACGCGCAAGACCCTGGAGCAACGAGCGGCGAACAAGGCGGCCCTCTGCGCGCGGTTCGGGTTGAGGCGTGATGCGCTGCTCTTCGGCGTCGTCAGCCGGTTGACGACGCAGAAGGGTCTCGACCTGCTACCGGCGAGCCTGCCTGCCCTGAGCCGCCTCGGAGCCGCCATCGTCATTCTCGGCGCAGGACAGCCGGAGCTGGAACAGGCGATCCAGGCGGCGGCGCAGCCGGGCGAGATGGGGCTGCTGCTCGGCTACGACGAAAACCTCGCGCACCTGATCTATGCCGGGGCGGACGCCCTGCTGATCCCCTCCCGCTTCGAGCCCTGCGGGCTAACGCAGCTTTGCGCGATGCGCTACGGCTGCCTGCCGGTGGTGACGCGGGTGGGCGGATTGGCCGACACCGTGATCGATGCGAACGAGGCGGCCCTGGCGGCCGAGGTCGCGACGGGGTTCCAGATGCCGGGGGCCGATACGGCGTCGCTCGACCTGGCGTTGGAGCGCGTGGCGACAGCCTGGCAGGACCGCGAGACCTGGGAGCGGATGCAGCGAAACGCGATGAAGACCGAGGTGGGCTGGGGCCGCTCGGCCGCCCGATACGCCGCGCTGTACCGGGAGCTGGTGTAGGCTACTTCAGCTGGACAACGCCGGCCGCGATGTCCGGCTTCCGTGGCACGATCTTCTGCGCGAAATACCAGTCGGCGATGTCCGCCATCTGGGCCTCGTCAGCCGCCGTCACCGCGGTTGTCGGCACGGCATCATTCGCGCCCAATACCGCGCCGAACGATGCCGGGATGCCCATTTCCTTCGCCCAGATCAGCCCGGCTTCGGTCTTGTGGGCCAGCGACCACGCATTCTCGGCGCGGAGGACGCTGAACACGGTTTGCAGCAGGGCGGCGTGCTGGCGGGCGAAAGCCGTGCTGGCGATGAGCACCACCGCATTCTCGCTCTGGATCGCCGCACCATCGGCCAAAACGCGGCCGCCATAGGCTACGGTGCCGATGGCGACGAACGGGTCCCACGTCGCCCAGGCATCCACACGGCCGGCCAGAAAGCTCGGCCCGCTGTCGCTGGGGCTGAGATAGACGCGCCGCACCGTCGACGGATCAATCCCGTTGCGGTCGAGTGCCCGCATCAGCAGATACTCGCCCGTGCCGCCCCGGTTTACCGCAACCGTATGGCCTTCGAGATCCCTCAGTGTCCGCATTGGCGAATCCCGCGGCACGAGGATGGCCTCGCTGGCCGGGGACATCGTCTGGTAGGCGAAGACCACCATCGGCACGCCGGCAGCAAGCGCGGCGATGGAGGAGGTGGAACTCCCGGCCGTGATATCGATGGCGCCGGCATTCATCGCCTCCATGGCCGGGGCGGCGGCCGCGAACGGTCCGGACCAGGCAACCGTCACGCCTTGCGGGGCCAGCGCCTTCTCCAGCGAGCCATGGGCGCGGGCCAGGGTGAGATCGTTCGGCGCCCGGAGCCAGCCGATGCGCACCGTCTCCGCGCCCGCAACGGCGGGGAGAGCGAACAGGACGAGTGTGAGGGTGAGGGTGAGACCCCTCAGGACAAGGCGGGTCATGGGGCGGGCTACGCGAGCCGCTCCACGTTGTCCAGTCTCAGAGACGAAGCCCCTCACCGACCCAGGCGCGTCGACAGCATCGGCCTCAGCCACGCCCAGGTGCGGCCCACGCCCGCCACGCCCAGCAGGATCGCGCCCCAGAGCGCCAAACTCAGGAACTGGCTGATGTTGAGCAGATTGGCCGCCGTCGACACCAGCTGCAGAATCACCAGCGAAAGCACCAGCCCGCTCACCTTGCCGAAGCCGCCCGCCGGATCGATGCCACCCAGAACCGCGGCCAGGATCGTGATGAGCAGGTAGCTCTCGCCATAGGCGGCATTCGCCGAGTTGAACCGCGCCATCATGAGCAGGCCCGCGACCGCCGACAGACCCGCCGACAGCATGTAGACCTTCACCAGCACCCGCCGGGTGTCGATGCCCGAGTAGCGCACCGCCTGCTGGTTCGAACCCAGCATGGCCACGATGTTGCCGAACGGCGTCCGCGTCAGAAGGATGCCCACGGGGATCGCCACCAGCACGAAGACGATCACGACCATGGGCACGTCGAAGACCGAGCCGTTGCCGATGAACACCATGAAGGCCGGGAAACCCGCGATGACACCGCCATGGGTGAGGCCGATCGCGATCCCCTTCACCATCGTCATCGTGCCGAGCGTCGCCAGGATGGGCGAAACCCCCAGATACGCGATCACCATCCCGTTCAGCAGGCCGATCGCCCCAGCGACACAGAACGCCGCCAGCAACGCAGCGACGTGCCAGGCGAGAACACCGGCGCCGCCGCCCGTCAGGCCGTAATGGGTGAAGACATAGGCGGCCGCGAGCGCCGAGAGGTTCGCGGTCGCGATGATGGAGAGATCGAGCCCGCCCGAGAGCAGCGGGATCATCATGGCGAGAGACAGCACGCCAAGCTCAGGCAGCTGGAAGGCCATCGACCGGACGGCCGCCCCGTTGAAGAGCTTGTCGCCCAGCAGCAGGGCGAACAATACCAGCAGCGCCGCCAACAGCGTGAAGAGGCGCAGCAGCACCGGGCTCAGCGGGACCCTCCGCGTGGCGGCCGTGGCAGGCGGCGCCGAGGGCGGCATGCGCGTGACCGCTTCCTGACTCATGCCATGACCCTCCGGGCCGAAGCGCGATGCCTCTGCCGCTCAATGGCAAGCGCGCTGACCGCGATGAGGATCACGGCACCGGTGAAGCATTGCGACCAATAGGATTGCACGCCGAGCAGCAGCAGGCCGTTCTGCAGGAAGGCGAGCAGCATCACGCCGAGGATGGTGCCGAAGACCGTGCCGACGCCGCCCGTGAGGCTGGCGCCGCCCAGCACGACGGCGGCCAGCACATCGAGCTCCCGCCCCACCAGCGCGTTTGGCGAGACCGACTGCGCATACTGCGCCTGGATCAGGGAGGCGATGCCGGCGACAAACCCCATGTAGCCATACACCAGCAGGTTGAGCTGGAAGACCTTGATGCCGACGCGCTTCGCCGCCTCCACATTGCTGCCGAGCGCGTAGATCTGCCGCCCGATATTGGTGCGCGTCAGCAGGATGGCCGTCAGCCCGAAGGCGCCGATGAGCCCGATCATCTGGAGGTTGAAAACATAGGGATTCTGCTGCGAGTCCGTGTAGACGACCCAACTCGCCCCGTTCACGAACCAGTCCGGCAAGGCGAAGAGCTCGTTGCCATGGGTGAAGAACATCAGCAGTCCGAAGAACATGTTGAGGGTCGCGATGGTGACTATGATGCTGGAGAGGCCGAGCGTGCCGATCAGCATCGCGTTGAGCAGGCCGCAGGCGATGCCGATCACCGCCGAGATGGCGATCACCTCGACCCAGCCGATGTTGTAGTGGTTGGCGACCGTCATGGCGATGTACTGCGCGACCGAGGCCGTCGCCGTGAAGGAGATGTCAATTCCGCCCGAAATCAGAACGACCAGAAGACCCGCCGCCAGCATCCCCGAGAAAGCGTACGAGGTCAGCAGATCAAGCATGTTCTCGGCGGTCAGAAACGCCTTCGTCGTTACCGACAGAAAAATGACGAGCGCCACCACGACGAGCAGGAGCTTGCCCTCGTGGCTGTGCAGCAGACGACCCATGACCTTAGGCATCGATAGCCTCCCGCAGAGCGGTTTCGGAGATCTGCGCGGGCTGGAACTCACCCTTCAGACGTCCGCCATGCATCACCAGGATGCGGTGGGAATGGTAGAGAACCTCGGGGATCTCGTCCGAGATCATCATCACCGCCATGCCGCTCGCCGCCAGCCGTTTGACGATGGCGTAGATGCCGTCCTTGGCGTTGATGTCGACGCCGACTGTCGGGCTGTCGAGGATGAGGACACGCGGCTGCGTCGCCAGCCACTTGGCGAGCACCACGCGCTGCTGGTTACCGCCGGACAGGGTGCGCACGGGATTCTCGGGGTCCGAAACCTTGATGCCGAGCTGCTCGATCCAGTCCGCGACCGCGCCCCGCTTCTGGTCCATGCGCAGGAGGCCCAGGGGACCCGCGAGCTTTTCCAGAATGGAGAGCACGATGTTGGAGGCAATCGGCTGCTCCAGCACCAGCCCCAGCGATAGCCGGTCCTCCGACACATAGGCGATGCCCTGGTCGATCGCCGCGCGGTTGGAGTGCAATGTCACGGGCTCGCCGTTGAGGCGGATCTCGCCGCGATCCGGCGGGCGCATGCCAAAGAGCGACAGCGCGAGTTCGGTGCGGCCCGAGCCCAACAGACCGATGACGCCGAGGATCTCACCCTGGCGGAGATCGAGGCTCACATCCTCGAAATCGCCCGTCCGCGACAGGTTCCGCACGGACAGCACCACGGGGGCGGCCGAGAGGTCCGGCACCGCGATCTTGTAGTCGAACTCATGGCCGGTCATGAGCGACCCCAGGCGGCGCGGCGTCATCTCCTGCGCATCCCAGGTGCCGAGCTTGCGGCCGTCGCGCAGAACCGTGACGCGCTCGGCAATCTCCAGCACCTCGTCGAGACGGTGGCTGACGAAGACGACGGCGATGCCGCGGCGCTTCAGCTCGCGGGTGATGCCGAGGAGCGTATCGACCTCGGTGCGCGTCAGCGACGCGGTCGGCTCATCCATGATGACCAGCCGCGCCTCGGCGGCGAGCGCGCGACAGATCGCGACGAGCTGGCGCTGGGCGATCGAGAGGTCGCCGACCTTCGC
>Ga0116230_10003875_pt1 | contig 14627 bp, 11 predicted proteins | sample S1TSphfallax_3_FD_88678 | JGI IMG/M metagenome (GOLD analysis project Ga0116230, IMG submission 88678) | Host-associated microbial communities from peat moss isolated from Minnesota, USA - S1T2_Fd - Sphagnum fallax MG | ecosystem: Host-associated > Plants > Peat moss > Unclassified | place... | reverse complement strand
CGACGATGGTGAAATACTTTGCCGCCGATGAAGGTCCGTACGGGGTGCGCGTGAACGCCGTGGCGCCCGGCGTCATCAATGCCGGCATGGCGCTGAAACTGAGCGACGGGTCCGGGAAGGCGGCGCTGGACGCCGCGGTGCAGACGACGGCGCTGCGGCGCATGGGCGAGGCCGCGGAAGTGGCCGAGCTCGTGGTGTTTCTGGCCTCCGCCAAAGCGGGATATGTCACCGGACAGGTGATTATGGTGGATGGCGGGTTTTCACTCTAGGACGAAGAAAGTTTTTACTTTTTTGAAAAAAAGTAACCAAAAAACTTTTGCTCCTGAAGGATTTTGCAACTGCGGTGCCACGACCGGCAGTAATCCGAGTCGTTTGCCTCATGCCAGGGCTTTTTCCCGCCGGGATTTTGCCGCCAGAGCATCACGGACGCGGCCGCCGATTTGGCCGCCCGGTAATGTGGCAACCTGCTGCGCAACGTCCACCAGCGCGTCGATATCGATGCCGGTTTCGACGTTCATGCCGTTGAACATCCAGACCAGGTCCTCGGTCGCGACATTGCCGGTGGCCCCAGGGGCGAACGGGCAGCCCCCCAGGCCGGCGATGGCGGCGTCGAACACCCGCACGCCGGCGTGCCAGGCGGCGAGTGTGTTGGCGGTGCCCAGACCGTAAGTGTCATGCGCATGGAAGGCCCAGCCTGGCACTTGCGGAAACCGGGCGAAGGATTTTGCGAACAGCGATGTCACGTGGTCGGGCGTGACGCGGCCGGTGGTATCGCAGAGGGCGATTTCCGCTTGCGGCGCGATGGCGACGAGCTGGTCCAGCAGAGCGAGCGTCGCGGCTTCGTCGATCTTGCCCTCGAAGGGACAGTCAAACGCGGTCGCGAGGTTGAGGCGGAGTTTGGTGCCGACCGGAAGTGCCGCAACGATGGTTGCGTACTCGGCAACCGACTCGGCGGGCGTCCGGCGCACATTGCTGCGGTTATGAGAGTCCGAGACGGAGACCACGAAGGCGATGTGCTGAGCACGCGCGTTGATGGCCCGCGCGGCATGGCGCGCGGTCGGCACCAGGACCTGCGCGTCCAGAGCAGGCAAGCCGAGCGCCGCCGCCAGAATTTCGGCGGCGTCCGCGAGTTGCGGCAGGGCTTGCGGGCTGACGAAGGATGTCGCCTCGACCCGTCTGAGACCGGCCGCGAAGAGCTTTTCAAGGATGGAGATTTTGGTGGCGGTCGGTATGAAGGGCTTGACGGATTGAAATCCATCGCGCGGGCCGACTTCGACGATTTCAACGCTCTGGGCCATCAGATGACACCTTCGCCGCGCAACGATGTAATTGTCATTGCATCGTAGCCGAGCAGATCGCCCAGCACTTCGTCGGTGTGCTGGCCGATATCCGGCCCGGTGCGCCAGATCTCCCCGGGCGTCTCGACAATACGCGGCACGATCCCGGCATGAAGGACCGGGCCGAGCTTGTCATCGTGAACCTCGCGCACCATGCCGCGGAAGAGATATTGTGGGTCATTCACGCAATCCTGCGCGGTATAGGCCTTGCCGCTGGGAATATCCGAGGCCTTCAGCCTGGCCTCCAGCGCATCCGCGCTGTATCTCCGCGACCACTCCGAGATGATCGCATCCAGGCTCGCGCTGTTCTGCACGCGCGCCCGGTTGCCGCGGTAGCGCGGGTCCTCGATCAGTTCTGGCCGCTCCATCAGCGCCGCCAGCTTGGCAAAGAGCGGCTCGGAATTTGCCGCGATGAGAATCCAGGCACCATCTTCTGTGGGGTAGGCGTTCGAGGGCGCCGCGGTGGCGATACCGCCGCCGGTCGGCTGCTTTATTTTGCCGAGCGCTCCGAATTCAGGGATCATGCCCTCCATCATGCTGAGCACGCTTTCCGTTAGCGCGACATCGACGGTGCGTCCTTTCCCATCGCCGGTCTTGCTGTCCCGCTGCCAGAGTGCGGCCATGATTCCAAACGCCGCATAGAGCCCGGCGATTGAATCACCTATGCTGACGCCGACCCGCACGGGGGGAAGATCCGTGGTCCCCGGCGGATGATTGGTGAGGTAGCGCAATCCGCCCATCGCCTCGCCGATCACGCCAAAGGCAGCGCGGTCTCGGTACGGGCCGTCCTGACCATAGCCAGAGATTTGCGCAATGATCAGACCGGGCTTGACGGCGCGCATGACATCGGGGCCGAGCCCCAGCTGTGCCAGATGCCCGGGCCGGAAATTCTCGACGACCACGTCACATGTGGCAACGATGCCAAGCACGATCTCGCGTGCCTTCGTGGATTTCAGGTTGAGCGTGATGCTGCGCTTGTTGCGGCCGTGCATGGACCACCAGAGCGATCGGCCGTCGACATCCTCGCCCCAACGCCGCACCGGATCACCCTCGAGCGGTTCGATCTTGATGACATCGGCACCGAGATCGCCGAGCAGCCGCGTACAGAAGGGAGCCGCCACGTAATGGCCAATTTCAAGAACCCGAAGCCCGGAAAGCAGACCGGTGCCGAGGCTGCGTTGGGTGTTGGCGTCTTGCGATGCCATGGTTTCCTCTTGATCTGGCCAATTTTGCATCGACCGGGAGATGGCCGTGAATGAACCTTCACGTCTCCATAGCACGTCCGCATTAAGCTGACCATATGGTAAATGAACATACTTGCGGTCGATCTAGCCCTGAATGTGGCGAAGTCTGCAGAACAAGCCGCCATGGGCGCTTGAGATACTTGACACTATGGTCAGGAAGGCGGTATGATCGATCATGAAGGCGGGTCTTGGCCTCATCCTTGGAAATGAGTTCCGCGCGGTGGGACCCGTGAAAACCAATCGGGCGCTGGAGGAATTATAACCATGGATGTTCTGCAAGTCGAAGACGCTGAAACGCAAACGCCGCAAATCGTTTCGCCAAAAAAACTGGCGCATTTCGTCCTGCGTACGGCCCGCTACGCTGAGCTCGTGGCGTGGTACAAGACGGTTTTGGGCGCTCGGGCCGTTTTTGAAAACCAGTTTCTCACATTCCTGTCCTATGACGGGGAGCACCATCGCGTCGCGATCATCGACGTCAAAGACTTGGGCGCGCAGCCGGACGGCGTGGCGGGCGTGCATCACATCGCCTTCACCTATGAGAGCCTCTCGGAACTTCTTGGTAACTACGAGAAACTGAAGAAACTTGGCATCGTGCCGGTTTATTCCATCAATCATGGTCCGACGACGTCGTTGTATTACGAGGACCTCGATCGCAATCAACTCGAATTCCAGGTGGAGAATTACGACTCCGTCGAGGAATCGTCAAAATTCTTTTTCTCGGAAGCTTTCGCTGAAAATCCTGTTGGCGTGGAATTTGATCCAGACGAGCTTTTGGAACGGCTGCGTGCTGGTGAACCGGAAAATGAGCTGAAGAGGCGCCCTGATGACGGCGTTCGGGACGTTTCCGACATCAAGCTGCGGTAAATGTTCAACGGCCTCGGCGTGGGGCTCTTCGACGAAAGATCGATGTTCCGCCACGGATCCGGTTGATCGAGTATATCGGGTCATCGGCGGCAGCGAGATCAAATGCGATGCGCGATCGCAAGCGTCTATCGGCGCTATTGAAAACGTGGTCGAAGCGGATTAGCCAAGCCTTTATGATTATTGTAGCACAAAATCTCCCTGGTAATGTAAGGTTGTCTTGACCGTATTCGCGGCCGATCATGGAATATCAGAGGGCGAATGAGCGATATGGATAGGGGAAAGGCTGGCAAGCCGCGTATTGAGGCGACGAAGACGAAAAATCAAGGCCGCGTTGCCGTCCGGCTTAAAAGTCAGCCCGCGCCGTTAAAAGCTGCCGCCAAGCCCGATGCCAACAAGAAAACCGCCGGAACCACGCCACGCAAACGCGGCGATGAGGTGAGAGAACGTGTGCTGCAGGCGGCGCTTGACTGCTTCAGCCGATTCGGATTCGAAGGAACATCGACTCGGGCCGTCGCCGACGAGGCCAAGGTTACGCACACGCTCGTTCTCTATCATTTCCAATCCAAGGACCAGTTGTGGATCGCCACGATGGAAAATGCCCTTCGCCCCTATATCTCGGCGATGATCGAAAGCCGGGAGCGCAGTAAAGCTGCGCCCGCCCGCGAAGGCCTGAAAAATTTTATCGATCAGTTTGTCCATCTTTCAGCCCGCTATCCCCAAATCCACCGCATCCTAACGACCGCCAGCAACCAGGACACCGATCGGCTAAAATGGATCATCGACCATTTTCTACGCGATCATTTTAACATGGTTCGGGATTTGATCAGGCGCGGGCAGGCGGAAGGAACGGTTCGCGAGTGCGATCCGGCCCGCCTCTATTATCACATCATCGGCGGCGGTGGGACGCTTTATACAGTTGCCACGGAATACAAGGCATTCACCGGCCGGGACGTTTTTTCGGAAGTCGAGATCTTGCGGAACATCGCGTTTCTCTATGAAATTGTTTTCATTGAATGAAGGTCTGCAAGCCGCTTATGCCGAAAGTGGCAACGCCGTCTTGTATTTGACCTGCTTCAGCGCGAAGCTTGATTTGATATTGGAGATGCCGGCGATTTTCGTCAGTTTCTCAACGATGAATGTTTCCAGCGCGGGCATGTCCTTCACCACGACGCGGATCAGGTAGTCAAAGTCGCCGGTCATGAGATAACATTCCATCACCTCGGCATATTTGGTAATTGCCGCTTGGAAATCGTTTAGATCACGTTCCACCTGGCGTTCCAACGTAATCTGGATGAAGACGCTGATGCCGAGTCCCAGTTTCATCGGGTCCAGCAGCGTCACATACCGGCTGATCACCCCCGCCTGCTCCAGCGCGCGAACACGCGCCAGGCAAGGTGACGGCGATAGATTTACCCGCGACGATAGTTCAACGTTCGTCAGCTTGGCGTTTTCCTGAAGCAAGTTGAGGATTTTGACGTCGGTGGTGTCAGGCGTGAAATTCGGCATGAAATGCTCCAGATGAAGATTCCGCGGCAGATTATGCTGAAAACAGACGGTATACTAGGCAATTGAAGCAAACATGAAATCCGGATTCGGGCTAAACCTGCCAATTACCGAATCATATTGGAAGGGGCAGGTCACCATGGATGGAAGCCATATTTCCCAGCCGGACCATACTAGGGATGAAGACCCGGTGGAGACGCGCGAATGGCTCGAGTCGCTGGCCGCGGTTATTCAGGAATCGGGGTCCTCGCGCGGGCAGTTCCTGGTCCAGCAGCTGCTCGGCGCGCTACGCCAAATCGGTGTCGTGGATGCCACGCAGCAGTTTTCGGCCTATCGCAATACCATCCCGCTGGAGCGCCAGGGCGCCTATCCCGGTGATCTCGCCATCGAGGAGCGCATCACCTCGATCCTGCGATGGAACGCGCTGGCGATGGTGATGCGCGCCAACCAGGCGTTTGGGGATCTCGGCGGGCATATCGCGAGCTACGCATCGGCCGCGGAAATTTTTGAGGTCGGCTTCAACCATTTTTTTCGGGCAGGCTCAGATGGCGCGCCGGGAGACCTGGTTTTCTATCAGCCGCACTCGGCACCCGGCGTGTATGCGCGCGCGTTTCTCGAAGGCCGGCTCAGTGAAGGCCAAATCGGCAACTACCGGCAAGAAGTCGGCGGCAACGGTCTTTGCTCCTACCCGCATCCCTGGCTGATGCCCGATTTCTGGCAATTCCCGACTGGCTCCATGGGCATCGGCCCGATGAGTGCCGCTTATCAGGCGCGCTTCCTTCGCTATCTCGACCATCGCGGCCTGCAACCGGTGGGTGACCGCCATGTCTGGGGCGTGTTCGGCGACGGCGAGATGGACGAGCCGGAATCGATCGGCGCGCTGACGATGGCGGCGCGCGAAAGGTTGGACAATCTCACCTTCATCATCAACTGCAACCTGCAGCGGCTGGACGGCCCGGTGCGCGGCAACGGCCAGATCATCCAGGAGCTGGAATCGCTCTTCGCTGGCGCCGGCTGGAATGTCATCAAAGTGCTCTGGGGCTCGGAGTGGGACGCCTTGTTTTCGCGCGATACCAATCACGTCTTGCTGCGCCGCTTTGCGGAGACGGTGGACGGCGAATACCAGACGCTCGGGGCCAAGGACGGCGACTACAACCGCGCCAAATTTTTTGAACGCGAGCCGGACTCCGCGGCGTTGGCAAAAACCATGTCGGATGCCGAGATCAATGCGCTCAAGCGCGGCGGCCATGACTTCAGAAAGCTCTACGCCGCCTTCGCGGCTGCCCGCGCCCATAAGGGACGCCCCACGGTGATCCTGGCCAAGACCAAAAAAGGTTTTGGCATGGGCAATGCCGGCGAATCCCGCATGACGGCGCATCAGGCGAAGAAACTCGACGTCGAGGCGTTGCTCGAATACCGTGACCGCTTTCGTCTGCCGCTCTCGAATGAGGACGTCGCCGCGCTGAAATTCTGCAAGCCCGGCGAAGATAGCCCGGAAATTACCTATCTGCGGGCCCGCCGCGCCGCGCTCGGCGGCTATATGCCGAAGCGCGAACGCAACGCGCCGGAGACCGTCGCCATCCCGCCGGTCGAAACATACGCGCAGTTCGCCTTGCAATCAGACGGAAAAGAAATGTCCACCACCACCGCGGCGGTGCGCATGCTGGGCGGCCTGTTGAAGGACAGCCAGCTTGGTCCCCGTATCGTTCCAATCGTGGCGGACGAAGCCAGAACCTTCGGCATGGCCAACCTGTTTCGCCAGGTCGGGATCTATTCCTCCGTCGGACAGCTTTACGAGCCGGAAGATGCCGGTTCGATGCTGTATTACCGCGAGGTGCGCAATGGGCAATTGCTGGAGGAAGGCATCACCGAGGCCGGCGCCATCTCCTCCTGGGTCGCCGCCGCCACCTCCTATAGCGCGCATGGGCTCGCAATGCTGCCGTTCTACATTTACTACTCCATGTTCGGCTTCCAGCGCGTGGGCGATCTAATCTGGGCGGCGGCGGACCAGCGGGCGCGGGGATTTCTGCTGGGTGCGACGGCGGGGCGCACCACGCTCGGCGGCGAAGGCTTGCAGCACCAGGACGGCTCAAGTCACATCGTCGCCGCCACCATTCCGAATTGCCGGGCCTACGACCCGGCTTTCGCCTGCGAACTCGCGATCATCATGGATGCGGGCGCGCGGCGCATGATGGAGCAGCAATGCGATGAATTTTATTATATCACCGTGATGAACGAGAATTACGCGCAGCCATCGCTGCAGGCGGGAGCGGCTGACGATATCTTGAGAGGTCTCTACCGGTTTGGCGAACGCGGCGAAGCGGATGCGGCACGCAAGGTCCGGCTGCTCGGCGCCGGCGCCATTCTGCGGGAAGTGATCGCGGCCGCGGACATCCTGTTCGAAAATTTCGGCGTTGCCAGCGAGATTTTCAGCGCGACAAGCTTTTCAGAGCTGGCGAAGGATGCGGCGGAGGTTGAGCGCGGCCGCCGGCACGGTGCGGAGATCGCGGCGCGGCTGAGCCATGTGGAGACCTGCCTGCCCGGCAAAACCCCGGTCATCGCCGCCACCGACTACGTGCGGGCCTATCCGCAGCTGATCGCGCCCTATGTCGAGGCGCGGTTTGTCGCTTTGGGGACGGATGGGTTTGGCCGCAGCGATTCCCGCGCCGCCTTGCGAAAATTCTTTGAGGTGGACCGCCATAGCATCGTGCTGGCGGCGCTTGAGGCGCTGGCGAGGGAGGGGACGATCGAACGCGCGGTGTTGGTGGAGGCGGTCGGCCGGTTTGGCTTGACCCACCCGGCCGCTTCACCCTGGACGGTGTGAGCGCGCCATGGATCAGAACCTAGACATGCGGCTCATCGAAATTTGCGTGCCCGATATTGGTGACTTCAAGAACGTCCCGGTGATCGAGATTCTGGCTAAGGTCGGTGCCACCGTCGGCCTGGATGAGGCGCTGGTGGTGCTGGAATCCGACAAGGCGACCATCGACGTGCCGTCGCCCGCCGCCGGTATTGTCAGAGAGGTCAAGGTCAAGCTTGGCGATCTCGTCAGCCAGGGCAGCGCGTTGATCTTGATCGAATCGGGCGCCGCCGTGACGCCGCCACCCGCGCCGCTTCCACCGGTGCCGGTTGCCCCCTTGCCGGCCGCCATCCCGGCGGCGGCTATATCTGCGCCCGCCGCGCCCGCGCCGGGCGCGCTGCCGCATGCCTCCCCGGCGATACGGCGCTTCGCCCGCGAACTCGGCGTCGATCTCGGGCGGCTGCGCGGCAGCGGGCCGAAAGGCCGTATCCAAAAGACCGATGTAACGGATTTCGTCAAAACGGCCGTTTCCGCTACGCCGGCTCCGGCTGGACCCGAAAGCAGCGGCGGGCTCGGCCTGTTGGCCTGGCCGCAAATTGATTTTTCAAAATTCGGCCCCATCGAGCGCGCCGCTCTTTCGAAGATCAAGAAGCTCACCGGCGCCAATCTCTCGCGCAACGCCGTCATCATCCCGCATGTGACGAATTTTGATGAAGCGGACGTCACCGCGCTCGAAAATTTCCGGCTCGAAATCAACAAGGAGCGCGCCAAGACGGGTGAAAAACTCACCATGCTCGCGTTCATGATCAAGGCCGCCGTCGAAGCCCTCAAAAAGCACCCCACCTTCAACGCATCGCTGGATGGTGATGAGCTGGTCCTGAAACGCTACTTCCATATCGGTTTCGCGGCGGACACGCCGGACGGCCTGGTCGTGCCGGTGATCAAGGACGCGGACCAGAAGGGCCTGACCGCGATCGCGGCCGAGGCCAGCGAGCTCGCCGCGCAAGCGCGAAGCAAAAAACTGAAACCCGCCGACATGCAAGGCGGCTGTTTCACCATCTCCTCGCTGGGCGGCATCGGCGGCAACGGGTTCACGCCCATCATCAACGCGCCGGAGGTGGCGATTCTCGGCGCGGCGCGCGCCAAAATGACCCCGGTCTGGGACGGCGCGGCCTTCCAGCCACGGCTGGTCATGCCGGTCAGCCTGTCCTGGGACCACCGGGTGATCGACGGCGCCGAAGCGGCGCGGTTTCTGGTGACATTCTGCACCCTGCTCGGGGATTTCCGCCGGGTCTCGCTATGAGCGGGCCGAAGACCATAGACATCAGCGTCCCGGATATCGGCGATTTCAAGGATATTCCCGTCATCGAAATCAACGTGCGGATCGGTGACCATGTGGCGGCCGAGCAGACGGTGGTGACGCTGGAAAGTGACAAGGCGACGCTGGAGGTGCCGGCGCCGGTTGCCGGCCGGGTTGCCGCGATCAAAATCGCGATCGGCGACAAGGTCAGCCAGGGCAGCCCGGTTGCCGTGCTGGAGGTTCTGGAGACATCGGCTCCAACCGCCGCGGCGGTGAGGGCGCCTGAAGCAGCGTCCACGGGGCATGCCGAAATTCTGGTCATCGGCGCCGGGCCCGGCGGCTATACAGCGGCCTTCCGTGCGGCCGACCTCGGCAAAAAAGTGGTGCTCGTGGACCGCCGCGAGAGCTTGGGCGGCGTCTGCCTGAATGTCGGCTGCATCCCCTCGAAGGCGCTATTGCACGCCGCCAAGACGATCAAGGATGCCGCCGCGATGTCCGGCCACGGGGTCGACTTTGGGTCGCCCGCCATCGACTTGGACCAGCTGCGCGGCTGGAAGAGCGCGGTGGTCGGGCGGCTAACAGGCGGGCTTGTCGATCTGGCGCGACGGCGGAATGTGACCGTGGTGAGCGGTGACGCGCAGTTTGCGTCCACAAACTCGGTTGTCGTAAGTGGTGTGGCCGGCCAACAGACCATCTCGTTCGACCAGGCAATCATCGCGGCCGGCTCCGAGCCGGTAAAATTGCCATTTCTGCCGCTTGATGATCCGCGGGTGATCGATTCCACGGGCGCGCTGGCCCTGAAAAGCATTCCGGGTCGGCTGTTGGTGATCGGCGGCGGGATTATTGGCTTGGAGATGGGCACGGTTTATGAAGCGTTGGGCAGCCGCGTGACGGTGGTGGAATTGCGGCCGCAGCTGATTCCCGGCGCTGATAAGGACCTGGTCGCACCTTTGCACAAGCGGCTCGCCGGGCAGCTCGAAAGCATTCTTCTGCAAACCAAAGTGACCCGCGTTCAGGCACGGCCCGAAGGGCTGCTGGCGCAGTTCGAAGGCCCGGATGGGTCGAGCGAAGCATTGTTTGATCAGATACTGGTCGCGGTGGGGCGTAAGGCCAATGGCCGGCTGCTGGGGGCCGAGGCCGCCGGCGTCAAGATCTCGCCGGACGGCAGCATTCCGGTTGACGGGCGGATGCGCACGAACATTCCGCACATCTTCGCCGTCGGCGATGTGGTGGGCCAGCCGATGCTGGCCCATAAGGCAACGCATGAAGCCAAGATCGCGGCGGAAGTGGCGTGCGGCCATAACGCGGCGTTCGAGCCGCGCGCCATCCCATCGGTTGCCTATACCGACCCTGAAATCGCTTGGGTGGGGCTAACCGAGACGCAGGCCAGGCGCGACGGCATCGCCTACGACAAAGGCGTGTTTCCATGGGCGGCGTCCGGCCGTTCGCTCTCGCTCGGGCGCGATGAGGGTTTCACGAAACTGCTGTTCGCCAAGGATACCAGGCGCCTGCTCGGTGCCGGCATTGTGGGTCCGCATGCGGGGGATCTGATCGCCGAGGCGGCGCTCGCGATTGAAATGGGTGCCGATGATGTCGACATCGGTTTGACCATCCACCCGCATCCGACATTATCCGAAACCATCGGCCTGGCGGCGGAATCCTATGCCGGGATCATTACCGATCTGATGCCGCCGCGCCGCTGAGAGGCGGCCCGCTCGCTAGAGCGTTTTCCGATCAAATGGAATCATTTGATCGGATAAAGTTGTGCGCCAAGGCAAAGAGGTAGAGCATTTTCCGTGAGCCAAGGCGAACGGAAAATGCCGGGACTAAACATCTAGAGGGTGCGGCTACTCGAAATCCGCGTGGATGAGTTTCGCGAGGCCCCCGATGCCAGCTTCGAAAAACTGCATGAGGATCGGGGCGATACTTTGCAGATCGACCTCGGTCTCTGCCTCGACGACCCAATCGACGCGGGTCCGATCCGGGCTGATGGCCGTAAGGTCGATCCCGCCGGCACAATTTTCGAGTATGTCCATCCCAGGTGCCGTCACTACATAGCGGACACGGTGATGATCCGCGTCGAGCACGGTAAGACGCTCCACCGCGATCCCATACGCGGTTGTAACTGAGCGGACGGCGCCGATGCCAATACCGGTGAGCGCGACATGGGTTACACCCGGAATCCAGGCGCCGACGGCGCCAAACGAACTCGTGATCGCCCAGACTTCGGCAATCGGCGCGTGCAGCACGCGTGAAACCGTTAACAGACGCATATCATCCTCCCGGTTTGGCGACGTCGTGAGTTAGCGGGATATCAGCGACTCCAGAGCATCGCCAGTCGCATTCACATCCGCGATCGCGTCGTCTGGAACGCGGTAGCGCGTATGATCCCGAATATCGGCAAAATGCCGTGCGATGTCCTCTATGCTGGGCGGCTGCTCATCCGGCGAGGTCCAGCCGGCACTGATGCCGGAAAAGACGCGCGCGTAATGCCCGCTTTGCGCGGAATAGATTTCGCCGGTGACGGTGCAGGCTTCGCTGACCAGATAGCTAACGAGCGGGGCGACGAATTCCGGCGTGAACCTGTGTTCGATCCGCGCGCAGGCTTGGTACAAGGGCAGGAAAGCGTCGGGAACATCTTTCGGGTCTAGTTTCTGCGCCATGCCCGTGAAAGCGCCAGGCATCAGTGCGTTGCAGAGCACGCCGTGCGGCGCGCCCTCCAGCGCCAGGACCTTCATCAGCCCCAGCAGTCCGCCTTTCGCCGCCGCATAGGCCGTTGCCCAGGGCATGCCGAAAACGGCGGAATTCGACGATGTGAACAGGATGCGCCCATATTTGGCAGCGCACATGTGAGCATAGGCCGCCTGCGAGACCAGAAACCCGCCTTCGAGATGGGTCGCGATGATGTCGCGCAGGTCGGTTTCGGTCGATGCCTCGAACGGCTTGTGCCTTGCGATCCCGGCATTGTTGATCAGAATATCGACCCGCCCGAAGCGATCCATCGCCGTCTGCACAATCTTCGCGGCGCCCGACGCGGTCGCGACACTGTCACGGCTTGCCACCGCGATGCCGCCCGCCGCGGTGATCTCGGCCGCGACGATTTCAGCCGTGGAGCGCACCTCGCCGTCTATGTCGATCGAGCCAAAATCGTTCACCGTGACCGCCGCGCCGTTTTTTGCGAGCGCGCGCGCATAGGCGCGGCCGAGGCCACTTCCCGCGCCGGTGACGATTGCAACGCGATTCTTTATTGGTTGCCCCATTCAATTCCCCCAATGCGTTTTACAAATGAAACGGCATGGCCTTGCGTCTGGTCGACGAGGCTGGACGATGCCTCGGTTGAGCCAATAAGGCACTGACCAGATGGAAAGTCAATTCAGAGGCCGGAACCGGCGCCAGGAGCGGAAGATCGCTCGGGATGTCCTTTTTATCCAGCTCAACAGGCGCTTTGGCCTTTCGAAAATGCGCCGGGTTCCCAAAACGGCGATCCGGATCGGGGAGGCTCAGAATGTCCTTGTCCCAGAATGAGGAGCGCTATTGCCCATCTGGTCAATTTGAGCTAGGCTGAGCGCAAAATCGCCGCGGGATGGAACGAAGGATGCTACAGCAAGCCGTTGCCGAGTTTGATGTCATCGTTGTCGGCTCGGGCGCTGCTGGGCTCACCACCGCCGTCGTGGCGGCTCAAAAAGGTCTGCGTGTTCTGGTCGTGGAAAAAGCTGATTATTTCGGCGGTACAACCGCGTACTCCCTCGGCGCACCATGGATCATCGCCAATCACCATCAGAAAGCGCTCGGCCTCGAAGACGACGCGGCGGCGGGCGAGCAATACTTGCGTTCCGCGCTGGGGAATCTCTATGACCCGGAGAAAGCCGCCGCCTATATTGTCAGCGGCGCCGAAATGGTCGCCTATATGGAGGCGAACACCGAGGTGCGGTGGGACGGCATCCCCATGCCCGATTACCTTCCGGGTTTGGAGGGATTCAGGGTTGGCCGCACCCTGCTAACCAGGGCCTATGACGGCAAGCGTCTTGGCCCCTATCTGCGCAAGCTACGGCCGCCGCTTCCCGGATTTTCGGTGTTCGGCGGCATGCAGATCGATATGCGCGAAGCGGCAAGTTTTACCGAAACATTCAAAACATTCCCGGCCTTCGCCAACACTGTCAAAAAACTAGCGGCGTATTCATGGGACCGTCTGCGGTTTGGACGCGGAGCCTATCTTGCGAACGGCAATGCGCTGGTCGGCAGATTGCTGCGCTCGGCCCTCGATGCCAAGGTTGTGCTGTGGTCGAGCGCGCCGGCCGTTAAGATCACGATGGAGAATGAGGGCGTGACCGGCGCGGTGATCCAGCGGAATGGCGAACGCGTCACCGTCGGCGCGCGCCGTGGCGTGGTGCTGGCCAGCGGTGGGTTCGGCGCGGCCAAGGAACTTCGTGAAAAATATATTCCATTTCCTGATCATCATGTGTCCGTGCAGCCCGACGAAAACACCGGTGACGGCATCCGGCTCGCCCAGGAGGCAGGCGGATTGCTTGGCGAGGTGAACCCGGAAAACGGCGTTTGGGCTCCCGTTTCCGTCCTGCGCGGGCGGGATGGATCAGTCACGAAATATCCTCATTTCGGACCGGATCGCGGCAAGCCGGGATCGATCATCGTCGATGAACATGGCCGACGCTTCGCCGATGAGGCGGCCCCTTACCAGAATTTTGTGCGGGCGATGCATGAGCACCGCGTCACGCGCGCCTACTTTATCGGCAATCGTCATTTCTTGAGAAAATACGGGATGGGTCTCGCACTTCCCAGCCCGTATCCGATCGGGTCTCTCGTGAGACGCGGTTATTTGATGACAGCGCCGAGCTTCGCGGCCCTGGCGCAAAAACTCGGCATCGATCCTGCGGCGCTCGAGGCGACGGTCGCGGAATTCAATCAACATGCCATACGTGGCGAGGACCCGAAGTTCGGCCGCGGCGCCAACATTTATGATAATTCGCAAGGCGATTTCGCGCACAAGCCGAACCCGAATGTCGGGCCAGTGGGTGAGGGGCCCTATTATGCTGTCGCCCTGCAGCCTGGTGACGTCAGTACCGTGCTCGGCATGGACACGAATGCCGACGGCCAGGTGCGTTCGCGCGATGGGAACGTCATTTTTGGCTTGTACGCTGTTGGCCTCGACCAAAACTCCGTTATGCGCGGCGTCTATCCCGGCGGTGGTTCAGGGATTGGTCCAGGCATGACGTTCGGCTACCGCGCGGCCATGCACCTCGCGTCGGGAGCTTGATCCGCACCCGGCTTGCAGGACAATGCCGCTCTGCCGACAGCAAACATAATTCCCGATCACACGAAATGCTTGACGCAGATCGCAAATTGAACAAAACTGACCAAATGGTCTAGATAGAGAACGCGAAGGAAACTGTTTTTTTGGCGTAAGCGGTTCGGGCTGCTCGCTGAAGTACATAACCAAACATCGGAATAACGGGAGTGGAAATGGATGTGACGTTGGACACGCCTGTGTTAATCGCAGGCGGCGGGCCGGTGGGAATGACGCTGGCGCTGAACCTGGCGCGATATGGCGTGCGGTCCATCCT
>Ga0116230_10003874_pt1 | contig 14633 bp, 12 predicted proteins | sample S1TSphfallax_3_FD_88678 | JGI IMG/M metagenome (GOLD analysis project Ga0116230, IMG submission 88678) | Host-associated microbial communities from peat moss isolated from Minnesota, USA - S1T2_Fd - Sphagnum fallax MG | ecosystem: Host-associated > Plants > Peat moss > Unclassified | place... | reverse complement strand
CAGCTGCGCATCGCCGCCGCCGCGCAGAAGCCCATCACCCTCCACGTCCGCACCAGCGAGCTCGCCACGCCCGCCGCCAAGACCCGCTACGAAGCACACGGCAACCCCCACGCCGCCTGGGACGACCTGCTCCGCATCCTCGCCGAGCACTGGACGCCGTACGCGCCTGCGCCACAGAGGGCCGGCATCATGCACTGCTTCTCCGGCAACGAAGCCCAGGCCGCGGCCTCGCTCGCCGCCGGCTTCTACCTTAGCTTCGCCGGCAACCTCACATACCCCAAATCCACCACTATCCAGGCCGTCGCCGCCGCCGCGCCCGCCGACCGCATCCTCATCGAGACCGACGCACCCTTCCTCGCGCCTGTCCCGCTGCGCGGCCAGCGCAATCAGCCCGCCCACATCGCCCACACCGCCGCCTTCCTCGCCGGCCTGCGCAACACGACCCCCGAGGCCATCGCCGTCCAAACCACCGCCAACTTCCACAACCTCTTCCCCGCAACCCTTTGCGAACCTTAGCGTCCTCCGCGACCTCCGCGTTTGCAGTTCGCCTCCGCAGCCGCATAATAGTCAAGCAAAGGAAAAATCACATGGCCGCAGACAACAGCTTCGACGTAGTCAGCAAAGTAGACATCCAGGAAGTAAAGAACGCCATCGACCAGGCCACCAAAGAGGTCAACGCGCGCTTCGACCTGAAGAACTCCAAGTCCACCATCGCCCTCGAAGGCACGGAGACCGTCCAGCTCGCCAGCCAGGACGAGTACACCCTCAAGGCCGTCATCGAGATCCTCGGCCAGAAGTTCGTCAAGCGCGGCGTCTCGCTCAAGAACCTCGAGTACGAAAAGATCGAGCCCGCCTCGAACAGCTCCGTTCGCCAGAAGATCAAGCTCAAGCAGGGCGTGTCTTCCGACATCGCCAAGCAGGTGGTCGCGCTCATCAAGGACTCCAAGCTCAAGGCCCAGGCCAGCATCCAGGGCGATACCGTCCGCGTAACCAGCAAGGACCGCGACACCCTGCAGCAGGTCATCGCGCTGCTGCGCGGCAAGGACCTGCCGCTCGACCTCCAGTTCACCAACTTCCGCTCCAACTAAGCTTCCGTTCCAGCTTTGGGACAGCGGTTTGCATCCCGCACCAATTCCCCCGCGCATTTTGTTACCAAGTGCCGCTAACCGCACCTCGGGCCTTGCCGAACTCATGCACCTGCTAGTCTTAAGCGAGCGTGAGCGCCATCTCCATCGCGACGGCTGCCGAAGTCTTCGACCTGCTCAAGGACGACCTTGCCGCCATCGAGCGCGAGTTCGCCGAGCAGGCCGGCTCGCCCGTCGCCGTCGTCAACGACATCGCCACCTACCTCATCGCCGGCGGCGGCAAGCGCATTCGCCCGCTGCTGCTGCTGCTTTCGGCCGGCGCGCTCGATTGCCACAGCGAAGCCCGCATCCGCCTCGGCGCCGTCGTCGAGATGATACACACCGCCACCCTCGTCCACGACGACATCATCGATGAGGCCAGCACCCGCCGCGGCCGCCCCAGCTCCAACACCACCTGGGGCAACGCCAAATGCGTGCTCGCCGGTGACTGGCTCTACATGCAGGCCTTCCACACCGCGCTCGGCCAGCGCAACTTCCGCATCCTCGACCTGCTCATCTCGCTCACCCAGCAGATGGTCGAGGGCGAGCTGCTGCAGATGGAAAAGCTCGGCCGCCTCATCAATGAGGAAGAATACTTCGACCTGATCTTCCGCAAGACCGCCTGCCTCTTCAAGGTCTCCATGCAGCTCGGCGCGGTCATCGCCAACCCCGACGCAGCCGACGCAGCCCGCCCCTTTGAGCAGACCCTCGGCGAGTACGGCCGCAACCTCGGCCTCGCCTTTCAGATCGTCGACGACGTGCTCGACCTCACCGCGCAGGAGGACGTGCTGGGCAAGCCCGCCGCCAGCGACCTGCGCGAAGGCAAGGCCACGCTCGCCGTCATCCATGCGCTCGAACGCGGCACGGGAGCCGATAGAGAGGCCATCCGCACCGTGCTCGCCGACCGCAACTTCTCCCGCGTCGCCCACGCCGACATCCTGGAGGTCCTGCACCGCCACGGCTCGCTGGCCTACGCGATGGACACCGCCTGCGCCTACGCCGAGGCCGCCCGCCTCTCGATCGCCGAACTCCCCGAAAGCGACTTCAAGCGAGCCCTGCTCTGGGTCCCCGGCTTCGTCACCTCACGCGACAGATAGCCTACTTTCGCAGCCCTGCAGCCCACTCCGGCATAGGCTCCTTGACCCGTTCGATATTGATTTCCACTGAGTTTGTGCCGATGAAGATTACGGCGATCAGGAAACCTGCGTCTTTTGCCCGCGCTGCCATGCGTAGGTACGTGCTTCCCGAAAGTGTCGTCTCAACGGTAAAGCTCTGACCACTTTCGATCAGTTCTTCAGCGCGGCGGAGAACTCGCTTGCCAGCCTCAATATCCGAATCTGCTGTCGGCAACGTGTCGCGGATCGACTTGGCAATCGCATCCGGATCAAGCACGGGTGCCTGCTGAAATTCTTCACGCACTGAAGATGTAAGCGTACTCTTTCCGCATCCATTCGACCCTGCCAGGATCGTCAGAACGGGAGGTGTCACGCAGCCTTGCTCGCTTCGGCGGCCTTTTTCTTCTGCTCCCAAGCCACACCTTCTCGGCCGGCCTTGACGAGCTTCTCAGCGAACTTTTGAATGTCTACTTGAGGATCCATCGTGACAGGTAATTTACTCCTCGTCACCCCCAGCTTCAACGTCCTCGCCCTCATCATCCGCCACCTCCAGCGCCATCTCCTCCACCCGCACCGGCCCGTCTTCGCTCGGCTCCTGCAGCACCTGCACGCGCCGCTCCGCCTCGGCCAGCTGCTGCCGGCAGCTGCGCGAGAGCTGCACACCGCGCTCGTACAGCGCCACGTTCTCCTCGAGCGTCAGGTCGCCGCGCTCCAGCTGTGCGACCACCTGTTCCAGCTCCGCCATCTGCTGCTCAAAGCTCGCCATCACGCCCCCTCTTCGCGCAGGCCCAGCACCTCGGCCGCTGCGTTGAACTTGCTGAAGGGCGCGCTCACCTGCACACCCTGCACCGAGCCGCGCACGCTGGCCAGCATCTCCTGCGCGATCTTCACGCCCTCGGCCAGCGCCGCGTCCTTGTCGCTCACCGCCGCCATCCGCGCCAGAATCTCATCCGGCATCGACACCTTCAGGTCGTTCTTCATGAACTCCGCATTGCGCAGGCTGGTCAGCGGCCAGATGCCCGCGACCACCGGGATGCGGAAGCCCTCGATGCGGCGCAAAAAGACCTCCAGCAGCCGCAGGTCGAACACCGGCTGCGTGATGCAGAACTCGCCGCCCGCCTCCACCTTGCGCTCGAACCGCCGCAGCTCGGTCTCGATATCCGGCACGCCCGGGTTGGCCGCCACCGAGATCGTAAAGCCAGTCGAGCCGCCGATCGGGTTCCGCCCCAGGTCCAGCCCGTGGTTCAGCCCGCGCACCAGTTTCACCAGCCCGATCGCGTCCACATCGAACACCGCGGTCGCATCCGGGTAGTTGCCCATCTTCGGCGGATCGCCGGTCAGGCACAGGATGTTCTTCAGCCCAATCGAGGCCGCGCCCAGCAGGTCGCTCTGCATGCTCAGCACGTTCCGGTCGCGGCAGGTGTAGTGCACGATGGTCTCGATGCCGACCTTCTGCTCGATCTGCACGCACAGGCTCTGCGCGCTCATCCGCGCGCTCGCCCGCGGCGAGTCCGGCACGTTGATCGCGTTCACCCCACGCGCCGCCAGCAGCCGCGCACCCGCCAGCTCGCGCGAGCAGTCGAAGCCCTTCGGCGGCACAATCTCCACCATCGTCACAAACTCGCCGGTCGCAATGCGCCGGCCGATCCCGGAGCGCTCCGCCAGCGGCGGCGGCTCCACCTGCCCGGCCGGCGCGGCCACGCTCGCAGAGGCCGTCGGCGTGTCGCCCGGCGCGGCCTCCCCGTCTTGCTTGATCTCTCCGACGCGTTGCGCCTCCATCGCCCGCAGAGCCGTGCGCATCGCCCGGATGTGCTCAGGCGTGGTGCCGCAGCAGCCGCCCACCCAGCTCGCCCCCGCGCGCAGAAACTTCCGCGCAAAGCTGGCCATGTAGTCCGGCGAGGTCAAATAGATGTTCCGCCCCTCGACGTTGCGCGGCATCCCCGCATTGGGCATCGCCACCAGCGGCAGCTTCGTCACCGCGCGCATCCGCTCGATCACGCCCAGCACCGTCTGCGGCCCCACGCTGCAGTTGCACCCCAGCGCGTCCACGCCCGCCGCGGTCAGCCGTTCGGCCGCCGTCTCCGGGCTCAGGCCGTCCAGGCACAGGCCCGCCTCGTCCACCGTAATCAGCACCACCACCTTCAGCTGCGGCGCCGCCTGCCGCGCCGCCAGCACCGCCTGCTCGGCCTCATCCACGGACATCATCGTCTCCGCCAGCAGCAGGTCCACCCCACCCTCGGCCAGCGCCGCCATCTGCTCGGCGAAGGCCGCCTTCGCCGCTTCGAGCCCAATGGTTCCCGGCCCGCCGTTGGCCTCCCTCGTCAGCCGCAGCCCCAGCGACCCGACCGCGCCGGCCACGAACGCATCGCTGCCCTGCTTCTCCCGGATCGCTTCCACGCACTGCCGCGCCAGCGCCGCGCCGGCCAGGTTGAACTCCCGCACCTTGTCGCGCAGACCGAAGTTCTCCAGCCGCACCGCGTTGGCCCCAAACGTGTTCGTCTCAATCACCTGCGCGCCGGCCTGCAGGTACAACTCATGCACGGTGCGCACGGTCTCGGGCTGGGTCACATTCAGCTCGTCGTAGCAGCGGTTGATGAACACCCCGCAGCCGTACAGCATCGTGCCCATTGCGCCGTCGCACAGCACCGTCTCGCCGGCAAACAACTCGTTCACATCCTTCGCCATCGGTCTCCCATTGCGACCCTGCCCACAGGCCCTCCGCGGCCAGCGCAGACTCTTCATCCTACTACCGCGGCCACCCCGCCCCACCCAGCGAACCGCCCGGCGGCCACCCTGCGCGCCCGGCTCGCCCTGTTATACTTGGGCCAGAAGCTAGAGCAGTCCGCGCGCGCTCGCGCACACAAGTTTGGAGTAGTTTACGTTGACGAATCGACGGTCCTTCGCCCAGATGTGTACGGGTGTCCTTCTCGCTCTGGCGACCCTGGCACTCACGGCCTGCGGCAACGTCATCTACAAAGATCCCACCTATCAGTACTCCGGACGGCCCATCCCGCCCAGCGGACTGATTCAGCGCGTCCTGGCCGCCTACACGTCCAACGGCTCCGCCGGCGGCCTCGAGATCCTCGACGGCTACCGCGACCTCCGCAGCAATGTGCAGGACACCATCAAGTCCTTCAGCATCTCCGGCTACTCGGCGCCCGAGCCCATCCAGATCATCAACTTCCCCGAGCAGACCACCGGCTACATCCTCTCCTATACCGACGGCGCGCTGGGCACCATCAACTACAGCAAGGAGAGCGCCTCCGGAACCGCCGCCAGCTTCGGTGCCAATGCGCCCTCCGCCGCCGCCGCGCCCAACGGCAGCATCTTCGCCGGCGCGGCCGAGCAGTCCGGCCAGCTCATCGTCAGCAGCAACGGCTCCTCCTACGCCCTCAACCTGCCCAACGTCTACCGCGTCGCCATCGACCAGGGCAACAGCGTGGTGCTGGCCATGGTGCGCAACTCCAACACCCTCTACCGCGTCGTCAAGCTGCCGGCCACGACCAACCCCGTCGTCCCGCCGGGCGCGGTGGACTGCGAGCCTCTGCTGCTGCCTGTGCTCTGCGTCGTACCCGTCGGCGGCACCTATGACCGTCCTACCGGCGTCTCCTTCTCGCTGGACGGCAGCACCGCCTACATCCTCGACTCCGGCCCCGAGTACGGCGGAACCACCGCCGGCGTCACCTTTGTGCAGATGGCTGCGCTCAACATCAACAACCTCTGCATCTATGGAAACCCCAGCGCGGCCTGCCCCACCCCCACCAATCCCATGAGCAGCCTGCCCGTCGCCAACCCAGTGCCTGTGCCCGGCGGCGTCACCGTCGCCGTCTCCGACGGCACCAACCTCTACCTCGCCGGCCAGCAGCTCCAGGCCACCGGGCCTTACACCGGCCTCTTCGCCGGCAAGCTCTCGCTGCTCAACCTCAGCAGCTATACCGTCGGCACACCCATCTCCATCTCCGACGGCATCCACAGCCGCATCCTCTTCGCCGACAACGACACTCTCTGGATCGGCTCCTCGGAGTGCGCCAACGGCGTCCGCGCCGCCACCGCCGCCACCGAGCTCGCCACCCAGGGCTACACCGACCAGGCCGGCAACTACAACTGCCTCACCTCCGTCACGCTCGGCACCGCCACGCCCGCCGCACAGATCGTCCCCGTGGTCGTGCAGTCCAACGTCGCCAACGTTGCCTCCGTGCCGGTGGACTACCCCAACACCGACCAAAACCAGTACTACTACGGCAACCTCACCGGCCTCTGCTGGATACAGACCTTCGGCAAGGTCTACACCGCCTATGGCGGCCAGATCCACATCTTCTTCACCGGCGGCACAGGCTATCCCGGCACGCTGGACGAGGAAGACTACAACGGCAACGTCACCATCCAGGGCACCGTGCTCGACGTCGCCTATATGGACGCCCTCACCAACAGCGCCAACTAGAGCTGTCCTCCCGCGCTGTAGAACAAATCTCCGTCATCTCGACCGGAGACAAACGGCTTCATCGTTTGGCGTAGTGGAGAGACCCCTGTATTTTGCCCGTCTCGGCACAAACTGCACCTTCGGGGAAAATCTAAGTCCGCACCAGCCCAGCCGCCTGCGCTTCGGCCACCCGCCCGGCCACGAACCGCGCCAACTCCTCGCTGCAGTACACTGGCGGCTCAAAGGAAAACCGCCGCTTCGCCGCCAGCAGCTTCGCCGAAACCCCGTCCCACACGGCTGCCTCGCCGAACTCCGCCCCCAGCGGCATCACCAGCGCGTCCACCCGGTCCAGATACCGCAGCGCCGACGCCTTGAAGTCCTGCACCCCCGGGTCCAGCACGCTCAGCGACACATCCGGCCGCAGAAACCGCAGCACGCTGTTGGACTCTACAATCACATTCCCGCCCGCGTTCCCACCCGCGCCCTCCGCCTCGGCCAGCAGCCGCCGCACCCGCGGCATCGCCTCATGCAGCTGCCCCTGCCGCGTCCGCACCCAGTACGCCCGCTCCGCACCCGCCGCCAGGTAGCGCGAGCTGTCCGTGCCGCTGGCCCGCTCCCGCTCCTCGCTCACCGCCACCGTATGGTCGGCCGTCTCGCAGTCGCACGGCTCGCCGTTGGCTGAGCACACCCCGTGGCCAAACTGCGTGATCTTGATCGCGGTCCAGCGCAGCTCCGGCAGCGCCGCGATCAACCCCGCGACCACGCCCGTCTTGCCGATGTTCCGCGTATGTCCGCCGACCACGATCACTGCCATAGCTACCTCGTCTATTTCAGACGCCGCACCCGCGCGATGGACTTCAAATAATCCTTCAGCGGCTCCGCCGGCACGCCCATGAACATCTGCCCCGGCCCCTCCAGCCGCTTGCCCGGAAACACCCCCGACGCCCCGCCCAGGATCACCCCCGGGCCGATCGTCACATGGTCGCCCAGCCCCACCTGCCCCGCCATCACCACGCCGTCGCCGATCGTGCACGATCCCGACAGGCCCACCTGCGCCGCAATCAGCACATTCCTGCCGATCCGGCAGTTGTGCCCGATATGCACCTGGTTGTCGATCTTCGTCCCCGCGCCGATCCGCGTCTCGCCCAGCGCCCCGCGGTCGATCGTCGTATTCGCGCCAATCTCCACGTCGTCCTCGATCACCAGCGTGCCCTGCTGCGGAAACAGCACATGCTCCCCCGTCGCGGGGTGGGTGGCGTACCCAAAGCCCATGCCGCCCAGCACCGCTCCCGCCTGAACGACAACCCTGCTTCCGAGTGTGGTGCCAGTGCAAAGCACCACACCGCTGCCCAGGGTAACGTCCTCGCCGAGCACGACCCCGGCCTCCACCACAGCCTGCGCGCCAATCTGCGCCCGCGCGCCGAGCGTCGCCGTAGGATGGACGCTCGCCGAAGGATGCACACTCGCCACCCGCGGCCGCGCCAGTGCTCGCGCGCACAGTGCAAACGCAAAACGAGGGTCCTGAACACCAAGAACCCGAGGGTCTTTTTCTGTGGCATTGCCTTCGGTGGCATTGCCGGCCACCAACTTGCGCGGCGCAAGAATGACGCCCGCCCCAGAAGCCAGCGCCGCCGCCAACGATCCCTCATCCTGCGCAAACACCAAAGCATCCGGCCCAGCATCCCCAATCGCAGCAACCCGGCCGACCTTCGAAACACCAGCAACCGCCGCAGACTGGAAATCCATCTCCAGTCCCGCGAGCTTGGAGATCTGGGCAAGTGTCAGCGTAGGCATGGAGCCAGTCTACTAGCGCGAGAGGAGTCGTCGAGCGCAGCTCATTTTTCGTTCTGAGCCATGTCTCGCTTGCGCAGTGTCTCGTTTGAGCCATGTCTCGTTAAGGGCACGGCTTCAGCCGTGCCGTAAAAGTTCATTAAGCAATTGGGCTTCAGCCGCTGAGGGCGCTTTCTGCGCAGGCCCGTTGTCACCTGAGAAGAAAACGTACCTCAGCGGCTGCAGCCGTCTTCTTCATCTCGCTAGGACGGCACGGCTGAAGCCGTGCCCTTAACGAATCGTCATCGCGTTCTTCAGGCTGGGTGTCCCACATCTCGGTACTTTCGAGATGTGGGTTCGCAGGATGCGGGTGCACCATCCATGACGACGACTGGACAGCGTCATGGCTGGGAACGACCCACGCTCGTGCGCGCATATTGACACACGCAGTAGAATAAGATCCAGAAGAATCAGCCGCAGGCCCGGCCATCCGCCGGGCGTTTGCTTTTAACCCGCTCGCCCTGTTAGCCCAGGTACGAGGTACGCAGCTAAACCATCCATAATCATCATTTACGCGAATTACCCCCGGGGGGGGGGCACCCAGCTAGCCGTAGATCTTCGCCTCCCCCTCCGGCCGGGTCTTCCACCGCCGATGCACCCAGAGCCACTGCTCCGGGTAGCGGCGGATCCACGCCTCGATCGTCGCCGTACACAGCGCCGTGGCGGCGAGGATGTCTTGCTCCGGGTCGGCGGTGCGGGCCAGCTCCAGCTCCGGGCCGAAGTGCAGCACGTAACTCCCTTTCGTGCGGCCGCCGCGGCCCTCGCACTCCTCCGGCTCCCAAACCAAAAACCCCGGCACCACAGCCGCGCCGGTGCGCAGCGCGATGCGCGCCAGCGCCGTCGCCGTGCACGCCTCGATGCCGAAGAACGGCACGAAGACGCCCTGCGGCGGCGTCATGTTGGTGTCCATCAGGATGCCGACCGTCTCGCCGCGGTGCATGGCCGTGAGCAGGCCCCGGGCGAAGTCGTCCTTGTGCAGCACGCGGTTGCCGTGGCGGCAGCGCACCGCGTTGACCCACGCATCCACCCACTCGTTGTCCAGCCGCCGGATCACCATGCCCATCGGGTGCCCCATCAGCGAGTGGTAGAAGCTCGAAAGCTCCCACGCGCCCAGGTGCCCGGTCAGCACCAGCACGCCCTTGCCGCGGTCGCGCGCGGCGAGGTAGTTGTCCAGACCCTCATACCGAATGAACCGCGAGGCCTGCGCGGGGGTGTAGCCGCCCATCTTGCAGAACTCGGCGAGCTGCCAGCCCAGTGAGCGGTAGACGCCGCGCAGAATCTCTCTGCGCTGCTCCGGCGTGCGCTCGGGAAAGGCCAGCTCCAGGTTGCGCAGCCCCACCCGCCGCAGCCGGCCGCCGAGCCGCCAGGCCAGCGCGCCTACGCCCGCACCCACCGCCCGGGCCAGCCCTCGCGGCAACGCCCCCACCGCGGCCACCACCGTCCGCAGCAGCAGAGACTCCGCCCACGACCGCAGCTTGCCCGGCTTTTTTCTTGCGTCCGTCAACACCCTCTAAGTCTACGCATGCCCGCACACACAAAGGGCGGGAGCGCCCGTTCGGCACTCCCGCCATCTGCTGCTGCGCTGCTGCCCTGTGCTTAGTGGTTGTCGCGCGAGACCACGAAGTACTTCGCCACCGTGCGCACAAAGCGGCGCGCATTCCCCGGTGTCGGCACTCCGCCGCTCAGCACGCCCTTGAAGGGCACATCCGAGCCGTACTCGGTGCGGGTGTCGTCGCCGTTCTGCGAGAGCACGGTGCCGTCCAGGTCGACGCCCGCGAACAGGCCCTTGCTGCGCGAGTAGGTCAGGAACTCCGCATTCAGCTTCCAGTCCGTACCGGCCTGGGCGTTGCGGCCCACCGGGCCGGCCGAAGCCGCTGCGTCCCCGCCGATCTTGAACTTCGCGCTCAGCATGTCCTGCAGACCATGGTCGTTCATCGCGATCAGCACCAGGTCCGTCGCCTGGCCGCCGATCTGGAAGCCGAAGCTGCCGCCCTCCAGCCGCACAAAGACCGGAGCGCTCCAGCCCCGCGGCGTGCGGCAGGTCGCCACACCCTGCCCATACTGCGCACCCACCACGAAGGCACCCTTCTTATACGACGGCACCACCACCACGCACTTGGCCGCGGTCGTGATCTCCTCCGGAATGCCCTTGTCGGGCGTGGTCATGATCTCGTCAAGGATGTTCGCCGCCGAATCCATCCGGTCGGTCAGCTTTGCATCCTGCGCGTATACGGGCACCACCGCAGCCAGCATGGCCGCGGCACAGAGAATTCCAAATCCCTTTTTCATCGTTAAGCCTTTCAAATCTTGAATGTCGAATGTCGAATCGTCGCGGAACCTGTCCGCACCATGTAGTCAGATGGACACGCCCACCCCGAGGTTGCTGCATACGGATAAATGGACATAAAAAAAATGGGGGTTGCGAAAAGACGCTGTTACCAGCTATCTCTCGCAACCCCTCTTCTCCCAGGTCTGTACTGTTTGATACACTCGGCCTTTTTTTTCGGCCCCACAAGAGTACGGAGGACTGTATACCTTTGCCCGCTATCGGACACACTTCGGTGCGGCACCGAACATAGCGGCCGGCTCTCCTGCACGCGTCACCGGGACCGCGCGCCCCCCGCGGAGCGCTCTTCGATCGCCCGCAGCGTCAGCTCCACCCGGTTGGTCGACCGCGTCTTGCGCAGCATCCGCCCCAGGTGCGCCTTCACCGTCACCTCGTCGATCCCCATGGCGGCCGCGATGTCCCGGTTCGTGCGCCCGTCCATCAGCAGCTCCAGCACCTGCATCTCGCGCGGCGTCATCGCGCCGGTCACGGTGTCGGCTCCGGCGGCCGGATGCCCGGCATGGCCGGCCGTCAGCCCGCCGGCGTCGATCAGCCTCGCCAGCACCTTGCGCGGCGCCCAAATCGACCCATCCAGCACCACCTCCATCGCCATCCGGATCTCTTCCTCGCTGGCCGTCTCCGCCAGGTACCCCTTCGCCCCGGAGCCGATCACTACCTGCACATGGTCCGGGTCCAGCCCGATGCCCATCACCACGAGCTTCACCTTCGGCCGCTCCCGCCGCAGCCGCGCGATCGCATCCGTCAGCGTCTCCGTGGGCGAGCGAGAATCCAGCAGCAGCGCCGCCAGGTCTTCGGCCCGGAACGCCGCCTCCAGCTCCATGGCCACCGCCTCGACGCCCAGACTGTCCTCCAGAATCGCCATCAGCCCCACCGAGCGCAAGGGGTCCGCCGCCACAATGCCGACCTTCGCTCTCGCCGACGCCATGCCTTCGATCATGTCCTCACCCCTGGCACCTGGCCGACTGGAACGGTCGCTCCGTCAGCCTCGCTCTCTCTGTTCGGTCCCGTGGGCCTGCTCTTTCCGCTTACAACTTCGGCAACACGATGCCCTGCTGCCGCTGATACTTGCCGTTGCGGTCGCCGTAGCTCACCTCGCACGGCTCATCGCCCTGGAAGAACAGGATCTGGCACAGCCCCTCGTTGGCATAGATCTTCGCCGGCAGCGGCGTCGTGTTCGAGATCTCCAGCGTCACGAACCCCTCCCACTCCGGCTCGAAGGGCGTTACATTTACGATGATCCCGCAACGCGCATAGGTGCTTTTGCCCACGCAGATCGTCAGCACGTCGCGCGGAATCCGAAAATATTCGATCGACCGCGCCAGCGCAAATGAGTTCGGCGGCACGATAATCGCGTCCGCCTCCACCGACACGAACGACCGTTCGTCGAAGGCCTTGGGGTCGATCACCGCGCTGTTGACGTTGGTGAAGATCTTGAACTCGTTCGACACCCGCAGGTCGTACCCATACGAAGAGAGACCATACGAGATGACGCCGTCGCGCACCTGCTTCTCGCTGAACGGCTCGATCATCCCGTGCTCCCGCGCCTGCTGCCGAATCCACTTATCGCTCTTGATGGACATGCGTCCCTTTCCTGGGGTCACTTAACGCTGTTCGCTGCTTCGAGCCTACCGCAAACGCCTGTGGGCCGCGCCCCTTCCCACTGTCCACTGTCCCGCATTGACAATCCAAATGCGCCTTTCTACCATCAGACAGCGGTACGGCGCATCTCTCCGGTTCGCTCCACCATTCCCCTGTACCGGACCAAGGAAGGCGATTCCCCAGTGATCAAGCAGGACCTCATCCAGCGGGTCGTCGAACGCACCGGCCTTCCTCGCATCAAGGCAGAAGCCGCCGTCGACGCGATCTTCGAGGCCATGAAGCGGGCCCTCACCGCCAGCGACCGCATCGAGCTCCGCGGCTTCGGCGTCTTCACCGTCAAGCCCCGCAAGACCGGCGTCGGCCGCAACCCCCGCACCGGCACCGAGGTCTCCATCGCCCCTGGCAAGGCCGTCCGCTTCAAGCCCGGCAAGGACCTCCACCTCCTCGATTGAAGCCAGGGTTTAGGGGACAGGGTTTAGGAAAAGCCTTTGATGAGCCTTTTAATGTGCCTTCTGAACCCTGCACCCTAACCCCTCACATTAACTGCACCGGGTCCACATCCACCACCACCGCCCGGCGCGGTATGCCCTCCGCGTCCACGAATCCCAGCATCCCGCGCAGCGCCGCGCCCAGCACATCCCTCCGCTCCGCCTTCAGCACCAGGTGGTAGCGATAGATCCGCTTCAGCCGCGCCTTGGGCGCCGCCGCCGGTCCCAGCACACGCACTCCCTCCGGCGGCCGCTGCGCGAACCACCGCCCCAGCCGCGCCGCCCAGTCCAGCACCTCCTCCAGCCGCTCGCTCTGCACGATCACGTTCGCCAGCACGCCCACCGGCGGATACCGCATCGCCCGCCGGAAGTACATCTCCCGCGCCGCAAAGCCGGTGTAATCGTGCCGCTGCGCGAACTGGTTCACGTAGTGGTCGGGCTGGTAGGTCTGCACCAGCACCCGCCCGGGCAGCTCGCCGCGGCCGGCGCGGCCGCTCACCTGGGTGAGCAGCTGGAACACCCGCTCCGCCGCGCGAAAGTCCGGCAGCCCCAGCGCGAAGTCCGCGCCCACCACCCCCACCAGCGTCACACCGTGCAGGTCATGCCCTTTGGCGATCATCTGCGTGCCCACCAGCAGGTTGATCTCGCCGCTCTGCAGCCGGCCCAGCAGCCGCTCCATGTCCCCGCGCGAGCGCACCGTGTCGCGGTCCATGCGGCCGATCCGCGCCCCCGGAAACAGCTCCGTCAGCCGCTCTTCGCCCTGCTGCGAGCCCGCCCCCAGGTAGTAGAGGTGCTCGCTCTGGCACTTCGGGCAGGCCTTCGGCACACCCCGCCGATACCCGCAATAATGACACTCCAGCCGGCTGCCCACCTGCGCCACATCGTCCTCTGGACCCTGGGCCCTGGACCCTGGCCCCCCACCCCTGTGATACGTCAGTGAGATCGCACAGTTCTCGCACTCCAGCTTCTCGCCGCAGCTGCGGCACATCACCACAAAGCTGTAGCCGCGCCGGTTCAGCAGGATGATCGCCTGCTCGCCGCGCTCCAGCGTGGTCCGCGTCGCCTCCAGCAGCCGCCGCGAAAATAACTGTTCGGTCCCGGTCTCCCGGAACTCCTCGCGCATATCGACCGTCTCCATCTCCGGCAGCGGCCGCGACGCCACCCGCTCGCGCATCTCCACCCGCTGGTAGCGCCCGCGCTCGGCGTTGTGCCAGCTCTCCAGCGACGGCGTCGCCGAGCCCAGCAGCACCGGGATGCCGCGCAGCTTCGCCCGCATCACCGCCACGTCGCGCCCGTGGTAGCGCGGCATCTCCTCCTGCTTGTAGCTGCCGTCGTGCTCCTCATCCACCACGATCAGCCCCAGCCGCGGCAGCGGCGCAAACACCGCCGAGCGCGTGCCCACCACCACCCGCGCCTCGCCCCGCCGAATCCTGTGCCACTGCTCCGCGCGCTCGTCGGGCGTAAGTTGGCTGTGCAGCAGCGCCACCTCGCCGCCGAACGCCGCCACCATCTGCGCCGCCGTGCCCGGCGTCAGCCCGATCTCCGGCACCAGCAGCAGCGCGCTGCCGCCCGCCGACAGCGCCCGCTGCATCGCCGCCACATACACCGCCGTCTTGCCCGAGCCCGTCACCCCGTACAGCAGCAGCGGCTGGAAGCGGCCCCTCTCCATCGCCGCCGCCACCGTGGCCAGAGCCTCGGTCTGCGCCTCAT
>Ga0116230_10003873_pt1 | contig 14637 bp, 10 predicted proteins | sample S1TSphfallax_3_FD_88678 | JGI IMG/M metagenome (GOLD analysis project Ga0116230, IMG submission 88678) | Host-associated microbial communities from peat moss isolated from Minnesota, USA - S1T2_Fd - Sphagnum fallax MG | ecosystem: Host-associated > Plants > Peat moss > Unclassified | place... | reverse complement strand
CAAGTTTGTACTGGACTAGAATTTTCAATGCAGTGTCCAATGTCTCCTGTTTTTCAAGCCTGAGACTCTGTGCAATTTAATCCCTTTTCTTTTGGCATCTGCTTAAATGGAAGTTCCACAATTTGTGGGTTGGTGAAAGGTGAAAACCGCAAGATGGGGACAACATACCCACCCACCCTCAGAAAGTGTCAGCAAATGTTGTAGCTGCTTCAAGCTCATCCCATTGAAGCTCACCTCCTTGGTGATCAATGTCTGGCATGCATGTGATGATGGAGAGTGGCACATCCAGGGGTGGGGGTGTCTTTTCACACAGAAAACAACATAAATGTTCAATTTCAGGGTTATGGATTACTGAATAACATTGACCACAAAGCAGAGAGAAGTTACATGAGACATAAATCTCAGAGTGCAACACTCTACAAACAAAGGTAGCCTGCTTGATGCAACCTTGTTTGGTACAAAATGGTGTACCAACTGTGCCATTAAAAAACAACTTGGGATGCAGATCTGAAATAGCATGGATAGGAAGAGGGAAAGAAAAAAGGCTAGTGGTGTAAACAAGAGGGGGGGAGAAAGAATGCTGCCTACCATGTTGCGGATGAGAGGCCAGTTCATGCCATAAAAGAATGGATGGGTCTTGATATCATTGGCACCATGCAAGGAGCCTAGCCTTTTGGCAGGGTCCTTTTCCAGCAACACTCGCATCAACTGTCTTCCCTCCAAACTGACCTGGTTGACATGTGCCAGAATAGATTTAACATTATCAATATCAAAGAAATGAACTGAAATGCCACTTTTTTAGTCCCACTGCAAGAGATGATATCATGGAAACAAAGTACAAAGACTCCTCCACTGGAGAGATAGAATGTTGTTGAGCATGAAGTTTACTCACAGGAATATTTGCAGGAAACAAAAGATCCTTCTCCAATATATTGGTAAATGTTGTTTGCCTGTTCTTCCCTCGAAATGGAGTACGTCCATACACCATTTCATAAATAAGCACACCTGTAAATGACATCAACCAAAATTCAGGATTCTTGCTGGAATTCAAGAAAAATCCAGTGAAACCCCTGACATAGTTTTTTTGTCACAGAGCACTAAAAAAAATGATGCTGATTGTGCAATGAAGAGTCCAACTGACAAAGTCAAGCACAGTCCAGGACTGCCTGCAACTTCTACATCTGTTGCTGCTAGTTCCAATGTAATAATTTCACAACAATTAGAAGATAGTTGGAAGCTCCAAAGGTTATTATCTTAGACTGTAAGCAAAGAAAAACAAATGCACGAGCAAAAGCTTGTGCTTACCAAGAGCCCACCAATCCACTGCACTACTATGCCCTTGTCCTAAGATAATTTCCTGCATTCAAAAAAATTATTTCATCAGTTGAAACCATATTATGATCTACAACAGCTTGTTATCATGGAAACAATATCAGAATAAAAAATTCAATGAATTTCTTGGACAGAAGAAAGTGCCAATAGAACTAGTATTAGCAGCCTGGTGGTGGGTAAGTTGATGATTGTGAGAGAACATACAGGGGCAATATACTCCTCAGTTCCAACAAAGGAGTTCGAATGCACAGATGGCTCTGCAAAAAACACAGGGATGGGTACATCCTTCTGCTTTCTGCACCGCCCTTTTTGTTTAACAGGTGTTATGAGCTGCAACCACATGCGCCCAAATCTTAGCTTTGTAAACCATGCTAGAATACTAGTATGCTTATGTTTGATTTTGCTTGAACAAGCACCAAACTTTCAACACTTGAATTTGGCAAAAAGATGACAAAATTTGGTTGTATACAGACAGGACTCTTTTTCACACCTGTGGTATGGCAGATGTGAAAAATGACAAATCAAAATCAGTGAGTTTTGCATGCCCGTTTTCTTGTATCAGCACATTTTCTGGCTTCAAATCTCTATACACCACCCCTGCATCCATACCTTGAACGTATTAGTATTGGTACCCACCTCATCAGTTTTGAGGGTTTTGTCTTTTCATATGACTAGAGAGCTGTGTGAAATTCAAAAATGTGAAATCCTGCAAGTGAACTTGGAATCCAGAACTGTATGAACCTTCACATAACCTACAACTACCAGACAACTGTTTGATGTCCGTTTTCCAAAATGATTGAAAGCTGAGCTCACCCATGCAGTGTAGATACTCAAGTGCAAGGACAACTTCAGCTGCATAAAACCTGCAAAAATGTGCACAAATTTCAAGAGCTGAGAAAATCATCCCATTTTAGTAGAGAGGTGGGAATGCACAATTTGACTGACAGAAAAAGAGAGCAATGTTCAATAATATGATGGACATGGATTGTTGAGTATTTGGAAAAAAACTAGGATTCAACTGCCCACAGGAAATTACCGAGCTGACTCTTCTCGAAAGCGTTTTTGGGGTTGCCTATCAAGGACGAAGAAAAGCTCACCACCAGAACAGAAGTCGGTGATGAGACAAACATGAGTCAGAGTCTGCATTACAATGTCATGCATAAGATACCACAGTTTGTTTTGTATTGTTCCCTCCTCACACCATCTTCTCCACGGTTTATATGTTCTGCAAGATTATGGCACAACTATTCCTCTGTAACTTCAACCCTTCATCACCAGGTACTCTCGCTTGAAATCTTTGCCAAAAGGGTACAAGGATTGAGGTGGTTTCATAGAAGAGGCGATTGCAATTGCACCACATCATGTCCACAGGATCATCAATTTATTAGTCCATTGAAAGCTGCATGATATGGGAAGAAAATCCACCTGGAAAGAAGCATATAGGGTGGGCAAGAAGGGGTGATCCATGAGCTCCAAAATTTGCCTTTCTACACATGCTCTATGCACCTGTCAAGACACCACAATTCCAAACTTAAAACCCTTTGTTCTTGATGTCCTGAGCTGACATTCATGTCACACTTTGATCACTCAATCTTGCACTCAAGTTTCTGACAGCAGACTGCTGAAAAATTCACTTAGAGGATGGGGAGAAAAAACCTTGTTACGATCCATCATCATATTTTTATCCATTGCCTTCATAGCATAGACTTGGCCTGTTCCTCTAAGCTCAACGAGATGTACACTGCATACATACCAACACAGTTACATGACACATAAGAACCCTGATCTTCTCAAATCTGTAATTTCATCAGAACTATCTGAAGGAACACAAAACTAGTGGATTGGAAAGAATGCACAACAAAAGTCACCATGCTGTATTTTAGCATGTTCATGTGAAGTCAGGCAGCCCAGCACTGTTTTTCTCATCATGCCCAAACATCTGGCAGCCTGATGCAAAGAAAGAAGACAGAAGTCTATGACAAGAAGGAAGAAAAAGGAGTGTTTATGAGCCAGTCTTTACACAACCTTCCCGTATCACCAGAGCCAAGAGGTTTGATGGGTTTGAAGTCTTTCAACCCTATCTTCTGGCCTGTGCTCCGAACCTAAACTCCACAGTAAAAAGTAACCACACGGTAACACTAAGAAAGCTCAATTCCATGTTTCAAGGAGTTCAAAACTCTTCACGTTTGCATCCTTCTGGTAATTTATGATTCCAAGCTTTTTTGTCCAGCCAGTGCTGCTGAATGATTTCCATTTCATGTCTCTAGGAGACACATGGCTCTACTACATTCTAGTCCTTTCAATGCTTCCTTTACTTTCTTTATTCTGTTCCAGGCAAAAAATCTAGCTTTGAGTAAAGATCTTACCTTGATCATTGCACTCCATGTGACACAGTTTCTCATGTGAGGCTTAGGATAGACGAACTTCGAATGGTTGGCCCACAAGTCTTCTGGGGTCTGCATGTGAGATGTGGCACTTACATCATGTACAAAAAAATCATTTTATGCCCAGCTTCATGAGGTTCAACCACATGCTTGTATGGAAGCACCCAATCAAGGAAAAGGTGCTTGAGGTTCCTGAACAAGTTACATAACCAGCATTCTTAACATCTCTCAATGCCAACTCTTAGCCAGCTCCCTGAAGTCATCAAACTAACATGTTTGCTAGCTCAGCCACAATCCTGAATGCAGTGAAGAATTTTGCATATTACAACATACCAGATTTGCATCTGGAAGGTCCCGCACTGCTCCATCAACATTCTTTGCAGTCTGTTGCACCTGGATGTCACACATTACAGCAGCAATACACAAGCATTAGACAAGAAAAAACAATGTGCATTTCTTTTTCAAACTATAAGGAAAATGTTCACAGAGTTCAATATTAGAGAATGAAACTCCAAAGCATTAGTTACCACTCTTATGGTCAGCTTGAGCAAAAAGCAAGGAGCTTTGCAGATTGGACTCTGGATTTAGATTGATACACATTGGAGATCATGATGTAAGGCAGTCTTACAATCTTGGCACCTTCTTTCGCAGTGTTTTCAGAGAGGCGTTTACGGTCAGGTTCCACATACTCACTCCCATCCAGCTGCACACCTATGAAGTACTGCAACTTGCCCTGCTATCCAACAATGACCAACAATTCAGTAACAGATGCTCATGATGACAGTCTTGTTTTTCCCCAAGTTCTTGATCAAGAATCTAAACCAACAGTGCAATCTCAGCAAACAATTTGCAGCAAAGTTTAAAGCTGCATGTATCTCACTCACCTTCGCATCTCTCACAGCCTGCAGGTGGAAAAGATTCCAAAAAGGTTTCCCTGTACACAAAAGAACATCAATTGGGTGATTGATTACATGCAGTCATGTAAATGAGCTTTACATCTACATATTCTCTGAAATTTCTGAAGAAACTGTGTAAACATTCCATGGAGCAGCACTAAAAAAATCCATACCACTCTTAGTGTAGTTGAGCAGCTGCACAGTGATGTCCCTGCATTCTGCAATAGCATCCCGAATCTTCTGTACTGTGCTTTGATCAGTATCAGGTCCTTGCAAAAACCTGATGCAGAATCACATCAAGGCCATGATGCAAATCAGTCACCAGCAATTATTATCTTCAGACCCAATAATCTATTTCAACATGAAGCTGTTTTTTCTGAGTCAATTTTGCCTGGTCAAGGAAACTCTTTCAACAACAACAATCAATTTCAGTCACTGAAATAACTGTTTTGAGTCAAAGTGAAGAGAAATCTGATGCACACCTGCAATTACGACCAATAATGTCCTCTCTGGAGTACTCTGTCAACTCCAAGAATTCATCTGACGCAAATATCTGCACATGAAAGAAGTTCACTTAGTAACTTATTATACCATTACACCAAGAGGTCACCTAATGTCTACATCTTCAGTCACCCACTTGGGCTCTGCACTGTGCAAATGTCTTACCCACTAACCATATATTAGCTTAGTCAAGTGTGGTCAGTTGCAGACTAAGATCCCATTCACTAGTCTATCACTAGAACTTTGGACATATTTTTATAGCACTTGCAGGGGATGATGTCAAGCAGCTTTACAATTGGGTTGTCAGGAAGTCGTGGATCTGTGATCACAAAATTCTTTTCAATTCGCTCAAGAGTAGTTGCCAAATCAATTCCTCGGCGAGTGCCCAGAGTTTGGTCAAATTCATATGGAATCTCAGGCATCTCATCATCCAACATCATGAGCTCTGGCTCGAACTGCTTCACATCTTCAACAATTCGCTGAGATTTGGCACCCAACCTTGAAACATCAACTCCTGGTTCAGTCAGTAAAGAGAGGAGAAACAAACACCAAAAAAATTCAAGAATGTTGAAACAGCACAAAACACTGTGCAAAAACACACCAGATTATCTCAAATTTGGCAGTTTTTTCTGATGGTTTTGGATGTTGGGTAAAAGGACAATCTAAATTCCAATTCATTTCAACTCTTTCTATCCACCACACTGATGAGAGAATTGAAATTGAGATACAAATGCAATGCAAAAATGCATACCCAAGTCGTGATAGAAACCCAGATGAGCGTTTGCTGTGGCCAGACACCCCTCCAAGAACACTGTCTGGCAAATGGGAGAGGTTCTGTTTTGAAGGCCATTTCCCTTCAGTGGAGCCCCTGTGACTAGGTAAAACTCCAACTTTAGACTGGAGTGGTGATATGTCAGCTTTATCTGGGACTGAAGCCTGGTTTATAGACTGACGCCTTTTGAATGCACCCACAATCTCTGTCACTGACTCAGTTGCCTTCACCTTTTGCCGTGCTGCACAACCACTGTATTTTCAATTCAATTATGCAAGGTTTTGCCTAAAACAAAATTTCCATCACTGTTTCAAAGAAATATTTTTCCCAATCACCTGGCAAGAGCTTTACAAATTACATACAGATATCAGAAAATATGAAAACTGACCATCGTATCTGATAAGGGACTCAGGAAGGCCATTAGGCCGCCGGGACTTCTCTTTCAATCCCTCTGTGATCTTGCTCACTTCAACCTGCATTCTGCACCCAGTTTCCACCTTTAAAGAGGGTCCTTTGATTTATTTGGCACACAATTCTCTTCATGATTGAGTCATGTATCAGTATTTTTTCTTCAACTGATTAGAAATCAAACTTGACATAATTATCCACTTAGAAAGTGTAATCATGGCTTGGGGAACTACTAGAACTTGTGTTGCAGAACATCCAGCAGTTGTTTCTTTGGTCAGGTGCTCACCCTATGAACTTGAGAAGCTTCCCATCATCATCCTTTATGGGAGTAATGGTAAGCAGATTCCAGAATGGAGTACCATCCTTCCTGTAGTTGAGCAAGCGTCCACAAAAGTTCTTCCCATTCTTCACTGCATCTCTAATCTTGGCCACAACTGCAGGGTCTGTGTCAGGTCCTTGCAAGAACCGGCTGTTGATATGCCCAACAACCCCACAATTTGTGAACACATCTGAGGGTCAAGGTGTCTCATGTATTGGGACAATTTGTCAGCAGTAAAAAGAAAGATGCACAAGAACAATGAAGGAGCAGAACAAGTATATACTACAAGTAATTGATATCTTTGCTACTGGGTGCTGACCACTTCCCCTATAACAGCTTGCAGCACACATGACCCTTCATTTCACAGCTAAAGGAGCTGGAAAAGGATGCAAAACTCCAAGTTCTGACACAAGGCACCCATACAGTTGATAAGACCTGGACAAGTACAGAGAAGGATAACAAAAGAGGAAAAGAGACAACTGCATCTGGACAACACATCAGAGAACTGGAACAGAGGGAGAGCCCACCAGTTGTGGCCAATGACCTCTCGTGAAGAGTAACCTGTCATGCTGAAGAAACCAGCACTTGCATACATGATTGGGTAGTCTGGTAGAGTTGCATCAGAGACCACAAAAGTCTGCTGAAATGTAGACAGTGCATTCTGGAGGTCCTCTGAGACATGGGGTGCATGCTTATTCACTGAGTCATGCTCACTGCTTTCAGATTGTGTGAAAGAGCCACTAGCTTGAGGGGCTCGGAAATCTCCAGATGGTCGATCATTTGACCTCCTGGTCAGAGACCTCTCACCAGAGATTCGTCTATCTCCAGATCTTCGGGTGGTGATGACACTCTGTGATGTTCCTGATGAAGCACCTGGATTCAAAACCGAGCCCCACTCCAGTGCCCTTTTTTCTGCAATTGCATCATCCGTCAATTCTGCTATGTGAATGTCAGTCTCAGAGTGTGTTAGGAGATTGCCATCTGCCTTCACATTTGCCACCTGCCACCACCCAAGGATTGTAGATATGATCAGATTCTTCACGAGAATGCTCAGCTCTGTCTTGCTGCTGCTTCAACATCCAAGAAGACTTGGACCCTCTGGGCATCCAACAAATCCTGCATTTGCTTCCTTAAATTGGCTTACAACTGTCTGTACTTGAATGCACACTTACAAAGTTCTGCAGTCTAATGAACATGTGATCTCTCAAATGCAAAAACATTTCAAAAGTCAGAGAGGAAAAAAAATTTACATGTTGATTTGGATCACTCCAAGACTTTTGTAGAGTACTACTTTGCAGAAGATCCCTGCCAGTCTCATCCTTCCCATTGCTGGCTACTGGATCCAAGCCATCGACAAACAATGTTCTTTGCATCAAGGATTTCTCAATCCCTGCCAGTTTGAGGCTACTTTGCACAAGGGCAGGAGGCACCTCTTTTGCTGCTGCTGCAGCTGCACTTGACAACAGTAGTGGTTGTTTCTTGATAGCCAAGATATCAACAACCCCCAATTGTGAAGCTTTTGGCTGCAGCTCTTTTGGCACACCACCAACAAAAACTGATGAACCAAGACTACTAGATTCCTCCGGCGTAATCTCTTTGAACACTGCAGGAAACACTGGTTGTTGCTGCTTCTTGGCCACATGATCAATTGCCTTTGTTGTTGGTACCACCACCACTTCTGGCATGCTGCTACCAAGCAGAGATGCTCCTGGCAGTTTGTCATGCACATCATCTTCTTCCATCTTAGGAGGAGGGCTTCCATCTCCAAACACACCTTCTGTCAGAAGGCGAGGAGCTCCCCCAAAGACTTCAAGAGAGCCACGTGTTGTATGACTCAAATTGCTTTTGACTCGAGTGTTAGGCCCCATCATGAGCTCAGCTTGCTAGCAAACAACTGGACTACTCCAACAAAGCCAGCTTTCTCTGCTCTCGTCAGGACAAGTGCTTGAAGCAATTGCACAACTCTGCCGCAAAATTCACCAAAACTAGTATCAGAAAAAAATGGGATGTGTAGTACCCACCCACCCAGCATAGTAAGAACAAAAAGGTTAGGATACCCAATGACATCCATGTGCACTTGGGAACTATAGTGAGCAGAATGTTGATTGCTTCCTGCAGGATGAAACGCTTCTTGCAAGGTGAATGCACAGTTAGGTGGATAGTTTGGACTGCCACAGTTGCAGTTTTTCTGGATTGGAGATGAATTTGAAATGTAAAGTCATATTCGACATTAACAAGCAATCCAAAACTTGACAACCTATTGCTGTGTCAAGAGAGGGTGGTTCAATTGCTCATCATCGACTACAAAAATTTGGTCAACTGTCAGAGCTACAATCTCCATGTCCAGAAACAATCACCACCACTTCTGTTGCAAGAGAGAAATTGAAAATGCTCATGAGTAAAACAGATACACAAACACACACACACACACACACACACACACACACGATTCAGACACACAAACTTCAGAGACTCCAGAACAAAAAGATGCACTTGAGACCTCTAGAGCTCTTCTAGAATTTAGACTACAGGAAGGAAAACAACATTCAGAAATGCAAGTAGAAGAATGCGTTCTTACCAATGAGAGAGTGCAGGTTAGCTTAAGCTCAATACCTGGTTACAGGAGTGGGGACTCTTTTCTATGGACCTGCCGCGCAGACTTTCCCCAATATACTCTCTCTCTCTCTCTCTCTCTCTCTCTCTCTCACACACACACACACACACACACAGTAGGGGCTTCACAAAGAGGTAAGCTCGCTGCTAGCCACAGAGTTTCAATAGAGAAAGGGGAGTGGATATCGGAGGAAATTGTTTACTGCAAAAGAAGAGTGTTTATTGCAAGCGCTAGAGGACAAAACAGGGGGGACCCACAGGGGAAAAAAAACGAACCGGAGGAAACAACCAACTTCACAAAGAACCCATCGTTCGCGAGAACTCATTGAATTAGAGGACGAGTAGAAAAACCAAGGACGACGCTGGCGGTAGTAGAAAGGGAAAAGAAGAAGAAGAAGAAAACAATCAAATGACGACGTGTACCTCATTAAATCCGGATCATTCTCTGGATTCTTTTGTTTGTTGCAGGAAAAATTGTATTACGTAGTGGCGGTCGAGAGGCATCGTGTGTCTGGTCGCTCGAGAGCATCAGTCCTTCCTGCGAGTCCTTCATTCTTTGCGGAAACAAGCTTTGTGCCAGTTGCAATGCATTCAAACGACACATTTGGCACTTGGGAGAGATTCTGCCAGGTCATTTGCAACTTTGTAGACTAAGTACCTAAATGCTAGACCCTCAGGAAGTTCTATTTGAGGGTGACATGCATTTGAAAGAGCAGGTGACCCAGAAGCTTAGGGGGAAAGGGCAGAATCTCTCCTACGTGACAAGTACGTCTCGAAACAATGTGCCCTGGAATCTCTCCTGAGTGACAATTCCGTGTTGCAACAATGTGCCCAAGCAAATGCCAAAAGAAAGAAGCAAAAGTCGGTTCCACTGTTGTGAGCTGCAGCAAATAGTCTACAAAGGTAGTAAAGACGGGGCAGAATCTCTCCTGAATGCCAATTACATCTTATAATTGCCATTGATTAGACACAGCTAGTCTACAAAGTTCCTAACAATGTCCCAGAGTCTTTTTGAGTGTCAATTATGTCAGAGAATGGTTATTTGGTCTGACCTAGCTTGCAGCCACCTCTCACTCTGCCCAGTCCCTCCCAATTACCAAATTCATACACATGGAGACAATTAGCTTTGCTTCTGTTGCTCATAAAGCAGTGGGCGAAAAATTCTAGCCGATTTGCAGGTCATGTTAGCCCTAGGAAAGAAAAACCGGCCTCATTCTTTAACGCCATGTAAAGTCCTCAGAGCAAGGCTGTGAAGTAATGGGGGACCCCACCTCAGCTAATAAGGTCCCTTATTTCCCTCCTTGGACTTTACTGTACGCTTACTTATTTGTGTTTGGTATTTTTTCATAACAAGTATTGTTATTATCAGGAAATTTTTGTCAAATACAATATGTGTGTGTATGTGTGTGTATGTGATTTGATGAATTTTTTCCAAAAAATAGTAAAGTCGGTTGAATATACAATGGAAAAAAATAAAATCCAAAATTTTCTCTTTTTTTGTTCAGAAAAATGACAAAATTTGTGAGGAAAAGAAACAGCAGTTACTACATGTGTGATGAAATAAGCCAAACTAGAGCATACTACCATAGCAGGAATGTATTTTTGGTGGAGAATAAAGTGCATTCCTGCTATAGTAGTATACTACAAGAGTAGAACTAGTGTTTACAAACTAGGTATGGCACTTGGTATGGCACTTTAGAATACAATTTCTGTGACAAGGAGGAATGGGTGGACTCTGATTGCAGTGCGAACAAGAAAACAACAACAATAAGGGAATGTGAAGGGGACCAGTAGGAAGAAGGCAAAAAAAGCAACAGTGTCAAGAGGTCTGCATTGGTCCACATTGCAGGCATTTGATCATCAGTGGCTATGAAGAGAGCAGCAGTACCAGGTGACCCCACCCAGCATTGCTTTTCCACCTTTCCTTGCATCACACTCTTAACAGACTTTTCATATGCCTAAAGTATCATAGGTTGCTTTGGGTAAACCAGCACCCTCCACCGCTATCCCCAAAATTTCTCCTCTGCCTTGGTTGAATGGCCCAGGGTGCACCAGGCCTTGGGTGAACCAGCACCCACATTGGTACCACATTGACTATCGCTGGGTATCATCCTTTGTGATACCTTGTCTGAAAACCATCTCACAGGTTCTCACTAGATTGAGAACTAGTCATTTGAAAATTGACTTTGATACCTTAATAGTGTATTAATGAGTAAAATGGTCAAGGTCTTAAGTAGTAGGGTTTAGGGTGACTGGGATTTAAATTCTAGCATATAAAGTAGTAAGTAGGTTTTTAAAAAATAGGTTTAGGGTTTGAGGGTGACGATGGCATTGCAAAGTCATTGTTTGTGTCAAGGTTTCTATTCCTCCACTCTTTCAATAAAAGTCGGCCCTAAACCCTAAACCCTCTTTTCTTCACTTCTCATTCTTCATTTTCTTTTGTTGTTCCATTGTTTTGGTTGTTGTAGTTCATTTTTTTTCGTTTGTTTTTGCTCTTGATTTCTACTATTCATTTTTGTTACTTGTTTTGTTCACTTGAATAAGACTCAATTTGTTGTTGAACTAGTTACTACTAGATCACAACATTGGATCATATAAGAGTGCGTGACAAATATTAGGTACATTTTTTAACATGTTCATCAATGCCTCATTGCTCCTTGTTAATTATTACTCATTTTTGGTTTTGCACCTTTTCAATTTGATATTTCCTCCTTTTTTCTTTTTGAAGGTGTGGGAGGAACTTCAAACTTTAACTTCAATTTCAAGCTTTTTCAAGTTTTTTTCAAAATCAAAATTTTAAAAAATGTGATTTTGTTTTTTTTCTTTATGTTGTTTGTTTGTTTTGCTTTTGTTGTATGTCTTTTGTATGTTAATTATAATTTATGTTATTTGTTTGTTGTGTGCAAAGTTTACTTTTTGTACATTTTTTCTATTTTTTTCTTAAACCTTAAACCTTTATTATAACCTATGTAGCCTAGAGGTATAGCTTACAAAATGTAGATGTAGCCTCAATATAGCCATACAAATAACTTTCATATATATGTATAACCCTAGTTATAACCCTATGTCACCTATATAACCCAAGTCTAGCCTTACATATATGAGGTATAACCCTATGTAGCTTAAGTGTAGCCATATGTAGCTTACATAATCTAGGTACATTTTAAATATAGTTCATTACTTAGCTTAATTATAGCTTAGGTATGATTGTACAAAGCCTACACATAGCTTTTGTATAGCCCGAATTACCTAGGCCCAACTTACATAGCCTAATTATAGCCTGGGTAATTATAGTTGCAATAGAAAGTAACTACTAGAAAAAAATGTTCATAAAGAGGAGGGTAGCATGAAGAAATTGTTGTACTACAATTCATAAGTGTTTGTCCTAGGATTGGAAGGAACTACTTTCCAATCACCTAAATTGTCTACAAGTTTCTTATCTGTAAGTTACATGTTTAATGGTGGGCTTGCTTCAAACATTCACTTGCCCCTTTCCATTTGTTAATTTTTTTTGTATTTTATTTTTGTCAAGGTTTTACTCGACTACCCTCCTTGGTAATCGGGTCCATGATATACATTTGGTGACCATAATAGGGATTATATTTCAAGAATACTTTGGTTGTGGAAGTTGGATTTTGATTAGTTATGATGTAAGTGGAATGGATGTTTGACAAAAGCTTGGGAAGTTCCTATAATTATTTTTAAAATTGTGGATGATAACTAGTTGAAGGATAATGCACTATATTTGGGTTAACAACTATATGAAAGATCAATCAAACTATAGATTTGCAAATGTAGAATAAACTTTCTATAGACATTATTAAACATTATAAAATGATGAACAAGTGTATCAATAATTCAAGAATTTGAAGCATGAGACAACAAAATGGGTAAAGGTGTACTATGAAAGATTATTATAGCTTGCAAATAGTCTATAGATTTTGACCATTTAAAGTTTCTTAATGACCGTGTTTAGATCTAGACTATTGTCTTATCTTCATATTGTTATAGCAAGGATGAAAAAGATACTTTGCAATAGCAAAAGGAATTTGCACTTCTATGTAAAAAAGGTATAATAGTACCTAAGCATAAAGTTCATCATTAATATTACAAAAATTAAGAGTAGGGGTGGTGGCCATGGGGAACCAAATCATTGCAAAGCCCAACATGTATTACACAAATTGCCATTGTATAATCTACAATGTGGAGACTTGTAGGAGCAAAAAGAAGGAGGAAACCATTGTAGTACTTGTTGAAATCAATACACAAGCTAAAGACCATTGAACTATCCTTGCCATATTTATGGGATAATGGGCCATAAATTGGCAATTTTTCTTAAGTTTGGTGAAATGCAAACCATGTTCAAGGACAAAGGAGGAGAAAATATAGAAAACAAACTTGTAGCTAAGGTAAAAGTTGTTAATGTTTCAGTCAACATGGTGGATGTTCATGTGACAACACTAATACAAATATGTGTTTTCAAGTTTTCATTTATTTATTAAGTTTAGTGAAATTTTTAGTCACACCAAACAATGGACAAAATTAAATGTAATCAAAACAAATTAGTCATTTTTGACACAAATGTATTAAGATTATATGACTAACATGAGTAAAAGGCTTGCCCGAAATGATTAAAATGGCTAAAGTTAATAATAGACATGGCATTACTAATTTGATTTTCAAATTAAAAATTAAATTATTTACATGAATATAAAATGGCATTATGAAGCTTTAATTTTTTTGAACTATAGGTAAATTCGAAACATTACCACCTTCGACCTAAGAAATTTTGAAAATTTTATTTTATTTTTGGAGTTGACATTAATGGTAGATTGTCGATCGATATTGTACAAACCATTGAATTCCCAAATTCAATTTTTTTAATTGCACTCCAAGTCCTTAACCATGAAGCCATCATTTCACATGATGATAAAATATAACATCAGAAAAGATATAAATATATATTTTGAACAAAAAATGCATGTTTTTTACATCATTATTTGATCTAATTGATTTGGTAGGTTCATTATTACATTGAACTTAATAATTTTTTCAGTTTAAAAATATGTGTCAACTATAATAATTTTAAATACTCATTAATTAACAAGCTCAAAAGTATTTTTTGAAATTTTGAATTGATTCTATATTCAAATATTATTTAGTTACATTTAATTTATTTAAATTCATAATTATATGGAACTTTGTGATTTTTTCCATTTCAAAATGTACAACTAAAATGATTTAAAATATTTAATTTCAGAAATATAAAATTTTAAATATTTTTTAAAATTCAAAATTACATTGAATTTATAAATTTACTTGATTTCAAAATGTGAATAATAATAATAATAATAATTTGTTTAAAAAATTCAAGCAATGTTTTTTTGTGCTTGGGTTACAAATTTTGCATAT
>Ga0116230_10003872_pt1 | contig 14640 bp, 6 predicted proteins | sample S1TSphfallax_3_FD_88678 | JGI IMG/M metagenome (GOLD analysis project Ga0116230, IMG submission 88678) | Host-associated microbial communities from peat moss isolated from Minnesota, USA - S1T2_Fd - Sphagnum fallax MG | ecosystem: Host-associated > Plants > Peat moss > Unclassified | place: USA... | reverse complement strand
GCCCAGGCGGTGCTGTCGGCGCTCAATCGCGCGGGGCCCAACACGCTGCTCTATCTCGCGCCCGCGACGCCGGAGCGGCCGGCCGGCACGGTCGAGCTGCTGGCGCCCGGACTGCTGCGCGGCTTCATGGCGAGCCTCGTGATCCTGGCCAACGAGCCGCGGCCGAACGATCTCGACTGGGTGCGCGTGGCCGCCAACGCCTGGCTGCTCGACCGCGCCGCGCGCGCCGCGCCGGGCCACCGGAAGGAAACCGCCTGATGTCCGCGCCGGAAACCCTGCTGACCAGCCTCGCCGCCGGGGCCGCGGCCGCGCCCGCGATCGGCGCCCCCGGCCGCGACTGGCTCGGCTTCGCGGGGTTGCGCGAACTGATCGGGCGGACCGGCGCGGCGCTGGCCGAGGCGGGCATCGCGCGGCGCGACCGCGTGGCGATCGTGCTGCCGAACGGGCCGGAGATGGCCACCGCCTTCCTCGCCGTCGCCAGCGCGGCCGCCAGCGCGCCGCTGAACCCCGCCTACACGCGCGAGGAATTCGATTTCTACCTGGGCGACCTGGGCGCGCGCGCGCTGCTGGTCCAGGCGGGCGTGGCGACGCCGGCGCGGGCGGCCGCGGCGGCGCGCGGGGTCCCGATCATCGAGCTGACGCCGGCGAGCGCCGCGGGCGGCCCCGCCGGCGCGTTCACGCTGGCGCCCCCGCCCCCTTCCGGGCCCCGCGCGGCCGCGGCCCCGCCCTCGCCCGGCGACACCGCGCTGGTGCTGCACACCTCGGGCACCACGGCGCGGCCCAAGATCGTGCCGCTGAGCCACGCCAATCTGGCGGCCTCGGCCGCCAACATCGCGCGCGCGCTGGCGCTCGGCCCCGGCGATGTCTGCCTCAACGTCATGCCGCTGTTTCACATCCACGGCCTGATCGCCGCCGTGCTCGCCTCGCTCGGCGCCGGCGGCGCGGTGATGTGCTCGCCCGGCTTCAACGCCTTCCGCTTCTTCGGCTGGCTCAAGGATGCCCGCCCGACCTGGTACACCGCCGTGCCGACCATGCACCAGGCGCTGCTGGAGCTCGCGCCGCGCCACCGCGAGACGATCGCGCGCGGGCGGCTGCGCTTCATCCGCTCCTCGTCAGCCGCGCTGCCGCCGCCGGTGATGGCGGCGCTGGAGGCGAGCTTCGGCGTGCCAGTGATCGAGTCCTACGGCATGACCGAGGCCACCCATCAGATGGCGAGCAACCCGCTGCCGCCGGCGCGGCGATTCTCCGGCAGCGTCGGGCGCGCGGCCGGCCCCGAGCTCGCCATCATGGACGAGACCGGCGCGCTGCTGCCGCCGGGCCAGCCCGGCGAGGTGGTGATCCGGGGCGCCAACGTCACCGAGGGCTACGAGAACAACCCCGAGGCGAACCGCAAGTGCTTCACCGCCGGCTGGTTCCGCACCGGCGACGAGGGCGTGCTCGACACGGACGGCTATCTGCGGCTGACCGGGCGGCTGAAGGAGATCATCAATCGCGCCGGCGAGAAGATCTCCCCGCTCGAGGTGGACAACCGCCTGCTCGAGCATCCGGCGGTGCGCCAGGTGGTCACCTTCGCGATGCCGAGCCGGCTGTTCGGCGAGGAGGTGGCGGCCGCGGTGGTGCTGCGCGACGGCGCCTCGGTCGACGCCGAGGCCTTGCGCGACTTCGTGGCCGAGCGGCTGGCCGCCTTCAAGGTGCCGCGCGAGATCGTCTTTCTCGAGGAGATTCCGAAGGGCTCCACCGGCAAGCCGCAACGGATCGGCCTGGCGGAAAAACTCGGCCTGGCCGGGGAAGCCGGCCCACAGCCATAGCCGGCCCGCGCGACGGGCCGGGCGTCAGATGGGCGGGGCGTCAGGATGGGCGGGGCGTCAGGATGGGCCGGCCGCCGCCCGCTTGGCCCGCAGCGTGGCGATCAGGTCGCCCATCGTGCGCATCGTGTCGACCTCCTCCTCGGTCAGCGTCAGATCGAGCGCCGCCTCGATGGCGAGGATGAACTGGACCGCGCGGATCGAATCGAAACCGCGAATATCCTGGAACACCAGCGTCGGCTGATAAACAAGGCCGGGGGCGCGAAACACCGCGCGGGCATTCTCGAGCGCGACGGCAATGAAAATCTCGTCGGACATGGGTCTGGACTATCCGAGGACGCGGCTGCCGCGCAAGCCATAGGGCGCATACAGTCGAAGGCGGCGCCAGCGCCGCGCCTGGCCGCGACATTTCAGGGAACCGGCCGTCCGGCGCTTGCCTTGTCTTGACAGCATGACCCGCTCCCATATCTTGCGCTGGGCGAGGCGATCGCGACCGCGCCGCGCCCGGCGGCGGGACGCGGCGCCCTGGCGCCAGGATGGCGCGCCCCGCGCGGCGCGCGCCGAGGATGGCGCGGTCCACGCGGTTGCGCGCATAACCCGCTCGCCGCGCGCGCCAGTGGCGCGCGAGCGACCGGCGCGAGCCTCCCCCCGCCGCGACGAGCCGTAGCAGAAGGCAGGACAGCCGCCGAATGCCGAACCCATTGGAGCAGACCCTCATCTTCGGCGCCGGCGGCAACGCGGGCGAGGCCACCGTGCTGGGCTGGTCCACGCCGGAGGACGGCTTCACCTGGACGATCGGCCGCCGCGCCGTGCTGTGCCTGGCGCTCGCCCCGCCGCCGCTCGGCTTCGAGCTGACCATGAGCTGGTCGGCCTACCTGCCGCCGGGGCTGCCCGCCCAGCGCGTGGCGATCCGCGTCGGCGGCCGCGCGCTCGCCGAGCACCTGGCGCGCGGCCTGGAGACGGCCTGCTTCCAGTGCCCGCCGCCGGCGCGGCACGAGCAGCGGCTGCTGATCGAGTTCGACCTGCCGGACGCGGCGCAGCCGAGCGTGGTCGCCGGACATCATGACGACCGCATGCTGGCGCTGTGCCTGCGCTGGCTGCGCGTCACCCCGCGCGCGGCGCCGCGCGCCGAGCCGCCCCCGCCCGCCCAGCCGGTGCTGTCGATCGCCGCCGAGGGCGATGACCCGGTGGCGCAGCATCGCCGCGGCTGGCCCTCGGCCCGCAGGCCGGGCACGCCGGCGCGGCCCGGCGCCCAGACGCTGGACATCCTGTTCGGCAGCGACGGCAACGCGGGCGATGTCACCCGCGACGGCTGGTCCGTGCCCGAGCCCGGCTATCTGTGGACCAATGGCGGGCGCAGCCGGCTGGTGCTGCCGCCGCCCGCCCCGGCCGAGGCATGGGAGCTGGAGGCGGAGGTGCAGCCCTTCGTCGATGGCGCGCGGCTGAGCGGCCAGCGCCTGGCGGTCAGCGTCAACGGCGTGCCGGCGGGCTCGGTGCGGCTGCGCGACCAGGCGGTGGTCAAGCTCGATCTGCCGAGCGAGCGGCTAGCCGGCGCGGAGGCGCTCGAGCTCGTGTTCGACCAGCCCGACGCGGCGCGGCCGCGCGATGTCGTGGGCGGGCGCGACGGGCGCGCGCTCGGCTTCTCGTTCAAGCGGCTGCGGCTGAACCCGGTCAGCCCCGCCCTGGCCCCGCCCGCCGCGCGCGAGGCGCCGCCGCGCGACGGCCCGCTCGACCAGTTGATGCTCGGCTTCGAGAGCCTGGGGGAGAATTGCGAGTTCGGCCTGGTGCAGCGCGCCTGCGGCGCCGAGCCGCTCGGGCTGCTGCGCTTCGCCAGCGCGCCGCTGCCGACCCTGCTCGCGGCGCTGCTCGCGCGCTTCGAGGGGCTGGGGGCGGCGCGCAACATCGCGGTGGAGGTGTCGGCGAACGGGCGCGAATACATGGTGCGCGATCACGCCTTCGGCTTCTACTACCATGCCTGGGTCCGCGTCGGCGAGAAGACGCCGGGGGAGATCGCCGAGCGCGAGGCCCGCCGCGTGCCGTTCCTCGCGCGCAAGCTGGCCGAGGACCTGGCGAGCGGCGACAAGATCATGGTCTATCACGGCATGCGGCCGCTCGCGCTCACGCACGCCCAGGCGCTCGCCCGCGCGGTGCGGCTCTATGGCAAGCCGGTGCTGCTCTGGGTCGAGCTCGCCGACGCGGCGCATCCGCCCGGCGCGGTGGAATGGATCGCCGAGGGGCTGATGAAGGGCTATATCGACCGCTTCGCGCCGGGCGAGGACGCGCATGATTTCGCGCTGGACTCGTGGATCGCGCTGTGCCGCCGCGCGGCCGGGCTGCGCGACGGCGGCGCGACGTAGCCGCGACACCGGCCGCGCGACGCAGCCGCGACACCGGCGGCGCTCAGGCGGCGGGAGCGTCGGGTCCGGCCGGGCGCAGCGCCAGCATCCGCTGGCAGGCGCGGAACACCTCGCCGACCGTGATCCCGCGCAGACAGGCCAGCGCCCGCGGGCAATCCTCGGCGTGGGCGATGTAGCACGGGCCGCAGGTCATGTCCCGCCGCAGCGTCAGCGTCGAGACCCCCATCGGCCCCCATTCGCCGGCATCGACCGAGCCGGAATGGATGCCGATCGTCGGCACCCCGAGCGAGGCCGCCATGTGCTTGGGGCCGCTGTCGTTGCCGACATAGAGCTCGCAGCTCAGCAACGCGAGCGGCAGCGTGCGCAGCGTGGTCTTGCCGATCGCCGAGAACACGCGCTCCGGCCCGCGCACATCGGCCATCACCCGCTCGGCGAACGCCGCCTCGTCGGGTCCGCCGATGATCAGCACATGAACCGCGAGCGCGCCCACCAGCAGATCGATCAGCCCGGCGAACGAGGCGGCCGGCCATTGCTTGTTCGCCGCCCCCGCGCCGGTATGCACGCACACCACCGGCCGCGCGAACAGCGCCTCCGCCATCTCGCGCACGCCGGGCAGGCTCGCGAACGCCGCCCGCGCCTGTGCCGCCGGCGGCGCGGCGGTGACGCCGGCGCGATCGGTCTCGCACGCGCGCGCCAGCGTGTCGACCAGATGCACGAGCGAGTCCGAGACATGCGCGCGCTTGAAGGCGCGGGCGATGTCGCCCTCGAACTCGACGCTCACGTCGAGCCACGGATGCGCGTAGTCCATGTCGAAGCCGGCGAGCCAGCGCGCGCCGGTGTAGCGCAGCACCTTGCGCGTGTCGGCCTGGCGGCGCAGATCGATCGCGATGTCAAAGCGCCACGGCTCCAGCGTCTGGCGCAGCTCGAGCAGCTCCGCCTCGTCGCGCTCGAGCCGGCCGAGCTCGGAGCGGGCGTGGAAGAAATTGAACACGATCACCCGGTCGATCGCGGGCTCCATCGGCGCCAGCTCGAGCGAGGCGCGCGCCGCCAGCACGCACAGCTCGGCGTCGGGGAAATGCCGCTTGATGCGGCGAAACGCCGGGAACGCCGCGATGAAGTCGCCGATATGGTCGAGCTTGACCGCGAGGATGCGCCGCACGGCGGCGCGCGCGATCAGCGGATGGCCGACCTGGAACTGGCGCAGCGGCTCGGGCTCGATCAGGTAATCGTCGTAGTCGCTGGTCAGCATCGGGTGAAAATACGGATCGCCGCGCAGGAACAGATCCTTCCAGGCCGCGTCGAAATGCGCCGAGTTGTAGACGTCGCGCAGCTTGGCGCGGCTGGCCATCTCGTGATGGATCATGGTGGCGTGCGGCGTGTAGACCACGAGCAGGCCCGCCCGGCGCAGCCGCAGCGCGAAATCCAGATCGTTGTTGACCACCGAATGCGCCTCGTCGAAGCCGCCGACCTCGTCGTAGACGGCGCGGCGGACCAGCATGCAGGCGCCGGTCACGCTGATCACGTTGCGCTGGGTCAGCGCGAGTCCGAACGGCCCCGGCGCGTCGCGCGGATAGAAGCGGAACGCGTGCCGCCCGACCTCGCGCGAGAGGAACACCCCGGCATGCTGCACCCGCCCGTCCGGATACAGCAGCCGGGGGCCCACCACGCCGATCTCCGGCCGCCGCGCGTGCTCGACCAGGCAACGCAGCCAGTCCGCGTCGAGAATCTCGATGTCGTCGTTGAGGAACAGCAGGAACTCGCCGCGCGCGTGGGCGGCGCCGAGATTGTTGAAGCGCGACCAGTTGAACGCCTCGCGGACCTCGACCACGACATCGGCGTGCTCGCGCAGCCAGCCCTTCCAGAACCGGCTCTGCGCGTCCTCGGCGGGCAGGATGTTGTCGAGCACGATGATCTCGAACCGCGGCCAGTCGGTGCGGGCACGGATCGATTCGATCGTGATCCTGACCAGGCCGCGCGCGGCGATCGTGGACATGATGATCGAGACCATGCCCTCGGGTGGCGCCTCGCGCCGCAGCCGCCAGGTGCCGGCGACGCAGCCGGGCAGCACGCTGGCCGCGATCCCCCGCCGCGCGGCCGCCCGCAGCAGCGCGCGGCGCTCGCGCGCGGGCGTGTCGAGCGAGGCGGCGCCGCGCGCGCACAGCACCTTGGGCACGTGCGCGATGCGACGCGCCTGCTCGGTCAGGCGCAGCACCGCGTCGAACTCGCCGTGGCGCGTGAGCTCGCCGAGCCGGATGCCGGCCCGCCGCGGCGGCGCCGCGGTCACCGCCCACAGCCTGCCGATATAGTTGGTCGAGAGCAGCAGGTCGGGCGACCAGTCCGGCTTGAGGAACGGCTTGACCGCGCCGTCGCCCGGATCGCGGCGGCGCTCGTCGCTGTAGAGGAAGTCGGGCGCCTCCCCGTCATGGCGCGCCCGCACCGCCGCCTCCACGCTCAGCTCCAGCAGCGCGTCCTCGCCCAGCCGGTCGCCGGGCGCGAGCAGCGCCAGCATGCCGCCCTCCGGCACCAGCGCGGCCAGCTCGAGCATCGGGTCGGCGGGCGCGACCGTGACCCGGGGGGCGAACTCCTCGAGACCGGCGAGCAGGAGCGCCGCGATCGCCGCCGGGTCGGCGCGCGGCGGGACCAGCACATGCAGCCGCCAGTGCGGATAGGCGTGGTGGCGCAGCGCCGCCAGCGTCTCGCGGGCGCGCGCGAGCTCGGCGGCACCCGCGCGGCGCAGCGGCAGCAGCAGCGCCCAGGCCGGCCGCGTCCCGGCCGCGTCCAGGATCGCCAGATGCAGGTCGATCTCGGCCTGCGGGATCTTGGCGCGCAACTGCCACGGGCCCGGCCCTTCCGCCGCCGGCTCGGCCTCCACCGAGAAGCGCGTCTCCTCGAGATTGCCGGCCTTGTCGCGGACCACCACCTGGACATCGTGGCGCCCCGGCTTGAGCACCTGCGGCGGCACCAGCATGGCGAAGCCCGACAGCAGCGCGTCGCGGTCCGGGAACGCCGCCTGCACCTCCTCGCGGCGGATGCCGAAATAGGCGTGGCCCTGGCTCTGGCCGTCCACGATCACCTCGACGCCGGCGATGCCGGCGCGCGCGATCGCCCAGCCGTTCAGCGCCATGAACCCGCGCACCGGCTCGCGCGCGTGGCCGTCCTGGATCGCCGGCGTGTCGAGGTAGCTCTTGATCGCCTCCGCCCCAGCCGCGGCCAGGCCGCGCGGACGCGCGACCTGCTCGGCCGGCGCGGGCGCCAGCGGCCGCAACACGCTATGCTCCTCGCCGGCGGCGCCGCGCAGCGTGATCTGCAGGATCTGCTCGCCCTCGAAGCGCCCGGGCAGGCGCGCGGCGAAGCGGAACCCGGCGGTGCGGGCGCTCGGATAGCTCGGGAAGCGATTGCCGACATCGGGCCGGTCCTGGCCGATCTCGGCCTCGCCCGCGTCATGTTCGCCGAGCATCAGGCCGATCCGCGTGATCCCGGACGGGCACACCGCCCAGCCGTCGCCGGCCAGCAGCCCGTCCTCGGTCAGCGAGACGCTGTCGAGGAAGAAATGCACGAGCTCGGTGGCGCGCGCGCGCCGGATCACCGCGGGCACCACCAGCGGCGCGGTCAGCTCGCGGCGGATGCCGCCCGCCGCGCTCACGACCACCCGGATCGTCGGGTCCGGGCCGATGCCCTCCGGCATGTCCTGGCGCAGCAGGAACCCGGCGGCGCGGCTGTTCGGGTAGTCCGGATGCGCCGCCGCCACGTCCTCGCGCGACAGCCCGGTCTCGGCCAGTCCCAGCGGCAGCCCGTCCAGGAACACGCTGATCCGCTCGAGCGGCGCGAGACTGAGCGCCCAGCCGCGCGCGCGCAGGATGCCCTGGTCGCTGACCGCGGCCTCCTCGAGGCGGGCCAGCATCGCCGCGGGCGGCAGGCCGCGCGCCTCGCCCCGGCCGGGCAGCGCGAGCGTGACCGAGACGCTCTCGCTGCGCCCCTCGGCGTCGCGCGCGGTCACCAGCAGCGGCGCCGTGCCCGCCCGCTCGGCCAGCTCGACGCGGGCATCGAGCTGGAAGCCGGCGCTGCCGGCATCCTGGTAGTCGACCAGCAGGCGCGAGAGGTCGTCGCGATAGAGCAGCCGCTGCGCCAGCCCGAGCTCGCGCTCGCCCAGCCGCAGCGACACGCTCTCGATCGGCCGCAGCCCGACCGCCCAGCCGCGCGCGCGCAGGATGCCGCCGGCATCGACCCGCGCCTCGTCGAGCGCGAGCCGGATCGGCGCGGGGGGCGGGCGCGCCGCGCACTCGGCCTCGGCCCCGAGCGTGACCCTGACCTCGGCGGCATGGGTGTCGTGGCTGGTGCGCACATGCAGGCGCAGCGTCGCGGGGCCGGGCGCCGTCCTGGGCAGCGTCGCCTGGAACACGAAGCCCGCGCGCTCGCGCCCCGGATGGGTGGGATGGGCCCTGGCCACATCGGCGCGCGCCATGCCGGTGGTCGCCTGGCACAGCCGCGTCTCGTCGAGCGACAGCGTGATCGACACCACCGGGTGGCGCGTCAGCACCCAGCCATAGCCGGTGATGCTCTCGCCCGGGCGCAGCACGCTGTCCGGCCCCGGGCGTTCCAGCTCGATCAGAAACGGCGCGTCGGCGACCGCCAGCGGTGGCGCTTGATCCATTCAGGGGCCTTTCGCGCCAGCCGCCGCCCGCCTGGGCCGGGACCGCGCCGCCGTTCTGGCGCGAGGTTCCATGGTGCGTTCGATCCGCCGTCCAGCCTGGCGTCCAGCCCGACGTTAGGCCATCGGCCGCGACCTATTGACGAAAAGCAAAGATATTGCCTCGCCACAATTCGCGCAAGCAAAAGCTTACCCGCGGCGCCGGCTCCTGGCGCTGGTCCGCCGCCGGGCTTGTCCACAGGCCGCGTCCGGGCGGCGGCGTTAGCGGGTTATTTACTTGATGTTACAGCGTTAGAGTCGCGCATCGCCGCGTGATCTCAGGCGGTTAGCGCCGGTTCGCGTTCGCGAATCCCCGGCTCGCCGTCCGCCTTCCCCCGTGTCGCCGCGTTCGCGAATCCCCGCCGCGGCGTCCGCGATCCCCCGTCCGGGCATCCCGCGCGCGGCGCCGGCGGGGCGTTCCCGAATCCCCGTGCCCGGCCGCCCCGCCCGGCCGCGCCGGCGTTTTCGATCCCCCGAGCCCGGCGCCGCGCCGGCCGATCGTTCCCGTTCCCCCGAGCCGGGCGCCGCGCCGGGACCGCGCCGGGACCGCCCCGCCCGCTGCCATGGCGGCTTCGCGTCGGCGGGCAAGCCCTTGGCCTTGTCGGATTGACCGCCCGGGCGGCGGCGCGGGCGGGGGATCGGGAACGCGGCGGGGGCGCTCGGGGGATCGGGAACGCCTTGGCGCCGCCCGCTCGGGGGATCGGGTACGGCCGCGGCCTTTCTCGGACTCCGATCCGCCGTCATGGTAAGCGCGGAGGGACCCACCGATGGCCGCGTTCGACCCCGACACCGTGGCGCCCGACGCGCCCAGCCGGCATGCGCCCAGCCAGCATGGGCCCAGCCAGGGCGCGTCGGACCCGCCGATCGACCTGTTCGTCGAGAGCCTGGTCTCGGCGCCGCTGCGCGACGACCGCGCCACCATGGAATTCCCGTTCTTCGCGCTGCAAAAGCGCCCGCTGCTGTCGCCGATCGTCTACCAGGACGGCAATGTCGCGATCCGCATCTCCCCCGGCGAGCGCGGCATCGCCACCATCTGGGACAAGGACGTGCTGATCTACCTGTCGAGCCTGATCAACGCCCGCATCGAGCGCGGCGAGGAGGTCTCGCGCACCGTCCGCATCGCCGCCTACGACATGCTGCGCGTCACCCGCCGCCACACCGGCAAGAACGGCTACCAGGAAATCTACGACGCGCTGTTCCGGCTGCGCTCGACCACGATCACGACCGACATCCGCTCGGGCGGCGAGCGCGAGACCCGCGGCTTCGGCTGGATCGACAGTTTCCGCATCCTGACCAAGGAGACCAAGGCCGGCGGGCGCGTCATGCAGGGGCTCGAGATCACGCTGAACGACTGGACCTTTCGCGCGCTGGTCAAGGACCGGCGGGTGCTCGCGATCAACCCGGCCTATTTCGACCTGACCGGCGGGCTGGAGCGGCGGCTGTACGAGATCGCCCGCAAGCATGTCGGCCGGCAGGCGGAATGGAAGGTGTCGCTGCTGGTGCTGGCCAAGAAGTGCGGCACGATGCAGCGCAACCTGCGGCGCTTCAAGTTCGACCTCAAGGAACTGGCCGAGCGCGACCGGCTGCCCGACTACCAGTTGTTCCTGATCAACGACCATGCCTCGCCGGTCGCGCGCGCGATGGAGGCGGGCGGCATGAAGGGCACCCGCGGCGCCAAGCGCACGCCCAACGAGGCGGTGCTGGTGGTGTTCAAGCCGCGCGCCCGCCCGCTGCCCGGCCCCGACGGGGCGATCGAGGCGGCCTGACCCGCGCCGCCCCCCGTCATACCGCGCCCGCGTAGCCGGCGCCGCACAGCAGCAGCAGCACCGATCCGGCGCGGCCCCGCGCGCGGTCCGGCAGGCGGCGATACAGCGCGAGCCCGCCCATGGTGCCGAGCAGCGAGGCCGGCACGCACAGCAGCCCCGCCGCCGCCACGCCGAGCCCGTGATGGCCGGGCGCGAGGCTGATCGCCGCCAGCGCCGCGAGCTGCATCGCCAGCGCGAACGGCTGGCACAGCGCGCGCTCGCTGGCCGCGTCCCAGCCGCGCGCGCCGCACCAGATCAGCAGCGGCGCGCCCGCGAAGCCGCAGGCGCCGCCGGTGATGCCGCCGAGCACCCCGATCAGCGGATCGAGCTTGCTTCGGCCCGGCCGCCGCCCGGGCGCCGCGCGCGGCCGCGCCAGCCGCCAGCCGCCATAGCCGAGCAGCAGCGCCGCGAGCGCGAGGCTGACCACCCGCCGGTCGGCCGCCAGCAGCAGCCAGACGCCGAGCGGCAGGCCGGCCGCGCCGCCGGCCAGGAACGGGCCGAGCCCGCGCCAGTCGATGGCGCGGCGCTGCGACCAGGTCATCGCGCCCTGGTTGGCGATGGCGCAGATGATCACGACCTGGGTCACCGCGACCGGATCGGCCAGGCAATGGCACAGCATCGCGGCCCCGAGCGCCGAGAAGGCGAAGCCCGCGAGGCCGGCCGCCAGCGCCGCGACCAGCAGGGCCGCCATCGCGACCGCGCCGGGCGCGCCCAGGCGTGGTCCCAGCGCCGCGCTCGCGATCGTGGCGGCGATCAGCGGCAGCCATCCGGCAAGGCGTCGCGGGGCGGTGGCGTTCGGCATCGGGCGCTCTCCTGTGCCCGCTGCCTACCCGGCGTTGCTGGCCCCGCGCGTGGCGTTCGTCACATCCCGCCGCCCCCGGGCCGCCGCCTCATGGCCGCCCCGCTATGGCCGCGGGGGATTGAGGAAGAACAGCTGATTCACCCCTGCGGGCAGCCGCACGCCGTCGTTCTCCAGCGAAATCCATTTGAACTGGCCGACGGGGACGGCGATCGGCACGGACGGGTCGAGCCCCATCGCCAGGCGCAGTTGCGGCAAATCCATCGCGACGTCGCCCCCCTGCGCCGGTGTCGCGAACACCAAGAGCGCGCCGCCGCCCGCGTCCGACAGGACCGGCAGCGGCGGGATCGAGGGCGCCGCGTAGCTGAGGAATCCCGCCGACTGCGTGGCCAGGCGCGTGGGCGATTGGTCGGCGATGGCGATCAGGCCGGACAGCGACGGCGCCGCGCTCGTCGTCGTTGCCGAGGGCGTCGAGGACGGCGTCGAGGACGGCGCGGGCGTGGGCGTTGTCGGTGCCGCGACGATGTCGCCGAGCAGCGTCTGCCCGGCCAGCGTGTAGTCGTCCGCGTTCGCCCCGCTCAGGCTGTAGCTGACCAGCACCGTCTTGCCCGAGCCGACGGCGGCGCTGCTGAACACGCCGGTCGCGCTGACATCGACGATGTCGCCATCGACGAGGCCGCTCAGCGTGCCGACATCGATCGTGGCGACCGTGGTGCCGTCGTAGGTCTTGGTCACCACGCTGCTGCCGCTGATGGACAGCGGCGCCGGACTGATGGTGATCGTCCCGCCCGTGAAGCTGATGATGTAGCCTTGCTGGTTGGAGTAGAGACCGGACAGCGTGACCGCGTAGCTGCCCACGTCGACGCCCGCGCCCGTGATCGAGAGCGTGCCGAACAGCTCGGCGGTGTTCGGCGTGACCGAGTAGCGGACGACGTCGCCCGCCGGCGTGCCGTCGTAGGTTTTCGAGCCGCTCACCGAGACGGTCAGCGGCGTCATGAACACGCGCAGCAGCGGATAGGTCAGGCCGTCATACATCACCCAGGTATCGGTGAAATCCCACGCCGGATTGACACCGCCGTTGGCGCTGGTGGCGCTGGTGAAGTTGACCTGTTGTTGCATCTGCGCGGTGGTCATGCCGGTGGCCGAGCCGGCAGCCGACGTGCTCTGGCCGGAGCTGGTCACGTCCCAGAAATTGTTGCTGTAGACGTTTTGCGACGGGCTGTCCCCGGTATTCGAGTAGCCGACGAAGCCGCCGACATGGGTGGCGCCGGTTCCCGCCGTGACCGCGCCGGCGGCGTAGGCATCGGTGATCGTGCCACGCTGGACCTCGCCCGCCAGACCGCCGATGGCGCTGGCGCTGGCGCCGGCGGTGACGGCGCCGGTCGCGTAGCTGTCGCTGATCGAGGAGGCGCCGCCCTGACTGCCGACGAGGCCGCCAAGATCGAAGCTTGAGCCTCCGGTCGCCGTCACGCTTCCGGTGGCGTACGAGGTCGTGATCGCGCCCGATTCCAGATCGCCGATCAGGCCACCGATCTCGGCGCCGCCGCTGCCCGCGCTGGACCCGGCGACCGACCCGGTCGCGTAGGAGGCGCTGATGGTGCCGCTAGCAACGTCGCCAACAAGGCCGCCCACGGCGGCGGACCCTGCTCCGAACACGATATTTCCGGTCGCGAAGCTGGATGTGACGTTGGACAAGGTGTCTCCCGCCAATCCGCCGACATTGCCGCTGCTGGCCCCCGCGGTGACCGCGCCGCTCGCCGAGCTGTTCGAGATCGTGCCCTCCGAATCTCCAACCAGGCCACCGACGTTGAAGGCATTCGCGCCACTGACGATGACCGTGGCGCTCGAGGAACTGGTCGAGATCGCGCCCAACTGCTCTCCGACCAGCCCACCGACGGCGGACACCCCCGAGCCCGCGGCCGTGACCGTCCCGCTGGCCATGCCGCCGCTGATCGTCCCCGCCGAGTCCAATTCTCCGACCAGGCCGCCTATGTTAGTCCCGCCCGGCGCGGTGACGTTGCCGGTCGCCGAACTGTCGGAGATCACGCCGTTGGAGTAGCCCGCCAGCCCGCCGATGGAGCTGGAGCCGGTCCCCACGCTGACCGCGCCGCTGGCCATGCTCGCGCTGATCGTTCCCAAGTTATTGCCGACGAGACCCCCAACATTTTGCGAGCTGGCGCCGCCAGTGACCGCGCCGCTGGCCGTGCTGTTCGAGACGGTGCCGCTCGAATAGCCCACGAGCCCGCCGATATCTTCCGCGGTCGCGCCCACGGTGATCGCGCCGCTGGCTGTGCTCGCGTTGATTGTTCCGACGCTATAACCCCAAAGCCCGCCGACATATTGCGAGCTCGCGCCGCCGGTGAAGGTGACCGTCGAGGTGCTGCCGCTGATGACGTCGTTGGTGCCCCCGTCCCAGCCGACCACTCCCCCGACATAGGAGAGTGCGTGCCCGCTATCGAAGATGCTTCCGCTTACATGGGCGTCCGTGATGGTTACATCGCCGTACACGTACGCAATGAGAAGTCCCACCGTCTCGACGGACGCGGACGAACTGATCGTGCCGTTCATGATGACATTCGAAATGACGGCGTCTTCCGCGTATTCGGCGAGAATTCCGCAATATTCGACGCATACCCCGTTCGTGGTGACACCTGTAAAGCCGATATTGCGGACGGTTCCGCTGATCTCCGTGAACAGGCCGGAATAGTGGAGAATTGAATCGAACTTCATCCCGGTGATGGTATGGCCAAGACCGTCGATCACGCCGGTGAAGGCTGTGGTGCCGAATTGGGCGATCCCGGCCCCGCTGTTCCAGCTCGATGTCGCCGACGCGTCGATGTTGCTGCCGAGCGCGTAATACCCGGCGAAGTTGCCGCCGATCGCCGCGAACGTCCCGCTCGCGGTGTCGCCTTGCGTGCCCAGGCTGTTGATCACCGTATAAACCTGATTGGCGATCGTCAGCGTGCCGGAGCCGGAGAAATTCACCGCCCCGGTGAACGCGCCGTTGCTCATCGCCACGTTCACCGTGCCGCCCGCGACCGCGCTGTCCGACCCGTTCGCCGTGCCAGGCTCCAGATTCAAGGATGCCGCGCCGCTCGCCGTCAGTGTGGCGTTGATGTCGATGTCCTTCGCCGCCACCAGCGTCAGCGTGTGGCCGCTCCAGCTCACCGTGTCGTTGACGTTGATG